>Ga0208357_1000007_pt1 | contig 179720 bp, 146 predicted proteins | sample NGESurdeep092012_6_FD_184487 | JGI IMG/M metagenome (GOLD analysis project Ga0208357, IMG submission 184487) | Arctic peat soil microbial communities from Barrow, Alaska - NGEE Surface sample F52-2 deep-092012 (SPAdes) | ecosystem: Environmental > Terrestrial > Soil > Wetlands > Peat ...
GCTGCTGTCGCAGCCGTGAATACGTCCACGCGGCCGTGAAAGGGTAGTCGCATCGGGATTCAATTCCCTCTGAGCCCGCGGACATATCGAAGAGCGAGACCGGTCTTACCTGGCAACTTAGCGTTTTACAGTCATTTACTCGCTTGGACTCGTCGCATGTAATCGCATCCATGAATGGTTGCGATTGCAGATGGTTGACGAAGTGCCAAGTGGCAAGGGCTGTGGTCGCGGGCCATTGGCGGAGGTCACTGGCGCCAACGCGTGTGCGCTCCCCCAGGTATGGCATTAATACCGCATCGCACGCATCCACGGCTACCGACGTCGATGGCGGTTGCCCAAGATCAAAGGGCGCCGCCGCGCGGCCTTGGTGTCGAGATCGACACGGACATCGCGAACGCCTGACCGACCAAACACAGAATAGTCCCACGCGTTTCTATAACGCCCGTCCTCCGCCTCCCCGACAAAGCAAAACGCACCGACCTCATCTCGCCCGTTGAGAACAGATCGGTTGCGGTGCCTTCATTTTGCAGATCTCAATTCAGAAACCGCGTCTAAAGGTATTGATGTGGAAGACCCAAAGAGTGTTCTTGAAAAGAATATTGACATCCTCGGTACCAGCAATTCCGCGTTCCTGGCGAAAGTGATCGTTTGGGCGTCGCTTCTCGCCACAGGTATCACGTTATTTTTCGACAACGTATGGTGGAAGCAGCAGGTCGGCACGGCACTGGGGGTACTAATGATCGTCCATGGCGTCGAACTTCAACATCAGGCATTGCACAACACCGGATTCACCTCGCGCACGCTTAATCGAATCGTTGGCTTCTTTCTCGGTTTGCCATTGTTCATCTCCTATGCGCACTACAAGGATCGGCATCTGCATCACCATCAACACCTGGGAACACCTCTCGACTCGGAGTTTTTCCAGTATTCGAAGGAGAAACACCAAAACGCGATCTCGCTCGTATCCAGCCTCTTGATGCTACCGCATTGGGTGCGCGTCGGGCGTTTGATATTCGCCGCGCTCGCGAATCGCTCAGTGGGACCAATCCATAACGCAAAAAACCACCCTGCCATTCGCACAGACTACCTGCTGTTTTCTTTAGCCGTTGCAGCGTTGTGTCTGGCGGCTGTCGGTCTACACAATCCAAATTGGCTAAAGGTGCTGTTTCTGGCTTTCCTTGCCGCCCCCGTCCATACGTTGATCGAATTGCCAGAGCATTTCGGATGTACCGGGGGTACGGACATTTACAGAAATACCCGATCAATCCGCTCGAATCGGCTCATGACCTGGTTTACCAACGGCAACAACTTTCACGTCGAACATCACTTAATTTCATCCGTTATCCCCGAGCGTCTGCACATTTTGCATCAGCGCGTCTGCCCGCAAATCGTTTTTTTCAACAGCTCGTATCGAGAATTCGTCGGGTTTCTCATAAGACATTCTGTGAAGGCATAGCCCGATGACCACCCTCGCCTATGGAACGATCCACAATCTCGCTGATGAGCGCTTCGTTTGCGGCCCGTGTGCCGAAGTACTTGGCGTTGACCTTACTCGAGAGCCGCAATGGGCAGCATTTCAGGACATCTTCAACCACTTGCAGCAAGATCAATATATGAGCGATGGTGGAACATATCGCCAGCGCCGATTCGGCCGATTCACATTTGACGCACGCCGAGACGAGCTGGAATTGCAGCCACACGGTCCGTATACGCAACCGAAATACTTCAACCCGTTAAACGGCGGATTGGAGCGACACTTTGCCCCGCTCACCGCGAATATCGTCGCCAATCCGGTTTTTCAAAGGATCTTACAGTTGTTGGGCCGTGGATACAGCGCGGTCGAAGCTGTCTCCAGCTGGAAAATCAACACTTACTTCAATCGCATCATTGCCCGATCGGATGAAATCGGAAAACCCGTGCCTGAAGGCATGCACCGCGATGGCGTGAAATTCAGCTGTCTTTTTATGGCGCAACGTGCTTCTTGCAACGGTGGCGAAACCAGCCTCATCGATCTCATCACGCATCAGCCCGTGTTTAAGGGAACGCTCGATCAGCCCGCCAAATGCATTTTATTTCGTGACGATACGGTATTGCACGACACCACACCCATCGTGCCCGTCACCAAAAGAAAAATCGGATATCGGGACGTGCTCGTCGTTGAGTTCTACTGAATACGGAAGAGCGACGATGACATCATTTTTTCATGAGGAGCAAAAACGTTTTCAAGAGAAAATGAAAACCACAAAAATCGCCAACCGACTCGAATCGACCCGTCGACGTATTGAGTTCAATGAGGCGGATGCGCAGATTATCGGCTCGGCTCACTTCTTTTTTCTGGGCTCCGTCACGCCGGATGGCGGCGTTGATTGCTCTATTAAATGCGGACCCCCTGGTTTCGTACACGTCGTGGGTGCAAACACACTGCGGTTCCCCGACTACGATGGCAACGGCATGTTCCGCAGCCTTGGAAATATCCAAGCGACTGCAAAAGTCGCACTTCTGTTCGTTGAATTCTGGGGTGAGAAAAGAAAACTCCGGATTCTCGGCCGCGCCCAAGTGCGAAAGGAACCCAAAATCGTCGACACATTCCCCGGCGCCCAACTCGCCGTCGAGGTTCAAGTGACCGATATCTTCCCGAATTGTCCGCGCTATTTGCCAACCATGGAGATTCTCCAGCGCTCGGAGTATGTGCTCGCGCTTGGCAAAGAGGCCTTGGAGCCGGCCTGGAAAAGCAAGCCGGATCTAGCCGACTACGTTCATGGCAGAAAAGCCCTATGACTCACGCATCGACATCATCCAATGTCCTGTCGCAGCTGAATCTGAATACCCACTATCTGCGGAAACTTGCCGCACCCGAATTTAGCGCGAACGTGCCTGAGCCGGATGAAGACGCGCGATGGGCCATCGCTGAGAGGCGCTGGATGAAGGAGGAAGAACAACGTTGTGACTTGACCGTTCTGCCCCAATCCCCTTCCGCATTCCTTGACTGGTATCGGGCTTTATTCAAGCGACAACTTGCACAGTCAGCCGGGCTTTTCGACCATCTCGCCAGCTCTGCGTCTCTTACGGAAATGGCACTCTATATCTGCCTTGAAGAGCAGGTCGACGGGCGCTTTGACGATGTAATTGCGCTCGCACAAATCGGCCTGGGCGGCGACGCGAAGCTGGCGCTGGCCAGAAATTATTGGGACGAGATGGGCGCAGGGCGTCGCGAAGAGATGCATACCCATCTATTCAATCAGTCGGCCGCATACTTTAAAAGAGTTCTCGCTCGTTCGGTATTAACCGAGCAACTCGCCCATGCGACTGAGGCCCTCAAGAACGGCAACATGCTGCTTCTTATGGCACTCAATCGCCGCTACGCGTTGCGCTTGATAGGCGCCCTCACCTTGCTCGAACACACCGCCCCACACCGGTTCTCTCGAGTGGTGCAGGGGATGCGTCGCCTAGACGTTCCAGAATCGACCATTTACTACCATGAGATGCACATCCGCGTCGACGCCCGACATGGCGACGATCTCCTTAACGACATTGTGACACCGATGGTTTCGCGACAACCCGATGTCATCCGAGAAATTGCGCTCGGTATGCTGATCCGGTGCAATATCGCAACCGACTATTACGACAGGATCGGCCATTTCATGGATATGTCCTGATGGCCGACGGTGGCGCGCATCGAAACCGGCTCCTGTATGTCGGCGCCTTGATTTCGGTCGTGCTGTGGGGCGGTAATTTTGTCGCTGTAAAATTCGCCCTCTTTTTCGTCCACCCCATTTTTCTGACAGCGATCCGATTCGGAATCGCCGCGCTTCTCCTTCCCTTTACCGGGTGGGCCGGCTCGATTCCATTCAGAGTGCTCGCCCTCTATTCCATTGCGTCGTGCATGGGGCAGTATCTCCTTTCCACACTTTCGATATCACTGGGTCTGTCGGCAGGGGTCGCGGCGCTTGTCATGCAGTCGCAGGTTTTCATTTCGATCGTTTTCGGCTACTGGCTTTGTCGCGAGAGCCCGAGAATGACGACCATCATCGGGTCTGTCTTAGGCTTTGTCGGCCTGACTTTCGTGTTGCTGACGGGTCAAAGTAACGTCACAGCCGCCGGCTTTTTGGTCTGCTTGCTCGCAGCGCTGTCCTGGTCTGCCGCTGGTCTTTTGATCCGCCACTACAGGATCCAGAATATCTTGCAGTTGCAATCCTCGGCAGCGACGCTCGCCTTTCCCGTCGCACTCATCTGTTCGATCCTGCTCGAGCCCCGGCGATACGACGCCTCGCGCATATTCGCCGAGCCGGCGCTATTCACGTCGACGATTCTCTACACGACATTGCTGTCATTTGCCGCGGCCCAGACGCTGTGGGGACGCGCCATCGAGGGATTCGGATTATCCAGCGTATCTCCGCTATCCATGTTGATTCCTTTAATCGGATTGTCCCTGGCTCACCTGACGCTCGGTGAACGGTACGGTCTGCCTTTATTGATCTCGATCAGCCTGGTTGTCGTTGGCCTTGGCCTTCATTTCATTCCATTCTTCAGAGATCGCCGCACGAAAACCTCAAAAGGAATCGATGGGGAATTTCGGACAACCCTCTCTTAGGATGGCCGGTGTTCCAGCGTGAATCGCGTTCAGCTGGATTTTTGCATCGATGTTGTCAGGAAAGATTGGTTATGGAAACAGTGCCCGTTAAAACGCCTACCCTGTCTATCAAACCTGTCACGTCCGATGCGGACTTGGAGAAGATATGGCCGTTGTTGGCTCAGCTGTATAGCGGCATCGACATTCGAACGTTGCGCGCACGCTTACACGCGGTCATATCCTTGGGTTGGCGCTGCGCCGGATTGTTTTCGGGCGAGGATGATTCCGAAGGCCCGGTAGCACTGGCAGGGTATTGGATTACGACCCGCTTTTGCTATGGCAAATACTTGTACGTCGACCACTTCATCGTCGCAGATCACCGGCGTCGCGCCGGCCTGGGCCGAACCTTGCTGGGGTTTCTGCACGATACCGCGAAAAGGGAAGGCTGTGAACGCATGGTGCTCGACACCTTCGTCGCAAACGATTCTGCCCATCGTTTCTGGTTCGATTGCGGCTTTAAGATCGTCGGCTTTCATTTCGGCAAGAATCTCGAGAGCGAATGATGGGGCAGCCCATCATTTTCATCGACGGCGAGGCGGGAACGACCGGCTTAAAACTCGCCGCACTGATCCGCGAGACGGGCCAATTTGAACTGCTAACGCTACCGCTCGATCTTCGGAAATCTGCCGAAAAACGTCGCGAAGCCCTTAACGACTGTGACATCGCCGTCCTTTGTCTTCCCGACGAGGCGGCACGTGAGTCGGTGTCATTGATCTCCAATCGAAACGTGCGCGTCCTCGATGCGAGCGTCGCCCATCGCGTCAGTCCGGGTTGGACCTACGGCTTTCCGGAAATGACGGTCGGACAACAGAAGTGCATCTGCGAGGCGAGGCGGGTCTCCAATCCCGGGTGTTTTGGCATTGCGGCGGTCAGCCTGATACGGCCTTTGACCGATGCGGGCTTGATAGCGCCGCAGCAGTCGCTGTCCCTATTCGGGATCTCTGGATACAGTGGTGGCGGCCGGGGTCTCATCGATGCATTTGAGGATTCCTCCGGCCTCGACCCTATTTCGTCGAACTATTATGTCTATGGCCTGAGTTTGCAACACAAGCATTTGCCGGAAATCACCCTCCATAGCGGTTTGAAGACGCCCCCGGTCTTTGTTCCGAGCGTGGGCCGTTTTCGACAGGGCATGATCGTCATGCTTCCATTGCACCGGTCCCAGACCGCTCACCCAGGCGCACGCGCGGGCCCCGCTCTGCTGCCTCTTTTCGAAGCAACCTATGCCGCCCATTACCGCGGCGCGCGGCACGTGCGCCTGCGGACAGCGGCATCCTTTCGCACTGCAGTGACGTTACGCCTCGATCCTGAAGCACTGAACGACACCAATGATTTGGAGGTTTTCGTCTTCGAGGACGCCGCCGAAGAAGGCCGCGCGCTATTGGTCGCCCGTTTGGACAATCTAGGAAAGGGATCGTCGATGGCCGCCTTGCAGAATCTGAGAATTATGTGCGACCTCTCCGAGCCCACCCGATTGGATTCGGGTCCGCCTTCGTTACAAAAGAACTGACGGCCTCGCCTTGTTCGATCGGCGCGAAATCCTTCCACGGAGCAGAGATCCGTGGCTGCAATCTTCAGCGGTGATTGGACTCATGTCGAATGCACCGTGCAATTTTCGCTTGGGGACCGGGTCCCGGCCCGATCGCTGTCTGCGGCATCGCCGTGAGATCCGGAGAGTTTTAGTCGCTCAGCGTCGTGTTGAGTCGGTACCCGACGGCGGGCTCCGTGATGATCAGCGTGGGTCGTGCCGGCTGGTCCTCGATTTTTGCCCGCAGGTGCGCCATGTGCACCCGGACGTAGTGCGTATCTTCGACGTGAGACGGACCCCATACTTCGTTTAGAAGTGCGCGTTGCGTCATGACGCGTCCAGCCTGCGCAATCAACAGGGTAAGAAGTCGATATTCAATGGGCGTCAGATGAATTCGCTGCCCATTTTTTGTCACGATTCTTGCATCGAGATCAACCGCCACGGCACCGAATGTGCGTTTGGCACCCATCGTGGCCGCACTGGCGCGTCGGCGGCGCATCGTCGCCCGCACACGCGCCAACAATTCCGCCACCCCGAACGGCTTGGTCAGATAGTCGTCCGCGCCCGCATCCAATGCCGCAACCTTGTCGCGTTCATCGGATCTTGCGGACAATACAATGACCGGCCCGGTGGACCACTTGCGATATTCGACCAGCAGATCCAGCCCATCCCCGTCTGGAAGGCCGAGGTCGAGCATCGTCAGATCCACGTGACTGACACGGGATTCACGGCTACCCCCTTTCGCGGTCGCCGCTTCCAGTACTTTCCACCCCTCGGAGACGAAAGCGGTTGCGAGGAAGCGCCGGATCGCCGGCTCGTCCTCGATCAACAATACTGTAGGCAAGTATTCAGCCATCTGTCCCCTCTACAAGTCTTCCTCATCGATACGGGGTGCCTCGCCTCGTGGCAGAGTGATTACAAATCTTGCGCCACGCGAAGTGCCTGGATCCACGTGGATTGTGCCTTGATGGGCTTCCACGATCGCCTTGCAGATCGCAAGCCCGAGCCCCACGCCGGTCTTTGCAGACTCTTTCTCACCGCGCGTGAATTTGTCAAAAATATCGTCCTCGCGTCCCTCTCGACGGAAATCTGCGGGCAGGCCGGGGCCATCGTCTTCGATAAAGATCTTGACGTTAGCCGCTTCCGTCGTGGCGCGGATGGTGACGGTACATCCGGCCGACGTGTATTTCGCCGCGTTTTCCAGAAGATTGACCATGACGCGCTCCAGGAGCACCGGGTCGACTTCTAAATGAGGTAACGGGAGTTTGACGTCGATCTTGATCTGATGAGACTTGAGCAGATTTTTGGTTGACTCTAACGCAGCCCCGACGACTTCCTCAAAAGGTATCCATACCTTCTTCAGCTGGATTTCGCCACTCTGTATGCGTGCCATCTCCAAGAGATTTTCAACCAACGCCGCCATCCGTCTCGCCTCATCCCGCATGGTCTGGGCGATTTCCAGGTATTCCCCCGGAAGAGGGGGCTTAATGTAGAGCATGGAATCTGCCAGGCCCACCAGAATCGTGAGTGGCGTTCTAAGATCGTGCGAAAGCGCCGACAACAAGGAATTCCGTAGTTTCTCGGACTCAACAGTGACGACGGCCTTTTGTGCCACTTCGACGTAGTGCACGCGCTCCAACGCAATGGCGACCAGCGAGGCGAAAGTCTCCAGGTGCCTGAGCTGCTCGGGGATCAGCAGAAACCGTCTGCTCGAGGGCCTGATCGCGAGAACCCCTCGGATTCGCATCGATGTCCGCAGCGGTACGTAAAGCCAGGGCCCACTCGGTAACGTGTCCGTTCCTGCCCCCGCCGACTGACCGTTCGCCATGGCCCACTGCGCGATGGCTGGTTCGAAATTCGGACGTGCGGTTAGCGCCGACGGAACGATTAATTCGTCTCTGTCGTCGGCGACCAGGATCGCCGCTTCGCAGCGAAATGCGCCTTCAATCGCTTCGACGCTCTGCTGGTTCACGTCTTCAGTGCGCAAGGCCGACGACAAACGCCGAGCGAACTCGTACAAGGCGCGAGCTCGGTCTTCCCGATGGGCGGCGACTCGCGCTTCGTGGCGCAGGTTAGCGGTCAGTTGCCCGATGATCAAAGCAACCGCAAGCATGACGCCAAAGGTAATCAGATATTGAAGATCGGATACGGCAAAGGAATACCGCGGTGGCACGAAAAAGAAATCGTATTCGGCGACACTGAGAAAAGCCGCCAGAACCGCTGCCCCACGCCCCCACTTCAACGCCACCAGAGCCACGATCAAGAGGAAGATCATGGCAATATTGGCAAGCGAAAAGTAGGGCAAGAGCGGCGTCGAGATCAGTGCAGCAGCACCACACGCGAGTAGTGTCCCGGCGAATGCCTTGACCCGGTGCGGTTGAGCGGCGCTCGCGTCCCCTGTCAATTTTGTCACCGATCGGGCAGACAGCGCGGATGCCGATCTGTCAGGATCAAAATGGCCCACTTCGATCAGATCGATGTCTACACCGATTCTCGCAACGCGACGCGTGACCGACCGTTGCCAGAATCGAGTTTGGCTCGGCCGACCCATGACCAGCTTCGAGAAATTCCCGCCACGTGCATGACCGATAAGACGTAACGCAACATCGCTTCCGGAAAGAATAACGGTGTGCCCGCCAAGGTCTTGAGCCAATCGAATGGTGCGTAGAATGCGTTCCCTTTCTGCTGATGGAAGCCGCTGTAGCCGTGGCGTTTCGACATACGCAGCGGTCCAAGGTACGTCGAGCTGGTGCGCCAATCGCGCCGCGCTGCGAATAATATGCTCCGCCCCGGGGCTCGGGCCGACGCAGCAAAGCAACGAACCTTCGGTGCGCCAAACCGGAGAGATCGCCTGTTCGAGCCGGTAGGTCTGGACGTCTTCCTCGACGCGATCAGCGGTCCGCCGCAGCGCGATCTCGCGCAAAGCCAGAAGATTACCCACGCGGAAGAAGTTTTTCGCGGCGCGCTCGGCTTGCTCGGGGATATAAATCTGCCCGGCCGCCAGTCGTTTGAGAACTTCCTGCGGCGGAATGTCAACCACGACGACTTCATCCGCACCATCGAAAAAACGATCAGGAACCGTCTCGTACACTCGAACCCCGGTTATACCCGAGACGACATCACTAAGGCTGTCCAAATGTTGAACGTTGAGTGCCGTGAAGACATCGATTCCGGTTGCAAGAAGCTCCTCGACATCCTGCCAACGCTTAGGGTGTCGGCTTCCCGCAACGTTGGTATGAGCGAGCTCATCGACCACGATCAGGCGTGGACGCCGTGCCAGGGCCGCGTCCAGATCGAATTCCTTGAGACGACGACCCTTATGCTCTACGGATCGGCAAGGCAGAATTTCAAGTGCGCCGTCGGGCCCATTCAGTAGCGCGGCGGTCTCAGCCCGACCATGCGTCTCGACAATCCCGATAACAACGTCGACGCCTTCGGTGAGGGATCTCTTCGCGGCCAGGAGCATGGCATAGGTCTTACCCACACCGGCGCAGGCGCCGAAATAGATGCGCAGCTTGCCACGCCGAGCACGGCTTTCATCGCGCTGCACGCGGGCAAGGAGCTCGTCCGGATCGGGACGGTCCGGTCCGTATGGGGATGGCATCACGTCTCCCGCGAACAAGAAAACGCGTTGATTCTAGGGCGGCGACATATCCAGAGCCAAATTCAGATCCAGTACGTTTACCGTCGGTTCCCCGAGAAAGCCGAGTTGCCGTCCCACGATGTGCGCGTCGACGATCGATCTGACCCTCGTGGCGGGAATGTTACGCGCTTTGGCAATTCGGTCTACTTGGAAGTAGGCCGCGGCCGGGCTGATCTGCGGATCGAGTCCGCTTGCCGAGGCGGTCACCAGATCGGTCGGGATGGGGCCTTGAAGCGACGGATCAGCGGCCTTCAACGCGTTGATTTGGGTCTTGACGCCATCGACGAGCGCGGGATTGGTCGGCGCGAGGTTCGAGCCCGACGAGGCCAGTGCATTATAAGGATTGGGCGAGGTCGCGGATGGACGTCCCCAGAAATGTTTCGGATCACTAAACGGCTGGCCGATCAGCGAGGACCCGATCAGTTTGCCGTCGCGCTCGATCAAGCTGCCGTTCGCTTGACTCGGAAATGCCACCCTCGCAATGGTGCTGATTAACAGCGGATAGATCAAGCCCGTAATGATCGAAAGTGCCACGAATAGGCTGAACGCCGGACGGATCAGGGTCTTCATACTCTACCTCTCAAACTAGGTGGGCGCCAACCATCAACATGTCGATGGCCTTTATCCCAATGAATGGCACGATGAGGCCGCCAACACCGTAAATCAGGAGGTTTCGCCGTAACAATACTGCAGCGCCCAAAGGGCGATACCGAACGCCCTTCAATGCAAGTGGGATCAATGCGACAATGATCAAAGCATTGAAAATCACTGCGGATAAAATCGCACTTTCGGGATTGTGCAAATGCATGACGTCCAGGATCTTCAACTGCGGATAGGTCACGGCAAACGCGGCGGGAATAATGGCGAAATACTTCGCCACGTCGTTCGCGATCGAAAAAGTCGTTAGAGCGCCTCGGGTCATGAGCATCTGCTTGCCGATTGCAACAATTTCGATCAGTTTGGTCGGGTTGGAATCCAGATCCACCATGTTGCCGGCTTCCTTGGCGGCCTGCGTACCTGAATTCATCGCCACGGCGACATCCGCCTGCGCCAGAGCCGGAGCGTCGTTGGTGCCGTCGCCCGTCATCGCCACCAGCCGTCCCTCGGCTTGCGTGTCACGGATTAATTTAAGCTTTGCCTCAGGTGTGGCTTCCGCAAGAAAATCGTCGACGCCCGCTTCGGCCGCAATCGCGGCCGCCGTCAGGCGGTTGTCCCCGGTAATCATCACGGTGCGGATACCCATCCGGCGTAACTCGCCAAACCGTTCTTTGATATCCGGTTTGACAATATCCTTGAGCTCAACGATTCCAAGCACGCGGTTGTCGTCCGCGACGGCCAGCGGGGTGCTGCCCCGGCGCGCAATGTCGTCAGACAGCTTTACGACCTGAGCCGGAAAATTTCCGCCTAAGCTCTCGACGTGGTGCTTGACGGCGTCTACTGCACCTTTCCGGATCTTGCGAGCACCAATATCTATGCCGCTCATGCGGGTTTGGGCGGTAAATGGCACAAACACAATGTCGTTGGCGGCAGCGGCATATGCTTGTTCAACCGAACCCGCGAATCTTTTCGCGGCAAGCGCAACGATGCTACGTCCTTCGGGCGTTTCGTCCGACATCGATGCCAATTGAGCGGTCTTTGCCAGCTCTTCCGGTGAAACACCCAATGCCGGCATGAATTGAGACGCTTGGCGATTGCCGAATGTGATCGTACCGGTCTTATCCAAGAGAAGCACATCCACATCGCCCGCTGCTTCAACTGCACGCCCCGACTTCGCGATGACATTGGCAATCAACATCCGTCCCATACCGGCGACTCCAATGGCGGACAGCAATCCGCCAATCGTCGTCGGAATGAGGCACACCAAGAGCGCGACCAAAACAGTAATCGTGACGGGGGAACCTGCCTTGGCCACAGACACGGAGAACAGTGAAAATGGCAGAAGCGTCCACGTCGCGAAGAGAAAAACGAGCGTCAAGGCAACGAGAAGAATGGTCAGAGCGATCTCATTCGGGGTCTTCTGGCGTTTCGCCCCCTCGACCATGGCAATCATGCGGTCGAGAAACGACTCACCCGGATTCGCGGAGACTTTCACCACCAGCCAGTCGGAGAGTACGCGGGTTCCCCCAGTAACCGAAGCAAAATCTCCCCCAGCCTCGCGAATCACGGGGGCAGATTCTCCCGTAATGGCACTCTCATCAACGGACGCAACCCCTTCGATGACTTCGCCATCCGCGGGCACCACTTCGGATGCCTCTACCAGGTAGATATCATCTCTACGCAGCGCCTCGGCCGGCACCAGAGTGATTGACGCGCCGTAATGCGGCCGCGCCAACTTCTTCGCGGCAACGCTCTTCTTGATACTACGTAGCGAAGCCGCCTGGGCCTTGCTGCGTCCCTCGGCGAGTGCTTCTGCAAAATTGGCAAATATCAACGTAAACCAGAGCCAGAGGGTAACTGCAAGAATGAACCATGGCGATGCCTCGCCATGCCCCCCAAGTGCCTGTAGCCATAAAAGCGTGGTCAGAATGCTCCCGATATAGACCACGAACATGACGGGATTGCGCGCCTGATTGATAGGGCCGAGCTTGCGGATCGAGTCGGCGAGAGCCGGCAGAATCAATGTCCGATCAAACAGGTTGAATGCAGATTTGCTCATAGAGTGGCCTTTCATTTCCCGCTAAAGAGTTGCAAGTGCTCGACCACCGGCCCGAGTGCGAGCGCAGGGATATAGGTCAATGCCCCGATCAGGACCACAGAGGAAATCAAAAGCGCGATGAACAATGGTCCGTGGGTTGGCATCGTCCCTGCCGTCACTTCGATTCTTTTTTTGGCCGCGAGGGAACCGGCGATGGCCAGTACGGGGACGATCACACCGAAACGACCGAACCACATTGCAATCGCCAGAATGACGTTGTAGAAGGGCGTATTCACATTCAGTCCGGCGAAAGCACTTCCGTTGTTATTGGCCGCGGACGAAAAGGCATACAGAATTTGCGAAAATCCGTGTGCGCCAGGATTGGACACTCCGGCTCTTCCCGCATCGGCCATGACAGCGATGGCCGTTCCTGTGAGAACGAGAAAAGGTGTAATCAGGATGGCCAAGGATGTCATTTTCATGTCGAACGATTCGATCTTTTTACCCAGGTATTCTGGCGTCCGGCCGATCATGAGACCGGCGATGAAGACCCCCAAAATGGCGTAGATGAGCATGCCATTCAAGCCTGAGCCGACGCCACCGAAGACCACTTCCCCGAATTGAATCAGCAGCATCGGCACCAGACCCCCGAGAGGCATCAAGGAGTCATGCATGGCGTTGACTGCGCCGCAGGACGCAGCAGTCGTGACTGCAGCGAAGAAGGCGGAATCAAACACGCCAAAACGTGCTTCCTTTCCCTCCATATTGCCGACCGCGCTACTTGCGCCTAGATTCGTCAAAGACGGGTTGGCCTGAAGCTCGGCGTGAATGCCGATGGCGACCATGACGGCAAACATCAGTGTCATCGCGCCAACGATGGCCCAGCCTTGGCGCATATCCCCGACCATTTTTCCGAACGTGAAACAAAGGCCTGCCGGAATCAGAAAAATCGCCAGGACCTGCAGAAAATTCGTCAACGGCGTTGGATTCTCGTAGGGATGCGCAGAGTTCGCACCAAAAAACCCGCCACCGTTGGTGCCCAACAATTTGATCGCTTCCTGCGAGGCGACAGGCCCCATGGGCAAGACCTGGGTTTGCGTCTTGGCCGGCTCAGTAATGGGGTTTCCCTTGTCGTCTTTCAGGGGCTGGCCGTCCGCACCGAGTTTCGGATTGTCGTAGTTCGTCACCTCCAAGGTCGTCGCGCTCTTATAGGCATCAAAATTCTGAATGACGCCCTGCTGGACAAACACGACAGCCAATACGACAGAAATGGGTAATAGGATGTAGAGGGTGGACCGTGTCAGATCCACCCAGAAATTTCCGATGCTCGCGCAGGATCTGCGTGCGAACCCGCGGATCAAGGCGAAGGCGACTGCGATTCCGGTTGCGGCGCTAACAAAGTTCTGGACGGCCAAAGCGAGCATTTGGACGAGATAACCCATCGTCGACTCGCCCGAATAGGCCTGCCAATTGGTATTCGTGACGAAGGAAACGGCGGTATCGAACGAAAGATCCGGGCCGACCGCGCCCATGGACGCAGGATTTAATGGCAAGACTGCCTGAAGTCGCTGCATGCCGTAGACGACGAATACGCCAAGGGCGTTAAAGACGAGAAGAGCGACCGCATAGCGTACCCATGACATCTCGCTTTGGGCATCGACCCCAAGTAGACGGAAGAAACGTCTCTCAAAACGCGCCACGAGCGTAGGCATCTCTTGCTCGGTCGAAGCAACGCGCGCCATGAACAGACCAAGAGGATAGGCCAAGCCAAAAAGCGCTGCGCCATATGCCACGAGCATTCCATAGTGAGCGGCATTCATTTAGAAATCTTCCGCTTTGACGAGCGCGTAAATCAGATAGATGAATGTGCCGAAGCAAGCCAACCCACCAAGCCAGTACATGAGATTCATTTTGTCTCCTGCAATCGATGACAGGCCCACAGGAAAGCGAGAGTGAGGAGCAGAAGTGCGCCGCTCGCCGCCAAATAAAGGAGATCCGTCACAGCTATCCTCCAAATCGAAATGACGATTGGAAGCATAGAAGAATCGGTGTAAAGATTCGGTAAAGATTTGGGTTGCGCGGCGCGTTGCGCGGGTCGCAACGATCCTGTCCATGGTGGGTTTTGCGACATCGCCCACGCATCAAGGAACACGCGGCGAATGCCCTTGATTCACGGTAAACCCGCGCCGCTGGGCCGGTTAAGGAAGGTCAGAATTTCTGCTGCGGAACGATTCGCCGCGCGAAGGAGAGTCTCTGGCTGTTCAAGCTGAGCATGCTCGAAATCGATGGGATCATCGCACGGCGCAGTCTCGCATGCGGGATGCGATGTCTTTCTGAAGCATCGGGCTTCGAAGCACTCTGAGTGCACTGGCGCGCGCTTCTGTATTCGGAACTTGGGCGAGACGGCGGAATTGCCGCGGCACAAAACGAGGTCAAGGCTGGCGATTCGTGCAAATTGCCAGCCTTGGGTCGACGACCCTACTCAATACTGCCTGTCGCTTTTGCTCCGCGTTAGTGAGATGCGACCGCGAGTTCACCGTTCTGATAGTCGTGAATTGCCTGCTCAATTTCCTCTCGCGTATTCATGACGAACGGTCCGTATTGGAGTATCGGCTCGTTGATCGGTCGCGCCGCCAAAACAAGAACGCGCGCGCCTGCCTCAGCCGCGATCAGATCGATATCCTGCCCCGGCCCCAACACGCCTGCTGCATGGAGTGGAATGTGTTGCGTATCGGGCCCCACGGATACATCGCCTTCATAGGAATAGACAAACGCGTTGTAGTCCGGCATCGTCGGCACGGTCACGCGCTCGCCGGCACCCAGCGCCACATCGAGGTAAAGCGCATTGGTGAACCCACCGCCTCCCGGGCCCTGCCAATCCCCGGTACCCAACGATAGGCGACCGGCGATCACCTTTACGCTGCCCCCGCCCGGCAGCGAGGCGACGGGGATATCGCCGCTTGGAATATCCCGATAATGCGCGGGCTTCATTTTTTCGGCCGCAGGCAAGTTGATCCAGAGCTGGAATCCACGCATCCGCCCTTCGGTTTGTTGGGGCGTCTCCGAATGAATGATGCCGCGTCCCGCGGTCATCCACTGGACGTCACCCCCACGTAGATCGCCCCGATTTCCCATGTGATCCTGATGCAGCATGTGTCCATCGAGCATATAGGTGACCGTCTCGAATCCACGATGGGGATGATCGGGAAATCCCGCGATATAGTCATCCGGATTGTCGGTGCCGAATGCATCGAGCATGAGAAATGGATCGACGCGCAAATTGGGCCGTTGGCCCAAGCTGCGAAGCAGTTTCACGCCCGCACCATCCGATGCGTGAACCGATTGAATCAATCCTTTTAAGGCTCGCTTTGACGTTTCCATCTCATCCTCCGCTTCAAATTGGGTCAGTTTGCCTCACGCAGCTTGGAGATCGGCCTGAACGAGTCGATCAATCGCCTTCCTGGCGTTTGCAATTGCAACTTCCTTACGGTCAGCACTCATCGCCATACCGTCAGCGTAGACAACTTCGACATCGCGAATGCCCACAAAACCCAGAAAAAGTCGCATATAACTCGCGAGTGTGTCGATAGGAGTGCCTGCGACGAGGCCGCCACTCGAAGCGAATACGTAAGCCTTCTTACCGTCAAGCAGACCTACCGGCCCCGATCCGGTATAGCGAAAGGTGATACCTGCGCGCGCGACATGGTCGAAGTAAGCCTTCAGATTCGAGGGAATGCCAAAGTTATACATCGGCATTCCGAAAACAATGGCATCGGCTTCACGCAACTCCTGAATCAGCTCGTCGGAGTAGGCAACCGCGTCGATTTGCTGCGGCGTGCGTTTCTCGGGTTCGACAGCAAACGCCGCGAATCGCTCTGCGGTCAGATGCGGCACCGGCGACTGCGACAAGTCGCGAACGACAATTTTTGCACGGGGATTCTGCAAAAGCCAGCGTGCCACGAATTCGTTGGCCAACTGACTCGACTGGCCGACGTCCGAAAAGATGCTCGACTTGATTTGCAGCAAGGTTTTCATTCCAGGTCTCCGAAAAGGACAATACCTGTTTTATATATCCACTTTTCCAATAAAAAAGTACAATATCTTGATCTTATCTATCTACTTTATGGATATCTCTTCTCTTCGTGTGACGTTGGAGCAATGGCAGACCTTGGTTGCCGTTGTCGAGTCCGGCGGCTACGCGCAAGCGGCAGAGGCCCTTTCGAAGAGCCAATCAGCGGTCACTTACGGCATCCAAAAGCTAGAAGCCCTGCTCGAAATCAAGGCATTCGCCCTCGTCGGCCGACGTGCCGTTCTGACACCGGCGGGCCAACTGCTTTATCGACGGGCGCGTGCCCTTCTCGATGATGCAAGCGGACTCGAGTCTGCCGCGCACTCTGTCTCGGTGGGTTGGGAAGCCGAGATTGGCATCGCAGCCGAGGTTCTATTTCCCTCATGGCTGATGCTAAAGGCGCTCGCGCGTTTTGGCGAGGAGAGTCCGCTCACGCGCATAGAACTCTTCGAGCCGGTCATGTCCGGTACTGTGGAGGCATTGACCCGGGGCGATGCGAACCTCGCGATCTCGCCCGCGGTACCTCAGGGATTCGCCGGAGAACCGTTACTACGCATGCGCCTCATCGCAGTAGCCCATCCGGATCACGCCTTGAATAGGCTCGGCCGCCGGTTGACATTGCGCGACCTGCGTACCCATCGTCACTTGGTCGTTCGGGAATCAGCTGCAAAACGAACGACGAATGCGTTGCTGGTGAACGCCACCGAGCGCTGGACCGTCAGCAACATGGCAACGTCGGTTGAGGCGGCATGTGCCGGCTATGGGTTCGCGTGGTTTCCCGAGGAACGCATTCGCCGCGAGCTCGATTCCGGCATGTTAAAGCCGCTTCCAATAGTGGGCGGCGAGCGCTTTGCTCAGCTGTATCTTATCTTTGCGGACTTGGAGAACGCAGGCCCGGGTACGCAGCGCCTTGCGCAAATCTTGCGCGAGTCGGTCGCACAGGAATGTACACGTCGTGAGCCCACTTCCTAACGGCCACTTCGGGAGTCCACGCATTGTTTTGGAGATGTCCAGCCCACTCTTCTCGCCTTGCGCTACACCTTCGATGCCCTATTACAATTCTGCCTGCATTGAGTACCACCTCCCCGTCCCCTTCTTGCGCCCGTCGGCTGTCTCGTAAATGGTCGGCTCCAGTACGAGACGCGCGATTTGCCACGCATTGGAGGGATGCCAACGGACGATGGCATCCGTTCATATTTAACGCCAGACCGTAGCATGTAGATCCTCGCCACCATCGGACTCGCGCGCGACAAACCTCAACGATGCAGTCGGGTCATCCACCACAAAGAGCCCTTGTTGGGTACGTTTGGCTTGGCGCTTGGCGGCCGCAGCCGCCGAAGCAACATCCGCAGCTCGGCGAAACGTACCGGGGTTAATCAAAACAGCGCCGATCGAAAGAGTAGTGAGGGGGAAAAAAGTTGGGTTGCCCGCGCGGTCCTCCGCTTCGATGCCCCCACTCCTTAACGCGTCGGCATCAAACAGGCCCTTCGCACTTTCATTGAATTCCGCAATAATATCCTCGCACCTCTTGCGCCAGTCTGCGCTCTGAAACAAGACGATAAGATCGTCCCCGCCAACGTGGCCCACGAAATCCTTGCGATTGGCGGCGTGCGCAACAACGACACCCGCCAGGAGGCGGATCATTTCATCGCCGCGCCAATAGCCAAACTGATCATTGAAGGGCTTGAAATGATTCAAGTCACAGTAGCATGCGACGAATCTATTCTCGACCGCCAAAAGCTTTTCAATGTGCTCCGTAATCGGGATGTTGCCGGGGAGATAGGTCAGCGGATTGGCGTGCCGAGCTGCCTCGACGCGATACTCGGTGACGGTCCGCACAAGTTGTTCGCCGGTTCCGATCCCTACATACCGACCCGCGTCCGTAATGATCAAACCGTCCGTCAGATAACGCTGATCGTCAGAAGTAAGCAACGACATCATTTCGGTTATGGTCGCCGTCTGCTCCAGCAACCTTGGCGATGGGTCCATGAAAAGGGTGCATGGTCGACGACCGTACAACTCTCTGTGGAACGGCTGAGTGTACTTATCCATTAAGACACGACGGTTAATCAGCCCGACAGGGCGGCCGTTCGCGACGACCGCGACGGCTGGATAGTGAAGATGGTCGTGAAAAAAATGAACCATATCCTCATTCGTGGCTGTTGGCGAAGCTGGCGGCACTCGGATGATAAGTTTTTCGGCACTCAACGTTTGATTGCGGGCCAGACGAACGGTTTGAAGCACTGGAACCTCGCGTCGTGCGATCTCTTCGAGCGCATCAGCCTCAATCTGTCGAAACGGCTCATGCGCGGGCCGGCCAAGGAAATAGCCCTGGCCGAATGCGATTCCCAAATCGCGTACCAAGGCGAGCGTGTGAGCAGTTTCTATGCCTTCCGCGATCAATTGGCCTCCCAAGGTGTCGGCCATCTGAACGATGGTCTTTAACGTTTGAATCTTATAGGTATGATCACTCAAACCGTGTGTGAAGAACTTATCGATCTTGACATACTCGGGCTCAAGCTCGGCCCAAAGCCGCAGACTGGATCTTCCTTCCCCGAAATCATCGATTGCAAATGAAATACCGAGTGCCCGCAGAGCATTAGCTTTCGCAATAAGATCACCCGGTTCTGTGACACTCTCGTGTTCGGTGATCTCGATCACAAGTTTTCTCATGGGAAACCCATGGTTTGCAGCCCAGAGCAGGAGCCTTTCCACGCCGCCATCGTTGACTATTCTCGTTAACGCATGCGCACTGAGATTGACGAACACTTTGCCGCATTGATCGAAAGATTCCGCCCATCGAAGGATCGTCTTCACACAGTGCTGCTCGAGCTCAAACGCGATATTCTCCTCTCGGCTCTTTTCGAATAGCGCATCAGGAAATTCGAGCACAGAACCTGCCGGCCCCCGAATCAATGCCTCGTGACCGAGAATCGCTCCGTCAACCAGTGCGGCAATCGGCTGGAATCTCGGTTTGAGTTGCTCCCCACTGATGAGTGCCATTACTGTTTTCGCGCCGTTAGGATGCATCGACATCATCGTTGAAGACTCCAACAAACGATTGTCGTGTTCTTCGTCTCGAAATGAGTTTCTTCCAGATCGATCAAGTTCGCAGTCTCCTATTGCAAGGTTATGACGACGGCCACAAAGGCGAATGTCCCGAAAAAGAATATGTTCAGTTCCATCCCGAAAGAAGACCTGTACAAAGCAGCGGATAATCTCGCATTCCCCTACCGGATAAACCCCATGATGATATCGTCCAAAGTACTGGAATCTACAACGAAATCCTGATGACGAGTTGCATAGCTTAGTTCACTGGCATTTTGGATATGGGATAGCACCAGACATATTGCCGCCATTTAGAGCGTGGCCTCGACTTTTTTGACGCAATTCAATTGTCGATCGACGTAAACCTGAAGCGCTTTGACAGATCGATGTCCTTGTCCTGAGTTCAGCTCGAACCCTAACCCCTACGACGAGAACTCACGCATTTGTTTTGTCATCTTCGTGTCACCATTTCTCCCCAGTTCTGTCACGCCAATCACGTAGCCTTCACATATGTCGCTTTCGTGAGGAACACGCTGTGGTCAATTGTGCAGAAGTTTCAAGTTTCCTGGCAGCACTGAGGGATGTCGTTCGTCCCGATATCACTGAGTGCGAATTGCAGCAGTCATTTGATCCATTGCAGAATTTCATCGATTGGCTCGATGAGCCCGACAAAGTCGTCGAAACAGAAGGCCACACCATCTATGTATGGAGTCCGGTCCGCCTGAGTTCGAAGGAAGATATTTTGGAATTGGCGGTGGTCGATTTTGGACCCAGCCGCGGCATCTATCTGGGACACGCCGATTCACCCGTTGACCCGCAATCACTCGTGCTCACGTCATTGCCCTCATTCAATTCGTGTAGAAAGTCGTTATGAAACCGTCCACTTTTTCAATCGCTCTCCTTCTCCGCCCTCTCTGCCTCGCGCTTGCCGCCACCTTAGGGGGTATGGCGTTCGCCGAGCCCCCTCCTCAGACTGTCGATGCCGTGGGTGAATCTGCGAGCAAAGTGCAAAGCTTTCCTGAGATTCGAGCCGCGCTCAAGATGAGTGTGCCAAAACTCGAAATTGACGATATTCGACCGTCGCCCGTACCAGGCATTTACGCAGTGGTCATTGGATCATCCATCGTTTATACGGACCAGACCGGACGCTATGTCTTTACCGGACATCTCGTGGACGCCACCACGAAGGAGGATCTCACCCAGACCCTGCTATCGGACCTTACTCACATCGATCCAAAAACCTTACCTCTAGCCGACTCTTTTACCGAGATCCGTGGCAATGGTAAGCGGCAGATGTACGTGTTCTCAGATCCAGATTGCCCGTTCTGTAAACAGCTCGAGCAAGAACTTCCAAAAATCAACGACGTGACGGTCCACGTATTCCTCTATCCGTTAGTATCGATCCACCCGACCGCGCATACGAATGCCATTTCGATCTGGTGTTCAAAAGATCGCGCTGGGGCATGGAAGGCCAAAATGCTCCAAGGTGTCACACCGAAAGCTTCGACGTGCGAAAATCCAGTCGACCGGAATATCGCTCTTGGCGGCACGTTGAAAATCAGCGGCACTCCGACGATCATCTTTTCGGATGGCAAGGTGGTCGCCGGGGTAATTCCCACGGAACAAATCGAGGCCATGCTCGGGCCCGCAAGTTGATCTTCGGATAAACCCGCAAGACCAAAGGTGATTGGGAAGCGAGTCCAGCTTCCGTGAAGCGATGACGTTCGGGGGCGTCTATCTCCGCGTCGCTTTAAGTAGCGAATTCGTCGAAGCGCCTTTGCGCACGCCGCGTAAAGAGGAAGAGCCCAAGCAACCCTGTCGCGAAAAGAAGAAAGGAGGTCGGCAAGGGCACCGCAGACACCCCGACCGATAGGGTGTCGTTGGTAGAGCCAAGGCCGGCAAATCCAGCGGAGATCGAAGCGCTCGAGCCCGACAGGGCCGAAGCGGTCAATTCATTGACGACGGTGACCTTAAGAGAACGCACTGAGCTCCATTGGCTTGAGGAAAGATCGCTGGCCGCATTCCCGTCCCAGCCATGTTCCACGCCATCATTCGTCGTCATCGGCGCGAGGCTCGTGATTGCCGATCCTGTCGTAAGGCTCGGCGCCGACACATCGGAAATGGTCATTGTGGATCCGGCTAAGGAAACGCTGCTATTGGGTCCTGCCAAGAAATAGCTTCCGTGCTCGGACAACGAAATGTTATTGAATTGTTCCGAAGGATTCGTCAATTGAATAAAGAAGGTGATCGTCGAACTGGATAAATTGACGCCATTCCCACTACTGCCACCGGCCTGCGATGTAACCCGATTTCCGAGATAGCTGACGCCATTGCTGCCGATATTCGGCCCAACAGAAAAGGTAGAAGGATCATAGGTAAACGAGACATCGGTCCCGTTGATCGTAACAAGATTGGCGAGTGCGGGAGAAGCGCTTCCACTCAAAAGCAGGGCTATCACAATCAATCGAAACGGCGACATAAGAATATCCGCAAAAAAAGACTCCAGGATTGGCGCCGACTCGGAGAATTAGGAAACAATCCGATTCAAAAGACGCAATGTGTCCTAGGCTAAGGCGAGTTCATGAAGCCACCGCGTCAGCGCTTCCCAAACCATGGCCCGAAATGGCTACTCGTGATCCCGATCTCGACCGGCGCTGCGTCAGCAGACCGGAACGGCCGCGCGAGTCCTCTTTCCGCTTGATCGGTTATTGTGAAATGAGGCGAAATTCCGATCACCCATCAAGTGCGAATCACTAGAAAGCTCCGAGGTAACGGGCCTGTCATAGAGCGTGGTCATACTCGCCAATCTGCATTAACGAAATTCAAGGCTGCAAATGTATACCTTGCGTCAGCGCGGCTTTACGCTACTTGAATTGCTGGTGGTCATGGTAATTATTGGGCTGCTGGCGGCCTACGTCGGCCCCAAATACTTTGCGCAGATCGGAAAATCGGAAGTCAAGACTGCCAAAGCGCAGATCGTCGGGCTTGGAAAGGCACTGGACGAATATCGCCTCGATACCGGCCATTATCCAAACACCGAGCAGAGTTTGACGGCGCTCGTGGTGCGCCCCGTGAATGAGCCAAAATGGGATGGCCCTTACCTGAGCAAGGCCGTACCCAATGATCCCTGGGGCAACCCCTACATCTACAAGTCCCCGGGCGACCATGGCGACTACGACATCGTGTCCTACGGACATGACGGTCGTCCGGGAGGCGACGGTGAGGACGCCGACCTCACCAGCTGGTAAGGCGGCCTCGAATGCAATTCGCCGTTCACGCGGTCCGGCAGTTAGAATCGGCCACCCTCCTTCTCGAGGCGAGCGACGCCCTCGATGCACGTCGAAAGGCCGAGGTGCAGGGTTTTTCGGTTATCACGGTTCGAGCCCGCTCGTTGGGTGCGATACGGATTAACCGGAGCGGTCGATTTCCTCTTGTCCAGTTCAGCCAGAGCCTCCATGCCTTATTGATTGCTGGACTCTCTTTAGTTGAGGCAATCGAAGCGCTGACCGAACGTGAGACGCGCGGCGATATCAAGCAGGTTCTCGAATTTCTTTTGAAGAAGCTCTACGAGGGCCGGACCCTCTCAGCGGCATTGGAGGCACAGCCTGCGGCTTTTCCGGCACTTTATGTCGCCACGATTCGCGCCAATGAAAAGACTGGCGCCCTCGCGGAAGCGATCGAGCGCTTTGTCCACTATCGTTCCCAGATCGACCTCGTGCGCAAGCGCATCGTTGCGGCATCGATTTACCCTTGCCTCATCCTGGGTGTCGGCGCGATGGTCATTCTGTTTTTATTGTTGTATGTGGTGCCACGGTTTTCTCAGGTGTTCGACGACCTCGGTGACCGCATTCCCCCTCTGTCACGCCTTCTCCTTTACTGGGGTCGGTTCGTCCATGATCATGCCAGTATGGTATTGCTGGTCGCTCTGGCCGTGCCGGCCCTGGGCTTTTACGCCCTCAGCCGACCAGGGATCCGGGCGCATCTGGGCCGTACGGCGATGCGCATGCCGCGCATTGGTGAATACATGCGCATCTATCAACTGGCGCGATTTTATCGAACGCTGGGCATGCTGTTGCGCGCGGGGATTCCTATCGTGCCCGCTTTGACGATGGTCATGGGCTTGCTGCCGTCATCCATGAGACATTCTCTAGATCTCGCACGGATCGACATCCGCGAAGGTCAGTCCCTATCGATCGCATTTGACGCGCATGGTTTGGCTACGTCGGTTTCACTGCGCATGCTTCGCGTTGGGGAACGTACAGGTCAGATGGGGGAAATGATGGACCGGATCGCTATTTTTCACGATGCGGATATTGAACAGGCCATCGATTGGTTTATCCGACTGTTCGAACCCTTACTCATGGTCTTCATCGGCGTCATCATTGGCGGCATCGTACTCCTGATGTATGCGCCGATCTTCGATCTAGCCGGGAGCATCCAGTGAACGCGGCCGTCGGCCACCCGGGTGAGCCCGAGGTTCGCGCGCTCATGGTCGCGCAAATGCGTGGTGCCCGGCAAACGGCTCAGCAGCAAAAGCGTCGCGTCCTCGATGTCCTGGAAGAAGACCTTGCATTGGCACCCGAGGCGCTGATGACATTTTTGGGCGTCACTCTATCGTATCCGACCCTTACGATGAGTGATCTCAATGCGCTCACGCCCGCGTTCGACTTGCTGTCTTTCACGGATGCGCTGGCGCATGAATGCATCGCCTTTCGCGATGGTCTGGAAATCACTGTGGCATTCTCCGATCCTTTCGACGATCGAGTCGTGGCGTGGTGCAATGAAAGACTTCGTCGGATCGACCATTGGAAATTGGCGCATCGAGCCGACTTATCCGCATTATTGGCACGTCACGAGGAGTCGATGCACGCCATCGATAGCCTTTTGCCGACGGGCGCAAAATCCGACGTTCCTGGTACCGCGGCCGAAGATATTTCGATTCGGACCATCAACGAGGACACCAGCCCGATCGTGCGCCTCGTGCATTCGACGCTCTACGATGCGCTAAAGAGTGGCGTTAGCGACATTCACCTCGAATCTTCGTTATCGGGTTTGGGCATCAAATACCGTATCGACGGCATTCTCGTTCACATCAGCTCGGTCGACGGCGTCGAAACCGCCGAGCAAGTTCTTTCACGCGTGAAGATCATGTCCGAACTGGACATCTCTGAACGACGTATACCGCAAGACGGTCGCTTTCGGATAAAAGCCTTCGGCCGGGAGATCGACTTCCGCGTCTCCATCATGCCGTGCATTCACGGTGAGGACGCGGTTCTGCGTATCTTGGACAAACAAGGTCTGGCAGATGAACTCACGGGGTTGCGACTCGATGTCCTAGGGTTCGATCCGGATATCCTCGCGTCCTTTCGTCGCCTTAGTCAGGAACCTTATGGGCTGTTGCTCGTCACTGGCCCTACCGGCAGCGGTAAAACAACAACCCTCTATGCTGCGATTACCGAAATTAATCGTGGTCATGACAAGATCATCACGATCGAAGATCCTGTCGAGTACCAACTTGTCGGTGTTCTTCAGATTCCGGTCAACGAAAAAAAAGGGCTAACCTTTTCCCGGGGGTTACGGTCGATCCTGCGGCACGATCCGGACCGAATCATGGTCGGGGAGATTCGCGACCCCGACACCGCGCAAATTGCGGTTCAAGCGGCATTGACTGGTCATCTCGTCTTTTCAACGGTCCACGCGAACAACGTGTTTGACGTGATTGGGCGATTTATCCACATGAACGTGGACCCTTACAGTTTTGTCTCGGCCCTTAATGCCGTCCTGGCGCAGCGCCTGGTGCGCGTGAACTGTCCGAACTGCAGCGAACCAGTGGAAGTTTCCATGGAAGCCTTGCGCGCCTCCGGCATTGATCCCGACCGCGCAAGCCACGCCCAGTTTGTCGCGGGCCGTGGTTGTGGCAAATGCCGAGGTAGCGGTTTTAAGGGAAGACATGCCGTAGGCGAATTGCTCATTCTTACCGACGAATTGCGCGAGCTGATCGTCGCGCGCGAACCGATTCGAAAAATCAAAGAAGCTGCGCGTCGTGGGGGAACACGCCTTTTGAGAGATGGTGCAATCGAACTTGTTCTCAAGGGCCGGACCACACTGGCGGAGATTGATCGTGTCACTTTGGTCACCTGACCGATTGGACGTGGTTTTTGGTCCGGAGCGAATCGTGTTTCGACACCAAAACCGTCGGGATCATCGCTCCTGGGTATGCCACGCGGCGCCTGGGACTCCAATGGAAACGCCATGGCAAAGTACGATGCGCGCATTTGAACGGGAACTACCCATGATCTCACTACGGAAGGGTACCCGACTTTCTTTCGTCTTGAACAGCCAATACATCCGTTATCGGATCGTACCCTGGCGCACACAATTTATCGCACCTGTCGCCCACGCGGCCTTCGTCGAGCATTGCTTCGTTGATGCATTTGGCGAGGTGGCGCGCCAGTGGACCTTTCGCGCATCCCGGTCTCAATATGGTAAGGCATCGTTGGCTGCCGCCCTTGATTCCGAACTGCTCGAGTCACTCGATCGGTGTGCTGCATCTGCCGGACTGCGCCTCGTCTCGGCGCAGCCCTCTCTTATGCATGCCTTTAACCATTCGCGATCGGCTATGCAAGGAAACCCCTACTGGTTCGTTCTGAGCGAAGCAGACCGCTACACGTATTTGTTGATGCACGACGGGGAACCCACTCTTTTGCGTCAGGCGCGCCACGGAGACGGCGCGCTCGAGACTCTTTTGGAGCGCGAATGGAACGCCCAAGGTATGGAGGCTGAAAATTGCCCGGTCTATTATTTTGACCCGGCTGATGGCGGAGGGCGTTCATACCAAAGTGAGCGTTGGCACGTCACGCGCCTAGCCTCCTCTGCAGTAATGTCCAAAGCGAAAGAAGCGCTCAATACGCACTCGCCGAGGGCCGCATGAGACCGGCTGTGCTAGCCCTGGACTTTCGTGCCACCACCGATCTCCGTTGGCGCGTATTTGCGGCCGTTGTGCTGGCTTGCGCCGCCGTTGGTGTCGCTTTTCTATTTCATCTGAAGTCGAGGTACGACCATGAACTCATGGGCGCCCGTCATCAGTTCCAGTCACTGCAGCACGATGTTCAGGCGCAAAGCGTGCAAAACCCCATGCCCTCCGACGAATTGGCGCAACAATTAAAGCGCGCCGATGCCGTCTTGGATGCGCTGTACTTACCGTGGGATGACCTGTTCGTGACGCTCGAAAAGGCGGACTCGAAGGATCTCGGACTACTCGGGCTTACTCCGGATCCGCGAAGCCATTCCGTTCGAATTTCCGGCGAGGCCAAGACCGTCGACGAAGTATTGGCGTATATGAAACGGCTTTCGCAACAACCGTTGCTCACCCAAGTCAATCTCATGTCCTATGGGACGGTAGAGCGGGGTGGCGTAGAGCTCGTGCAATTCGTGGTCGGTGCGCGTTGGACGTCGTCCTAAGCCGGGCTCGCTGGTGTTTCCAGTGCTGGAACACCCGACTTGGTTTGCTCGGATGGGCCGTGCTGCTCCTCGTCGTGTCGGGGCCGGCGGCTATCCTCTTTAGCCTTCTCTCGGTCACGCACGAGTTGCAACAGATTCAAACGCAAAACACTCGTCTGGTTGCCCAACGAGTCACGCACGCACCTCGTAGGCAGGCCTCGTCACCGAGTGAACAGCTCCAGAAGTTTTACGCATTTCTACCCGCCACTCAACATATTCCGGATGCCATTGCCTCGATACGTGCCGCCGCATCGCATCAGGGTGTCGCTCTTCCCGAGGGGACGCTAAAGCTTGTCATTGAAAAGGACAACCCGATCGGGCGTTATGAGATGACCTTTCCGGTGAAGGCTGAATACCATCAGACTCGCGACTTCGTGCGGGAGGTTCTACGCACAATACCCTCTGTCGCGCTCGAAGATCTAAGTTTTCGTCGCGACCACGTAAACGATCCCGTGCTGGACACCCGCGTGCAATTTGCGCTGTATCTGCGCGTCGATAATTAGATCCCACGACATGACGCTGCGTCCGAAGAAATGGTTGATCGGCACCATGCTGGGAAGTGCGATCCTTGCGGGCGTAAGCGCGTTGACCACCCGGTCGAACGACTCAGGGGACGCAAATGGCTTACAGGTCGTGTCACACAGACACAACGGCTCACAACCGAGCGGTGCGCCGACACCCGCTGGTGCCGCCACCGAGGGTGGACTTGCGGTTCGCCTTGACCAACTGGCTACCCGTGGTCGCGATAACCCCGGCGTGACTGAAATGTTTGGCACGAGCCCGATCAAACCTCTCGCTGCCTTGCCTGCGCCTGTCGCCAAGCCCACGCCGCCGCCATTCCCGTACGCATTCTTTGGTGTCATGAGAGAGAACTCTCAGCCAACGATCTTTCTTTCGAGTACGCAGCGTGTCGTGCTGATAAGTCCCGGGCAGACGCTTGACGGCGTCTACCGGCTTGAGCACATCGGCAACGACCAGATAACCGTCACGTATTTACCACTCAAACAACAGCAAACGGTTTACCTCGGAACTCCACCATGAAATCCAAGAGCTATTGGCGTTCTTTTGTTTTCGGGGCCGTTGTATTGGCACTCAGCGCGTGCGCTCCAGGACAGAAATTTATCGAGACCGGCAACGATCTTGTGGCAAAGGGCGACATGGAAGGAGCCGTAAGCCAACTCGAGAAGGCGGTCAAGGTCGAGCCGAACAACTACGCTTACCGCGAACAATTGGTGCGCATGCGAACCGCGTATGAGAATGATCTTCTGGCACAGGCCGATCGGCTGCGCAGCGACGATCGATTCGACGAGGCGGCGGAGTTATACAACAGGGTAATCGAGTCAGATCCCGGAAATCCGCGCGCCCATGATGCGTTAGATCAGCTCGCAGGCGACCGCCGACATAAATCCCAGGTTGATTCGGCACGCAAAGCCTTCAGGCTTGGAAAGTTTGACGAAGCGGGCGAGAAGCTTCGTCTCGTGCTGGCTGAAGATCCTGCGAATCGCGGCGCTCTAATGCTTCGACATCAGATCGAAGAGGCCGATCCACAGCGCGGTATACCGGTCGGTCTGCGCCAAGGACTACGTCATCAAGTTTCATTGGAGTTTCGCGATGCCGACATCAAATCCGTGTTCGAGGCCTTATCGCGCAGCACCGGCGTGAATTTCGTCTTCGACCGCGAGATCAAGCCCGATCTGAAGGTCACGGTCTTTCTACAGAACACGACAGTAGAAGACGCGATCAATGTTCTGACGATCACGAATCAACTCGATAAAAAGTATCTGAACAACAATACCGTACTGGTGTATCCGAACACGCCGGCCAAACAAAAAGACTACCAGGAACTGATGGTCAAAACCTTTTACCTCGCAAATGCCGATGCCCCAAAGATCGTCACCATGCTAAAGACCGTTCTTAAGACTCGCGACGTTTACGCCGACGAGAAACTCAATAGCGTCACGGTACGCGATACGCCGGCGGCTATACGCCTCGTGGAGCATTTGATCGCGGCTCAAGATCTACCGGAGCCTGAGGTAACCCTAGAGGTCGAGGTTCTGGAAGTTTCACGTTCACGCCTGGCCCAGCTGGGTGTCAATCCCCCGGCACAGTTCACGCTTTTGAATATCGTTCCCAGTCCAACGCAGACCGTCGCCGCCAACGGCACGGTCGTGACGAACAATAACCCCGTAACCACCACCAGCCAGTTGACGGTGGACAACTTACGCCACATCAATGGCAGCAATATTGGCATTCCCAATCCGCAGGTCGATATTCATGCCGAGCTCGGCAATACTGACCTTCTGGCGAACCCGCGCATCCGGGTCAGGAATCGGGAAAAGGCCCATATTTTAATTGGCGACAAGGTCCCTGTCATTACGACAACCTCGACCGCGAATGTTGGGGTGTCCGAAAACGTGAGTTATCTCGACGTGGGGCTAAAGCTCGATGTCGAACCCACCGTATATTTGAACGATGACGTTGGAATCAAGGTTGGCCTGGAGGTTAGCAGTATTGTCAAACAAATCACGACCCAATCCGGTACGTTGACCTATCAGATTGGAACGCGTGCGGCGACGACCGAGCTTCGGTTACACGATGGAGAGACCCAGGCTCTGGCGGGATTGATCAATGATCAGGAGCGGCATAGCGCGCAAGGCGTTCCGGGCTTGATTGATCTTCCGATCATCAATCGACTCTTCTCGACGGGAAACGATCAACACGACAAAACCGAGATCGTCCTTCTCATTACGCCTCATATCGTACGCAACATCGCGTACTCCCAGGATACGCCTTTAGAGTATTCGGCAGGCACAGAGACAAACAGCGGGGCCGAGCCACTTCGCCTACGCAATCAATCAAGCGTATCTGCACCTCCGCTCGGTCAACCGACGCAAGAAGGCGCTTCGGCGTCGACCCCTCAATCCGTACAGGAGCCCGAGCCCAAGGCAACAACGCCACCAGCCGAGCCACGGACGCCTGTTCCGCCGGAATCCCCAGCCCAGCCGATCATCCCTGCTGCACCGGCTAGCGTGCGAGAAACTCCAACGCAAGACGCTCCTGCCGGGACTGCAGGCGTTCCGGCAAACCGATGAAAGGGGTTACAAAACCATGAGTCGTGCCAACGCGGCAAAGGCCGCACGATGGCAACGCTGGCGCGACCATCGTTCGTCGCTCGGCTTTACCCTGATTGAACTCCTCATTACCGTTGCTATCTTGGCAACGCTCGCGTCGGGGGCCGTTTCACTGATGGAAATCTCGGTAACTCGCGCAAAGGAATCGGATTTAAGGTTAGCGTTGCGCCAGATTCGGGGAGCCATCGATGCCTATAAGGCGGCCACTGACTCGGGTCACATCGCCAAGGCGGCAGATGCTTCGGGATATCCTCCCACGCTCGCGGCTCTTGTCTCGGGCGTGCCAGATGCGAAAAGTCCGATCCGAAGAAATCTCTTTTTCCTTCGCCGACTACCCCGTGACCCCATGGCTGATCCTGCGCTACCACCATCGGAAACCTGGGGGCTGCGCAGCTATGCGAGCGACCCAGAAGACCCACAACCCGGCGACGACGTGTTTGATGTCTATTCCCGCTCTTCAAAAACAGGACTTAATGGCATTCCCTATAACCAATGGTAGCGCTTCGATTCCGGCGCCGTGAAAAGCCTGCTCACCAGGCGACGCGAGCACTCAGCATGCGTGCCTTTACGTTGATTGAGTTGTTGGTTGTCCTGGCAATTATCGCCATGCTGGTCACGTTGGCCTTACCGCGTTACCTGCATAGTGTCGAGCGCAGCAAGGAAGCAGTGCTGCGACAGGACCTTTCCGTCATGCGCGATGCCTTGGACAAGTTCGACGGCGACCGAGATCGCTATCCAAATAGCCTGGAGGAACTGGTAGAAAAAGGTTACCTTCGAAAAATACCGCCGGACCCCATTACGGACAGATCCACGACCTGGCAACTCGATCCCGATCCAGACACCTCGATCCCTGGGATCTATGACATACACAGTGGGGCCATCGGTAAGACCCTGGATGGCATCGAATTCAGCCAGCTGTGACGTATATGTATCCAAGCTCTCCACGAGGTCATCCCGATCCTGCACCAGCGCGAACCTTCTTTAGCACCCACGCTCGCCGCAGATTCCGTCGAGCACTCTGTATAGATTCCTGACCCGCACGTTGATCGTCGCGAGACAACGCGAAAACGCAGATTCCTGGATGACGTCGAATATTGTTTGTTGTATGTGAGAAACCATCAACAAATTGTCAATTTAGCAAGTTACTGTGCTGGTGGGGCGCGTCATATTTCGACGCGTCTGGTCGCACTCCCATTTCCCGACGATCATGCAGAGCGCGGGCTGCCAGTCGCGAAAGACGAGTTTCTTACTGAGGTTCAAGCAAGATGTTTCATGACCGTGACATTCAGAGCTGGGACTTCCGAGATTTCGAGGAAGAGAAAAGCAAAACCGTCATCAGAATATTTCTCGGTGCTGTCCGAACGACATACCCATGTCAATACGTCTGAGTACATCAGAACGGGAATATCTCTCCGAAATCGTGGAGACTTCGCTACGGGTTGTCAACCGCCACCAGTTTTTCGGTTGGACCCAGGGCACTATGCAACGTCTTGTGCCCCATGAGATTCTTCTGTGTGGTGTCGACGAAGGATCTCGACATGGCTTCGAACAATATCACTTCGAATCCACACGTTATTTCCGACACTGCCACTTCGAAACGCTATGCAACCCCACGTCCGGCCTCTTGTCGCATCTACAGCGAATTTCTGAACGGACAAAAAGTCGAGTCGTTCTCTGCCCCTGCGACAACCCATTTCCCTTTGATCTCGAAGAGCCGTTGCGCGTATTGATCGCTGAAAACGAATTACGCAATCTCGCCGCATGTCTTTGGCTGGGGCCACGCGAAAAGGTGCAGGCCTATTATAGTTTTTCACGCATTCAGCCATTTTCAGAAAGCACCTCGTACTTCCTCGAGCTGCTTTTGCCCTACATCCACATGACGTTCCTGCGAGTGCTGTCGAATCCGGACGATGTTGGAAATCCTGGCGTACGTGCAGGACGTCTCGTGACCCATCGACAGGAAGAAATACTCGTTTTGATTCGAGATGGCAAGACGAACGCGGAGATCGCCCAAATACTGGCCGTCAGTCCGTGGACCATCAAGAACCACATCCAGATGATCTTTCAGAGACTGAACACGAACAATCGCACTCAAACCATCACACGGGCCATAAAACTGGGGATATTGCGCGCCGACCAATGATCGGCGGCTTTCAGTTTCGTGGTCCGACCCGAACCGGACCCAGTCGGCTCCTCATCGACTCACGCATCGGGCCGTCGACGTCGATTTCGAGCGTTGCCCGTGGCGACCCTTCCCAGCCCTTCCTTGGGACGGGAAACGAAGCCAAAATCAGGAGTGCCGAAAGCGAAACCAGCTTCTTCGCTTATTGACCGTTTAGACAAGCTGCTTGCCCTTCGCGACAGTCGTTGGGACCAAATCCCAGAACTTCGACCGTGAGGAGCGAGGGCTTGAAAACATCCGCAACTGCTGCCGCCGCCCTTGCTGCCTCCTGAGCCGCATCCTGGGCAGCATTATCGACGCCTGCTCCACTCGCGGCATTGGATGTGACGAGACTCGATGCCAGCGAGCCTGACTGCACCTGAGGCACGCCGACCGAATTTCCTGAGGCTGAAATTTCACCCGGATTGAGGACCAGTTGGGCAGCGATAAAAATATTCCCGCCCGACGCAATTCCGGCCTCACCAGCATTCACGTCACCAGACGGCGCGAATAAAAATATATTCCCCGCTTTGGGGGGTGAGGGATCTCCCGGAACGGCTGGAGTCGTCACGGTCCGGATGCCACTCCCGGCGACACCCGGGTCCACAGTGGTCACCGGAATGTTGTTTACCAATTTCGTGGTGAACGTCGTCGCTGTAAACGACGTCTTGGCTCCTCGGCCTGCATCGATATTACCGTTGGTCGTAAAAATCGTGATATCCCCGCCGCGTGCAGTCACGACCTTGCCGGAATTCACCGAAAAGTTTCCGCTCAGAAAGCTGTTGATGGCGCCACTGTTCGTGACGATCCCATTGGTCGTATTGCCGGCGGAGTTCGTGCCCGTCGCAATCGGATTCGTTAACCCCACGGTGATATTGCCTTCGGGCGCAATTAAATCGATGCCACTTCCCTGCGTTGTTTGTACCGACGTCCCAAACGAATCAATGTCACCAGCGCCCACCTTTGCGTTTCCAAGAAATTCTGCCATTGCGGCACGTGCCGCGGCAGAATGCTCTTCTGGTGTGCCTGATTTGAGCTCGCCTGCGGCCCGAACGCCATCAAACGCAATATCCAGATTCGAAAGATTGACGTTGCCGGTCACGCCCGCCAAAAGGGTCAGCCGGGCACTGGTGGCCGTCGGAAGCGACAGATTGGTCTGCGCTCCGGTAGCCTCCAGACTGACCTGCGCGAGGTTGGTTCCCAGATCGATGGTCTTGCCCGCCTGAACGAGCAGTTGTCCGGGGCCGGCCACATGGATGGTGCCAACTCCCAGGGTGATCAGTCCGGTGTTGGCCTGAACAATGGAAACATCGGCAGGCAGAAGATTTTCGAGATTATAGATATTGCCGCTACCTTCGGAGAGATCGATGTTGCCCTCTGCCCAGATTCGAGATTCGCCCGGGAACGTGAAGTTGGCATTGGAGATGTCGCCGGAGAGCGCCTGAACATCAAATACGAACGGCTGGTCGGTCGCTCTGGTTACGATTTCGTTCGTCGCGGTTCCCGAAGTTTGCGCTCCAGCAACCACGCCCGAGTCAGTCGATAGCGCCGTCTGGTTAACCGTAGTGACGCCCAGCCCGGGCGCAGCGACGTTCGGAATGCTCGACGGCGCGAGGTCCGAGGCCAGAAGCGTCAGACTGCGTACCGTGTTTCCCGCCAAGAGCGATGCTTCTCCCGCAGGCGACGGATAAGTCACGAGTTGAGGCCCCAAGCCGCTCGGGCTGTCGGAGATGCTGCCGCTCCAGGCCACAACATTCAGGATCGGGGGCAAGACACTCGTGTTCTGGTCGTTAGCGCGGATCCCAGCGTTGTCGATCGAGGAAAGTCCGGAGCGAACGGCCGGTGCGGTGCCCGGCGTTACGTCACCCCCCAGGGCCAGCAAATTGACCGTGCTCGTCGGAGCATAGGTAAAGAATGTGGAGTATTGGGACAGCGGGCTCTTGTTGTTCAGGTTGGCCAAATCATTGCTGTTGGTCTTGGTCAGATACATCGCGGTCGGATCCGCAATGCTCTGCAGATCGATGGACTGCCCCGCGGTGACATTGAGCACGGCACTTTGTCGCGCCGGATCGCTGCCCAGGCCCATTTCATAGAGCTCGGTCGGCGTGGTCGCGCCGACACTGCCGACCGCTTTCAGGGTGCCGGTCCCGAGACTGACAAGATAACTTCCGCCGACGATATCCCGGCCTGCCGTGACGGCCAGATCGCCGCCCCCATAAACCGAGAGCGCCCCGGTGGCGGGGTCGACTTCGCCCGAGGTCGCATTCATTGCCGACAAGTCGTTCACGTCGCGGCCGGCACGAATCGAGATATCACCTCCGCCGAAACTACCGATGTTCTGCTGGAAATTCTCAGGCACAGCCCACCATCCTGCGGTCAAAGGATGCCCTCTTGCCACGATGGGGCGCCGCATCCAGTCCGTGATCCATTCGCTCGACACGCCGCTCGCGTCGTTCTGCGCTGTAATTGAAATATCCCCACCCTGGCTGACGTAACGACCGAACGTATCTGGCACGGCGGCGAGACCGAGCGTGTAGACGACGGCCTGGGGGTCGCCGAGGGTAAAATTGTTTCCAGCGGCCAGCGTGATATCGCCGGTTCCGTTGCGGATCTTCGAGTTAGCGGTCGGCAACAACACATTGCCGCTATTCGAGGCTTGCAGCTGCGCCAAGGGAAGCACGGCCATCGGGTTGGCCGAGGACAGGTCGGACCCGCCGGCCAGCCGAATCGCCCACGTCGGCGCGTTCGGAAGATTGTCATTCGGCAAACCGAGCGCACTGTTCACGGTGAGATTGCCCGCCGCACGAATCGTCAAGGTTCCCCCTAGATTCGCCCCCGTTGCCCATCCGCCGGACGTCAGGTCCCAGCTCTGGCCAAGGGTGAAATCTGCTGCCGCATCCACTTCGACCGCCGCGGCGAGCACGGTCTTCGCGTCGCCTTGAATCTGGATCGAGGACGGGGCCGTATTCTGCAAGAAGCCGGCCACATCGCTGGCGTAACCGGCAACATCACCCGCGCTTGGACTGGAAGAGGTGTAAATTTTGCTCCCCTCCACCAGTACGGTCGCGGGCGCCGCAGTCGAATTCGTGGGGTTGACCGAAACAATCGTGCCCAGTAGAGAAGCCAGCATGCCGTTATTTCCCGACGTTCTCGGAGCCATCAGCACCGCACGGCCGGCGTGCCCTTTGGCGCCAGGCCGCAAATCGATCGTCCCCCCCGACTCGAAGTTCAAAGGCCCCGATCGCGCCTCGATGTCGACGACGCCACCATTGGAATCGGCGGCCGACGAGGAGATATCGGTGGACATTCCACGAACCGAAACAAGGCTCCCGCCTTCCAGCGTGACGCCATCTTGTGCGAACAAAGATGCCTCGCCGCCAGATAGTCCGCTCGCATCGATTGTGCCCTTCACATCGATGCTTCCCGAGTCCGCGGTGAACACCACTTGACGGGCGATCACCTGGTCAGTCGATCCGATCGTGATGTCGCCCGTGCGTGCACGGATGGACCGGGATCCCGTAAATCCTCCCGCGTTGAGCGCATCGTTGACTGGGGTCAGGTTTGGCAGTGCCGCGAGGTCGAAGCTCGCGTGACCTCCGTCAAATCCGGGGGAAGCGGTGCCTTCCAGAGTTCCCACGGATGTGAAAGACGTCGAGGTTACGTCGAACGTGCCGGCATTGCCCCCTGCACTGTTTCCTGCCACATCAAGCGTCGCCCCCGCTCCGATGTCGACCGTCGTGGCGCTCGTGAGCGTGATCGAACCGGCGTCTGCGACTACGGTGCGGCCATTGAAGTCACGGCTCGCGCCACTTGCGTCCAACAACGCGCCCGTTGCGATGAAAATTCCCTGCCCCGGTGCGGTTCCCGAAGATTGCAATGCGATCGAGCCCGATCGGAACATAAGCGGAATCGCGTCCGAAATCGAGGCGGCATTCAAGGTCCACGCAGCACCCGCCTGCGGATCGGCGGACATCACAAATTCAGGCACTGCATTTAACGTCGCTGAATAAGTCGATGCGGGACCGTTACTGCCAAAACTGGCGATATTCCATGACTGGGAGGCTCCGCTCATTCCGGAAATCTGCGGCGCGGCGACGTTCAAATTCGAACCGACGTCCAGTTCTCCGGTCCCACTAAGCATTACAGCGCCGGACACCGTCAAATTGACCGATGAGAATCCGGTGATCGCTTTGCTCCCACCGCCGATGGTCAGGTGATTCGCCGCGATATTTAACGTGCCGTCGGAAAGAGCGTCCGTCCGATAGGCGTTCCCCGATGAATTCTGCAGCGAAAAGTTCGCAGCCTGAAGGGATGCGAGCGCCGGGTCCGACTGGGTGCTGCCGGCGTGTCCAATCAACCCCGCGGTGTCGAGCGTCATGCTGTTCAAACTTGAACCACCCACCGTGACTGGTCCATAGAAATTGATGGTTCCCGGCGTACTCAAGGCCAGGGATCCCAAGCCGCTCAATTGCGCCAGCTGTTCGCCGGTCAGGCTTAACCCGGAAAACCCTGAAAGCAGACCGGTATCTCCCAATGCAATGCTGGGCGCATCGAGCGACAGGGCGCCGCCTTTTGCCACCGCAAGCGTGCCGTGAATTTGGGTATTCTGCGTCGCGTCCAACAGCATCGACTGGTCCGCCGCCAAGCGGGCTCCGGCATCGATGGTGATGACGCCCGTGGCGTTCGACGGATTGCTTCGGGTCACGGTGACAGGACCCGAATTCGCCAGGCGAATCAAGGCCCCTGCCGAATCAGCCGCAATGTGCTTCGACTCACCGATCACTTTGCCCGTGCCCGAGAGCGACGCTCCGGATTCGATGGCGATCGACTGGCTCGCCGTCAGAAGCAGCTCGGGGGCAGTCAACGGGTCGGACGACGAATTTGCGACCAGCACATTGCTCGCCGTCGACGTCACCGAAATCCCGTTCCCGTCCGTCGTCCGTATCCCGCCGATGAGCACGTTGCCGTCGATCTTTGAAATCTGTGACGCGTCAATCTGAAGATAGCTCGAGTCGATGCCCGCCTGCCCCACCTGGTCGACAATGGCGATATTTTCGGCGCTCAGATCAACCTGCGCGCTGTTGCCGCCCGAGGCCGGGTCCGTCAGAAACAGTCCCGATAACGCCAGCGACGGCGATTCTCCGGGCGAAGTTGGCACGGTCGAGATGACATCGAGTTTGCCTGCGTCCGACGGCAACTGAGACACAGCCGTCCCCGTCTTTGCGGCCTGTTGTGCGAAGAACGAGCTGCCAAAAAGATTGTAGTCGGAGTAGTGAAGCGCATTTTGTCCGGGTTGGACCACGACACCGACGGTTGTCGCCGACACGATACCTGTTCCTTGCACCCCGAGGCGCCCCGGTACAATCGGCAGACCGTTGGGTTGCGACACGATCTGGTTCGACTGCAAATTCTGATAAGCAGACCCCGTCTGTAGTTGCACCAGATAAGCGCCCGGCAACAATGCATACGTGCCCGGCAGGAGGACGTATTGTCCAGCCGGCACAGGGCCGCCCGCAGCGATTTGAATCGTGTCGTAGATCGAGGAATTGCGTGATTGCGTCGGCGAGTAGCCGATACCCGGGTCGGCGCGGCCAAGGATATCGGGATCGTAGGGGGCGGTATTGAAATTCGCCGCCGGAATGATGGCGTAGGTGTTGGGTTGGATCAGGATATCCTTCGAGCCGCCGGAGCCCGGTACGAACTCGACGCCCAGGATGTCGCCGCCGCCTGAAACGTCGACGGTTGCCCCATTTTTTTGATTGATCTGCGGGGCAGCAAGCGATATCGCCTTGTCGGGTGGCGCAGAGACGCTGACTGACAGCGATTGAGCAGTCGGATCGGTCGACCTCGGGTTAACAGTGTATTGCCATTGCACCCCGGCATTGGTTTCGCCGTAAGGGATGATTTCTCCCGCAGCCGACACCGAAGTGAGACTGCCGGATTCCAGTGTCAAGCCGTCGCTCGCGGAAAGCGCGATGTGCCCTAACGGCGCACGCAATGCCCCCCCTTGGTCAATTTCACTGGCCGAGATCGCCAGATTGCCCCCTGCCGACAACACGGGCGACGCGACACTGCCGTTGCCCTGAATCAGGACGCTTCCTCCCGGCACCGGCGTCGCGTGACTCGGATCGCCGTCGGGTTGATCGACCACCGCGATGTCGAAACTCGAGCGCGTCGTGGGATACACCTGCGTACCCTGCAGCACCAGGTTGCCGCTCGTTGTGACACCCCCGACGAGGGAAGATCCATCGGAAGAGACCTGGCGGCCCGACAATCGGATATCGTGACTGCTGTCGAGAATCGTCTGAGCCGCACCGTTGATGGTGAGACTGCCATACAGATCCACATTGTCACCAACGAATCTCAGAGTCCCGTTTCCACTGGATGTCGGAATCGTGGGCGACGGAGCGGCCGACTGGAACGCCACCGTGCCGTTGGTTCCGTTAACCGCATCCGGAACGCGCGCCGCAAACGAATCTTGCAACGCGATCTCGCCGGCCTCGAGGTCCACCTGGGCTCCCGGGCCGAGCAAAAATTGTGGCGCATCAAGCGTGATGCCGCGTGCAAAATCTGAGCGAATGGATCCCTGGAAAGCGATCGTGTTTTCGCTCGTCAGATGAATCCCGTCGAATCCGCCTGCTGACAGCTGGCTCAGAGCGACATCGGCGTCGATGGCATTGGGGTCCGCCATGACCGGGCCTGGCGTCTGGGTCACGACGATGCGGCGACCCAAGTCGTCGCTCGGCGCATAGTTGCTGTTATTTCGATTGGTGACATTCAGAACAAACGTTCCACCAGCGCTTTGGTCGGTTCCCCCCGCTCCGGCCAGCGTGCCGTTCAAGAGTACGCCATCGGTTGACGTCACGGCCAGGACGCCCGCATTGCTGCCAACCCGTGTCGCGGCATAAGGATTTGCAGCGTTGTTCGTGGCAAGATCGACGACATGTGCGGTCCCGCTGACATCGATTCGCGAACCCGCGTCCGCCACGAATTCGGAATTCGTTGTGTCAATCGAGATCGAGCCGCCGGAAAGCACATTGCCCAGCACAAGATTCGTCGTACCGCTTTCCGGCAAGCCTGCAACGAATACGCCAGCGGTTGACAGGACACCGGTCGGGGTCAACTCAAGCTCGACCGCTGGGCCGTCAGAGGCTCCGCTCGTGGTCCCGGAGAAGCTGCCCGTCACCGACGCATTGATCGAGCCGGCGGGCGCGAGAATTTGACCTGCGATGGACATCCCGTTGCTGGCTTGTAGCGTGACGCTTCCCCCCGGGTCCGTGACAATGGTCGTTCCTGCGGGAATCGAGAGGGGCTCGGCATTGGGACCGGTCGCACGCAGTTCGACACCGGCGGCAGCGCGTATGGCATCCGGCAGGCGCACAGGTTGTGTGATGGAAGCCAAACTGCCGCCGGTGGGCAGACTGGCTGCCGCGCTGGCATTGATCTGGTCTGACAGGACCTGTGGCGCAATCGTGGTTCCGGGAGACAGAGAGATGCCATTTGCGCCGGTCAAATCGAAGTTCGAAAACCCGCCCTGTTGAAAGAATCCAGACGCAAGATTCAGGGTCGCCCCCCCGCTGGCGGATTGCGCGTCATCAATATGGATCGCGTCGGCAACGATCTTCAGGATACCGCCGGTGGTCAGTGAGAATCCGCTGAGGGTGCCGTCGAGCTGGATGTTGGTCAACGCACCGGTATTGAGCGCCGATGGGTCCGCCGTCAGCGCGATCGTTCCTGCGTTACCGCCCTGAATCTTTCCCGAACGCGCAATTTGACCGCCGCCGGAGACGTCGAGGTTGCTGCCCGCCTGCAGAACGGTTTTCTGGCTACTCAACGTAATCGTTCCCCCTTGTTCCGTAGAGCTCGGGTTTGATGACGATGCAGTGGTCATTGCGAAAGGCAATGTCGGCCCAACCGCCGATCCGTCGAACGAGTCATTGTTCAGCCACAAGCCCGCCACGGAAATGGAGCCGCCCGTTTCAACCTGGAGCCCCAAATCCGGAGTCGAAACGCTCGCCTGAGGATTGGCCGCAGCGGTGGATAACGCCGACGTCAATCGGACGGCTCCAGCGGGCGCGAAGATTCTGCCGGCCACATCGAACGAAGCGGCCGAAAGCGCCAATGTTCCCCCCGGAGGCATGTTGATGGAAACGCCAGACGGAACAACAACGTTGTTGAGCGTCGCAATCGATACGGTATCGAATGCGACTGGGTCGCCACCCTGGCCCGTCGAGATTCCGTTCAGGCCGGCCACGGGGACCAGCGTTTCTGATAGAAAGCTAGCAGGAAGGGGTGTGCTGCTCGAGAAGTCGCTACCCAACAGATCGGTGGGCGTCATTGAGAATTCGAGGTTTGCGACCCCATAGCTCGACTGGCCAGAGCCGGGGCCGATGGTCAATGTGCCCGAACGCGGCGCGTTCGTCAGCTGATAGGCACCGATGGTCGACTGCGCAGTCATGGCGCCGTCTAAGAGAAGGCTTCCGGCGGGGTTGATGGTGATGGATCCGCCCGCAGCGCCTTGCGTATGACTAGGCAGGGATGAATAGAACCCAGCCAGCAAATTGGTGTAATTCTCGGTGACCCCCCAGTGCGGGTGCTGAACCTGAAACTCGCCCAGAATCGAGACGTACCGAAGTGCCTCTGGCGCCGTGTTGATGCTGTAGATTTTGCCATCGGCGCCGAGCAGCAGTGTAACGTTCGCCGCCCCGCTCGCGTAATGCAGGCCGCCTCCAGAAGCGTTGATGTGCGAACCCAAACGGGTGATGACGTCGCCCTGTGAATAGAGGGAGACGCTGCCCCCGGCGGTCGCCTTTTCCGCCAGCGTCATTGGCTGGGCTTGTTGATAGCCAGACAGGTCCAGGATCGTACTTGGGGCATTCAGGGCCACGGTGACGCTGGCGCCACGGAGTATTCCGGCTTTTTGATCCGGCGCATCCGCGAGCTCATTCGATGTGACCGTGAACGTTTGCAGGTTTTGCGAAAACGGAACGTCGGCCCAATTGCCCGACACATCCAAGGATGCCGTGGGGCCAAGATAAATCCGACTTTGCAAAGAGTTGGCAGCATCGGTTGCCAAGAGATCGATGTTGCCGCTGGGGGCCGTGATCGCCCCTTCGACGTCGACAGTCTTGCCGATTCCATAGACCAATCCCGTGGTCACCGTCTGGCTTGACGGTACGGTCGTCGTGTCGGTTCCATCCAGTAGGGTTTCGGTGACGCTACCCGGGGAAAGCGAGAGCGTTCCTCCATGCGTCGCCGTAATGGTGCCTGCCGCCGTTGTATCGATCGTGCCAGCCTGGAGATAGATGGAGCCGTTGGAGAGCGCTGCTGTACTGGCCGAGACTCGACCATCTTGATTGACCGCGAGTGCAGCCAACGTGACATTGCCGCGGTCGGCTCGAATGGTCCCGGAGTTTTGAACCAGGCTCGAGGTGGCCGCGGCACCTCCGTTCGAACCTACTTCAACCGCATATCCGCGCAATCCCGTATAGGGAAAAGCCAACAATCCTTGAGCCACCGGGTCGAATCCGTTTCCGGTGTTGATACCGGGCGTAAACAGATAGATTGCATTGCCTGCCCCCAGAATCACCTGCCCATTTGCTGCACTCAAAACACCCGAGTTGTTGATGACCTGTGGCGCGAACATCATGATGCGGCCGCCAGCTGCGGCGGAAATCTGCGGCGCCTGCGACGCCGAATCATCCAAAGAGCCAATCTGTATCGTCGCCGTCGCCGGTCCCGCTGTCGGGTTACCTTGATCGTCGTACCCGCCAACGAAGGTTGGCGTAACCCCCTGGTTGGTCTCCGCTGTCAGGCTCCGAAGAAAATTGGTGTTCGAGATATTGAGCGTCGAGGCGATCAATCCGCCGACGTTGATTTGGGACCCCGAAGCAAAAATGATCCCGTTCTGATTGATGAGATAGATCTGGCCGTTGGCCACCACCTTCCCGAGGATTGTGCTGGGGCTGCTATCATAAATTCGGTTCAACGCGGCGGACGTAGAACTCGGCTGATTGAAGCGAACAACACTACCGCTGCCGACATTAAAGCTATTCCATTCAATGATTGCGTTTTGCGCGCTCTGATTGATGGTGAGATTGTTTCCGGTCGCCGTCGCCACCGGCATTCCAACCACGGCACCTGAGACCACCCCTCGAAGGACCGGAACCGCGCCTGCGGGAATCGGCGGCTGGGCCCATACACTTGCACCGGCACCAATCGAAAACGCGACACTCACGGCCCGGGCAATCTTCGACAGACGTGGCTTCAGTGGCGACCGACCGCAAGGATCAATCCACCGTGATCGAGGCGCGGGGTGCGCGATGGGTGCATTGCGGGTCGGTTTCATGGAAGAGAGCGCGCTACAGAGCCGCGGTGTGAAGAGCTAATCGATCGATGCGGCAGATCAATCAACATACGGTCCTTCTATGAAAGAAGGATGACAAATGTGCGACAGCGCACTGAATGTCTAAAAAAAAGCGCCAACACCTATCTCAGGCATTGGCGCCTTACCTCACTTGAAAATTTCGACCTTTACGCCACTATTAACCCTGATTCACGCCCGGATTCGGGTTGGCGGGGAACACTTGTGCCGGCGGTTGGCAGCTGTTCGGCACACCAAGCGTTTCGTGCGTGAAATTGGCAAAAGGCGCGCCAGCAAGAGTCGCTGCGGTAAACGGTATCGTGTACGTTGGGGCATTGCCAGCGCTTCCAACAGCAAAGGCGTTGGCTAGAAGACCCACGTTCGCACCAAACGACGACGCGATATTGGCAGCAACGTCGGCCAGTGCGTTCACGTCGGTCAGGGCCGTTTTGAGGTTTGCAACGACGACACCATTCGGCGTACCGGTTTCATTTAGGCCTGGCTGCACGTTGTAGGACGATTCGACCCAGTCGTGATACAGCCCATTCGCGACGTTGTAGAGGCTGGGCGAGTAGCCATCGACCTTGACGAAGCGATACGCGTTTTGCGTCCCAGCGGAGAAGGTGCTCGGTTGGTCTACAGCACCCAGCAGGCCGACAGCCCCACGCCCACCTGTGTCATGCGTGGTCAGGCAAGCTGCAACGTTACCGCCGCCCGCACCTGCGAAAACCGGACCAAGGGACGGAGCGGCCGTGGCGGTCCCGCAGTCGGTCTTATTGATCGCGGAATCCACCGGTGGCCCGTAGAACAGGAACGCTTGGTTTGCGGGGTTGCACAATTGGCCGGTAAAATAGACTTCAGCGGACGATTGCGTTCCCGAATTCGGACGCGACCCCGGCGCATCAGTTTGGTCAGTCCGTCGAGCGACGTAAATCTGATCGTCAGCCGGCGACGTGGCGGGTACCACGAACCCATCGGCCCTTGCCTGCGCATTGGCCGTCGCCCAAATTGCCGACGTCACACCGAGAGTGCTCCACGAAGTCGTGTTGCCGGTGTAGATGGAAGTGACAGTCTCCTTCGACAAATTCGGCATATTCGCTTCAGTATCGCTGCCGACGGTCAAACCTTGAGCCGCCTGTAAGGCATCGCGCGCGACGACACTGACTGGGACTCCGAACGGCTGGACCACGGGCACTGTCGAGTCCGTCAACTTGGCGGCAGACGCAGGATCGAATATTGCGGGCTCGAGATCCGACACACCAGCGTCAGGAATGACGTTGGCAATATCGCCGCCCGTCGTACCCTGGTTGGCGCAGTTTTGAACGCGCATCAATGGAATGCCGTGCGCGCCACCCACCGAAGTCGTCGCGAGTACGCAAGCCGAGGTCGTTGCCGGTTGCGCCGCCAACAGAGCCACACTGATGAAGGGGCGCGTTTGTTTATTCGCAACGGCTATGGTGCCATTCACGGAACCATTGGACGACTCCTTATGCAGCGCAAGCTTGGTCTTTCCCAACACCGGTGTGGCCAGCGTGCAGGTCACGACGTACTCGTTCGAGTAGGCGTATTCGTCGATTGTCGACGTGCCGATCGTAGCCCCGGTATTGGCACATTGGAGAGCAGCGACCCGCAGAAGAACCGGGTCGAGGGCCGACGAGCCCGCGATATAGACGTCCTGATACGCGGTCGTATTGTAATCGGACAAAGGCAGGGCGAAGGACGAGCTGGATAGCGTCGCCAGGGCACTGCCAATTGCGAGAGACAGGCACTTAAGTTTCATGTTTTTCCTCATAGAAGTTCATAAGGGGGGACACTGTTATCCCCCTTTGTACAAGGTGACTCGGAGCCTTTGACTACGCAGCTTTACGGCGACGTCCAACCCCCAGAAGACCGACCAGCCCGGAACCCATTAGCCAAAGGGCTGCCGGAATGGGCACTGCTGAAACCGGACCATACTGAACCGAGCCGTTAGCCAAAAGTGAAAAACTGCCGAGAGGCAGCTGAGTTGACGTCGCTCTTGCCGTGATACCCGAGCCGCCACCGTTAATAACGGAAAAGCCCTGCGCACTTCCGAAACCAGTAGGAGACGTTGTATTGCTCACAACTTTATAGTTTGATCCCCAGAAGGCGCCGCCGTACGCTGGATTCGATGTGGAATTGACGGACGCTTCGGTTGCGCTGCTGCCGCTTGCCAGGGAATTTAAATCACCCATGAAGGTATTTTCGTCGACAAGAAGCTGTCCATTTCCGTTATTCGTGAGTCCCGGTGTGCCGACCGTCGCAAGAATCGAAGTGGATTTCGTGCTTGTGCCTGAACCAACCAGATTCCAGGAAATGTTGGACGAATTGGCCTCACTCCCAAACAGCGTGGAAAAAAGACCGGTCGTTTGAGAAAATAACTGCGACGCGCTATCCGAAGCCAGGAATGCCAGGGTCGAGATTCCCAGATCACGGGAATAGGAAACACCGAGGCTGTCGTCCCAAACGGTCAGCAACAGATCATCATTTGTCGCCGTGGTAGTAAACGCGGAGGCTTGCCCGGCAGCGGCTAACACCATCGCGCCGACAAGCGTTTTGATTGCAAATTTCATAGACCTCTCCTGAAAAACGGGGTTGTATAAACAAGAACCAGATTCGCTAATTGCGGTTAAGTCGGAGTGATAGTGACCGAGAGGGAACCCGAGTCGTCCCTAAAAACACCGGCAGCAAAAACACACCACCGACGAGTTGGACTTTAGTCGGGCGATGTGACATCCCCGAGGGGGATTAACGCCCGCACATGCCTATAACGGACTAGTCTGGTAAGCTTATTGACGTATGGTGAGGCTCGAAAGCGGCTCGCCAGATGCACACTGACTGTTGCGAAGTGCAGCGGACGTGAGGCACTCCGAACCCAGCACACGCTCCCCCGTGTTGGCGATTTGGTTGCAGACGCCTTGATCCTGGGCGTAAAGTTGCCCGCAAATCTGTGGCGTTCGATGGGCCGGAGCCAGATCCCCGGGCCGTATTGGGCGCGACGCGGGGCTGGGGGGTAAACCGCCAGTGTCCGAATCTGCCCCAGATGGTGCTTCGGAACCGACCCCCGGGCCGAAATTCAAGGACGGCAAAGTGCCTATCGTATCGGGCTCGAGTGCCGGAGCCGACGTGGCTCCATCCGCGATAAATTTCCAATCACGGTAGCTCAAAGCATGGCCCGACACGCCCTCCGGCAGATTCACCTGCCGAATGGGGGCCAGCGTCGACGGGCTGTACACCCCGATGATCCCGCCCCCTCCGTTGCGAATGAGGACCAACGGCTGGCCCGGGTTCATAGGGTCCGTATAGACTCGCCGCAAATACCGGGTCAGAACGCTTTGGCGTGGATCGCGCAACAAGTCGCTAAGGTCTTTCGGATACGGTTGCGGGGCTTTCCCGCTTCGTTGCCGATATGCCTCGATCGCCGTTTTGTATTGAGTGCCGACGAATATGAGGTCGGATTCACGCTCCCGGCGCAGCGAGATCTTGTAGACATCGGTCGCTGCTGTCGCGACCAACCCCAACAGAAATATGAGAAACATGACGCCGAGATACGTAAATCCCCGCGCAAGAGACTGCTGGAAGGCGGCCGTACCTCTGGTCACACGACCCCTCTCTTTAAGACGAACGGCAGGCCCACGCCTCTTCGAGCAGGGCTGCGAACGAGCGGGTCTGCCGCGTGAAATCGAGGAGCGATGAACCTTGCAATCGCATTCGTGCGGTGCGCCGAAATCGGTTGCGAAAATCGATATCCTGAGCAAGTTCGACAGCGCGTTCGACAAATTGTGAATCGTTCTGCGTCACCCAGCCCGGGTAGCCCGCGGCTCCTAGGATAGACGCGCCCATACGAGAAACATGGGTATGGCCGCTCCTGGTGACGACCGGGACTCCCATCCACAGCGCCTCGCATGTCGTGGTCGCGCCGTTGTACGGATAGCAATCCAGTGCCACGTCGATCTCGTTGTAGAGGTCGAGGTGGTTTTCCGAATGCTCGAACCACGGATTCAATTCGATACGGTCCGCACTCAGGCCGTACTGCGCCGCACGACGGAGGAGGTGCTCGCGCGTGGTTTCAAACCCAAGGGATGCCGCCTTTAACAGGAGTCGCGCATCGGGCAATCGTGCGAGAACTTGTCCCCACAACGACAACGTGTGATCCGAAATCTTCGCGGCGTTGTTAAATGAGCCAAACCGCAACGACCCATGCTCAGGACGCAAGCGAGGCAAAGGCGCCCAGTCTGGAGGAGCGTAGCAAAACATTGTCTCTGGAAAACGCAGAACCCGTTCCGTGTCTTGTCCAATGACAGTGGGTGGATCGATCAGAGGGTCGCTGATTCTGAAATCCATACGGGGATTTCCGGTAGCGGTCGGATAGCCCAGATAAACCACCTGAACCGGCGCACACCGCGCCGCAAACGCAACCGGGCGCGCACCCGACGTATATCCGGTTGCGTCGACAAGAATATCGACGCCGTCTTCTCGCACAAGCCGGCAAAACATCGGGTCCGAAAGCAGCGCGCAGTCCCTCCACCGATCCGAAAGCCCCCTGAAACGCTCGGTGACTTCGTCTTGCATCGTGTTGTTGTAATAGAGAATCACTTCGTACCGGGAGCGATCCAACTGCTGTAGTAGAGGCTCCAAGAAGTACGCCACCGAGTGTTGGCGAAAATCGGCGGAACAAAAACCCAGACGCAACCGTGACGGGCGAACGCGGGCGCCGGAGATCACAGGCAATGCTGCATAGTCCGCGTTGGCCATCGCCGTATCGAGGCACGCCTGGCCCAAGGCGATGTGCTCAGCCGTGACCCGATCCTGATTTTCTTCGATGTAATTGGTCGCGAACGCCAGCGCGATCCAAGAGGCCAAATCAGCGACCCCCCTTTCAAGCGCGCGCCGACTCGCTGCGATCGCCTCTGGAATATCGCAGAGACGCATCGCCACGGACGAGGCCGCCTGATCCACGACGCTCAATTTTGAATCAATGGCTCTTGCCTGCTCGACATAGGCCATCGCCGTTTCAGGATCTCCCGTTTCCGTCAGGATGATTGCAAGGTTCGCCAACACCGTGATGGTCGGCGGGTTTAGTTTAAGCCATTGGCGATAACAGGCTTCAGCTGCCGCATACCGACCCATCTTAAAAAGGACAGCACCGAAATGAATGCAAATATCCTCGCGCGTTGGATCTAGGCTCATCGCCCGGTTTAGAAACTCGGTCGCCCCAGAAAGGTCACCGGTGCGCTGCAATACCGAAGCGTAATTCACAAGAATTTCGACGTTCTCGGGATCGAGTTCCACCGCCTTTCGCTGCACGTCCAATGCCTGTTGCTCGTGAAATCCCGCACTTTTCCGCGGAAAGGTGCCCGCAGGTTCTGATTGTCCACGCCGTTCTTTCTCCAGAAGCGCATTGCCAAGATTCGCATGGGCGAGTGCAAATTGGGGTTCAATTTCAATTGCGCGCTGATAGCAGTGGATGGCGCCATCAAGATCGTCTTGTGACTTCAGGGCAATGCCGAGGCTGACCCATGCTTCCACATAATCCGGCCGAAGCGCGATGGCCCTGCGATAAGCGGCGGATGCACTATCGACGAGGTTGTTGATCTTGAAGGCCCGGCCCAGCATCCAGTACCGCTCAGCGTTTAACCCATCGAGTTCGATCGCCCGTTGCGCCCACTCGATTGCCTGAGTCGATCGAGTGACATCGGACAAGGCTAGCGCCACTAACCAGTGATAGACGTCGGCCACATTTGGAAATTTCTTCCGAACTTCCCTTAGGATCCGATCCGCTTCATCAAATTGCCGTTGCGCCAAGAGTGCTGGAACAGCCTTGATCCATGGTAAGCGTACTTCGGTGGACCGGCGGCCAACGTCTACCACAGCTTCCGGTCTACGGTCGATAGCCATTCTCAGAATGACACCGTTGAACTTGCCTGTAGACGTGGACTGCCCGCATGCGTGAATTGCACGGTGCGCAGGGGCCATCCCAGATCGAGGTCCAGGCTAAAGTGCGATCCGACCTTCGTACTCAGGCCCATGCCGGTGCTCAACAGTGAGAACGACGCGGTCTGTTCCGGCAAAGGAGACAAGATTCGCACATAGGCACCATCTACAAAGACATGGGCTCGCACATCCGTCATCCAAGGCCATGTGCCTCTCGCCAAATTAGGGGAACGGAGTTCAAATGACTCGTGCACACCCGAGTCGCCCGTCTCGTTGGCTGCAAGATAACCGCGTACCGAGTCGGCGCCGCCCACCACAAGTTGTTCGTTGCTGATAAGAGGTTGATCGGAGAGTTGGAAATCCATGCGCGCAAACAAGCTATATGAATCCGGCAACGGTTGGATCCGAGCGAGATTCCATCTGAGAATCGCGAAGTTGTTGAGTGCCTTGAAGCGTTTGTCGTCAAACTGCGAGGCGGCGCTTCTGAAGTCGCGAATCGCGAACTCCAAGCTGCTTCCCCAATCCCATTGTCCACCGCGAGCCACGCGGGTCGCCGAATATCCGAGCGTGAATGGAACATAAGTCACCGGCGTGGAAAACCCCGCTTGAGGACCAATCGTGACATTCTCTTCAAAATTCTTGTAGTCGAAGCCCAGGCTAATGGTCTGTGACAGGCTAACGCCGGGTTCCGATTTGGCCGGAAATGGGATGACGTCGTGCAATCCAATGATTGAACCGCGCCCAAAAATCGCGGTATCTCCGACTCCAGCCGCAGTCGCGCTGTTGGACCGGACATACGAGAGAGCGAGGTACTGACCATCGACGGGAATCGAATATCCGAGCGAATACACTTCGACTTGAGCCGGATCCTCCGGCGAAGTCTCATAGAGCAACGAAAGCCGCTGTTCCCGTTGAAAAACGTTGTCGTAGTCCAGAGTATTGACAACCCGAGTTCGAGTAGTCAAAGGCGTGTAGTCGTTATTCAGCTGTACGCTACCGTGAAGCGGCAGCTTATCCTCTACTTCGAGATCGACATCGGTTGTTCCGGGAAGTTGACCAGGCCGCAACAGCGGCGTCACTTTCCGGTCGGGACTGTCGTTGACTGCCGCGAGTTCTTGCTGAACCTTTGGGAAATAGGGAACCTTCCCCGGGGCCAGACTTTCGACGGTATTTAGGATGCGCCCCTGGGAATAGTACTTTGCCCCAATAACGTGAATCGATTCGACGTGCCCTTCCACAACTCGCAACACCACAACGTGCGCCGCGACAGCCTGCTCGGGGATATCAACACCCACCGTACCGTAGCCTTTGTCGCGATAGGCCTTCTCAAGCGCGGCGCGTGCGGCTTCGACGTCATCGATCGACTTGTCCTTGCCGAGAAACGGGTAGACCGCGCGTTCAATGCTTCGAGTATCCAGCGTCGTGTTACCTTCGACTTGATATTCGAAGATATCGAACTTCGGTTTGGTTTGTGCCGAAGATGGAGCCACAGGCTTATTTGTCGACGGACCTTGGGGAGGAGGATTAGCCGCGCTCGGTTCCTGCGCACGGGCCGCCCCAGGAGACAAAACGCCAAGGGCGGCAATTGCAGCGAATGCAAATAGAAATGCAGTCCTCGGGGAAGTCATTTTTGGAGCGGTCCCGGGCCATATCTTGATGCAGAAAAAATCCGATCCCTATATGGCCAAACCCCCTACCGTACTTTGGCTATGTGACATGCAAATAACAGTCCGTTAAACTTTTTGTGCATTTTCGTTTTCGCCCTCTCGCCCTCGCACGCAATGCATGTGAGAATCCGCTCATCTTTTGATCGCACGATGACAGGCGGTCTCGACATGTCAAGCCATGTGGCTGTAATAATCGTCAGCTAAAGTCACTTTGGATGTCAGCGTCGGTCCGAGTAAGGCTCGGTTGATCGCCGTGCGGATGCTGAGGCGTGCCAAGATCGCTCGTAGGGCTGCAATCCAATCTGAGCGGCTCAACAATGCTTCACTGAAGGCCCGATGCGCTGCTCGCCAACCGAAAAATCCGGCCGGCGCTCTTTGGCTCGGGCAGTCGCGGTGATCGCCGATCGAGGAAGCTCCAGCCGGATGAACGCGCCTTTTTAGCCATGACATTGGAAGCGTGGTCTTGGAGCCACAACGAGAGATTTCTACGACTTTGGAAAGATTAATTATGAAGCTGTTCCGGCTGGCACTTTCGCTGGCGCTCGTGCTCTCGCTTTCGATGTCGCTCATGGGATGCAGCGGCAAGGAAGAACGGATTGGTTCCCATCTCGCCAGAGGTCAAAAATATCTGGAACGGTCCGAGCTCGATAAAACAATGGTAGAAGTGCGTAACGTGCTTCAGATGGATCCAAAGCGCGCCGAAGCCTACTACCTCGCCGGGCAGGCGGAAGAGTCTCGTGCGGATATTCAACGCGCCTATGCCGCATACAGTAAGGCCATTGAACTCAAGCCCAACTATTCCGACGCTAAAGCCGCGACGGCACGACTTCAGCTTGCGGTCGGTGACTTGGCGAACGCAAAAAAAACCATCACCGATGTGTTGGCCGCTGACCCGAATAACGTCGAAGCACGCGTCGTCAAGGCGGCGTTGGTGGCGCGCCAGGGCGACATCGACCAAGCCATCACTCTTGCCAATGGGATCAAGGTGAGTGACAGACTTCCTGCGAGTGCAAGTTTACTTCTCGCCAACCTCTATGCGAGGAAGAATGATTTCCCGCAAGCTCTACAGGTGATTCAAACCGCTTTGGTGACGGAGCCGAAGGATCTTCGCCTGCTCAGCGCTGCCGCCGACATCAGTCGGCAATTGAATCAGAACGAAAATGTAAACTTGTACTATCAACGCGCGGTTGCAGCAGCACCGAAGAACTATTCCCTCTGGCGCGCATGGGCGAACGACTTTGATCAACGCGGGAAATACGAGGACGCTGAGCGCGTCTTGCGGGCCGCCATCAAGGCGGATTCCGACGATTCTTCCCGTTACCTAGCACTCGCGACATTTCTCGGCGTACGCAAAGGCCCGGAAGCCGAACGCGCGGAACTTGTTTCGATAAGCAATAACAGACCACGTGACTACCAAATCAAGTTTGCCCTTGTGAATTATTACCGGGCGCGCGGCCAAATCGAGTATGCCCAAAAGGTGTTGGAGGGAATAGTTGCATCCGATCGCACCGGCCCGGCTGGGCTATCCGCACGCAACGACTTGGCCAGTTTCGATCTGGAAGCCGGTCGGGAGTCACAAGCGCGAACGCTGCTCGACGAGATTCTCAAAATCAATCCTCGCGATGCAACAGGCCTGGTACAACGAGGGCGCTTGGAACTCGCTCATCAACAACTTGATCCCGCGATTTCTGACCTTCGGTCCGCGGCCAAGGATCTCCCCGATTCGACGCAAGTTTTGTCGCTGCTGGCTCAAGCCTATGAAGCCAATAAACAACACGACCTGGCACGCGACACGATCGCCGACTCGGTAAAAATGTTCCCAAATCGCCCCGAATTGGGCTTGCTGCAAGGAGAGTATCTCGCGCGCACGGAAGGAAGTACGGACGCGCTAGCGGCGTATGACGCGGTCATTCATGCGGACCCGGGATATGTTCAGGCCTACGCCGCGAAAGCTGCCCTTCAGGTCCAGTCCAAGGACACAGCCGCCGCCGAAGCTACTTTGAAGGCCTTCATCGAAGCATATCCCAACAATCCGGTCGGCCCCATGAACCTGGGTCAACTCTACGCGGCCGAGAAGAAAATGGACCTCGCACTAACGGAGTTCGACCGCGCGGCTTCGATTGCCCCGTCGGCCATAGAGCCGCGTGAAGCAGCGCAAGCGACTCTGATTGCGGCCAAACGCTTCCCCGAGGCTGAACAACGTGTCGAGGCGGTGATCAAGGGCGCTCCGAAGAGCGCGGCAGCTTATGAAATTCTCGGTAATCTGAAGATTGCGGAAAAAGATTCGAACGCCGCCGAATCGGCGTTCCGCAAAGCGATCGAGTTGGAGCCAACAGCCGTCGTTTCCTATGTCAGGCTTGCCAACCTCTTTGCGCAAAAGAATGACTCCGATAATGTAGTTGCGGTCCTCGATCAAGGGGTGAAGGCCAATCCAGGTAACGATGCACTACAAATTGCGGAAGCGGATTTCTTCAGCCATGGAGGACGGTACGATCGTGCGATAACGATCTATGAACAAATGCTTCAGCGCGATCCGGAGAACATCCTCGCGGCAAATAACCTCGCGTATCTTCTCACCGAACAGAAAGGGGACACGACGAGCCTTGATCGGGCACTCGCGCTGACGCAGCGGTTTCAATACTCCGGCAATGCTGGACTACTCGATACCCTCGGTTGGATTCATTACAAGCTCGGGCAGTTCAAGCTCGCCCTACCGCTGCTGCAACAGGCGCAGGCGCTATCCCCGGATGCCGCAATCGTTCAACTCCACTACGGAATGGCCTTGTACAAGACGGGTGATGTCGATCAGGCCAAAAAACACCTGAAGATCGCAGCACAAGCCAAACCGCCGCTACCGAATATCGGCGAGGCCAATCGCATCATCGATCAAGGTTGATTGGGTGCTCTGGCGCGCCGCGAAACCAACCGGCAATGAGCCCAGCGCTCGTGCGACGACCGACCGATTTCTCTCATGAAACTCTTGCACTTGATCCGTTCGCTCGATCCCGTCACCGGTGGTCCCAGCGAAGGGGTGAGGCAGTTGTGCGTCGCACACGCCCGCCTGGGGCACATGTGCGACGTGGGGACGCTCGATGCCGTTGGCGCGCCGTGGCTGTTCGAATTTCCAGCGAACGTTCATGCGTTCGGGTCATCGCGATTCACCTACGGATATTCTTTGCGCCTTACGAAGTGGCTTTCCACGAATGCCGAGGTCTACGACGCGATCATCGTACACGGTATGTGGCAATATCATGGGCTGGCGGCGTGGCGTGCGCTCCGACATTCATCGCGTCCTTATTTCATTTTTCCGCACGGCATGCTCGATCCGTGGTTCAAGCGTGTATATCCGATAAAGCATTTCAAGAAATGGCTGTATTGGCAGCTTTTCGAGGGCCGCGTATGTCGCGCCGCCCGTGCCCTTCTGTTTACCACCGCAGAAGAGGCCGCTTTGGCGCCGAAGTCCTTTTCCCTCTCGGGCACCCATTCAATCGTCGTTGGATACGGTATTGAACCCCCGTCAACCATCAGGAGTGAACAGGCTTCGCTCTTTCTGGCGGCATTTCCTGTCTGTAACAATAAGCGGTTGATTCTCTTTTTGTCGAGAATTCATCCCAAAAAGGGATGCGACATTCTCCTTAAGGCATTCTCCGAGGTCGCTCATCGTGATCCCGCTATCCATCTCGTTATGGCCGGCCCAGACGAGGCTGGCTTGCGGTCACAACTCGAAGCATTAGCAGCCGACGCGGGTATTTCTGATCGCGTCACTTGGACGGGAATGCTCAAAGGCGATTTGAAGTGGGGAGCACTTCAAGCTGCGGAGGTCTTCGCACTTTTTTCCCATCAAGAGAACTTCGGTATCGTCATCGCCGAGTCACTCGCGGCAGGGCGGCCGGTTCTCATCACAAAATGCATCAATACGTGGCAGACCGTCCGAAATGAGGGTGCCGGTTTCGTCGGTGAAGACACGATCGAGAGCGCAACCAATCTTTTGAATCGGTGGCTCGACCTTGACCACGCTGCCCGTGATGCGATGGGGAAAGGAGCCCGGGCGTGCTTCCTAAATCACTTCCACATCGATGCGTCTGCGACAAATCTGATACGAACAATTCAAGATATGCAAACTGAAGAAACTCATTTTGATCGGACCAGACTGGTCGAGAGAACGTAATGCCCCATCGCAGCGTCGGGCATCCGACTTTTTGGCCTCCCGCAAAACCCTACCCCAGACGCTGGCGACACGTGTGAATATCGCTATCGTCTCGATCAATTATTATCCGGAGTTGACTGGTATTTCCGTGTACTCGACCGGGATGGCGGCTTACCTCGCCGCGTGCGGACACAAGGTTACCGCATACACAGCGTTTCCCTACTATCCCGAATGGAAGAAACGAGCCGAGGATCGCGGACGATGCTACTTCTCGGAAGTCATTGAAGGAGTCGCGGTGCAACGATGCTACGTCTATGTTCCTCAACGACCGTCGGCCATGCGCCGAATCTTGCATGAGTTCAGCTTCTCCGCGTCGGTATCGCTCAGATATCTTTTCGGCCGGCGCCCCAGCGTAACCATTATCGTCTCGCCGCCATTGACCCTTGGAATCCCCATCGCGCTGCTCGCTCGGCTCAAAGGAAGTAAATCGCTGTTTCATGTGCAAGATCTTCAGCCCGATGCGGCCGTTGACCTGGGCATGCTGCGCATTGGCCTTTTCACTCGCGCTCTTTACTTCCTGGAGCGAATGACATACGCCATCGTCGATCGGGTTTCGACGATCAGCGAGTCGATGTGTCGCAAGATTGAAAGTAAGGGCGTTCCGCGACATAAGATTGTGCTGTTCAAGAACTGGGCCGACGACGACATGATCGGCCCGATCGCGCCTTCCGACAGTCTTCGCGAGAAATGGAATCTAAGCGACCGATTCGTCCTGCTCTATTCGGGAAACATGGGTATCAAGCAAGGTTTGGGAACACTTCTTGATATGGCAGCGCTCCTGCGCAGAGATCCCGAGATTATCGTGGTGATCGTTGGAGACGGTGGGGAAAAGGACGCGCTGGTGCAACGAGCGTGTGAAATGGCATTGGACAATATTCTTTTCAAGCCACCGGTACCCAGGAGTCAGTTGGCACACCTTCTTGCGTCGACGGACATCTCCGTGATTCCCCAAAAAGCTTCTATCGGAGATTCGGTTCTACCCTCGAAGCTGGGCAACCTTCTTTTGAGTCGTCGTCCACTGATCGTGGCCGCCGCCGCAGACAGTGAGCTGGCGAGCATCGTTCGAGCCGCCGGTGCGGGTATCGTCGTCCCGCCTGACGCTCCGGATGCCATGGCCGACGCCGTCTTGCGATTAAAAAATGATCGAGCGTGCTGCGAACAAATGGCTGCGCGGGGCCTGCGGTTTGCCCGCGCTCATCTCGGACGCGACAATATTCTAGGAGGATTTGCCGAGGAATTGCGTGAGCTGGAGGCGTCCCATTAGATGAATACCACGCGCACCTTTCTTAGAAGGGCCTTGTCGAGCCCGTTCGGTCACGACGCCGAAATAATGGTAATCGACGATGTCGCAAATTGCGAAACGCCACCCGACCTTTTCGGACTGTACATTGAGAATATCCTCGAGCGCAGCAATTTGAGCGAGACTTTCGGCGCGGCCTCCTGCGTCAGCGGATAATCATGGGTCGCTGCGTTGTCATCTTTCGTATTGGTAGTCTTGGGGATACGATCGTCGCCCTGCCGGCATTTCATCGTATTCGAAAATGGGAACGTGACGCGCACATCGTTCTTCTTACGAACGCGCCAGTCGACGGCGGTGTAAAGGCCGCGTCCAGCTACCAGGTTCTGGAGGGCTCTGGATTGGTAGATGACTATATTCAGTATGGTCGCACCCGGGGAATCGCAGATTTTGTCGAATTGTGGATTCGACTTCGCAGACTTCGGCCGGTACGCGTGTACTACCTGATGCCGACGCGCACGTGGCTTCAGGTTCTGCGTGACGCGCTCTTCTTGTCGCTCATCGGAGCGCGCCAGATCGTCGGGTTGTCACTCTGGCGCCGTCTGTCGGACCGACGCTTTAATTCAAGTACCGGGCGCTATGAATCTGAGGCGACTCGTTTATACCGGTCGATTGGGGCGGACCCCACACATTTGACGCAATCAGACTTTTCCCCGCGATTGACGACGCGCGAATTCCAGGTGGCAGAACAGGCGCTAAATGGATTTTCCGAAAGCCGAAGGCTCATCGCGATCAGCCTCGGTACCAAGGCGCCCTGCAACGATTGGGGTGACCTCTGTTGGAAGGACCTGGCGAGAATCCTCGCGAAGTCCCTGCCAGGAAGTAGTTTAGTGCTGTTGGGCTCGAAGGACGAGTACAGCCGGTCCGAGCAGTTGCGGGAAGAATTTGGCGGAGCGGTGTTGAATTTGTGTGGAAACCTCTCCCCACGAGAGAGCGGCGCTGTGCTCTCAAAAGCGGATGTTTTCATTGGCCATGACAGTGGCCCCATGCACCTCGCGAGCGCCGTGGGTACTCCCACAGTCGCAATATTTTCAGCTCGGAATCTGCCGGGGATCTGGTTCCCATTTGACAACGAAGAAAACGTTTTTTACACAAAGGTTAATTGCCAGGGATGCGGTTTGGAAGTCTGCATTGAACAGAAAATGCGATGTATCCGAAGCATTGAGCCGAAATCGGTGGCACAAAAAGTTCTGCAAATTCTTTCCACAAGAGGGTCTTTAGCCCCCAATGTGCCGGACCGTGTGTCAGGCGCCCGTCCGCACGGTTATGCCACAACGGCCAATCCCAATGGCGATTAAGGATAGTTGTGTTAGCTGCAAATCAATCGACGCCTTACGGCGGGTTCCCTGGCCCGCGATACAACGCACGACCTGCAGCGCAGCGAAAGGCCCTTGGTACGCGGCCCGTTCACTTGCGGTCACGCCCGCTAGGCCGGGTAGAGGCGCCGCTCATCGCTTCGACTTCCGAAAGAAAGCGCTTCCTGATTTGTCCGGGCATAGGATCAGGTATTCATTCCGTTCGCGGCAGAATTCGGAGATTGCCTTAGCGGCGCCATCCCATTGCAGTGACGAATAATCGTGAAGAAAGAAGATTCCGCCGTCGGACATGCGCGGGTAAAAGAACTCAAGGCCAGCACGCATCGGTTCGTAGAGATCGCAATCCAGACTTACGACGGCGTACGTTCGATCTTTGGCCTGTTGCGTGATGGAATCGGGAAAGTACCCCTTGACGAACCGGCAATGGGTGAAAGATTTACCGATGATCTGCCGAGCGAGGTCCAGGGAAGTATCTGTAAACGCCCTGGCCTTATCAGCATCAACCGATGTCAGATCCCTTTTATGGAAACCCTCAAAGGTATCGAACAGAAATACCGCGCGAGACCCCATACCCGCGTAATAGGCGAGCACGGCAGCGGTATTGCCGCGCCAAACCCCGAGTTCGGCGAAATCACCGGGGATTCCCTCCGAGAGAAGTTGTTTAATATTTAGGATAAATGACCACAGCCTGGTCGTGTCACCGCCGTTGTTGAGCGTATTTCGATCCACGAACCGATCGCGCAGGTCCTCGAATTCCGGATGTGCCGACCAGACCCAATGGGAGTCGGGGTGATAGGTGAGATATAACGGGCTCCACGTCGCGGGCCAAAAGCGAAATACCATTCCAACGATTCGTTGAACCCGACTCCGCAAAACTTTTCTTTTCGCATCCGGCGGTTTTTCCAGAAACCCTCTTGCGCGCGCAAAAAAAGACTTTCGCTTGAGTGCGTTCAGTGACGGTTGCATGATGCTCTCCAAAAGCGATCTGGCTAGTCGGTGGGCTTACTCGTATCGAGCCTTTTGAGCGCGATGATGACGTTGCTAAGTACCGGAACAGGTACCGCTTGATTCTCGCGGCCAAAGTCAGACGGGGCTTTTGACGGTATCCGAAATGTAGCGCACCGCTTTTTCTGCGTAGGCTTGCCAACTGAATTTGCGCGCGTGCGCGCTGGCATTTCGGCCCATCATCGCGCGCAGCTCCGGGTCGCGGTACAAACGATCCAACCTATCGCAGACCGCCTCCTCGTCGCGCGCCGGTATGACAAAACCGTCGACGCCGTCCCGAACGATATCGCCGGGACCATTTGCGGTGACGATAACGGGTAGCCCGCACGCCATGGCCTCCAGGACCACGAGTCCCATGCCCTCGAGTAAAGTCGGAAAGACAAATACGTCGGAGTACCGATACGTGTTCGACAATTCCGGGCGCGTCAAATGCGGCACATGTCGGAATAATTCGGAAAAAGGGACAAACGGCTCGGGGCCTCCTACAAAACTCCCGACGAGAGTGAGTTGGGAGTTCTGGCGCCTGAATTTCTGGTACCCGCGCAGGAGATAGGAAAGGCCTTTTCGCTGCGTCAATTGGCCCGCGAAGACAACATTGAACCCATTCCTTTTCACGAAGGATGGGGGAGGCGAGAAGATTTCAAGATCGACCCCATACGGCACCACCCTGAGTTTTTCCGACGGAATTCCTTCCATCACAAAGCTGTCTCGAGCGTACGAGGAGCCCACCAGGATTCCATCCGCCAGACGGATTTCCTCGTCCAATCGCGCTTCATGGCCCGCTGTCCATCCATCAAACCCGCGCCACGTGGACGCGAACGTCGGCTCCCGCTCGCATTCCTCCTGGCGAATCTTGCGCTGTTGCCTGTGGTGGGCAATCGGATAATTCAAGATCGCTTTGCCACGATTCAACGTCTTGATCGATTGAAAAGCGGGTAAGGCGAAGCCCTCGTAGGCCACCACGCAATCAATGCCGTCCGCGCGCGTCGCGGCCTGTTGCGCCACTGCCGTGCGCACCAATTGATAAAGGTGATTTTCCCATCGATGTCGACGATCGCTCGGCAGACCGCGGGCCCGCCTCACCGTAGCGGCACAAATATCCGCTAGAACACCCGCTTCGCGCGTCAGGCGGGCGAGCTTCACATCGTGAATACGCCGGCGGCCAAATGTATTTCGGTAGGTCGGCCCGACCAGTGGCAATGCGGCGAGCAAGCGTTCCCAAAGTCGCCCTTTGTTAATGTAGGGCCGCACATATGCGGCTAAACACTGTTCTTGTGCCAAAGCCGATGCCAGGTAGTTCAATTCGGGGGAATTGAAATTGACGATCAGTGTGCGCGGCGACCTGTGATATTCAGGACTATGCTCCTGACACATTCCTATGTGTCCTCTCTTAGATTCGCTTGTACCTTCCCCGTCAATCTGAAAGCATCGTTCGGGCACAGGGACAGGAAATCCTGGTCGGAGCGCATAGACGCTTTCGGCTTAGGTCGATCTGGAATCCGCCCCCATCCTGCTTGCGAGTTCTGGATCGACGTACCAGTCATCCCAAAGAGAGAACGCCGGGAAAATTCGCGCATAGCCGTGGGCTCGCAGCAATGTTGCGATTTTTTCGCGCTTCTCCTCGACGTAGTTGTGCTCTACGGTGATAACGCGGATGCGGTAGCCGCTGAAATCAAACGCGGCCAAGATGTCCCATTCACTCCCTTCGGTGTCGATCGATAAATAATCGACCGTGTGCGGCGCGTTGTTGTCGAGCAGGAGTTGATTCAGCGAGACAGCTTGAACCGAAAATCGCACCACGCATTCCTTGCGCGCAGATGCGTGGTCATCCGAGCTGATGAATTCAGCGATAGTCGAGAGCTCGGCTGCACCGGTTTGTGCAAATTTCAGCGTTTGTCCCGTGGACGACCACACGCATCTCGTATCAATGGAACATGACCTGTTTTTCCGGAGCGCGTCATGCCACACGACGGCAGGTTCCGCGAGAATTCCATACCATCCATACTGGGTTTCCAAAAGATACGTATTACTCAGCGAGATTCCATTGGTTGCCCCGAGTTCAACGAAATAACCGCCTCTCTTTTCCTGTAGCAGAAACGCGACCAGGAGATCCTGGAAAAGCTGTGCTCTAGAGAGAAGAAGGTTGCTCGAAAGAAAACGCAGATACGCTGCGTCGCTCGTGGAACGTCCAATAATCCGCCGGTAGAGTGGCCACTCGTACGGAAACGGTTGCGGGCCAGTCCACGTCGTATTATTCCCTACCGCGACACCGTGTTTTTCGCGAAAATCCAGAAAACCCCACCACACCTGCGAACTCGTCAGAGGAGCGACCAGGCGGGATGCGAATCGTAATTCTCGCGCGAGATTCCGGACCGATGAAAGGGGTTGAAGATTCATACAACCTCGAAAAATGAAGGACAGGCCTTGAAGGTCGTAAAAGCACTGGATTTACGGAATGGTCACGCCGCGAATCGATTCCTGTTGCCACGTTCATGACTTACTAGGTACGCCACCGAGTTCGTTGCCTTCTCTGCCCTACCGCATTCTTGTGACGAAATTATTAAAAATATCTGACGGATAAGCTTCATGCTCAGCGCCAAGTCGCGTCAGGCAAGGAGCGTCAGGCAAGGAGCGTCAGTTTAAGTGGCGATTGTGACGAAATGCCTACTGGACCTGCGGCACCATTCGATTGAATGGATCTTTGCAAAGCCACTATTCGAGTCTTTGAAAGACGCGCGAAAGAAAACTGGGGGGTCTCGCGACTGCGGCGCCGAAGGCGGCGAAGGTGTCAGCAACGAACGACAATGAACTGCGAACGACCAGGGGAATCATAATAATGTCGGTCGCGAGTAATGAAATCGCCGTACCCGTTAATCCGTACCACTTCGTGAGAACGAGCGCGAGAAGCATCGTCAAAGAGGTCGAGATCAAAAATGCGACTGCGATTTTGCTGTGCCTATTGATCGCGACCGCAACGACTGAACTGGTGCCCCAAAGCAAATTGGCGACCACCTCGAGCAGCAAGAGGGCGAACACGGTGGAATCCAGAGCAATATGCCTGCCACCCCAGACCTTGAAGATCGCATCGCCAAAGAGGTAAATGAGAATCGTGGGCGGTATGGTTAGCCACAACGAGGTCTGAACCGCGGCTCGATGCAGTTTGCGAGCCAAGGAAACGTCGTTCGCACCATACGCCGCGGAGAGTTCGGGCCAAACGGCAGCATTGATGATTCCCATAGCCTGCACCAAAACGCGCGAGACCGTTCTCATTGCGGACCAGACCACGACCGCGATCGGGCCAATTTCGCTGCCAATAACCAGAACGAGGCCTTGTTGGCTCAGTGCAAAGCCTACCGGGAACGCCATGAACGCGAAGGCGGGCCGCATGAGCTCTCGAATCCTCGCCCAGCGAGCGTTCTCGAAGCCGAGGATGATCCACGGGCTCAGCCTTTTCAGGACGAGAAAGAGAATGCCGATACCCGAAGCTCGAACAATCAACATCGAGGTCACCACCCCAACTGGGCCGCCGTGTGCCACGAGAACGGCGATCGTCGCGCCGAACTCCGCGAGGCGCAGCAGATGGGAGTAGAACGAACCTCTGGCAAAGTTCCCATCGCAGCGAAATCCCGCGCTGGCGAGCCCTCCAAAGAATCCGACGATCACCAAACCCGAAAGAAGACCAATGATTCTCGTGACGTCCGGCGCAGAAATCGAGTGCAAAGGGAGTCGATATGAAGTGTACTGGATCGCAATCAATATTGGCATGGCGATAAGCACGAGCGTTGACGCGAACAGCAGTACAAAAATAGTGCTCTGAAACGAACATACGGCAGAAGCCTGTTCCCCTTCGGCTACTTCCATCGTCATCTCGTTAGCTGCTACATTTGCAAAGCCAAGATCGCTCATCGCCAAGTAAGCCGGAATGGCGCTAAGAACCAACCATTCCCCATATTCGGCCGGCCCCCACGCGTGAAGAAACATGGGTAGGCTAACGAGTTGAATGGCAACGGTGACCACTTGGCCGAAGCCACCGGCAAATAAACCTCTGATGAGCCGTCCTTTAACAGTCATGTTTTTGGCGTATGGGCGCCTTCCTCCTTTCCTCGATCGAGCCCAAAGGGCTGCAAACATGGCTGAGCCGTCACCATGAATCCACTTTCGTTCCAGTCGGCACTCTATCTTGGAAAGGTTACGGTCTTAAATCAGGTTGTAACGAAGATCCCATAGACTGACCAATCCGCTATGCCTTCGGGCACACCCGTCATATGCCGAGAATTTCGTTCATCATCAACAGCTTTAATCGACTGGACCTCCTGAATCAGTCGCTGGCCTCGGTCGGTGCGCTTTTGGCGAATGAAAGAGTAAATCTGTCCGTGGTGATCTTTGACGCTGGCTCCACTGACGGCAGTCTCGAGGCCGTGCGGAGATTCAGAGATAAATACAAAGCCACAGAAATCCATCTGATCGTTCCGGATTCCGACGAAGACACTTCGTTTGCCGCGGGCCTGAACCGCGCCTGTGCGTTTCAATTGCGGAAGCGGTTAGTTGAATATTTCTTTTTCTTCGAAACAGATAATTTCATCTCTGGAATCGATCCAATCCTTCGCGCCATACATCTTCTGGAAAGCGACCCAACGATCGGGGCATGCGGCTATACGGTAAAAAAGAGAGACGGGCAGCCTGCGGGCTTCGGTGAACGGTTTCCGACCTGGCTCTCGTTTCTGGTCGGCCAGCAAGTCAGCCAATTTCTTCGTCTGGGCGTTCCGCACGTAACGTGGCTCGATGGTGGGGCGCCGGTGGGCCGTTTCGCTTACTGTGACGTCGTCTATACATCGCCACTGATAATCCGCGCAACTGCATGGCAAGAGGTTGGCGGTATGGATTCGAAAACGTTTCCCTTTTCCGATTGCGACCTCGATCTGGCGTTTCGACTCAAGGCCACCGGCTATCGATCCGCAGTACTCGATGAAAGTGCCGTCTATCACGATAATTTGGGAACGATGTCGGAATGGTCTGCCACGCGCACCCTGAGATTTCATGCCGCACGATTTGAACTCTTGAAGCGACATCGTCGATCCTTCGCGGTCACCCTCATTCCATTTTTGTTCATGCGCCACCTTATCGAATGGTGTGTTTTATGGATTAATCCCCGCTCGCGCAGGCTCGGTAGAACGAAGCCTCGGAGCCAGCTCATGCGCTCCGTTTGGTCCGGCTACCGTCGAAGCCGGCAAAAGCGTTGACCTTACGGAAGCACCATGGTCGAATGCAGTGCATCGCAATGGAGCGCGGCGTAAGCACAGCAGCTCATCGCGTACTTACCATATTTGAGCGTTCACTGTTGATACACGGGGTGTTGCTTATTGCGGGAGCACTCGTTTTCGCCGCGGCGATGCAAAACCCCATAAACAGCCACGCGTAAACATTCACAGTGCCGTGTCCCGTAACCTGTCCATAGAGCAAGTTCGGCCCCACCAAGGCGAAAAGAAGTATCGGCATGGGGTTGGAATATCGGCGACCCGCTCCAAGTGCGAGCCACGCAAGCCATGAAACGAGTGCCCCACGAAAGATAATGTAAATGACACCGAAGATGGGTCCTACATCGACCATGTGTCTTGCCCAATCTGACTCCGCAAGCGCTCCAGGCGCAACGCCGTCGATCGTAAAGCCCAATCTTGTGCTCGCATTGCCGCCCATTCCCAGGCCATATCCCAAGGCGGGTACTTGATCGAACAAGCGCGTGAAGTCTACAAATTGGAATAAGGCACGCCCCACGATGCCACCTTCTCCGTCCTCGCTTTCGGTGATGCTCGCCGTCTCCCATCGATGCACAAAGACTTGAAACCCTTCGGGAAACACGATCGGATAGATCGTGGCGGCGCCCGCCACCAGAACGATCGGGAGAACGGTTGCACGCCATCTTGAGCGATGGTTTTTGCTTATGAGTCCGAACCCCACGGATGCGATGACAACCGCACCGCATTCGACCATAGCAGCGCGACTCTGTCCGAATGCGAGGCACACGAGGATCGCCACGCCCGCAACAAGAGGAATAATCCGGCCCGTTGGCATCAACTTTTTCCGAGCAACAAAAAGACCAAGGAAGATCGTAAATGCGCTCGTAACAAAAGCGACCTGCCCGGTACTGGAGGTAAACGTGCCCATCGGTCTCGTATGTTCCGGATCAACTCCCAGACCTCGAAACTGGAGATCTTTGCTCTGGGCGATGCCGACATTAATTGCGGATCCGATTGGCGCTCGAAATTGAATCACAATGAGCGCCGCGATTGGAATCGCTAACCACAATGTCCAGCGATAGACACGCAGGAGATCGGCTTCCCGGAATTGCGCTCCGATCAAGAATGCGAGCGGAATATACAGGAAATAATTTCGCCACCCGTATGCAGCGAGTATCAATTGCGAAGACTCAAAACCTCCAAACCCAGACTGTATGGCGGCAAGCGCAACGCCAAATGCCGCCATGCCAAGAGAGATTCTCAAGAACAGGCTCTTCCGGGGCCATAATCCGTGACGCGTCGCAATCACGTAGACCCAAAGCAGGAATGGGTCGCGAATGAAGAATAAATATTGGCCGAATTGTGGAAGCACCCATTTTCTGAGTGCGCCCTCAAAAATCGCTAACAAATAAATGAAAATGATAATTCGAACCACCTTCTTGCGGGCGCGCTCGCGTGCTCTTGCGCGCCGCCCGACGACCAAGGTCGTCGGGGTATTTACGAAGCCCCGGGCGAACGCACCAGAAGGCCTAGAGAGGTCGACGCGCATGTTCCAGAACGGTCAAATACTTCCGGGCGACAATATCCCGGGAATGGAGCGCCAGATGTTCACTGGCGTGCTCGCGGTAGCCCTGGAGCGCCGCATCGTTGCTTGACAAATCGTATAGACAATTTCCAAGCGCTCGACTGTCACCTTTCGCAAACACGGCGCCACAGGGACCGATCGCATCCGGTAATCCGCCACTGCGTGAGACGACGGGAATACAACCGCAAGCAATCGCCTCGAGTGCAACGATGCCGAAAGGCTCTTCCCAAACGGACGGAACCACCAGGAAGCGATGAGCATTTAATAGCCGAACCAAGTCATGCCCCGTACGTTGTCCGAGAAAATCCACCTGTCCGCCCAAGTCCAGCCGTGTAACCTGATCACGCAACGCGGCCTCTTCCGGGCCGCCGCCAACGATACTGAGCGTAAGCTTGAGATTTCGCCGACGCAGATGTTCAAGCGCGTCGAGAAGAATCGTGACCCCCTTGTCGCTAACCAGTCTTCCCACGAAGATCAGGTCACGCAGCCGCTCAACATCGGGAAGCAGACGAAAAAGGTCATCGGCAAAAGGGTTTGGGATAACGGTGGACGGCACGGTAATCGAACGTGCGACTGCCTTACTGACCGCAATATGGCGGGCGTGGCGGAGTATTGCGTGTTTCAAACGTCCTGACATGGACCCCGGGCCGGCCCGAGGAATCCATGTGTGGTGTGCCACAACCCACGGTTTGTGGATAAAAAGCAGAGGCCAAGCGGTACGCAACCCAATGTTGTTGTGAAAGACGATGTCCGCCTGCGCGACCAAATTGACCAAGCGCTTGGGCCCAGGGTTTCGCACCACGTCATAAGGTTGGTGGTCGACGCCCGCCCAAGGGGTGCGGGTAATGAGCACAACATCGTGCCCAAGCGCCTGGAAACGTTCTGCAAGAATCGCGGAAACTGCCTCGATGCCACCGATGGATGGATAGAAAACGACGGAGGAGAAGAGAATTCTCACGACTGGACCCCTGTGCCTGGCAAAGAGCCCCCATCGCCCTCGTAGCGCTTGCGTCCGTAACGAGCGAGATGCACCGGAAAAACAGGAGATGAAAGCACCAAAAAATTGACGGCCCGACGATCCGCACCTCGCAACCGCACAGAATACCGATCTGAATCAGACTATCTCAGATATATGTCTATTCTTTGACATCCGGGTCGGTCCCGGGAAATTACGGCGTCATATGCGGTGCCCAACATGATGCCTTATGTGCTCTCTCTCGACCCTGGCGGGCGTACGCTGCGCTACGGAACATTCAACAAAGCGCGCTACTCGTGAGATCGCGCACAGCCCAACGGCCACCCAAGCTTTGGCTCTGGGTAAATCGATCGCGATCGCTATGTGTGTAGCCATAGGTGTCTATCTGCCACGAGAGGCGCTTTCTGAAGGCCGTATCGGCGCCTCAGTGCCAATCTCCGAAGCTCAAGTTAGGAGCCCCGCCTTTCACGTGCCGATCCAGAACAAACGGGACCTGCAATCGCTGCTGGATCATTACGGCTCGATCCTGCTCGACCCCAACCAGGATTACCGCTCTGATGCCGTCCCCACCTTGATCGTATCAAGCCATCAACATATCGTCGGTGGGTGGAATACTCGTGTACCACGCATGATCATTCCGGGCGGTGTCTCTGACGTGTTCATCAGCAACGTACGCTGCGATGCTCAGGCAGGTCCCGACATCGTATTTACCGGTGGCGCCGAGAATAATGACGTCACGATCATCGGCGGCAACGGTGGTGCAGGCACCAACATTCGCGTACGCATAGGGCCTGGGACGCACATTAATCGGCTGGGCCTTACGGAATACGGCGGCTTGGAAGTCTTTCAACACGATTCAGGATACATTCGCGATTCGGTCTTTACGCGCCTACTGGGATACTGGGCGGGGCCCCAAGTGTTTTGGCAGGGCAATACTCGCGAACCGAGTCGAGGTAATACGTTCGTACATACAGGCGCGATCACGCCGGAGTACGGATCTTCGTGGACCGACCCTGGGGATCTGTGGTTCGTGGAGTGGGGCTCGGAATCGTGGAATGGGTCGGGGAAAGGATCCATTCGTCCTTTTACCATTTCAGGCGCGACGCGAGTTACGAGCATCGCTTTGAATGGTGGGACGAGTTATCCCGAGAACGGCGGCGCGCTCGCAGCCTTTCATAACGTTGGATTTGTGAATTCCTGGTTCACGCATGGCGATGGCGGTGCAATCGAGCAGAAACGCACCGCGGTATTCGATAACGTGACGACCGCGTTTTTCGTCCAGAACGACAGTCGACGCCGGATCGCAGATATTGCAGCACCGAGAAATGCGGTTCGATTGCGTTTGCTCGACCTGAGCGGGCAAAGCGATCAGCCTGAAAGGGGTGCTCCGCCCTCCCAGTTGAACGACGCTCAACGTCTCGCCCTGCTATCGGGGCTGCTCGGCCCCGCCAAATCCACGTCACCTCACAAACCCGTGCGACGTTCTCTCGCCGATCCGCTGGGGCCCTCCTGGCGTACTGGCCTTGCTGCGCGGCCCGATAGCTCAGAACGGATCCAGGCGGAGATCGACGCAAAAGGTATCGTCTCGCTACCGGATGGTATCTACTATCTCGATAAGCCGCTCAAGCTGGGTAGCCGGAACCGAACGGAAGGTCTATTGGGTCGGGATCGTGACGGAGTCTTTCTGGTGGCCAAAGGCGATTTTCCGATCATCGAGGGACGCGGCGACTATCCGCTAACGAGATTGGGCGACGGTACACGGCTCCAGATTATCCTGGAAGGGTTCACGCTATACGGTGGAAACTACGGTATTAACTGGACGAATGAGGCAGGAAATTTCGGGGTAGGCGCGCAGATCGCATTTAGCACCTTCTCCCAGCTGAAATTCATGAAGCAGCGTATCGCCGGCGTAAATGCAAGTGGAATATTCGGTCTGGACTCCAATTTTTGGTACCAGGTCGATTTCTCCGATATGCCAGTCGCCATCAGAGGTGACGGCGGAGAAATACAGAATGGCATGACCTACGCGGATAAGCAGTTTTTCCTCGACTGTCAATACCAAAACATTTCGAACTCCGTCTGGTACTGGACGTCAGGACGCTGGTCGGGTGGAAACCTGTGGAAAGACAACTATTACTCAAACGTCGGCCAGGTCAGCCAGACACTCTCCGGTATCGATCTGCTCTGGGTAAATTGCGTGCTGGAAAATATTGTCGGCGATGTCGCCCTGCACGTCAAAGATCGCGGAACGACCACTACCCGCTATTTCATGATGCTTGATTGCTTGTGGCGCGGTAGGGGCCCGGCGGTGGTCGCCGATTCACTGAGTAATGAAAATGGCGCTCTTTTCATCGACACAGAATTCGCTCAAACGGGTGGCAACATCGTGGCGCGATCCGGACATCAGTCATTATTCGCGTGGAACAGCCAGATTACGGGATCAGCAAGGGTGGGTTCGGTCAGTTACGGATTGTTTATAAATTCGCGCCTGGGGCAATTTGACCGCGAATTGCAATCCGTCGGCCCGCAAGGCCTGGCAACGTTAATCGATCGGCCGAGCAAGCCCTATCGGCAAGTTCTTGCGCGGTGACTCCAAGATTCCTGTATCGCACGGTCAGCTTGCTGGTTAAGTCGTAAGTCAATCCCAGGCGCCACGATCTCAAAAGACAGAAGGTACTTCCAGCTTCGCGACGACGACTCTAACCACCTTCCAAAAGATGGGTCATCCGCACATGCCGATGAAGAGGACTTGCATCGGACATTTTCCCGAGCCGGCCACTTCACAACATCGCCCGGCCACGAAATAAGAAGTATCGAGAGAAAGTGCCCACAAATCGGCCGGCTTCACGCGATCTTTTAGGTGCGTACACGAGATTGAAACAAAGTCGCGGGATGATGCCGGGTTTGCAGCCCGCGTATTCCACCTAGCGCGTTCTAATTGCTTCCCACTATGAAAAACAAGATATTGCTCGGCCTTTTTTTGGTCGGACTCGCTCTATCAGGCACGTCCGAAGCAAACTGGAACGCGGACTGGGCGAACCGGGAGAAGGTCTTTCTGAATACCGCAAGTGATGGGGTTCCAATAAAGGCAGAAGTCGATGGCGCGCAGGTCCTGATCCGGCTGCACACGGGGAATTTTGACTTTAATAGCGCCAAATCGGACGGATCGGATCTGCGTTTCATTGATGCGGACGATAAGACCCCATTGAAATTTCATATCGAGAGTTTTGATAGCGTGACCGAAGTCGCGCTCGTTTGGGTCACCGTACCCAAACTTGCACCAGGCAACAAGACTGGCTTCATCTGGCTCTACTACAACAATCCGAAGGCGCCGCCCGCGAGCGACCCGAAGTCGACCTACGACGCGGCGCAAACCGTCGTCATGCATTTCAACCAAAAAGGCGCGTTACCACAGGATTCAACGCCATACGGCAACAATGCGAGCGAATCGAGCGCTGCCGCGGACGATGAAGCCTTGATCGGATCGGGGCTCACATTCAGTGGCCAGGCGCAAGTCGTAATCCCCACCGCAACGTCTCTAAAGACGGGTACCGACGGGTTCACGGTTTCAATGTGGATAAAACCCGGCAGCGCGAACCAAAATGCCGTGCTATTCCGACAGGTCGAGGGCCGCAATTCCATTACGCTTAGCCTAAGAGGAGACAAGCTGGTAGGGCAAATCAACTCGGCTTCGAGCATACCTGCTGGCAATGTCACTGCCGCTTGGCACCACGTCGCGCTGGTCGGCAAAGATAATTTAGCCATATATCTAGACGGCCAGCAGGTAGGGCAATTGGCGGTTGCTGTGCCTGCGATTTCGGGAAGTGTAGCGATTGGGCAAGGCTTTGTCGGGGAACTTGACGAATTTCATCTGGCCTCGACCGCGCGAAGCGCGGACTGGATTCAGGTCGAGGCCCTCGGACAAGGGGTCGATCAGAAGCTGATCACTTATGGAACGGCTGAGGGCGGCGAAGACACAGGATCGCCGTCCTATTTCAAGATTCTTTTGGGTTCAGTGACTATTGATGGATGGGTGGTCATTGGAATCCTGATGGTCATGATGTTGATCAGCTTTACGGTCATGACCGGGAAAGCTGTGTTCATAAGCCGAATAAGTCGCGCTAACGCGAAGTTTCAAGAGGGTTTCGCGACTTTGGGATCGGATTTAGTCGCTTTGGAGAACGATCCGACCGGCGCAGCAATATCGTCAGCGCGCAAGGACGCCTCCTCGATGTATCGCATCTATCACGTCGGCACGCTCGAGTTAAGGAAGCGCTTTGCTTCCTATCGCGAAAAGGGCCGAGACCTCGTCCTCAGCTCCCAGTCCATCGATGCGATTCGCGCCTCATTGGACGCATCTCTTATCCGAGAGCTACAGCGAATGAATTCGCAGATGGTCCTACTCACCATCGCCATCGCAGGCGGGCCATTTCTCGGCCTCTTAGGCACGGTGGTCGGAGTGATGATCACCTTCGCCGCAATCGCGGCGGCGGGTGACGTCAACGTAAACGCCATCGCCCCAGGCATTGCCGCCGCGCTGGTCGCGACGGTTGCCGGACTGGCCGTGGCTATCCCCTCTCTATTTGGATACAACTATCTTGCGTCCCGGATCAAGGAGCTCAGTACAGATATGCAGGTCTTCGTTGACGAGTTTGTCACAAAAGTCGCTGAAAATTATTCCGAGTAAGTGCCGGGCTGGAGATATGTGATGCAAGTGCAATCCGAACAGAAGCCCTACGACGACATTAACGTGACGCCCATGTTGGATCTGGCGTACGTATTGTTGGTGATTTTCATCATCATGACCACGGCGTCGGTTCAGGGTATCAAGGTCAATCTTCCGAAGGCAAGCGCATCACCCAGCTTGGCCAAGCCCCAGACCAAGGCCATCACGATTCGTGAGGATGGACAAATTTTCCTGGACACCTATCCCGTCACGATGAAGGAGCTCGAAGACCGATTGCGACAAGAGAAGGCGGTTAACCCCAACTTCCCTGTCGTGATTAAGGGGGATGCGAAGGTGCAATACGAAAAGGTGGTCGAGATTCTCGATTTACTGGGGCAGTTGGATATCACGCAGTTAGGACTGGTGACACAGCGACTCGTGAAATGAATACCCGGTATCCACCATAAACGTCGATGAGCAATCTCGCTTTCAAAAAATGGGCCGTACGAACACTGGTTGTGGCCGTTCTGGTGGGTATTGCCATCTGGTTTGTGAGCATGGCCCGCAGCTTTCTGTCGACGGGTGAAAAACCCAGGCAGATCGTTCACAACATTTCCTTGATCAAACAACCTCCGCCGCCGCCTCCGAAACCTCCGGAGAAGCCGCCGGAGCCGCCAAAGGTTCGAGAAGTAGTCAAACTCGCAGAACCCAAGCCGGCTGAAAAACCAGCTGACAATAAACCGCCTTCAGACAAGCCGCTTGGCGTCGATGCCAAAGGAGGTCCGGGGTCAGACAATTTTGGCCTTGCCGGGCGCATCGGCGGAAAGGATTTGCTGGCGACGGGTGCGGGAGGGGGTGCGTACTACACCGGCCTTATTCAACGATTGTTCTATGAGGCCTTGATGCGAGACAAGAAAATCCAGAAGCAGGATTTTCGGGTTGTCGTCAAGGTCGAGCTTGGCGCGGACGGCAAAGTGGAACGCGCAAACCTGATTGCAAGTTCCGGTAACAAGGATCTCGATCAGCAGATAGAAGCGGCCTTGGCGGACGTCCCTCCGTTGAAGGAAGTACCCCCCAGCGATCTTCGTGAAGTCGAAATCCGTCTTACCAATCGTACCTAATTTTGCCTTATAGACCGCGAATCACCTCTCCTACCCGGGCAATTTATGAGATCGATTTTCTACAAAATAGCGGTACTCTGCACGGCGATTGGGTTTCTCGGCGGCGCGCATGCGGCCGACGTGACAGACCCAGACCCACTAAGAGGCACGACCTTAAAGCTCATTGAACTTTTGGTTGAGCAGGGTGTTTTAACGCGGGAGAAGGCCGACGCACTCATTCACGAGGCCAGCCAGCCCGGCCCAGTACATGCTGCCGCGCCCGCTACCTCCAATCAGGCGGCGGAGGCACCGCCAGGAACCGTACACGTCCCGTATGTTCCGGAATTTGTACGCGATGAACTCAAAGACGAAATTCGGCAAGAACTCGTTGCGCAAGCACAATCGGAGGGTTGGGCACCGCCTGGAAGCGTCCCCGAATGGGTTCGTGCAATGAAATGGGAGAGTGATATCCGCGTGCGCTTTGAGCATGATTCTTTTGCTGATGGAAACGCGCCCGCGGTCAATATTTCCGCGACTAACAGCAATCGGGCGCTCACTCTTTTGAACACCACTCAAAGCACAGACCGGGAACGCATTCGTGCTCGGACGGGCTTTACGGTGGATCTTGACGATCAAACCTCGGCTGGGCTTCGAATCGTTACCGGAAGTGCTAACGATCCACTCTCAGAGAATCAGACCTTGGGTAACTACGAGACACGATACCAAGTCGCTTTGGATCGTGCGTATCTCAAATTCCAACCTGAGAAATGGGTAGACGCCACCGTGGGTCGCTTTGCAAATCCGTTGGTTGGCACCGAATTGGTTTGGGCACCGGACTTGAGTTTCGACGGTGCCATGCTAAAGATCACACCGAACCTAGGAAGCGACACTCGCCCTTTCTTCACCGCGATGGCCTCGCCCGTGCAAGAAATCGACTTGGGATTTCACAACAAATACCTCTTCTCTACCCAGGCAGGAGTTGACCAGGCTTTGGGCACTGATACCTGGGGAAAAATCGCGCTGGGATATTACCGGTACTCTGGAATCGAGGGTGTGGTCAGCCCCGACGGAACCAATCTATTCGAATACACGGCACCTCCCTTTGCTCAAAAGGGTAACACCTACTACAACATCTCTTCTGATCCGACGCGTCCCCTCCTCGGCCTCGCGTCCTCGTACCACTTGGTCAATCTCACCGCATCCGTCGACACGGTCGCGTATGGTCCGTACCACGCCATTCTTACGGCCGACTACGTGAAGAACATAGGCTTCGACGAAAATACAGTATCTCAGAGGGTGGGTACGGACGTGAAACCAGAAACCACCGGATACTTGATGAAAGCCCTCTTCGGAAACCCCGATTTGAAGGCGCGTAATGATTGGCAAGTCTACGCAGCCTACAAATACGTCGAACGCGACGCCGTGCTCGACGCCTTCACAGACCCTGATTTTCATCTCGGCGGCACAGACGCAAAAGGGTATGTCTTGGGTGCCAGCTATGGAATTTCCAGAAACACCTGGGCTTCCATCCGTTACTTCAGCACCGACGCCATCAGCGGCCCCCCGCTGTCGATCGATACCTTGCAATTCGATCTGAATGCGAAGTTCTAAGGTGGCCCCACGATGGATCCGCTGACTGTCCCTCACCTCAGGTTCGACAAGCCTCAAAAAGTGTTTGGGCGTGCCAACAGATTTCTGGTGCTTGTCCTTTTGGCTCTCTTTTTTTGCGAGGCACACGCTGCCGATGACAAGCGAGCCGATCGGGACGCCCGCCGCATCCAGCTGTTGGAGCAACGTTTCGATCAACAGCGATCCCAGTGGGAAACGGAGCGGGAGGATTTGCAAAAAAAGCTCGCCGACGCGCAGCAAAGCTTGAATACGCTCCAATCAATGAATGCCAAAACCGCAGCAGATCTCGCTCGAGCAGGGCGCGACCATATCGCGTTGCATCAATCGATCGCCAAACTGACAAAACAAATGGAGACTCAGCAGGCCACAAACCAGAAAGAATTAGACGAACGAGCCACGGAACTCGCGAACGTCATGGCAGCCCGTCAACAAGAGCGTCTGGTTCTTAACGGTCGAAACGATACGCAGACCAAAGAACTCTCGATTTGTTCGGAAGACAACTTAAGGTTGCTAAAGATCGGCCATGAATTATTGGAGCGATATCGCGACAAGGGCATCATCGACGCCCTAAAGCAGGAAGAACCATTCCTTGGAATCGGCGATACAGAAATGTTCAACCTAGTCCAGGATTATCGCGAAAAAATCGAGCCGCTAAAGTTCTCGCCGGAATCAGACCAAAAACCGCATGGAGGATGAATGAAACCCTCCTTTTTCTTATCGTGTTGGCGCCAATTCCTCTATCTTGCCGTTCTCTCGAGCGTGCTCGCCTTCAGCGTTGTAGGTTGCTCCAATATCACCGGGTTGACAGATCGCATGTTGGGTAATGTCGAGATGGACCCGGCGACGCGTGATGTCATCGCCAAAAGTGAGGCGAACGATAATAGCGAATACAAAATCGGTGCCGAGGATCTTTTGGAGATTTCGGTTTGGAAAGAAGATAACTTGAAAAAAGAGGTGCTGGTCAGACCCGATGGTGGAATCTCGTTTCCGCTCGCGGGCAATCTGCAAGTGGCGGGCAAAACGACCGATCAGGTGCGCCTCGAGCTAAGCCAGAAAATCCAGAAATACATACCGGATCCAGCGGTATCCGTATCCGTGCTGAAGGCGGCGCACTACAAAGTTTACGTCATTGGGCGCGTGAACAAGCCCGGTGATCTGACCAATGGCAGCAAAATCGACGTGCTACAGGCGCTCAGTATGGCTGGCGGCTTGACTCCGTACGCCTCGGGAAGTGACATACGGGTGGTTCGGAAGTTCGAGGGAAAGAATTTGGTAATTCCGTTTAACTACACCAAGGTTCAGCGTGGCGAAGATCTCGACGAAAACATCATTCTGAATAGCGGTGACGTCGTGATCGTGCCTTAAGTCATGATCCATGCAAGTGCATCGTCCTACGTTTTCATGGCGCCAGATGGCTGGCGCGATATCCCTGTTGGCGTGCGCATGCGGCGCGCCCGCGGCCATGGCACAGCAAGATGGATTCGACGCAGCATTCGAGTCCAGGACATCGATTGATGACAATTATCTCTTTTCGACGCTTCCCCACAAGACGGTTCTAATCCTCGCCTTGACCCCCTCCCTTTCCTTTTATCGCAAAACGGAAGCATCGGATCTTCATCTTGACGCGATGGCGACCTCTTTTGTCGTCGATGGACAATCTGACGAGAATCATACCAATCCGCATCTCTCTCTCACCTATTATCTTCGGGGGGAGACGGACACTTTCTCCACGTCCGCCATATTCTTACGAGATCTAACCGTCGAAGGCGAACTCGCGAATACAGGATTGTTGCTCGCGTTGCAACGACGCGACGATCTGCTCGTAACGCCAGCTTGGACCCATTTTTTCTCCGAACGCCTGCAGGGACAGATCCTGCTATCGGCTGAAGCGGCGAAATACACGGGCGCCGGAGCGGCGATTGGCCTCTCGAACTACCACAATTACGCACTCCCGATATCTGCGTCTTACGCCACGTCCGAACGCGATACGTTGACCATTGCGGCGACCACTTCGTTTTACAGCGCCGACCAAATCGTTAGCCAAACTCAGTCTGAAGAGTTGCAATTGTCTTGGCAGCACAAATTTGACGAGCGTGGCGTCATTTCGATAGACGGGGGAGAATTCCGGGCGCAGAGCCGGACCCAGGGACGTTCGCTGTTGTGCCCGGTATCGGGTGATCTTTGTAGCCTCGGCTTCCTGCCCTTTATCGTGGTCGACAACCACTTCCAAGAGACTCAGAACGGCGGCCTTCTTGATTCCACTCTTCAGTACCAGCTCGACGAATCGAATAGCCTCACTTCGAGCATTTCTCGTGACTTGTCACCCAGCGGGGCGGGTTCACTACTCTTGGTGGAATCCGTCGCAGGGTCACTGCAACACGACTTCGATTCGACGATGACAGGGCATCTTGCGCTTTCGCGCACAAGAAGCCAGTCGCTAGGTGGCTCGAATCAATATTCGAACGGATACCAGTCCGTTTCGAGCAGCGTTTCTTGGAAGTTGGATCCCTTCTCTACCCTCGAAGTCGGGTTGAGTCGTTCCAGTACAACGACGCGTCAGTTCGGGCCGGCCGTGCATGCCGATGAGGTCTACGCATCCTACCGATATAACTGGTCGACTTCGACCCCGGCGCAATATCCATGAAAACCAGCCCTACGCTCAGCACGGCATCGCCGCCAGGTATCGGATAGAACGATGGCTCCCAATCCATTGGACACCCAGGTGGAACTCGATATCGACGAGCAGGACCGATCTGTATGGCAGAGCCTTCAAGTTCTCCGACGGAGATGGATATCCATTCTCGTTTCGAGCGTGATCATCACCGCGCTCGCGATCGTTGTCGCGGTTCTTCTTCCACCCACTTATCGATCCACCGCAACGATTCTCATACAGGAGCAGGAAATTCCGCCGGAATTGGTGCGTTCCACTGTGACGACATTTGCCGATGAACGTATTCAGGTCATCAGTCAAGAAGTGCTCGCTCGTTCGGTGTTGCTGAAACTCATTGATAAATATCACTTGTATTCGAATCGCCGGCGATTTGAGACGGATGAAGAGATATTGGACCGGATGCGGAAAGACATCCAACTAAAGCCGATTAGCGCAGACGTCACAGATCGCAGAACCGGCAATCAGGTCAAGGCGACAATTGCATTCAGTCTTTCGTACGAGAGCAATTCTCCTGACTACGCACAGAAGATCGCAAACGAATTAACAACGTTGTACCTCAACGAAAACATCAAAAATCGAGAGCAAACCGCTGCCGAGACGTCCTCCTTTCTTAAGGAGGAAGCGGCACGAGTCGCTCAGCATATCGCCGATGTAGACACCAAACTGGCGGCATTCAAGGAGAAAAATCAAGAGGAATTGCCCGACGTACGAGAGCTCAACCAACAGTTAAGCGAACATACCGATAGCGAACTCTTGCGTGTAGAACGAGACATTACAGAGTTCACCGACCGCCGTTCCTCCCTCCAGTCGGAACTTGCCTTGACCTCTCCGTACACAGCGCTACCCAGCGACAGTGGGGAGAAGGTCGTGCTCCAGCCCGAAGACAGACTGAAGTCGTTAAAAGCGCAGCTGGCCGAAATGGTCGGCGCGTATGGGGATGACTACCCGGATATCAAGCGTTTGCGTCGCGAAATTTCCTCTCTTGAAGCGCAAGGTGTCGGGTCAGATCAGGACAACACCTCGGAAGAGCGGATGACCAATCTACGTGCCACGCTTACTCACCTGCAGGAGAAATACGGCGATGACTATCCAGACGTCGCGCGAGTGCGTCATGAATTAGATGCGTTGGAGAAAATCCCCAAACCGCCCACCGGGGAGCAGCCGAACGGGAGTGATCGAGTGCGGGCCGATAACCCCGTGTATTTAAACCTGCGTGCACAAATCGATTCGGCCAACGCGCAGTTACAAGCTTATTCCCAGGAAAAGGCAGATCTCCTGCAGAGACGGCAGGAATTGCAATCCCGGCTTGAGAAATCGCCTGAGGTTGAACGGCAATATCTTGAGTTGGCCCGGGATCAGGACAATGCACGCGCGCGATTTCGTGACCTCAAGCAAAAGCAGATGGAGGCAGACGTCGCGCAACAACTCGAGTATGACCGAAAAGCTGAGCGCTTTACCTTGATCGACCCACCTCAATATCCTGAGCGCCCGGCGAGCCCGAATCGACTCGCAATTGCCTTGGTCGGGTTCGTTCTCTCACTTTTCGGCGGCGCTTCCGTCGGTGCGCTTCGGGAGAGTCTCGATACGACGATCAAGGGAGTACCGGATCTCGTGCGATGGTTACGAGTCCCCACGCTGTCGGTGATTCCGCTCTTTGAAGTCGACGTGCGGGCGGAACGGCGAACGCGATTGCGCTGGATCATCGCGTGCGGTGTCGTCGCTATTTTTCTGATCGCACTGCTCATGGTTCATCTTTTGGTGTTACCGCTAGACGTCATCTGGTTTTCTCTGGCGCGACGTTTCCTTATTTAGTGGCGGCCATCCTTGAATAAACCCACCGAGCCGCTGGACACGCTGCCTTCCTCTAGAAGCGAAACGGCATCGACCTCGCTTCACATCGAATATACGACGACTCGGGTGGTCAGAGAGTCTGCCAATTCGATTAGACGCATTCCAGGAGTGGTTGGAATAGGTCGTTCGCCACTATCTGAAGCATTCAAAGTTTTGAGGACGCAATTGCTCCAGCGTATGCGTGCAAACGATTGGAGTTCCGTGGCGGTCACTTCGGTTCGGCCGACCAATAGCAAGTCTATAGCGACAATCAATCTCGCACTCACAATTGCGGCGGAATTGGACAAGACAGCGCTTCTCATCGATGCCGATCTTGGAGCGCCACGACTCGACGCACTCTTCGGCCTGGCACCACGCAAGGGGCTTAGCGACTACCTGCTCGAAAATGTCCCATTAAAGGAACTCATTCTTAATCCCGGAATCGAGCATCTGGTGGTTTTACCCGCCGGACGAGCAATAAGTAACTCGGCCGAACTACTGGCGACCCATGCAAGCACCCGACTCATCGAAGAACTCAAAGGCCGCTATCCCGAACGCTATATCATTTTTGATGCGCCATCGGTGCTAACGGCGGATGGGCTGAGTCTTTTCGAGAAAGTTGATGCGGTCTTGCTCGTGGTCGAGCGGAATGTGACCACCAAGGAAGATTTGCAAGAGTGCGCAGAGCTATTGCAGCCGTTTAACTTGATCGGATCCGTTTTATGTGAAGCACCCTCCGAACGCGATTCGGTGCGACATTATGCGTCGCGCAAGGCGAGAGCTCCCGTATCGGAGGCTGAAAGAGAATGACTACGCTGCGGATTTTTGCTGGGTTTTTCGCCGTATTCACACTTGTATCCGGCGCCAATGTTTGGGGTCTTGAGCGAACCTTCCCGACTATTAACCTACCGTCGTCGCGCATGTCAGCTCAAGAGCTTGGCGTAATCGTCAACGATTCTGATCCGCTCAGTATAAAAATCGGCGCTTATTACACGAAACGCCGGGGTCTGCCGGCGGCGAATGTCATTCACGTCACTTTTCCGTCTGACGAAAACGTTATGGATGAAGCAACGTTTCTCAGAGTGAAAGCACGAGTTGACGCGTTAACCCCCGCCGACGTTCAGGGATTTGCGCTTGCGTGGACACGCCCGTTTCGAGTCGGTTGCATGTCCATTACCAACGCATTCTCTGACGGTTTCGACAAATCCTACTGCGCTGCCGGATGCGCCCCGACCAAACGTTCGAGCTATTTTGCCAGTCGAATCGAAAGGCCGTTCGATGCCATCAAACTTCGCCCCTCTATGATGCTTGCAGGAACCACATTCGCGAGCGTCAAGGCCCTCATTGATCGTGGAATCCGATCGGACAACACCTGGCCGCAAGGTTCCGCGTATCTCATCGAAACCCGAGACAAGGCGCGCAATGTACGCGCCCTCACGTATCAGTCGGTGCGTCAACAGCTCGCACGTGCATACCTGATCACCATCGAGTCAGACGGATCTCCATCGCCCGATTCGAATGTCATGTTCTATTTTACAGGCGCCGCAGAGGTTTTGAACCTCCAAAATCTTGTGTTTGATGACGGAGCCATTGCGGATCACCTGACTTCGTTTGGCGGAGTGTTATTCGATGGACCGCAGATGAGTAGTCTTCAATGGCTGCAGGCAGGGGCGACCGGGAGCTACGGGACAGTCCAGGAACCCTGTAATTACCTCCAGAAATTCCCAAACGTCGGTGTCGTGATGTCGCATTACCTTGCGGGCGAAACTTTACTTGAGGCCTACTGGAAGGGGGTTGAGATGCCAGGACAAGGGTTGTTCGTCGGAGAGCCGCTCGCCCATCCGTTTGGCGGCATGCGCTTGTCGTGGATCGGCAAGGACATTTTGATTCGAACCCGGTCACTATGGCCCGGAATCTACTCGGTTCAAGAGAAGAAAATCAAAAAAGGACAATTTCACCAAATCGCAACTGGAGTCGTGGTCGGGTTCGGAATTCAGCGGATACGAATTTCAAGTGCGCATCCTGACAGTGTGTATCGCATAGTCCCGATGAGTGCGAGCTGATGTTCACACGACCTCGGCGACATCGAACCTTCGGGTTAACAGTGCGTCGGCTCAACGCAGCCATTGCAGCCGTGATGCTCCTTGCCGCGCCAGCCGGATGGGCGGCAGGCCCACCGACCGGCGCCGATTTCTATTCCGGCAGAATCTTGGGGTACACGGACGAATCCGGGTTGACTCACTTAACGAACCAGGAACAAGACGGCGCATCCCGGTCACGCTACCACACGCTGGTCGAAGATCATTCACAAGACGCATTGGGCGCGTCTGGATCCTCCGCAATATCCATAGCACACAGATTAGATTGGTCGGATATCCAAACGTGGGTCGAGGAGGCCTCGCGTACTCATCATGTGGAGCCTGCTCTGTTGTACGCGGTAATGTCGGTCGAGTCGGGATTTAATCCGCATGCGGTGTCGAATAAAGGCGCACGCGGATTGATGCAATTGATGCCGGAAACAGCGTTGCGGTATGGGGTAAAGGATCCGTTCGATTCCAGAGCAAGTATTCTTGCTGGCGCGCGATATCTGAGGGGTTTACTCAACGAGTTCCACGGCAACCTATCGCTCACGATCGCTGCGTATAACGCCGGTGCCCAGACAGTCGTGCGGTATCACAATTCCGTACCGCCATACGTTGAGACCCAAGCCTACGTCCCCCGAGTGTTGGACACCTATCGACTATACGGGGGCTTGCAGCTTGTAACCGAACGTGAATGAGGTTGGCATTTCGGTCGGCCGCTTCGGCTCGGATGCGCAGCGGTTCGAAAGTCGTGGTGATGTGGGCGTCAGCCGCTGAATGCCATTGGGGCGAAACGGTCGAAAGGTATGGGGCCACAACCGATTGAAACAAGGAGGTCCGGATCAATGCGTGAACAGGAAATAATAGATGTGGAAAAGCGCCAACTCGGGCCGTCCCTCGATCCCGCCTCCAGGATCCTGGTGACCGGAGGATCCGGCTTCATCGGTACCAACGTGGTTGACTATTACTTACGGGCTCGGTTCGAGGTTTTCAGTCTAGACATCAATGCGCCGCAGATCGCGGCACACCGCTCGGTATTCACGCAACTCGATGTTCAGGACTCGGACGTCTTTTGCAATTTCGTGGAGAAGGTCCGACCCACGCATATTATCCATCTTGCAGCCAGAACGGATTTGCTTGGGCGGAGTGTTCGTGATTATGCCGTCAACACTTTTGGCGTCCTCAACACAATTCGAGCGGCCGCCGCGGCTTCGGTCCAATGCGTCATTCTGGCCTCGAGCAGGCTGGTCAACGCAATCGGGTATTCCCCCAGAGGAGTGCGCGACTACAATCCGACGACATTCTACGGTCAGAGCAAGGTGCAAGGTGAGTTGCTCGCATTCACCGAAAAATGGACACCAGGTACGACGTGGTGCATCGTAAGGCCGACATCCATTTGGGGCCCGTGGTTTGGCGTGCCGTATCGTAATTTCTTCGATCACGTTCTATCGGGGCGATATATTCACCCGGCAGGAAAAACGGTCAAGAAAAGCTTTGGCTATGTGGAGAATTTGGTCTTCGAACTCGACCGATTGGCCGGCTCGCCGGCTGAAAACGTGCACGAGAAAACCTTTTACCTTGCCGACTATGAGCCGATCGACGTACTTCTTTTCGCTCGCCAAATTGCACAGACGTCGGGTCGCAGGGCGCCTCAGGAATGTCCAGTGGCTATATTGCGGTGCGCGGCTAAAGCAGGTGATGTTCTAAAGGGTTTTGGCTGGGCCAATGTTCCCTTGACCTCGTTCAGGTTGAACAATCTTCTTACGGAGATGATCTATAACCTGGAAGACACATCGGCCGTCGTGGGATTGCTACCGTTTTCAAACGCGATAGGGATTGAGCGAACACTCGCCTGGATGTCGAAAGCATGTTAGAAAATACGGTGAAGTATCAAAACCTCAGTCAATTCCGTGTACCCGCGGAATCTCGAGGAAGGCCCACCTGGTATGTGCAAATCTGGATGATCGTAAGTGCGACCCTGTTTCGATGGTCACCGAGAATTTTTTGGGGCTGGCGGCGATTACTACTGCGGTCCTTCGGCGCAAAAATTGGCGCTAACGTTCTTATCAGACCCAGTTGTTCGATTTACTATCCATGGAAGGTGACGATTGGAGATAACAGCTGGATCGGGGACGATTCGACCCTCTACTCGCTTGCGAACATCGCAATCGGTGCGAACGTCGCCATCGCCCACGGTGTATACCTGTGCGCTGGTTCACATGATATTTCCTCGTTGACCTTTGACCAGACTTCGGCTCCGATCCGGATCGAGGATGAGGTCTGGTTGGCCAATCAAGTGTTCGTCGCGCCTGGGGTCGTCATCGGAAAAGGCTGTGTTGTAGGGACGAGAAGTTTGGTCGTCTCCGACCTACCGTCGGGAATGGTGTGTTACGGCTCGCCTGCAAAATCCGTTCGTTCTAGAAAAACTCCCGCTGACGAGTAAAAGAGTCGCTTTCGTGCTTTGAAAGTAACAGCTCGTGGACGACATGTCACGGTAATCGACTCACCCGCTCGCCCGGGTTCCTGCGCGTTGGGACACGTCGATCGTTCCCCTCCCGTCGAAAGCTGTGGCGTCATGCGTGGTCTGTGTCGACGAGAATTCGTGATGCTTACTGGTGGCCAGAACTCGAACGGATCCTCTTTCTTCGACGGGGATGGACTTTCGGGTGTGTTTCACGCTGTGGAATGCTACTGGAGCTCCTTCGTCGTGGGGAAAATCTGGCGAAGCGCCATCGCCATGTCACATTCGGTTCTTATGCTCGATGACCTACTACTAAAAGCGTTACACGCCAGCCAACGGCTGACTTCGACAAGGCGTCATGACAGCGATCATCGATACCCAACCCAGCCCGGTCTGGGAAAACTCGACCACGGGCTGGGGCCTTTTGGCGTTGGCAATCATTTCCCTGGTTGCAGCCTTCTATCCGGGGCTGGTCAAAATGATTCAGCTCTGGAACACGTTCGAGGAATATAGCTACGCCTGGTTCATCGTTCCGATCGTCGTTTTTTTGATATGGCAAAAAAGCATAGAGCTACGGCAGGCTGAGCTCGAGGGAACCTGGCATGGCCTGATATTCGTGTTGCTCGCGGCCATCATGTGTATCGCCGGACGGTTAAGCCTCGTACGACTGCTGCTTCAGTACGGTTTCGTGATGGGCCTTTTTGGCGTGTCACTTTGCGCCATTGGTTGGCGCGGTGTCCGCCTTATTGCGATACCACTGGCCTTTTTGCTATTGATGATCCCGCTTCCGCATTTTGTGTTTTACGAAATCTCCCAGCAACTGCAACTGCTCTCTTCGCAACTCGGGGTAGCCCTAATCCGAGCCTGCGACATCAGCGTGTTCCTGGAGGGAAATGTCATTGACCTGGGTTCCTACAAACTGCAGGTCGCGGAGGCCTGTAGCGGGCTACGCTATCTATTTCCGCTTATTGCCTTGGGATGTCTTGCCGCCTATTTCTTCCAGGCAGCAATGTGGAAACGGATTCTGGTTCTATTGAGCACCTTGCCGCTCACGGTCATCATCAACAGTGTCCGGATCGGGCTCATCGGAGTAACCGTCGAATATTGGGGGCCTTCGATGGCGGAGGGAGTGTTGCATCAATTCGAGGGATGGTTCATGTTCATGATCTGCCTCGGACTGCTCCTGAGTGAAATGGCTCTCCTTGCGGCCATCGGTCAACGCTCGAAGACGCTGCGCAGTACGTTCGGATTCGACTTTCCCACGGCGCCGCCGGAACATACTCCTGTGCTCATACGCAAAACGTCACGGCCCTTGCAGGCCGCGGCGGTTCTTGTTGCCGCGTTTTCGGTATTCACGTTACTGGTTCCGATGCGCTCGGAGGTCGTGCCACAACGCCAGTCGTTCGCTTCATACCCCCTCCAGCTTCCGGGAGGCTGGGTGGGGCGCACAGGTCGTCTCGATGACGACATCATTGCGACCCTGGAGCTCGACGATTATCTTTTAGTTGACTACTTCGATTCGGCCGGCCACACAATCAACTATTACATTGCCTACTATGCAACCCAAACAGGAGCGGAGAAGGCCTCTCACTCGCCCCGAACTTGTATTCCCGGAGGCGGGTGGACGATCACCGATTTCAAACAGATCGCCATTCCGCTGAAGAATGGCACCCTACAGCCGGCGAACCGCGCAATTATCGAGCGCGGCGGCCAACGATCACTGGTCTATTACTGGTTCAAGCAGCGGGGGCGACTGTTAACCAACGAGTGGCTGGTCAAGTGGTACATTTTTCACGACTCGATCGCACGCGGTCGAACTGATGGTGCCCTCGTTCGTCTCGTCACGCCCGTGCCACGCGGTACATCGGTTGAAGCGGCCGACCACATTTTGGCCAATTTCATTCGTACGACGGATCCAACAATTTCCGCTTACGTACCCGACTAGCGCGTGCACATACGCTCATGATTCCCATGCATACGGCGGTCGACAACATCTTTACGCCTTTCGCCGCGTTTTTGATCGCATTGCTGGTGAGTGTCGGAGTCATTCCGGTAATGATACGGATCGCACCCCGACTGGGGATGATCGACAAACCCGATTTACGTAAAGTTCACAAGGCCCCCATCGCACGCGTGGGAGGGCTCGGCATCGCAATCGGAGCGATTCTCGCGTTTTGTGTTTTGGCTCCGCGCACGCCCTTCATGCTGTCGTTTACAGCCGGCGCCTCGATCCTCGCTTTGTTCGGTGCCTGGGACGATGCACGCGAATTGGGTCACTACACCAAATTCATCGGGCAATTCGCAGCGGCCGCCATTGTCATCTGGGGAGGAAACGTCTGGATTGAACAGTTGCCATTCCTGGCTGCGCCACTTCCTCCGTGGATCGGTAAGCCATTCACGCTCGTGGCGATTGTGGGCGTCATAAACGCGACGAATCATTCCGATGGATTGGACGGATTAGCCGGAGGGGAAACGCTGCTCAGTCTGGGTGCATTGTCGTGTTTGGCTTATCTGACGGGAAGCGTCCGATTCCTGGTCTTCACCGCCGCCGTTGGTGGCGGTCTCCTCGGGTTCGTCCGATTCAACACCTATCCCGCCAAGGTGTTTATGGGCGATCTCGGAAGCCAATTCCTTGGATTTAGCGTCGGCGTTCTCGCCATCACGCTGACACAACAAGTCAATCCGTCGCTCGGTGCGTGTTTGGCACTCCTCCTGGTAGGTCTGCCGGTGATCGATATCGTCGCGGTGCTCTATCAGAGGATTCGCGGCGGCATGAACTGGTTTCGCGCCACCCGGAACCACATACACCATCGCCTCCTTGATCTCGGATTCGATCACTACCAAGTCGTTCTCATCATCTACGCGATTCAGGCGACGCTCACTTTCGTAGCCATATTCGTGTGCTACGAGTCCGACGCCTTGATTCTTACGATCTATTTTGGGGTCGCCATATCAATATTTTTTCTTCTCGTGTTGGCAGAAAAGCGAGGATGGCGTCTCACTCGCGCAAAACCCTCTCTCCCGACACGATTTATGGCCGCGCTCAACGAAACGAGTCCGCTGCTGCGTGCTCCTCTGCTGTTTGTGCAGATTTCCATTCCACTCTATCTCATCATTTCAAGTGCTGAAATCGGGAACTACGACACGATTTCACCTATCCGCATTTATTTGCTCATTCTGACCGGCTTGCTAGCTGTCCTCCTGACATTAGGTGTTCGTCGCTCACTCATCATCTATCGACTGAGCCTCTACAGCTCTATTGGCATGATCGCGTACTGTATTTATTCAGCCCCCGCGCACTTTAATGTGTTCGGAGCCACCGCCAACCTCCTGTACTTTTTGGGCCTCTCTATCGCGATTTCTCTGATGGCAACGCTCAATCGCATCGACGACTTTGCCGCGACCAACATGGATTTCTTGATTATTGCAGGGTTGATTACGGCAGCTTCGTTTTCTCAGGAAATCGTAGGTACGGGCCGCTTCTGGATCGTCGTTATTGGAACCACGGTGGTCTTTTATGCCTGTGAACTCATCATTCTACGTGGCACTCAGGCATGGAACAGGTTATTGGGTGCCTCAGCCGTTGGAGGCCTCGGGATTATCGTCGCTAGGCTCTTTTTATGAGGTGGATTGCGATATGAAACGCGACAATCACGTCGAGGGAGTTGGAATGATCTCAAAAGTGGCTCTTGTCACCGGGATAACTGGACAAGACGGTTCTTATCTGGCCGACTTTCTGTTATCCAAGGGTTATACCGTGCACGGTATCAAGCGACCCACGTCTCAATTCAATACTTCTCGCATCGATCACCTTTACCAGGATCCCCATGAAGGTGATCGGCGCTTCATCCTTCATTATGGAGACATGACCGATTCCACCAGCCTCATCCGAATCATCCAGCAGGTGCAGCCCGACGAGATTTACAATCTGGCTGCCCAGAGCCACGTCGCCGTATCTTTTGAAGAGCCGGAATACACGGCTAATGCTGATGGGCTTGGTGCGTTGCGTCTTCTCGAAGCCATTCGCATTCTAAAGCTCGAACAAAAGACTCGGTTTTATCAGGCATCCACTTCGGAACTGTACGGATTGGTTCAGGAGGTTCCACAAACAGAAAAGACTCCGTTCTATCCCCGCTCGCCCTATGCCGCCGCCAAACTGTATGCGTATTGGATCGTGGTGAACTATCGTGAGGCTTATGGCCTCTATGCGTGCAATGGGATTCTTTTTAATCACGAGTCACCGGTCCGTGGAGAAACGTTCGTCACGCGTAAAATTACCCGAGCTCTTGCCCGCATCAAGATAGGCCTGCAAGATTGTCTATATCTCGGAAATTTAGATGCGATGCGCGACTGGGGTCATGCCAAGGACTACGTGGAGATGCAATGGCTTATGCTCCAGCAAAAGACACCGGACGATTTTGTCATCGCGACCGGCGAGCAGCATTCGGTACGTGATTTCGTTTCATTGGCGGCGCGAGAACTCGACATGGATCTTGCGTGGCATGGCGAAGGCCTCCACGCCCACGCATCGATGAATGGGCAGCGGGTGGTCGCCGTCGACCCTCGCTACTTTCGGCCTACTGAAGTCGAATCTCTTTTGGGCAATGCATCAAAGGCCAAATCGAAACTCGGATGGGCGCCAAAAATCACGTTTGCCGAACTCGTGCGAGAAATGGCACTGGAGGATCTAGCGCTCGCAAAGAGAGATGCACTGATCGTGAACCACGGATACCGGGCCTATACCTATCATGAGTAGCGACCTAAGACTCGAAGGCCGTATTTTTGTGGCAGGTCACGCAGGCCTTGCGGGGTCTGCCATCCTGCGAAGGCTCGAAACCGATGGATATCGACAAATCCTGACGGCCACGCACGGAGAGCTAGACCTAGCGAATTCCCATGAAGTGGAACAATTCTTCGCCGCGCATCGTCCGAAATATGTCTTTCTGGCAGCCGCGCGAGTCGGGGGAATCCTCGCCAATCAGACCTATCCGGCCGACTTCATCCGCGAGAATCTTGCCATTCAAAGCAACGTCATCGATGCCGCCCGGCGTCACGCAGTGCGCAAGCTTCTATTTCTTGGATCAAGCTGCATCTATCCGAAAAATGCCCCGCAACCACTCCAGGAGGACCATCTCTTAACAGGCCCCCTGGAAGTGACTAACGAGCCGTACGCTATCGCAAAAATTGCTGGAATAAAGATGTGTGCCGCGTACAACCGCCAGTACGACACGGACTTTTTGTGCATCATGCCGACCAACCTCTATGGTCCTGGAGACAACTACGACCTTCAAAACTCCCACGTCCTACCGGCGTTAATCCGTAAGGCGCACGAAGCGAAGCTCGGCCACTTGGATCGAATGGTTTTGTGGGGGAGCGGCAGACCCCGCCGAGAGTTCATGCACGCTGACGATTTAGCTTCGGCGAGTGTATTTCTCATGGAGCGATATTCCGCGGCGCAAATTGGCGAATTCATCAATGTCGGTGTCGGTACGGATCTATCGATTCTCGATCTCGCCAAGACGGTGGCAGATGTCGTTGGCTTTCGCGGAGCCATGGCCTTCGACGATAGCAAGCCCGACGGAACCCCCCAAAAGCTACTGGATATCTCTCGGCTCTCCGAACTGGGTTGGCGCGCAAAAATTCCCCTTGAAATCGGCGTCCAAAATGCGTACGCGGACTTTCTTGCGCGTTACTCACAAATCTCCGCAGAGGATGATAGGGCCCAACAGGTAGTTAGCATCGAGGTGCGGCCATAGTGTTTGGCACTTGGTAAAGTTGCTTGGAATTTCCGCGATCCGAAAAGCTTTATTGGAAATAGGACGCAGAGAATTACACCACTACCAGAACAGTCCACTGCGTCGATGGATTACGTTCGATGCGAGCCCAAATCGGAATCACGGAACACTTCTTGCGCACGGATGACGCGCGGGTATGAGTCGGCCGCAATGTAATTTCTTCCTTCCGAAGCAGTTGCCATTTGAAATTCTCGGTGTCCTGGAAGTGTACGCAGCAGCCAAGCGCCACCTGGAAAAGCCTGAATCGAGTGCAAACGCGACGTGCCGTCGCTTTGCGCTGCACGTCACAGCCTCCCCAACGGCGTGGCACAAGGAGAAGCCTGAGTATGAGCAAAATTTCCCGTAGGCAGTTATTGCGTCAGACCGCACTCACAGGGTCAGCCGCTTTGGTTTCCTGGATTCATCCACAGGCCAGCATGGCAGCGACCAGCGAGTCGACGCGAAATGCCCACGCCTCGGAAGACTTTGTCTATTTCACACAGCCGGAAAGCGCTTTCGTTGACGCGGCTGTGGCGCGCCTGATTCCGACCGACGAACTGGGGCCAGGCGCGCGTGAGGCGCACGTGACGCTATTTATCGATCATCAATTGGCAGGGCCCTATGGCCGAGCCGAACGCTGGTACATGCTCGGCCCTTGGGCCACCGGAACCAAGGAGCAGGGCTACCAACTCAAATTCACGCCGGCTCAACTTTATCGTGCAGCCATCGTGGAAATTGATAACTATTGTCGGCAAACGCTCAGCAAGCGAATCTTCGCCGAACTCGACAGCACGACGCAGGACAAGACACTTCACGACCTCGAAAACGGCAAGATCGCTCTCTCGGGCGCCCCCCCCAAAGATTTTTTCGCGATGCTGTTGCAAAACACCATCGAAGGATTTCTCTCTGATCCGATGTATGGCGGAAACCGAAACTTCGTCGGCTGGAAACTGGTCGGCTTTCCGGGCCCGCGCTATAACTACATCGACGAAATTCGACATTTTGGCGCGCCCTACTCGCAGCCGACGGTGGGTCTCATGGGCCGGGACGGCTCGATCATGATGCGAAAGGGGTAGACGATGACCACCCGTATGCCAGGGGTCGATGTGGTGCTGGTCGGATTCGGCTGGACGGCGTCGATTCTGGCGCAGGAATTGACCGACAGCGGTCTCCAGGTACTCGCCCTCGAGCGCGGGAAGTTTCGCGATACCGTACCGGACTTCGCCACCACGCATATTCAGGATGAACTGCGTTATGCGGTACGCAAGGACCTGTTTGAAGAGCCCGCCCGCGAGACTTTGACGTTTCGTAATTCCGTGGACCAGACCGCATTGCCTATGCGGCACCTGGGCTCCTTTCTTCCTGCTGCCGGGGTCGGTGGCGCGGGAGTCCATTGGAATGGACAGCATTGGCGCTTTCTTCCCACTGACTTCAAGATTCGAAGTCATACCGAAGCGCGCTATGGCAAGAAATTTATACCGGAGGACATGACCATTCAGGATTGGGCAGTTGCGTATGAGGATCTCGAACCTCATTACGACAAATTCGAATATCTCTGCGGAATCTCAGGGCAGGCCGGAAACATCAACGGCGCAATACAGACAGGCGGCAACCCGTTTGAAGGCCCAAGGAGCCGCGGCTATCCTCTCCCGCCGCTTCAACGCAGCTATGCGACGACGTTATTTGACAAGGCCGTGCAAGAGGTCGGTTTCCATTCCTTTCCATGTGCCGCCGCCAACACGTCGCAGCCTTACAAGAATCCCCTTGGCGTACAGATGGGCGAATGCACCTACTGCGGCTTTTGCGAATGGTTCGCCTGCGGCAACTATTCGAAATCATCGCCACAGACCACGATCCTGCCTGTGCTGCTGAAAAAGGGCAATTTCTCGTATCGGACCCTGTGCGATGTCACGCGCGTCAATCTTGACGCGTCCGGCAAACGTGCCACTGGTGTGACCTACATCGACGCGCAGGGACGCAGTTTCGAGCAGCCCGCTCAAATCGTGATCCTCTGCGCATTCGCACAGCACAACGTTCATCTCCTTTTACTCTCGGGTATCGGCAAACCATACAACCCGACGACGGGCGAGGGGGTGACTGGGAAAAATTATGCCTATCAGATGACGTCGTCGGTCGACGTTTTTCTCGACAAAACCTTGAATCCGTTCATGGGAGCCGGTGCCCTCGGCCAGGCGTTCGATGATTTCAATGGCGACAACTTCGACCACGGGCCCGAAGGGTTTTTAGGGGGTGGCTATGTCGCCCTATGGACAACGGGAGGCCGACCGATCCTGCAACACCAGTTGCCCGAAGGAACTCCCACGTGGGGTGCGGGCTGGAAAAAGGCGATGGCCGAGAACTACTTAAAGAGCGCATCCATCGCCACCCATGGCAGCGTCATGAGCTATCGACAGTCGTATCTCGATCTCGATCCTACCTATCGCGACGTCTACGGCAATCCGCTGCTGCGTCTGACATTCGACTTCCACGAGAACGAACACAAGATGTCGCGCTTCGTGACGAATAAGGCCGCAATGGTGGCCAAGGCCATGAACGCCCGGTCGATCCGCGTCAAACAGCGCGACGGACACTATTCGATCGTGCCGTATCAGACAACCCACAACACCGGCGGCGCCATCATGGGCGACGACCCCTCCACCAGCGTGGTGAATCGGTATCTGCAGAGCTGGGATGTCCCTAATGTCTTCGTCATGGGGTCTTCCGTGTTTCCCCAAAACCCCGGGTACAACCCGACCGGCACAGTCGGCGCATTGACGTTCTGGGCCGCACACGCGATCAAGACCCTATATCTAAAAAATCCTGGGCCTCTGGTTCAGACGTGAACAGAAGGCCGTTCATGCGCGTTAGAAAGTTTGTGACTTTCTTAGGGGTCGGCCTCGGCCTGGCACTCTCCTTTGCTCCGCGCGCCTGGTCGCAGGGCACAACCTACAGCTTGATTGCAGCCGGTCGCTACCTTGTCGATGCGGGCGACTGCGCGTCCTGTCACACCGACACGGCGGGAAAACCCTTCGCCGGCGGTCGGGCGATCCAGACACCTTTCGGGGTGATCTATTCGTCGAATATCACTCCCGATTCGGAAACGGGCATAGGCAAATGGTCGGAGAAGGATTTCTATGACGCCATGCATCATGGTATGAGCCGTACCGGCAAGTATCTTTACCCGGCATTTCCCTATCCGTGGTTCACCAAGGTGAGTGCAGACGATGTGCGAGCCATCAAAGCCTATCTCGACACGATCCCTCCGGTCCGGCAAAGGAATCGACGCTCAAAGCTTCCATGGCCTCTGAGCGTGCGAAGCGTCATGGCCGGCTGGAATGCTTTGTATTTCCAGGAGGGGGTCTTTCAGCCCGATGCGAACAAATCAGTGGCTTGGAATCGCGGCGCCTATCTGGTGCAGGGGCTCGGCCACTGCGGTGCTTGCCACACCGCCACCAATGCCGTGGGTGCCCCAAAAAAGCATCAGAGACTCATGGGAGGTGATTTTGGCAAGCACTGGTACGCGCCGAATCTGACCCGCGATCTCGGGGATGGTCTTGGCAACTGGTCGGTCGAAGAAATCGTCGAATATCTGAAGACAGGTTCCAACGGCAAGGACGCTGCAGGGGGCCCAATGGCCGAAGTCGTCGAAAACTCGACGCAATATCTCAGTGACAGTGATTTGGACGCAATGGCGACTTACTTGAAGGATATCCCCGCCCACGAAAATTCATCCTCGGCCCCAGCCGTCGCTGTTGCCGATCGCACCGACTTGACGCGAGGCCAAGCCCTCTACGACGATAACTGCACCGGATGCCATATGGTAAACGGTGCCGGTCTCGCACAAGTGTTCCCATCGCTCAAGGAGAGTTCGGCCGTCCAGGCAAAGGTTCCGGACACATTGATTCATTTTATCCTGGCGGGCGCGCGCAAGGCGGTCACACCGGGCAAACCGACCGGCCTTTCCATGCCGGCCTTCAGCGGGAAGCTTGACGACGGCGAACTTGCCGATTTGGTCAACTATATCCGTAACGCCTGGGGCAATCACGCCCCTCTGACGGATGCCAGCGCAGTATCCAAGGTGCGCAAAGAGATTGAACGCTCGGGCGAACTCAACGCACGCCAGCCGCCGGTGCAAGCAGGCGGCAGTTCGTAGATCGCGCACAGAGGCTGGCCTCAAACGAATTGGGAGTCGTTCGGCGCTGAGGTCATGCGCGACCCGCGGCCAAACGGGGCACAATAGAGGTCCAAGGATTTCGTGGTTGCCGCGCCTCTCGGATCCGAACGAAGCGATAGCCCAAACAGCCTCTCGACGAAACTCAAGGGAAGTACGGCATGACAGAGAGAATTGCCGCGGCAAACATCAAACTGAAGCGTTCCTACGAACCGGCCGCGTCCGACGATGGCCGCCGCATATTGATCGATCGCCTCTGGCCACGCGGCATGACAAAAGCGAAGGCTCAACTGGACCAATGGGTCAAAGATCTCGCACCCAGCTCGGAATTGCGCCAGTGGCATGCGCACGATCCATCGCGCTGGGAAGAGTTTCGGCGGCGTTACGCCGAAGAGGTGCGAATGCATTCGGAACAACTCGAGGAACTACGCGCATTGGCGCGCCCGGCACCACTCACGCTTGTATATTCAGCGTGCGACGAGGTTCGAAACAATGCGGTGGCACTGAGAGATTTTCTGTTAGGACGAACTCACGGCCGCCAATAGTGCACGAATGCTAACCCTCGAGCCATAGGTCCTTGGCCACGCGCACACAATCTTCCCGACCCTGGTAGTAGCCGCAAACCAGTTCCACCTCGGTGTAGCCGCGATCCGAATAGAAAGCGCGCGCCCCGGCGTTTCCCGCCCGGACCTCGAGGTAGATCGCGCCAATCCCCGCCGTCAGCGCGCTTTTTTCCAACCATGACAGGAGCGTTGACGCGACACCTTGACGTCGCCGGGCCGGCTCCACCGCGAGCAATTGCAGACGGGCCTCGTCGTCGCGATACGCCATGACAGCGAACCCCACAAGGTCGCCGCTTTCGTGGGCCACGACCACGTTGGTCGACGGATCTTCAATGCTGCTCTGAATAGCGCCCGGGCGATAGCGCCAGCCCAGCCCGCGCTCGATGAAGTCGCGCGACATCTCGGCAATGCGCACGGCCTCGCGCGGAAGAGCCAACCGAACGTCGTGCTCCGTAATCATAGGATGCACTCGCGAACTGCACTGAGTTCCATACGGGACCCTTACTACGCGCCCCGCATCATAAAAGGGCCCATCCCGACTTCGGATCCAACCCGCGAACGATTCCAAAGCGAAATCGGACCCTCTCGTCCCCTGCACTCTTCTACCACGATAGCATGATTACCGGTGCGCAAGCGCGGCGGCCGCTCCGACGGGTGGGGCGATCGGATGAACGAACAAGGAAATACGTTTGATGGGACTGCAAAAAAGCTGCCGGCAGGCACGTATGCCAGATCACTTGCCCAACGTGGGCCAACCGCATAATCTTGGGGGTATGCCCCTCTGCCTCGCTCGATATCTTCATGCGCGCCCGCTGTCGGCGCTAGCACGGGTCTGGCGTGGGCACATCGAGGTGTGCAGTACCCGGTCCACACCCAGACGTGCGCATTCGGCGGTACGGAAGTACTTTCTCGTGAGTGCTGTATCGGCAATATGGGCGACGAGCCAGACAGCAGCCGCGCCGGTGGGTGACGACCCGGTTGGAAACTGGTTCCATGATCCCTTCTTTCAGGTGAGAAGCGCCATACACGACTGCCCGACTCCGGCAGGACCGGTTCTGCCCCGTTCCCGGATCCAATTGGAGGAGCATTCACGCGCTGAACGGGGCACCAGTTGCTGGCTCGCAGGCAAGTGCGCCCAATCCAACGCCTACCAGGGCGATCAAGCGATTGGGAAAGCCGTGAAGGATCGCTTTGCTGCAGATTCAAGATTTGCAGACACCTCGCTCTGGATCACGGTCAAACGAAAATTCGTGTGGGTTGAGGGTTGCATCGACAACCCGCATGCGGGAAACGAACTGCGTGATTTCGTGTCCGCCACGCCGGGTGTCGAAATGGTATTTGTCGATGTCCGCAAAACGGCTGCAGGAAGAATTCCTTACGCGATTCAACCCGAAAGCCCGACAAGGCCGTAGCCGCCTGCGAGCGGTCACGGTGTTGTCCGGGACCCGAACCCAACCCTAAGGGCTTGCGCTCCATCCCCCACCCAGCGCCTTGATGAGGTAGACCGCGGTCACCATTTCCTGGCCGCGAATCTGGACCGCTTGGCGCTGGTTGGCCAACAACGCCTGTTGGGCAGCGACCACGTCCAGATAGGTAGCCACGCCCCCCGAATATCGGTCATTGGCCAGGTCAAGGACCCGTTGCGCGCTGGTCACCGCCGCGTCGGCCTCCTCGGCCGCAGAGCCGAGGGTCGACATCCCGCTCAATCCGTCTTCGACCTCCTGCATGGCGTTCAGCACGGTTCCCCGGTAGCCTGCGACGACCGCCGCATATCCAGCCTTTGCATAGTCGAGATTCGCTTGCCTTTGGCCAGCGTCGAAGATGGTCTGAACTGCGGAAACCCCAAAAGACCAGAACAGACTGGAGGCAGACAATAACGTAGTGGCGGTGTTGCTCTCGAGCCCGAGATTGGCCGACAGGGGTACGCTCGGAAAAAACGCTGCGCGCGCCACACCAATCTGCGCATTTGCCGCGGCCATCGCGCGCTCTTGTGAAGCAACATCCGGTCGCCGTTGAATGACGTCGGAGGGGACCGCGACCGGGATGGCGGGGACCTCCAATTCCACCCTGGCCGGCGTAATCTCGAACCCCGGCGCGGGCGTACCCATAAGTGTCGCCAACGCGTGCTCATACTGGGCGCGACGGTTTCGCAGGAGATCGATCTGCGTGATCGTCGTTTTGACCTGCGCCTCCTGCTGGGCCAAATCGAGGCCGGATGCGTCGCCCAGGTCATGACGCGAGCGAACGAACTCGAGCGCGCGATTCTCGGATGTGATGCTTTGGCGAATCACGTCAATTTCAAGGTCCAGTTCGCGCAAATTGAAATAGTCGGCCGCGAGTTCGGCTGACAGAACAAGACGAGCGTTTTCGAAATCGGCTTGAGACTGCTGGGCACTCGCGCTCGCGCTTTCAAGCTGACGTTTGATGCCCCCGAACAGGTCAGCCTCATACTGCACGGAGAATCCGAGTGTGAAGTCGTTTTGAACGGTCGATACGTTCGGCACGACAAACGAGGCCACCGGCCGGTCTTTCGAAATCTTCAGCCGTTGTGCCCCGCTCACGAGACCCAGCTGTGGGAAGAGGCCGGCCGACGTCACCTTCACAACATCTTGCGCTTGTCGAAGTCGGGCCTTGGCAACGTCCAGCGACGGATTGTATTCCAGCGCGGCCTGTTCCAAGGTATTTAGCTCCGCATCCCCGAAGATCTTCCACCACGGGCCCTTCAGGGCGGCATCGTCCGGCGCGGCCCGACGCCACGGCGACTCGGGCTTCCATGCGGGCGGCACATCGACTGCGGGTTTTTCGTAATTGGGGCCGACGACGCAGCCGGCCAAAACCAGAAGCGAAACGAGACCCAGGTACTTCGAGCGCGTCACGGTCTCGCCTTGGAAAAAGCGGTTGTCACGCTGCTGTCTGTGGACGAAAGAACGGGTTGGGGCGCGCGCGACGGCGTGGACGGCGCGTTGGCCGGCCGTATCGCAGCGGCCGGGGTCGACGGAGCGGGCTGTGGCACAACTTCGACAGGATCGCCGTCGCTGACGGAATCGGCCGGGTTGAGCACGATCCGATCGGTGGAGGTCAAACCCGATAGGATTTCGAGGGTTTGTCCGAACTCGCGACCGATGGACACGGCGTGAAGGCGCACATGACCGGAATCGTCCACGACCGCGATACGCGGCCCTTCGGCGCGAAACAGCAATGTGTTGGAAGGGACGATCAGGCTGGGCGACCCTCCTGTCGGGATCCGCACCTCGACGTAAGATCCCGGAAGAAGCTTCGCGTCGCGATTGGACAGTCGAATTTCGGCCTGCAAGGTGCGGGTAACCGAGTCGATCGCGCCCGCGGTGTGGGTCACCGTACCTTGGAATACTTGACCCGGCAATTCAGCCTGAGTCACGTTGACGGTCTGGCCGATCTTGACGCGTTGCGCGTACGCCTGAGGAACGTAGACGTAGAGCCGGAGCGGATCGATTTGAGTGACGACAAAAAGCTCGCGGCTGTTTCCGCCATTTCCAGCATCGACGAGATCACCGACATCGACGTTGCGGCGCGTCACGATTCCCGCAAACGGCGCGACGATCCTCTTGAAGCCCTCGAGCTGCTCCAGTCGCCCGACATTGGCCTGTGCTGCGGCGACGTTGGCCGATGCCTGATCGAAGGCACTCTTGCGTTCATCGAGTTCCTGCTGAGACACAGCATCCTTCTGCCGCAGCGCCAGCCAACGCTCGTAGGAACTCTTTGCGAGCGCAAGGCTCGCGACAGTCTGTGCATGTGCCGCGCGCGCCTGTGACAGTTCCTGATCGACTTCGGGAGTATCGAGCAGCGCCAAAAGATCACCTTGCGCCACATGACTACCGATATCTTTGTACCAATGCAGCAGATAGCCGCTGCTACGTGCATAGATCGGCGACTCGCGCGCGCCTTGCACCGTACCAGGAAGCGAAATCTCTGCCACCCCTGCGTTTGGCGTGGCGTGCACCGTCGTCACATACACCTTGGCCTGCTCGGAAGTCGATTGTGCCAACCGATCATCCCGCAATACGCGACTGACCACCGTGCGCGCCGCCCCCAGTGCAAGGAGGATGAGAACTACGATGGTCGCCCATTTGGCACGACGTAAGGTTTTGGTGCGCTGGGGATGGCCGTTCTCATGGAGGTGTAGCTCGTGCAGAGCCAATGACGAATGGCGCTGTTCTGTCATATCAGGAATTCCCTTCCGCGCCGTGAGATCCCGAATCCGGATCGGTAGGCTTAGCGTGACGCTGCGCCAATCGGCGGTGGACCCCGGCAAATACGACCGGGACAAATAGCAAAGTGGACACGGTCGCAAAAAGCAAACCGCCAATCGTGGCGCGGCCCAACGGCGCATTCTGCTCACCGCCTTCGCCCATGCCCAGGGCCATCGGAATCATGCCGATGATCATGGCCAAGGCCGTCATGAGCACCGGCCGCAGTCGTGTGGCCCCCGCCTCTAGCGCTGCCGACAAAGGTGCCGCACCATCGTTCATGCGCTGGCGCGCGAATGAGACGAGCAGGATACTATTTGCCGTCGCGACGCCCATCGTCATGATCGCACCCGTCAGCGCAGGCACACTCAGCGTGGTGCCGGTGATGAAAAGCGTCCAGGCAATACCCGCCAGAGCGGCAGGGAGCGCGGTGATGATGATGAGCGGATCAATCCACGATTGGAAGTTCACGACGATGAGCAGGTAAACCAAAATGATCGCCATGACAAGCCCGATGCCCAGTCCGATGAAGGATGATCGCATCGTGGTGACCTGGCCGCGGATATTCACCCTCGCACCGCGCTCCAGATGCGGACGAACCTGATCGACCAGGCGTTCAACATCGCGCGCCACGCTCCCAAGGTCGCGGCCGTTGACGCCAACGTAAAGATCGATGACGGGCGTCATGTTGTAGTGCGAAACGATAGCCTGTTCGACCTCCGGTGACGTCGACACGAGGTTGCCGAGAAGCTGGCTGGGAGCCCCAACGGCGGCATTGACCGGGGTTCGCATCAATGCATCGAGCGAATTCACCCGATACTGCGGTGTCTGCACGGCCACGCTGTAGACCACTCCATTTTTGGGGTTTCGCCAAAAGGCGGGTGCCGTCTGAAAACTACCCGAAAGCGAGACCAACACATTTTGTGCGACGTTGACCGCGCTCAGCCCGAGTTGTTGGATGCGCGTTCGGTCGATATGCAGACCCAAGGTCGGCTCATTCAGTCTTTGCTCGATACGGACATCGACCGCACCGGGAATGCGGCGTACGTCGGACATCAGATGCGTGGCGAGAGCATGATTGGCGGCAAGGTCCGCTCCCGAAAACTGAACGTCAATCGCCGCCGGCAATCCAAAATTGAGGATCTGGGTCACGATGTCGGCGGGTTGGAAAAAGAACTCGACGCCTGGGAAGCGTTTCGGGAGTTCGGAACGCATGAGGTCGATATAGTCCTCGGTTGCGCGATGACCCGGTTTGAGCGCGATCTGGATTTCTGCGTCGAGCGTGCCGATGGTGCCCGAATTGCTGTATGACAGATTGATACCGCTGTACGGCAACCCAATATTGTCGATGATGGTCTGTAAATCACGGGATGGCACGATGCGCCGGATCACGCGCTCGACCTCATCGGCAGTGCGCGCCGTCTCCTCGATTCGAGTGCCGGTAGGCATGCGCATGTGAAGTCGCACAAGGCCCGCGTCTACGGTCGGAAAAAAATCGCGGCCCAGGACCAGAAAGAGGCCGCAGGACAGAAAACAGAAAACCAGAAAGCCGGTCGCAAAGGCTCTTCGCCGGGTCAGGATTGCGCTCAAGACCAGGATATAGCTGGCGCGCAATTTTTCGAACTGGGCATCGAAGCGCCGGTAAAGCCGCTGCAAAAGGCTTGGACGCGTACCCGCGGACGATACGGCCCCTCGCATCATGAGCAAAACCAAGGTCGGCACGAGGGTGCGCGAGAGCACATACGATGCCAGCATCGCGAACACCACGGCTTCGGCGAGTGGGACGAACAGGTAACGCGCCACCCCCGTGAGAAAAAACATCGGCACGAAGACGATGCAAATACAAAGGGTGGACACGAATGCCGGTACCGCAATTTCGCCGGCCCCGTCGAGGATCGCTTTGCGCAGCTCCGATCCCATATGCAGATGACGTTCGATGTTTTCCATGGTGACCGTCGCGTCATCGACCAGGATCCCGACCGCCAAGGCGAGGCCGCCCAATGTCATGATATTGATCGTCTCACCCAAAGCATGAAGCGCCAACAATGACGAAAGTATGGAGAGTGGAATCGAGATGGCGATGATGCAGGTGCTGCGCCAATTACCCAGAAACAAAAGGATCATGGCTGCGGTGAGACACGCCGCGATAATCGCTTCGCGCACCACCCCCGCAATGGCTGCCTTGACGAACAGAGATTGATCAAAGAGCGGTTCTATTTTCAGCTCTTTGGGCAGCGACAAGGCAGCCGTCGGCAAGAGATTTCGCAGATTGCTGGCAATTTGCAGAGTCGACGAGTTGCCGTTCTTCAAGACTGAAAGCAACACGCCGCGTAGGCCGTTTTGACGCACGATATTGGTTTGGGGTGCGTACCCATCGCGTACATGCCCCACGTCGCGCAGGTACGTGGTTGCCCCCGCAACAGTTCGGATGGGTAAATCGTTTAGGCCTTTGATGGTATCTGGCGAACCGTGCATGTCGACGGTGTATTCAGTGGATCCGATTTTCGCGGTCCCCGAGGGCAAGATCAGGTTCTGGGCATTGATCGCGTTGACGACGTCGGCCGGCGTCAAGCCCTTGGTCAAAAGCGCCTGCGTGTCGAGGTCGACCGAGATCAGTCGGTTCTTTCCGCCATAAGGATAAGGAACCGCGGCGCCGGGGATCGTGATGAGTTGGGGGCGCAGAAAATTGACCGCCAGATCGAACAGCTGCTGCTCGGATAAGTTCGGCGCCGAAAGGCCCAGTTGTACGACCGGAATACTTGAGGCCGAATATTGGATAACCAAAGGAGCCGTGATACCCGGTGGTAACTGACGCAACTGCGCCTGGGAAATCGATACGACCTGTGCGATCGCCATCGGAATATTTGCGCCGGGGTGGAAATAGACCTTGATGATCGAAATACCCGCCACGGACTGCGACTCGATGTGTTCGATATCGTTGACGGTGGTGGTCAAAGCACGTTCGTTGACGGAGGCGATGCGTTCGCCCATGTCCTGCGCCGACAAACCGCTGTAATTCCAGATGATGCTGACGACCGGAATATTGATATCCGGAAAGATATCGGTGGGCGTCTCCAATAAGGACAGAGGCGTTGCCAGAAGGATGAGCAGCGCCATAACGATAAACGTATAAGGTCGGCGCAGGGCGACATCGACGATCCACATCGAGCGGACACTTTCAGGGCGGGAGAAATTGCAGGGTACTTGGAGCGCGCCGGTATTTTAGCGTGGGTCCGGCCGTCCGCCCGCACACAACGCCCGTAGAAGGACCGGAAAACCCTACTCAGTGACGTGCTGTGACAAGTCTCCGTGCGCACCCGCGCACGGAACAGGAGTTAGAGCGCCGCTGCGAGTATGGCCAGGGGCGACGCCAGAGCGCCGACTAGGGCTCGATCGTCACGCCGTGCCAGAAAGCGACAAAATTCTTGATTTGCGCCGCAGCGGATTTCGGTTCGGGGTAATACCATGCGCTTCCCGGATTCTTCTGTCCGTTGACCTCAAGATCGTAGTAACTGGCCACGCCCTTCCAGGGACAGGTCGTGTGCAGATCGCTCGACCGCAGATAGGCCTGCTTGACGGCGCTCAAGGGAAAATAGACGTTACCCTCGACCGTCTCGGTCGCACTCGCAGGTGCTTCGGCGATGATTTCGCCGTTCCATATGGCTTTAGGCATTTCAATACTCCAAGAGTTAAGCGGCCGCCGGTATGGCATCCCGTTGGAGCAGGTGGACTTCGAATGATGCGGCCGGATCACCCCACACTTCGCATTCCGACCAGCCCGCAGCACGCGCGAGTGCTGCAAATCGCGGCGACGAGTATTTATACGAATTCTCCGTGTGGATCGATTCGTGGGCGTGGAAATGAAAGGTTCTTCCTAACACCTGCGCTTTTTGGTCCACCAGGCTCACGAGGTGCATCTCGATGCGTCCATGACGCTCGTCAAAACGCGACTCGTGGCGAAAATTCGCAAGATCGAACGTACCCGCCAGTTCGCGATTGATCCGCACCAAAAGATTCAGATTAAAGGCCGCGGTCACGCCTTTAGCGTCGTCATAGGCGGGCAGCAGAACCTTGGGATCGAGCGTCGCATCCACCCCGATGAGAAGCCATGCGTGCGCGCCCAAAGCTTCGCCGAACGACCGTAGAAAACGCGTCGCTTCCTCGGGATTGAAGTTGCCGATCGTCGACCCCGGAAAGAATCCGATGCGAGGTCCGGTCGAAGGTAAACCACGAGTGGCCGCCCGCATCGATTCGGGTCGTGTGAAATCGAGATTCAGAGGCAAACAACGCAAATTCGGAAATTCGGCCTGCAAAGAACGGAGAGCATCGGACATGAATTCCGCTGAAATGTCGATCGGCACATAAGCTTCGGGCTGCACAAGAGCGCGCAACAACAGCCGTGTCTTGCGGCTGGCGCCCGCGCCGATCTCGACGACGCTTGCGTGTTCTGGCATGCCTGCCCCGAAGCCCGGCAACCTTTGCTCCAATATTCGTATCTCCGTACGCGTCGGATAATATTCCGCGAGATCGGTTATCTCCTCGAACAGTTCCGAACCTTTCAGGTCGTACAGCCAGGTGCATGGGATGTTTTTCTGCGAACAGCCCAATCCGTCCAGAACCTCGCTGGCGAACCCGTCGCCGCCGTCCACCGTGCTCTCAGCGAGCACCATCATGCGCCGTCCTGAGCGAGACGCAATCCCGTAAATTGCCAGCGTTGATGGGGATAGAAGAAGTTGCGATAACTGGGGCGCACATGTCCTTTGGGCGTCGCGCACGATCCGCCGCGCAATACGAACTGCCCGCTCATGAATTTCCCGTTGTATTCACCGACGGCACCCGGCGCCGCACGAAAGCCAGGGTACGCCGTATACGGACTCGCGGTCCACTCCCAGACATCCCCGTAGAGTTGACGCAAGGGGGATTGCGCACTTTCGGACCCGGCCATGGGTCGATACCGCCCACTGTCGGCAAAATTACCTTCGATCGGCTGACGCGTCGCGCCAATTTCCCATTCGAATTCGGTCGGGAGCCGTTCGCCCGCCCATCGCGCATAGGCGTCGGCCTCGTAGTACGAAATATGCGAAACCGGCGCGTCAAGTTCGATCGGCCTCGGCCCGCATAAGGTCATCTCCCAGAAGGCGTCATCGCGCCGCTCCCAGTAAAGGGGCGCCTGCCAATCCTGAGACTGAACTTCCTTCCACCCGTCCGACAGCCACAGCGTCGCTCGCCGATAGGCCCCGTCGGCGACGAATTCGCACCACTGGCGATTGGTCACAGGGCGCGCCGCGAGTGCGAACGGCGCGACCAGAACCCGGTGGCGCGGCCGCTCGCAGTCAAAACCGAAGTGATCGCCGCTCTGGCCCACCAGAAAAATGCCGCCCGGATACGAAACCCAGGGGACGCCTTCGAGAGGCGTCGCCTCGGCCTGAGCGACGAGCAAATGCCGGAAAGCGGGCCGCAACGGGTTCTGCGCGAAGAGATGCAAAATATCGGTGAGGATCAACTCCTGGTGTTGCTGCTCATGCGCAATCCCTAAATCGAGCAGATCTTCAGCCTGCGCACAGAAGCCCTTCTCGAGTGCCCGGGCAAGTGCCGCGTCGACATGCCGGCGATAATTCTTGATTTCGTCGAGCGAGGGCCGGCTCAACAACCCGCGGCGCGGGCGCGGATGGCGTGCCCCTAGCATCTCGTAATACGAGTTGAACAGAAACCGGTAGTGCGAATCGTAGGCTTCGTAACCGGGCACAAAAGGCAGAAGGATAAACTCTTCGAAGAACCAGGTGGTATGAGCGGCGTGCCATTTTGCGGGGCTTGCGTCATCCATCGATTGAACCGTGGCATCCGCGTCGGACAGGTCGCCGATCAGGCGCATCGTGTCCGCGCGGCAAGCGAAAAGGCGCGCCGAGGACGGGCCCTCCATCCGACTCGGGCCTTGTGCGGTTTGGCTGTGCATCGATGTTTTCACTATTCCGTAGTCAGTCGCAGCCCGGAGAATCGAACCGCCGCGCCGATCCGCGCCAAGGCCCGAATTCGCATCGTAGCACCGCACGTCGGAATCGGCTTGAGGCCCTCGACGCCACCCACTCTACGCAAGTTTTGTTCCCCTGGTTATCCTTATGAAAATCGCCTCGGTCTGGTAAGGTGGCCCCACCGCACCCCGACCGCGCTCATGTGCGCGCTGAAACGACGAATTTTCAAGGCGAACCCCTGCGATGCGTGCTCCGCGCAACAAACACATGACGCGATACTGGGCGCTTGCCATTGGTCTCGGGATATTCACCTCCACGTCAGTGCTTGCCGCGCAAGAACTCTTGATCGGCTCGAAGCGATTCACCGAATCGTACATTTTGGCAGAGATCCTGACCCAGACCGCTGCGCAAAGCACTCCCGCAGTCCATCGCCCGGGCTTGGGGAACACCGCCATTCTTTTCGAAGCCTTGAAGAACGGCGCGATCGATCTTTATCCCGAATATCTCGGCACGATCGAACTGGAGATCCTGAAGCGGCAAACGGCCACGCTATCGATTGACCAGGTCAATCGCGAATTGGCGCCGGCAGGCTTAGCGGTAGCCATTCCATTCGGGTTTAACAATACGTACGCACTTGCCGTGCGCTCGAAGATGGCGACCCGCCTCCATCTCGTTTCAATCGACGATCTGGCCGCGCACCCCGAATTGCGCATCGGTACGTCGCATGAATTCCTGGGTCGCAACGACGGCTGGCCAGGGTTGGCGCGTACCTACAGATTGCCGCAGAAACCCATCGGATTGGACCATGGTATCGCATACGAGGCTCTGGCCAATCGGCAGGTCGATGTCATCGATGCCTATTCGACCGACGCCAAGATAAAAAAATACGGATTGACCGTCCTCACAGATGACAAACACTATTTCCCTCGCTACGACGCGCTCGTACTGTATCGACAGGACGTCCCGCAGCGCTTCCCAAAAGCGTGGTCCGATCTGACGCGCCTCGCGGGCCATATCGATGAACGCCGCATGATCGCGATGAACAGTTCGGTCGAACTCGATCATCAATCGTTCGCAGCGGTGGCCCACGCATTTCTAACCAACGCCACGACGCTACCTGCGCACAAGGCAGGTCTTTGGGACAAACTTGCCGGGGACGATTTTTGGCGGCTAACCTTCGAGCACGTTCGGTTAGTGGTGCTAGCGGTTCTGGCAGCCAGCTTACTCGGGGTGCCGCTCGGAGTTGCGGCATTCTCATTGCGTCGCGTGCGCGTCATCGTGATGATGATCGTCGCAACGTTGCAGACCATCCCGGCGCTGGCGCTTCTGGCCTTTTTCATTCCACTCTTCGGCAGGATAGGCACGATACCCGCTTTGGCGGCGCTCTTTGTCTATTCGCTTTTACCGATCGTGCGCAATACCCTGGCGGGCCTATCGGGCGTCTCCACAGGTTTGCGTGAGGCAGCGCGGGCCCTGGGCCTGGGTTGGTGGGACCGAATGAAAAACATCGAGCTGCCTCTGGCCGGGCCCTTGATCCTTGCGGGAATACGGATTGCGGCAGTCATTAGCGTAGGCACGGCCACCATCGCCGCGTTTATTGGTGCGGGAGGATATGGTCAGCGTATCACTGTCGGTCTGGCGCTAAACGACAATGATATGCTACTGGCCGGAGCGATCCCGGCTGCGGTATTGGCAGTTGCGGTGGAGGCCGTCTTTAGCGCGCTGGAATATGTTTGGGGGCGCCGCAATCGCGTCATCTCCTAAGCGGGGCGCCCGAAAGCGTGACCTGTGCCCAAGGCGAACTTGGGTCTCGGCTTGCAAGTACGGGAATCTCCCAAGCGAGCAACCGGCCTTGATGGTGATCCAGCTCTCGGCGTTTTGCGCGCGTCGTTCGATGCGCTACCCTACGAACGCAGCGCCGCACGAACGCACGCGTAGGGTTCCGCGAATAGGGTCGCGCATCATCGCGCGTGGATTGCGGGACGATCGGCAGGGAAAGTGGCAAAAATGCAGCGGCCTATCCGAGAAATGTTACAAAAGGTTGCCGCCTCGGCCCAGCCGTCACAATTTGGCTCCTTTCTGCTGCAAGCAGGAACGTGAACCTTCAAAATGAATCTTACGGATGAAACGAGCTGGAGCTCAGTCTCTTCATTCATTGGAGCTGCCGCCGGTTCAGGGAAAGGAGATGTACATGAAATGGAATAAGGTTTTAGCGGCAACCGCTCTCGGTGCCTCGCTGCTGGGGGGTTGCCTCGTGGCTTCCCCGGCGTTCGCACGGGATCACGGCGGCTTTCATGGCCGCTTCGGTGTGGTCATTGCTCCCGGCTGGGGACCCGGCTGGGGGCCCGGCTGGGGTCCGGGTTGGGGTTATGGACCTTATTGGGGCTACGGATATCCGTACTATCCGCCGCCAGTCGTCACCGTACCTGCACAACAGCCTCCGGTCTATGTGGAGCAAGACGATACGACGGCTCAGTCAACCAACTCAGGGTACTACTGGTACCACTGCGACCATCCGAATGGCTACTATCCTTACATCAAGCAATGTCCCGGTGGTTGGCAGCAAGTAGTGCCGCAGGCTCCGCCTTCGACGCGATAGGAAGACCATGAACTTCAAAGCAAAGTCACTTCTCCTGTTACCGATGGCGTTCCTGGCCAGCTGCGTGTCGGTGCCCAATGGGCCGAGCACGGCCGCGCTTCCGGGAAGGGGCAAGAGCATGGATCAGTTTCAGGCGGATGACATCGCCTGCCGCAACTACGCACAATCTCTCAACGGCAACGCCTCCGACAGTCAGGCCGACTCCGTTGCGCGCAGCGCGGCCTTGGGTACTGTGGTCGGCGCGGTTGCAGGGGCTGCCATTGGAGGAAGCCGTGGGGCCGGCGTCGGGGCAGGTACCGGTCTTCTGTTCGGAACGGCGGCCGGCGCCGACGCGGGAAATCAGGCCGCCTACGGGACCCAACGTCGCTACAACGAGTCTTACCTGCAATGCATGTACTCCAAGGGCAACCGCGTCCCGATAAACGGCCGCGTGGTGAACCAGAATCCGCCGCGCCCGCAATATCCGCCGCCGCCTCCGCCGCCGGGTTACTCGAACGTGCCGCCCGACTACAACGGTGGCGGCGGACAGTACCCACCTCCACCTCCACCTCCACAATAACGATCGCCGGTCTGACTTTTGACCGCGACCCCACGAGCCCAGGCGCAGCGAACCTGGGCTCGTTTGCATGAAAGTGGATCAACCGCGGCGATCGACCCCGCACCACGCCCCTTATCCTTTGCACAGAGAACCGTTAGCGCGTCGCGCTTCTGACGTTGGCCGGATTTCGAACAGGGTTGCGAGACTGCAGGCTATGGCGACCTGCGCGCGAGGCCCGCGTCTTCTCATGCGGCGGATCTGGGCACACGCAGCTATCCTTTCGTTAGGCGCGGTTTGCGTCACGCTCGCGTTGACCTTCGGGGGTCCCGCCGGGGCGGCCGAATCCCGAAACGATTTTCTCATTCGCAGCTATGCGGCCGACGTCCATGTCCTTGCGGCATCGCAAGGGAAATCCCGCGAGACTTCCTTGGAGGTCCAATATCACGCCGGTGTTGACTGGCCCTATGTCGTGTTGCGTCCTCGGGAAGACTCGTCGGGCTGGGGCAAGGCGACCACGCTCTTGTTGCCCGTGTCGAATCCTACGGACGACGCCGTCGAACTATTCATGCGCGTAGGTGATGATGCGAACGCGACTTGGCCGGATCATGCGATCGCCGCGAAGATTTTCATCGAACCTCACGAAATCACAACGATCGCACTGTCCTTGGTCGCACACGACCCGCGCGCGATGGGAATGCGCGCCGCACCCAGACCCAAGGGCGCGCCTGCCGCGGGCATGACGTTCATACCGACGCCCACCGGTCGCGTAGACCGTACGCACATCCGCAACCTGTATCTGGTCATCTGGGGTCAACTCGGATCCCGTCGTCTCATTTTTGGGGAGCCCCGAGGCGCCGACTTCGACTGGGGAAATGCCGCTTATCGGGATCTGGTCGATCGCTATGGACAAGCCCGCGACATCAGTTGGCCCAACAAGATCACCCGTGATGCTGATCTCGTCGCACAGGCAGGCACGGAGAAAGTGCAGCTCGCCAAATGGCTCAGAGATCTACCGCCGATGGACGTTTTCGGCGGCCTGTTGGCCGCGCCCGCCTTTGACGGGTCAGGATTTTTCAGGACAACCCGCACGCCGGATGGGCGCTGGTGGTTGGTCACGCCGACAGGCCACCGGTTTTTTTCCATCGGCGTGAACACCGTGGCCCCGGGCGACGGAGCAACCTATGTGCAAGGGCGCGAGTTCATGTTTGACGGATTACCCCCGGTGAATGATCCACTGGCGCGCCACTACGGCACCAGCGCGGGCCCCGTTTCGGCCCCCGCGCAAGCCGCCCTCGGTTTTCACCGCGGACGTTGGTTCAATTTCTACGAGGCCAACCTGGAACGCAAATATGGGGCGAACGCGCAGGCTCGCTTTTCCTCGAGTGCACTCACGCGACTGCGCGCCTGGGGCTTTAATACGATCGGGAACTGGAGTGCTCCGGCAGTCACGACAACGCGAGAAATGGCGTATGTCCTGGGTATCTCGGTCGAGGGCGACTTTGCGCGGGTACCGAGCGCGGGTGACTACTGGAGTGCCATGCCCGATCCGTTCGACCCTCGATTTCAAGCCGTACTGGGCGCGACTTTTCTGGCACAAAGCAAAGGCCATCGCAACGATCCATGGCTCATCGGGTACTTCGTCGACAATGAACTCCCCTGGGGCAACGGCCAATCGGCTGACCCGCGATTGCACTACGCACTGGCCACGTCCTGCCTTACTCTCTCAAAGGACAGTCCTGCAAAGCGCGTGTTTATCGAGGAATTGCGCAAGCGGTACGGCTCGATCGACCGCCTTGCAGCGGCCTGGAATATCGAGGCCGCCTCGTGGCAGCGTTTGCTCGATGCACCGGTGGTCTTGCCCCACGAGCTGACTGCGCCTTGCGTCGCGGATCTGCTCCGATTTTCGAATCGCTTTGCCCAAACCTACTATCGGGTGGTGCACGATGTCATCAAACGTATCGACCCGAACCACCTATATCTCGGCAGTCGATTTGCCGCACAGACACCGGAGGCCCTTGGGGCATGCGAACAGTGGTGCGATGTCGTGAGCTTTAACATGTACGCCGCGTCCTATCGCGCCAGCCGGCTCGACCGCTTTAGAACATTGACCAAACCTGCACTGATGAGCGAGTTCAATTTCAGCTCGATTGATCGTGGGCCGCCCTGGCCCGGCATGATCAATGTCGGCAGCGAGGGCCGTCGCGGGCCGGCCTATGCGGCCTACGTCGCCGAAGCGAGCGCCGACCCCGCGGTGGTTGGCGTGCATTGGTTTCAGTACCTGGACGAGCCCGTGACCGGTCGCCTTCTGGATGGGGAGAACGCGCACTTCGGTCTGGTTTCAGTCACTGACACGCCCTACGCCGAGTTCGTAGGGGCGGTGCGTCGGGCGAATTTGGCAGCGCTCGCGACTCGCAGCGCCTCTGAGCCCTGAGTTCACGCGACATCTGAAGCACATCCGGACGCACCTTTCGCGCTTGGGTAATTCTATGGCATTGTGCTAGCGTAACGCCCTGGCTTGGCCGACGCATGTGTCGGCCGGGGTTTCCAACTCGTATGCGACCAGGTGTTTATGCGAATAGCGATCTTTCAAAATGATTTGGCCGATGCGAACCGGGCGCGGGTTGCGCTCACGCGCGCCGGGCACCGCTGTTGGGTATTCACGACACGCTCTGAACTCGTGGAAATGCTAGGGCGCGCCACTGTCGATGTATTGATCGTGGATTGGTCCTGCACCGACTGTAGTGGTCTGGAGTTGGTCCGGGGGCTGCGTGACGATTCGAGGGTCGCGCTTGTACCGCTGTTTTATTCGGATCACGGATCAGCCGACGATATCGCCTTGGCGTACGCCGCCGGTGCGGTCGACTACGTCGTCAAACCTGCAACGGAAGAACAACTGGTCGCGCGTGTGTTCGTGCAAATGCGCCGGGTATTTCCCGGCCACTTCGGGACTGAAAAACTCATCATCGGCCCGCATCACATCGATCGCGAGACGAAGCGCTGGATCTATCACGGTCGCGATCTGGAACTGACGGCGACCGAATTCGGCATCGCCCTTTGCCTTCTGGTGAACTTGGGCCGTCCCATGTCGCGCGACTACATCCAAGAATTCGTGACCGGAGAATCCGTTCGCACGGCCTCGCGCTCCCTCGATTCGCAAGTATCGACCATCCGCATCAAATTGCGCCTCATGCCGGAACGCGGTTTTCAATTACGCGCACTTTATGGTTTCGGCTATCGCCTCGACATGACCCCGGTGCGCGCGGCAGCTGCCGATGGGCGCGCCAGAATGGTGGATTGGAGCATGATTACCAACGTCTCGACAGGCGGCTCCTAACACCTCGATGGGTTACCGCCGCACGACACCGTGTCGACGGATATTCTCGGGAACACGATCCTGGAACGATCTTTCATCGGCACAGGTGCGGGCGCAGAAACGACGCCGAATCCGCATCAATCGACCGAGAGAAGCTGGATCTGGAAGATCAGCGTCGCGTTCGGCGGAATGACGCCACCGGCACCGCGGCTGCCGTAACCGAGTTCGGGGGGAATAATGAGCGTGCGTTCCCCGCCGACCTTCATCCCGGCGACGCCCTCATCCCAACCTTTGATGACCTCGCCTGCACCTAATCTGAACTGGAAAGGCTGGTTGCGATCATGCGAACTGTCGAACTTCTTGCCTTTTTCGTCAGGTGCGCTTTTGTCCTCTAGCCATCCGGTGTAGTGCACCGTCACGGCATGGCCTGCTTCGGCCTGTGTGCCGGTTCCCACTTTTTGATCAATCATCTGAAGTACTCCAATATGAGATTCGGAATCGGCGGCCGCCGCTATGTTCCAAGGGCCTCCGCCGATGAAGGAGATCGCCGCGCAGATGCAAACCGCGGCCCAGAAAGGAAGTGGCATTTTGCGCTTATCCGCGAGTCGGGCGGCGCAGGACGCAGTTCGATCGCCAGGTCCGACCGACACGTCCTGTTTACGGCCCAGACGCGGCGAACGAATCGCACTCGCCCTCGGACGAGATGCACCCAAGCTGATCAAAATCCGCAACCGTTTGAAGTCATACGCAAGATCTCACTTTTCCTTTGCGAGCCCCGCGAGGGGCGCGGTTCGACAACCAGTGTGAACTAGGCCGATAAGCCGGATTCTGTTACGGCGCGAGCGCTATGACAGTCATTCCTCTAGGCCGTGCATCGCTGCGCGGCTCCAGCCGCCTACCCGCACGCTCCCCGAGCAGGGTCATTGCGTGCCTACTTGACGTTGCTCCGCGTAGAGATTGCCCGTTTCACCCGGACCAAACCGGCTCGTCTCTGTTGCTCTGATCCTCGCCTCACGGCGGGCAGGGATTACCTGCTACGCTGCTCTTCGGAGTCCGGACTTTCCTCCCGCGACCGAAATCGCCGGCGACTGTCTGGCCTACTTCACTTCCCCGATTTTATGCGACGATCGCGTTTTCACCTAGGCCTCTGATGCGAGACATGTCCCGATGACCGCTTCCCACGAAATTCGACCTGCTGCGCGTGTCCTGGTGGACCAGCTTCTCATTCACGGCGTCGATCATGTTTTCTGCGTGCCCGGCGAGAGTTATTTGGCGGTACTGGACGCGCTCTACGACGCACGCCATAAGATTCGGCTGGTGGTCAATCGTCACGAATCGGGCTCGGCCTTCATGGCCGAGGCGTATGGGAAGCTCACCGGTCGCCCCGGTTTGTGCCTGGTGACTCGGGGACCCGGAGCAACCAATGCCGCTGTCGCAATCCACACGGCGTTCCAGGATTCGACCCCCCTTGTGGTTCTTGTGGGTCAGGTTGGCAACAATTTTGCGGATCGGGAAGCCTTCCAGGAAATCGATTACCGACGCATGTTCGGTCAGATCACCAAATGGGTCGGGCAAATCGACCAGGCCGAGCGCATCCCTGAATATATCGCGCGCGCCTTCCAGATCGCGTCCAGCGGACGCGCAGGGCCCGTCGTGCTGGCATTGCCTGAGGACATGCAAACCGAAGCGGTTGCTGTTGCCGATGCGCATCGATACCACCCCGTACATGCCGCACCCGGCGCTGAGCAGATGGTCGCCTTGCGTGCACATCTGGCCCGCGCGCAGCGCCCGATCGTCCTTTTGGGTGGGTCGGGATGGGACACATCCGCGTGCGCAGACGTCGAGGAATTCGTTTGCGCCAATCACTTGCCCGTCACCTGCGTGTTTCGGCGCCAAGACTTGGCGGACAATCATCTCGCGAATTATGTCGGCGATGTCGGCATTGGCATCAATCCACGCTTATTTGAACGGATTCGGCACGCCGACTTCGTGCTCGCCCTCGGTACCCGTCTGGGTGAAGTCGCAACCTCGGGCTACACGCTGTTCGATGTTCCCGTCCCGGGTCAGACCCTCATTCACGTGCACGCCAGTGTCGAGGAGCTTGGACGCGTGATACAACCTTCCCTGGCGATCAATGCGGGCATGCCGTCCATGGCATCCGCACTGCGCAGTCTTGAGCCCGTGGTCGATCCGCCCTGGCGCGAGAGGACACGACAAGCGCGGGATGAGTACGAACAGTGGCAAGAGGAGCCTGCCATCTTTGCAGAGCGGCCCACAGCCGTCAATCAGTGGCGGGTCTTGCGCACCCTGTTTACACACATTGGAATGGATGCACTCGTCGCGAACGGGGCCGGCAACTTCGCGACCTGGGCGCATCGGTTTCATCGCTATCCCGGTCTGGCACGCGGCAGGCGCACTCAACTGGCGCCCACGGCAGGCACCATGGGCTATGGTTTGCCGGCCGGCATCGGTGCGAAGATCATCGACCCCGCCAAAAGCGTGGTCATACTGACGGGCGACGGTGATTTCCTCATGACCGGCCAGGAACTGGCGACTGCCGTCGCCGAACGCGCGGCCGTATTAATTTTGGTGTTCAACAATGGGATGTATGGGACGATCCGCATGCATCAAGAGCGTACTTATCCCCATCGGGTGCATGGGACGACCTTACACAATCCGGATTTTGCCGCCCTGGCACGTGCATTTGGCGCGTTTGGCGAGTCCGTCGAATCGACCGACGCGTTCGAAGGTGCCCTTTTGGCGGCGCTCGGGCATATCCGTGCGACAGGGCTGCCCGCCCTTCTGGAATTGCGGGTCGACCCGCAAATCATCACGCCGTCCGCAACATTGGAGAGTCTGCGCCTGAATCGATGAGATGACGGCCCTGTGCCTGGGGGCGTCGAATCGCGCGAGACGGGCATGAACTGGTCCCGGTATTGTTCGACGATTGACCTGAAGTTGCGGTCCGCTCGAAATCCGAGTGCGTTCGCGCGTGCCGTATCGAAGCATGCGGGCCAGTTCGCCATGAGGGCGCCCGGTTGCCACTGCACAGGGCTCGCGGCCTTTGATCCCGCGATGCCCCCGAGCGTTTGTGGACCCTATCTCCCGCGCTCACGTCCAATCCCGGCAGATTCAGGCAGCGCACGGCCAATCGTTGACCCAAAAACCCGCTCCACCGTGATGAGAACTCTCATACGGGCTTCACACAATCATTTTTTGCGCAGTCTCCGGTAAAGAAGTGCGGCCGCGCGAGCGTCGAAAGACTGCGTCATCGTCATAGAAATCCGGATTGCGATTGGCATCGCACCAACCCGGAATTCCGAGTACCGGGATAGGTGCGAAGGTTGCCGCGCCAAAACCCGCCGAACCGATATATTCGGCCGTCTGAGCATCGACCCAGGCCAGTTGCGCGCCCAGTGGCAAGCCGAGGATGCGCGGTGGACTCAATACGATCCACGCGTGTGCGGTCATGGATTTGTAAGGCGTGTGAAGCTTTTCGAGCAGCGCATGCCCGAAAACGAATGGACGGCAGCAACTCGCGAAGACCGTTTGCGGGGCCCTGAAAAGGTTCGACCAACGCATGTGCCTTAACGCATGGGCATGGCTCACGCTATCCGTCAAAAAAATCATTCCGCTCTCATCGAATAGCGTGGCGGCATCTCGCGCTGGCCCGCGCCCGGCTCCTCGAGATGCACGACCGATGTCGCGGACATGCAATGCATTGAGAGCGGCCTTGCATCGCGGAAAAGTCAGCCACACGGCAGCATTGTAGAAATCGTGAAGATTGTCCCGGGTCGCGATCTCACCCGAAAAATAGATGCGCTGCTCATATTCCCGACCGCTCTGAGAGGCCTCTGGCGCGATGAATCGTACGCCGGCCCCGAGAGCGTTTTGCACACCCTGGCGCGTCGCCTGCGCGCCCAACTCGCGCAGGCGCTTCTCGTAGGATGGCTCATGGATGAGTGCGAGAACTTCGGGTGCCAGGACCCCAAGCCAAGATCCACAATTTGCGCCAAACGTTATCGGACCAGTTTCCATAGCACGGGCTCGCCGGCTCGCAAGGGAACGAGGCTGCCCTCTCCAAAGGCCACTTCATTCGGCGCGATCCACGGCGTGCTCTCGAGGGTCACGGTGCCGCGGTTGCGCGCAAGCCCATAGAAATCCGCACCGAAAAAGCTGGCGAAGCCTTCGAGCCGATCCAGCCTACCCACTTGATCGAACGCCTCGGCGTAGAGTTCGAGCGCGTAGAGAGCCGTGTAACATCCGGCGCAACCACAGGCGGCTTCCTTGGCGCTACGCGCGTGTGGCGCACTGTCGGTGCCCAGAAAAAAGCATGGCGCGCCTGAAGTCGCTGCCTCGACCAGCGCCTGTCGATGGACTTCGCGTTTGAGCACCGGCAGGCAGTAAGCATGCGGACGCAACCCCCCCGCGAACATCGCATTGCGGTTGTAGAGAAGGTGGTGCGCCGTGATGGTCGCAACCAGTGCGTTGTCGCGACCCGCACCATCCTGAACATACTGGATGGCCTCACGCGTGGTGACATGCTCGAACACCACGCGCAATGCGGGAAACGCCGCGCGCAAAGGAATTAACTGCTCTTCGACAAAAACGCGCTCACGGTCGAACAGATCCACGTTCGTCCGCGTCACCTCGCCATGTACCAGAAGCGGCATACCCACCGTCTGCATCGTCTCGAGCACCTTCCAGCAGCGACGAAGATCCGTCACGCCACGATCCGAGTGAGTCGTGGCCCCGGCCGGATAGAGTTTCACGCCATGGACAAAACCACTCGCCTGGGCACGTCGAATCTCGTCAGGGGAGGTCTCGTCGGTCAGGTAGAGCGTCATCAGGGGCTCGAATACCATACCGGCCGGTAACGCTTCCAGAATGCGGTCGCGATAGGCGGCAGCCGCCGCCGTCGAAGTGACGGGTGGCACCAAATTGGGCATGACGATGGCTCGAGCGAACTGTCGTGCGCTATGGCCGACGACGGCTCGCAACGCAGCGCCGTCCCGCAGGTGCAAATGCCAGTCGTCGGGGGTGGTGATCGTGACCGACGTGGGCATTGGCATGCTCTCAAGCCTTCGGGTGGATGAGGATCACGCGATAATCGTTGACATTGGTGCGGGTCGGGCCCGTGACAACCAGGTCGTCCAACGCACTGAAAAATCCCCAGGCATCGTTGGAGGCGAGGTAGCGCTCGGCCGAAAGTCCCTGTGCCCGCGCCCGCAGCAGCGTATCCGGATAAAGGATCGCGCCTGCATTGTCCTCGGAGCCATCGATACCGTCCGTGTCGCAGGCCAAAGCACTCACGTCAGCCATGCCTTCGAGCTCGATCGCCAGTGCCAGGAGAAATTCGGTACAGCGGCCGCCGCGCCCCGTGGCGCTATTCTGCTTGGGGATGGTCACCGTACATTCGCCCCCCGAAATCAGCGCAATGGGCGCACGCCAGGGTTGACCGAAGCGGCAGATCTCGCGCACCAGGGCGGCATACACCTTGGCCGCTTCACGCGCTTCACCCGTGACGGTATCGCCCAGGATCGCCGTCGGGATACGCTGCGCGCGAAAATACGCCGCCGCGGACTCGAGCGCACCGTGCGGTGTGGCGATGATATGGTTCCGGACCCGGCCGAAGAGGGGATCGTTTGCCTTCGGCGTTTCCGCGATCTCGCCACGTGAGCCGCGCGAAAGGTGGGCCAGTACAGCCGATGGAACCTGCATCTGGTAGCGCGCAACGATATCGAGCGCGGCCTGGAACGTACTTGCATCCGGTGCGCAGGGACCCGAAGCGATGGCACTGGGGTCGTCACCGGTCACATCGGAGATGATTAAAGCGAGCACCGGCGCCGGACAGGCCGCGGCGAGCCGCCCTCCGGTAATCGCCGAGACGTGTTTGCGCACGATATTCATGTCGGCGATCGGGGCGCCACAACGCAACAACTCGCGATTCAAGGCCTGAAGATCGTCCATGCCCAAGCCCTCGGCCGGAAGCGTCATGAGGCTCGATCCGCCCCCTGACACCAGGACCAGCATGAGCCCGGACGGATCCATGCGCGTTGCCCGTCGTAAAATCTCCGCGGCAGCCTTGGCCCCGGCGTCATCGGGGACCGGATGTCCCGCCTCGACCACGCGCACCGAGCGGGTCGCTAGCCCATGGCCATAGCGCGTAATCACGATACCCTCGATGGCGACATCGGGCCACGCCGCCTCAACGGCGTAGGCCATGGCGGCGGCGGCCTTGCCTGCGCCCACGACCAGGACCGGGCCACGGGCCGGTGCCGCCGGAAGTTCGCGCGCGACGATCTGCAACGGATCGGCTGCGGCGATGGCCGCCAGAAAGCTATCGAACAAGAGGGTCGTGCACTCGCGTGGGAACATGGGATGGAAAAACCTCAAAATGCCGGCCCGGCGCCGACACAGGCCGACATTCTACCCAAACCGCCCAAGCGACGGATCGGCGGCTCAATGAGAAAGGATTTTGGAGAGGAACAACTGCGCTCGCTCGGATCGGGGGGAGCCAAAAAACGCCTCCTTCGTGCAATCTTCGACGATCGAGCCTTGATCCATGAACACGACCCGTTGGGCGACCTTCTTGGCAAAACCCATTTCATGGGTCACGACCATCATGGTCATTCCATCCTTGGCCAGTTGCACCATGACATCGAGCACCTCGTTGATCATTTCCGGATCGAGCGCCGAGGTCGGTTCGTCAAACAGCATTGCGATCGGGTCCATGCAAAGGGCTCGCGCAATCGCCACGCGCTGCTGCTGCCCGCCCGACAACTGGCCCGGATATTTATCCTTCTGCGCCATTAAGCCGACCCGATCCAGGTATTTCAGGCCGCGGCTTACCGCTTCTTCCTTGCCGCGCTTTAGCACCTTGATCTGACCAATCGAGAGATTCTCTGTAATTGAAAGATGGGGAAACAACTCAAAATGCTGAAATACCATGCCCACGCGCGAGCGCAGCTTCGAAAGATTGGTCTTCTTGTCGCCGACGCTCACACCGTCGACCAAAATTTCGCCTTCCTGAAAGGGCTCGAGTCCGTTCACCGTCTTAATGAGAGTCGACTTGCCTGACCCCGACGGCCCGCAAACCACGACGACCTCGCCTTTGTCCACCACCGTCGAGCACTTCGAGAGTACTTGAAAGCTGCCATACCACTTGCTGACGCTTTTGATCTCGATCATGAGGATTTCCGAAAAGGCGACCCGATGGGATCAGCGCACAATCGCCACGCGCTGCTGCAAGTGTTTGACCGCGAGCGACAGCGAATAGCAGAGTATGAAATATACCAAGGCGACGAACAGATACATTTCAACCAAGCGTCCATCGCGGTGGGCGACTTTGTCGGCTGCTCCCACGAAGTCTGTCAGAGACAGCACGTAGACCAGAGAGACATCCTGAAACAGGACGATACTCTGGGTCAAAAGCAGGGGAATCATATTTCGAAACGCCTGGGGCAAGATGATGTGTCTCATCATTTGCCAATAGTTCATGCCCAATGCGTAACCTGCATCACTTTGGCCACGGGCTACCGACTGGATCCCGGCACGCATGATCTCGCAGTAGTACGCAGCCTCAAACATGACGAAGGTCACGAGCGCGGACATGTAGTCCCCGACATGGACCGGTTCGGATGCGCCGGTGATCCACGCGCCCACATAAGGCATGAGAAAGTAGAACCAGAAGATTACCAGCACCAGCGGCACCGATCGGATCAGATTGACATAGCCGCCGGCTATGAACGACACCGCGCGCTGCCCTGAAAGGCGCGCCATTGCGAGAAAGGTTCCGATCAGGATGCCCCACACCATCGCAAAGAAAGTAAGCTTTAGCGTGAACGCCATTCCGACAAAAAAAAGATAATGCCAGGACCGCTCTATGACGCCGAAATCGAAATTGCTGAACATGGAACGCCTCTAATGACCGCCGGTGGGCTGAATGGCGATCAAACCGGGCACACGGACACGTCGCTCGAGAACCCGCATCAGGTTGACAATGATGACATTGACGAACGCGTAGATCAGCGTCGCGGCGGTAAAGGCCTCGAACACTTGGTAGGTATCTTCAGCCATCGTGTGGGTGGCCGACGTCAACTCGGGCAAATTGATGACGAGTGCTACGGCGCTGTTCTTGAAGATATTGAGGAATTCCGAGGTCAGGGGCGGAATGATGATGCGAAAAGCCTGCGGCAACAGAATGTACCGGTACGCTTGTGGAAGGCTCAGTCCGATGGCTGTCGCCGCCAAGCGTTGGCCCTGATCCAAGGCGTTGATACCGGCGCGAGTCTGTTCCGCGACCCGGGCCGACGTAAAGGTTCCAAGACAGACCACGGCGGTAATGAAGGAGGCATCATGCAGTGACTTCAACCAATTCCCCGCAGGCGTCGGAAGGAGTTCGGGTAAGACGAAAAACCAGAGAAACATCTGGACCAGAAGGGGGATGTTTCGAAAGAGCTCGACATAGGCGTTGCCGAGTCGGACCATCCAACGGTTCGGCGTGGTACGTAAGGTCCCCACCACGCCGCCCAGGATTAAGGCGGCGACCCAGGCAAGAAGCGCCGTCGCCACCGTCCATTCGAGTCCATGCCATAACGTGCCGAAGTAAGTCGAGACGCCGTCCGGTGCCTGACTCCAGAAAATATGCCAGTTCCAGTGGTAATGCATGCGCTCACCCCATGAGACGCCGCGAAGGAACCCGCGACAAAATCGGCCCGTGCAAAAAATCCTGATCCGGGGTCAGGCCTCATAGGGCCCATCTCGAATCCAGCCGGGCGTCGCTCGCGCGAACGCCACCCGACGCGAATCTATTTGCTGGATTTATCGCGTTGAAGCGATTCTTTCTGGGCTTCCGGCACCGCGGCGTATACAGCGGGATCGCCCGAATCCGTCGGCTTGGCGATGATCGCCTTCAGCTGAGGGCTCATCGGAACGTTCAGATTCACACCGAGCGGTGGAATTGGCGAAAGGAACCACTTCGCGTAGATTTGATTGATTTCACCGGATTTGAAAACGTTGTCGATCGCCTCGTCGACAACCGCCTTGAATTGCGGATCGTCACGACGCAGCATGATGCCGTAAGGCTCGACCGACAGCGCCTCGTTGCTGATCTCGAATTCCGAAGGATTCTTCGAGGTCGCCGCGAGCGAAGCGAGCAACACATCATCCATCACAAAAGCGGCCGCGCGTCCCGTCTCGACCATGAGGAACGCCTCGGCATGATCCTTGGCCGACAGGATATTCATGTTCAAGTTGCGCTCGGCGTTCAGAATCGTGATCTGCTTGATATTGGAGGTCCCCGCAGTCGACACAATCGTCTTGCCCTTCAAGTCTGCCAAAACCTTGATCCCCGACCCTTTCTTGTAGAGAATTCGATTCGCCGTCACGAACGTCGTCGGCGCGAAAGCGACCTGCTTTTCACGCTCGAGATTGTTGGTCGTCGAGCCGCACTCCAAGTCGATCGTGCCATTGGCCATGAGCGGTATGCGAGTGGCGGAGGTGACCGGCTGGTACCTGCGTTTTAACTCCACCATACCGAGCTTGCGCTGGACGGCGCTGGCAATCTTGTCACACAGGTCGATCGAATATCCGAGGTAATTCTGTTTATCGTCGAGGTAGGAAAACGGAATCGACGAATCGCGCACGCCGAGCACAATCTGCCCCGTCTGTTTGATCTTGTTGAGGGTGCCGGTAAGCTCTTGCGCATGGACGCCAGTGGCCAAGATCCACCCTGCCAGGATGGCCGTAACCAGTTTGAATCGTGTCATGGACGATCTCCCAAGTTCAAAAGGGACAATTTCGGAATTCCGAAGAACAGTGTAACAAACGCCCGGGACGAGCCAAAACAATTCGACATGCCTCCGGGAAAACACTCATGATCCGGGCCCGCGCCGCATTCGAGGCCGTTGCGCACGACCTCGCAGGTGGTCGGCCATCGCTTTTTCGATGGCTTTCAAGCGGCTCAGTATGCGCGACAGATCCCGCCAAAAAACGCATATCGCGCCGATTCTCCGAATGCCCAGCCGATCCGAGGCATTTGGGGTGTTCCTTCCCTATGGCGGCAACCCTCAGGCCGACCAGATGACTTCGCGGCTGTCGATGAGGGGCGACGCGGGCTCGATCAGCTCGGGCTCCACTGCGGTGTCGATGGCCGAATCCGCCGGGCTCGCGTTGGTGGGTTGCTGCTGCCGTTGCCACATGCGGGCGTAGCTACCGTCCAATGCCAGAAGATCCATATGCGTGCCGCGCTCGCGGATGCTCCCTTCTTCAAGCACAATAATCTGATCGGCGTCGACGATCGTCGAGAGTCTATGGGCGATCACGAGCGCCGTGTGATTGCGTGCGATCGCACGCAATTCGGCCTGGATGGCCTGTTCGGCGCGCGAATCCAAGGCGGAAGTGGCTTCGTCGAAAATGAAAATAGCCGGATTCTTCAGAAGCGTGCGCGCGATGGCAACGCGTTGTTTTTCGCCACCGGAGAGCTTTAGCCCCCGCTCACCCACCATCGTTTCATAACCATGGGGTAAGGACACGACGAAGTCGTGGATGAACGCCGCCTTCGCCGCAGCTTCCACTTCCGACCTGCTTGCCCCCGTTTTGCCGTAGGCAATGTTGTAGTAGATGGTGTCATTAAACAGCACGGTGTCCTGAGGAACGATGCCAATCGCTGCACGCAACGTGCTTTGTGTGACATGACGAATATCTTGGCCGTCGACGAGGATGCGCCCATGATTGACATCGTAGAATCGAAACAGGAGACGTGCCAGCGTTGACTTGCCGGAACCGCTGGGGCCGACGATGGCCACCGTGCGCCCCGGCTCGATTTCAAAATCGACGCCGTAAAGGATGCCTCGGTCGGCGTCATACCTGAAATCGACGCCTTCGAATCGCACCGCCGCACCGCGGACCGGATCGATCAAACGCAAGATGTGCGCATCCGGATCATCAGCGATTTCGCGATTCTGATCGAGCAGTGAAAACATTCTGTCCACGTCCGCCAAGCTTTGTTTGATCTCCCGATAGATCACCCCCAGGAAATTCAAGGGAACGTAGAGCTGGATCATAAATGCGTTGACCAAAACCAGATCACCGATTGTCATGACGCCGGCGATGACGCCGACCGTCGCGCGCCAGATGATCAGACTGACCGCCACCGCGATGATCGCGGACTGACCGGTGTTCAGAAGCGAAAGCGAGACCTGCGACTTGACCGCTGCTTGCTCCCAGCGTGACAGACTCTCGTCATAGCGGGCTGCCTCGAACCTTTCGTTGTTGAAATATTTGACCGTCTCATAGTTCAGGATGGAATCGATCGCGCGAACGTTCGCCTTCGAATCGAGTTCATTCATGCTGCGTCGAAAACCGGTACGCCATTCGGTTACGGTGATCGTATAGACGATATAGATGGAAAGCGCTGCGACTGCAATGAGGGTGAATGAGATGTCATAGCGCGTCACCAAAATGCCCAGCACCATGCCGACTTCGACCAAGGTCGGCAAGATACTGTAGAGGGTATAACTCACGAGGCTCGAAATGGCGCGGCTGCCGCGTTCGATGTCGCGTGTCATACCGCCCGTCTGGCGCTCCAGGTGAAAGCGCAGCGACAACGCGTGAAGATGTTCGAATACCTTCAATGCAATGTTGCGCACGGCACGCTGTGTCACGCGCGCAAAAATGATCTCGCGCAACTCGGTAAAGACCGAAGTGGTCAGACGCAGCACGCCATACGCGACCAGAAGCGCGGCGGGTAGAACCAGGACTGCCGCCGGTTGGCCCGGCTTGAGCGAAAGCGCATCGATGATGCGTTTTAGAACGAGCGGTACGCCAACATTGCCGGCTTTCGCCAAAACCAGGCACACGAGTGAGAGAACGACTCGTACCTTGTACTGCCAAAGATAGGGCGCAAGCGTGGCCAACGCCGCCCAGTCCGATCGCGAGCGACGGATGGTGGGCCCTGTCGGATACATCTCGGACTGCGCTCGACGCATGAAAATCCTTGAGTCGCGCCAGAAAGGCGCCGTACCGATGATAACAATCCCCACACGTCCATGCCGGCGACGGTGCAGGATGCCGTAAAGCGCTTTCGTGGCGCACCCGGCACTCGCTACAATCGGGAACCGTACGGCCTCGTGCGCGCCCCGTTTATCGGGAAAGGGTACAAAATGACCGATTTGCCAGCACAACCCCGGCGCGCTGCGCCCGCCACCGAAGCGCTCTTGTTGCCATCATCCATGCCCGCGTTGCGGGTAGTGCCCATGCCGGCGGACGCGAACATGCACGGGGACGTGTTCGGCGGCTGGATCATGGCGCATGTGGATGTGGCAGGCTCTCTGCCCGCCATTCGCCGCGCCGGCGGTCGCGTCGCCACCATCGCGGTCAACTCGTTTCTATTCAAGGAGCCCGTGTTCGTCGGAGACCTCCTATCCTTTTATGCCAGCGTGATACGGGTCGGAACCACTTCGGTCACGGTGCAGGTCGAGGTATTTGCCGAACGGAATCGCCAGAACGCGGAAGTGGTCAAGGTGACCGAGGCGATTCTGACCTATGTCGCCACCGATGAATCTCGCAAACCGCGGCCGCTGCCCGTGTTGCCCCCCGGACAACGCGAATCGTTCGAAGAGCCGGGCGCCAATCCGTCACAGAAAGAGGTCGGGCCATAGATTTTGGCTTCCCGGGACGACCGAGTAGGCGGCCAGGTCGGACACACCATGATCGCGGAGTACCTCTTCATCGATGTAAAAATTGCCGGTGCAGCGGGGATCCCGGCTATCGCCGTCTAAAACGAAGAGTGCGGCATCGGCCATGATCCGAGGGGAGCGGCAATGTTCCGCTTTGACCCCGGGAATCATCTGCAGTGCAGCGGTCTGGATGACGGTACGCGGCCAGAGCGCGTTTACCGCGATACCGTAGGGTTTGAATTCCTCGGCATGGCCGAGCACACACATCGACATGCCGTACTTGGCCATGGTGTAGGCGAGGTGTGGCGCAAACCACCGCGCCTGGAGGTTCAAGGGCGGCGAAAGCGTCAAGACGTGCGGATTCCGCCCACCGAGCGCGGATTTCCTGAGCGCCGGAAGACACGCCTGGGTGCAAAGAAATGTGCCCCGGACATTCACCGCAAACATCAGATCGAAGCGTTTCAGAGGCGTCGCTTCGGTCGAGGTCAAGGAGATCGCGCTGGCGTTATTGATGAGCACGTCGATGCCGCCGAACTCGGAGACGCTGCGGCGCACGGCCTCCTCGACTTGCTGCTCATCGCGGATATCCACCTGAAGTGGTAAACACTGGCCCCCTTCGAGCGCGATTTCTTCGGCAGCCGAATGGATCGTCCCGGGCAAACGCGGGTTTTCTTCGACGGTCTTGGCCGCAATCACGATGCGGGCACCCTCTTTCGCAGCGCGCTTGGCGATCGCCAAGCCGATCCCGCGGGAGCCTCCACTGATAAACACGGTTTTTCCTTTGAGAGACATGGAGCGATCCTATGCAAGAAGATGATCGAGGTGCAGGCTGTGAAGTGCGGCTATCGCTCGAATGGTGAGAATGAGGCGGCAGGCCTCGAACACACCCATCGTATCGGTTGCGCCGGTACGGGGTTTTCCAACCGAAGCCTTTGCGCGGCCCAGTCGCGCACGGTATTCACGCGAGCCTTGAAAAATCCGGTGTCCGGTGTTCGAAAAAGGCGGCGAACGCTTCCCTGGCTTCGGCCGAACTCAGGCGTAGCCGGAATTCGTGTGCCTCTTCCGTCATACGTCGATCGATAGCCTCGGTCTGATGTTGTTTTAACAGACGTTTCGTCGCGCGCACCGCCGATATCGGTAACCCGACCAATCGAGTCGCCTGTGCCAAGGTATGCTCCAACACGATCCCGTCAGCCAGTATCTCGGTCACCATGCCCATCTGACGCGCGCTTTCGGCAGACAAAATGTCGCCGAAGAAGAAACATTGGGCGGCTCTCTGGTGGCCCGCCCGAAGGGGCAAGAGAAGGCTGGAGGCCGCCTCGGGTACCAACCCCAGTTTGACGAATGGCAAACAAAAGGTGGCGCTCTCGCCAGCATAGACCAGGTCGCAATGCAACAGCAGCGTGCATCCGATACCCACGGCCGCACCACGCACCGCGGCGAGAAGCGGTTTATCGAGATGACTGATGGCGTGGAGGAAGCGAAATACCGGACTCGCTTCGTCACTCGGTGGATGCTCGACGAAATCCTTCAGGTCGTTGCCGGATGTGAATATCTCCGCTTTGCCGTGAATCACGACAACCCGCACCGAAGCCTCGGTCTGTGCCTGCTCGATCGCTGCAGCCATCGCTTCATACATGGCAACGTTAATCGCGTTCTTCTTTTCAGGGCGATTGAATTCCAGGGTCAGGATATGGCTGTCGATCGAAGTCAGGATGTCCATGTGTTTCCAAAGGAGGATAGGCAAAACGGAACGCGTGTCACACCCGTTCGAAAATCCCAGCGGCCCCCATGCCGGTACCGACACACATGGTTACCATACCGTAGCGCAGTTTGTGCCGGCGCAAGGCATGCACCACGGTCGCCGAGCGGATCGCACCGGTCGCTCCGAGCGGATGTCCCAGAGCGATCGCACCGCCTAGTGGGTTGATTTTGGCGGAATCCAACGCCAAATCGCGGATGACGGCCAGAGACTGCGCCGCAAATGCCTCGTTCAACTCGATCCAATCCATCTGGTCAATCGTCAATCCTGCTGCCTTCAAGGCGGCGGGAATGGCCTCCTTCGGCCCGATTCCCATGATTTCAGGAGGCACGCCGCGCACGGCAAATGAAACAAAGCGCGCGAGCGGCGTGAGGTTGAAGGTGTTTAAGATGCGTTCAGATACGACAACGAGCGCTCCCGCTCCGTCGGAAGTCTGCGAACTGTTGCCCGCGGTCACGCTGCCCTTGGCGGCGAATACGGGTTTTAGTTTCGATAGCGCCTCGAGGCTGGTGTCAGCACGTGCGCCCTCGTCTTTGACGACCGTACGCGTAAGAGACGCGACCTGACCGGTCACGAGGTCCGGCACGCGCTCCACAATTTCGACCGCTGTCGTCTCGTTTTCGAACTCGCCGGCAGTTTGAGCCCGCAACGCCTTCTGATGGGATTGGAGCGCGAACTGATCCTGAGATTCACGCGACACCTTCCATCGGGTCGCGACATTCTCGGCGGTCAATCCCATGCCGTAGGCCATGCCGATATTCTCGTCCAGCACAGCTCGCGGATTGATCGAGGGCCAGTGCCCCATCGTCGGAATCATGCTCATCGACTCCACCCCACCCGCAATCAACGCCTGGGCTTCACCCACACGAATGCGGTCCGCCGCCATCGCGAGCGCCGTCAATCCCGAAGCGCAGTAGCGGTTCACGGTGGCCGCGCCAATACTTTTGGGCAGTCCCGCCAGCAACACGGACATTCGCCCCACATTCAACCCTTGCTCGGCCTCGGGGAAAGCACATCCGATGATCGCGTCTTCGATGACGTTGGGGTCCAGCCCGGGAACCTGCGTCAGAACGGATTGGAGAGCGCGCACCAGAAGATCGTCCGGCCGCACATTCTTGAACATACCGCGTGGCGCCTTGCCAATCGGCGTTCGAGTCGCCGCGACGACGTAGGCATCTTCCAAGGATCGACTCATGCGTACGCTCCCTTAGTTACGGACCGGTTTCCCGGTCTGCATCATGCCCATGATCCGCTCTTGCGTTTTCGGATGTTTCAACAGACTCATAAAAGCGACGCGTTCCCGATCGAGCAACCATCGTTCCGTCACCTGCAAGCCTCCTTCGATCTCGCCACCGCACATCACTTGCGCAATCGTCTGCCCGAGGTGAAAATCGTGCGCCGATATGAATCCGCCGTCACGCAGATTGATCAGTTGAGCGGTAAGGGTTGCAATACCCGATCGACCCGCCACCGGAATGCCGATCGTTGCGAGCGGGGGCCGAAAGCCGATGCGCGACATCGCCTTGGCTTGACACAGCGCAGCATAGAGAAGTTCGCCGCGGTGCATGACGATGCAATCCCCCTCCTGGAGATAGCCCATCTGCCTTGCTTCCAACCCCGACTTGGACACCCTTGCGGTCGCCACGTTGGCGAAGGATCTCTTTAGGAAATCCAGCAGATTCGTATCCGGTGCCAGACTGTGTTGCTCTGAAGCTCGTCGTGCGCAATATGTCAGTCCGCCACCGCCGGGCACCAGACCGACGCCGACCTCGACGAGCCCCATATAACTCTCGAAATGAGCGACCCGCCTGGCGCACGCAAGCGCCAATTCGCAGCCGCCCCCCAAAGCCATGCCGGCGACCGCCGCGACGGTCGGAATCTGCGCATACCGCAAGGCAAGCATCACATCTTGCAGCTTGCGCTCCTCGGGTTCGATCGCGTCCACCCCGCCCGACATGAACAAGGGGAGCATCGCTTCCAGATCGGCGCCTACCGAAAACGGCTCGCCGGGACTCCAAATGACAAGCCCGGCGTAATCGCGTTCGGCGATCCTGATCGCCTCCCCTAATCCGGCGATTACACCGGGCCCGATGGCGCGCATCTTGGTTTTGAGACTGGCGATGAGAATCTCGTCGTCCAAGCACCACAGGCGGATCGAGTCGTCCTCCAGGACGGTCGTGCCGCGCGGAGCACGGGATTCGCCGACCAAGGATTCGGGAAAGATTTGTCGCTTGTAGACCGGCAATGTGGAGCGCGGCACCACTGTGCCGCGACTTGGGGAATACGAGCCGGCCAAATCGTGTACGCCGTCGCGCCCGTCGAACACCCAATGAGGAAGGGGCACTGCGGTCATGGCGCGACCGGCTTCGATATCGGCCTGGACCCACTGCGCGATCTGCTTCCAACCCGCCGCTTGCCACAATTCGAAGGGCCCGACCGTCTGACCGAACCCCCAGCGCATGGCGAAATCGACATCACGCGCACAATCGGCGATGTCCGCCAAATGGTGCGCGACGTAATGAAACAGATCGCGCAAGATGGCCCATAAAAACTGCGCTTGAGGATGGGTCGATTCATGCAACAGACGCAAGCGCTCGGCTGGGTCCTTTTTTCTTAAGATTCTCGCGACAAGCTCATCGGCCTTTTTGTCTGCGACGATGTACTGGCCATTGGCCGGATCGAGCCTCTGAATCTCCCCTCCCGATTTCTTATAGAAACCGGCGCCGCTTTTCTGGCCCAGCGCGCCTTTTTCAAGCAAACCCTGTAAGACCTTGGGCGTCGCATAGACGTCATGAAAGACATCGTCTTGTAAATGCTCCTGCATCGTCGTGATCACATGACCGAGCACATCCAGACCGACCACGTCAGCGGTTCGAAACGTTCCGGATTTCGCACGCCCAAGCTTTGCGCCGGTCAGATCGTCGACGATGTCGTAGGAAAGCCCGTATTTCTCGGCTTCCATGAATGTCGCAAGAATGCTGAAAATTCCCACGCGATTGGCCACGAAGTTCGGCGTGTCGCGCGCGCGCACCACGCCTTTTCCCAACACGCTCGTCAGAAATGCTTCAAGGCGATCGAGGACCTCGTGCCCGGTCGATTCGGTGGGGATCAACTCGACCAAGTGCATGTAGCGCGGCGGATTGAAAAAATGTATTCCGCAAAAGCGAGCGCCCAATTCCGGAGGCAGTCCTGCGGCCAGGGCGTTGATCGAGAGGCCCGAGGTATTCGACGCGAAAATTGCGTGCGGCGCGACGAAAGCCTGAACGCGCTGATAGAGTTGCCGCTTCCAATCCATGCGTTCGCTGATCGCCTCGATCACCAGATCGCACTGGGACAGTACTTCCCGGTCATCGTCGTAGTTGGCAACGCCAATCTGGAGCGCGTCGTCCGGATCTCCCAGAGCCGCCGGTGAAAGTTTCTTCAAATTTTCGATGGCGCGCGTGACGATGCCGTTTTTCGGCCCCTCCTTGGCCGGCAGATCGAAAAGCACGACGGGGATCCTCGCGTTGATGCAATGGGCCGCGATCTGGGCTCCCATCACGCCGGCGCCCAGAATTGCGACCTTTCTGACGATAAAGTGACTCATGGGGTTCCAGGCTCCGATACAAGGACGAACGGTAGGGTGTCGCGTCAGAACATCTCGGTATCCGGAGCCGAAAGACTTTCGGACCCGGCACGCACCTGGCCGATCAGCATGGCGATCTCCGGCAGCAAACGCGCGAAATAAAACCGGGCCGTGGCCAGTTTGGATCGATAGAACGCGTCGCCGCTTGCGGCCTGGGCGCATGCCAGTTTGGCCATGCGTGCGAAAAAATAAGCGTAGACCAAGTGCCCGACAATGCGCAGGTAGGGCACGGCAGCTGCGCCCATTTCGTCCGGATTCTTCACGGATTTCAAGCCGATCTCGAGCGTCAACTGGGCCACTTTCTGGCCCAAATCGGCGAGCGGACCCACGAATTCGCGCAGGTCCTCCGAGGCGCCGTTCTCTTCGACAAAGGTGGCCACCAGCTTGCCAAATTTCTTGAGCCGAGCCCCATTGTCCGCGAGCACCTTGCGCCCCAACAAATCCAGCGACTGAATCGTATTGGTCCCTTCGTAGATCATGTTGATACGGGCATCGCGCACATACTGTTCCATGCCCGACTCAACGATATAGCCATGGCCCCCGAACACCTGCAATGCTTCGGACGTTGCCTGCCACCCGTTGTCGGTGACAAAAGCTTTCACGATCGGCGTCAAAAGCGCAACCAGATCACCGGCGTCCTTTTGAATTGCCGCATCCGGATGATGAAATTCGCGATCAATCTGGAGAGCCACGAAATAGGTCAGGGCACGGCCCCCTTCGGCCCAGGCCTTGGCAGTCAGGAGCATGCGCCTGACATCCGGATGGTCGATGATCGGATCCGCGGGTTTATCCGGCTCTTTTGCACCCGACAGGCTGCGCGACTGGAGCCGGCTTTGTGCATAGGCCGACGCATTCTGATAGGCGACTTCGGTCAGTCCCAGGGACTGCATGCCAACACCCAGGCGCGCGGCATTCATCATCACGAACATCGCATTCAATCCCTTGTTGGGATCGCCCAGTAGCCAACCGCGCGCGCCGTCGATGTTCAGTTGGGCGGTCGCGTTGCCGTGAATTCCCATCTTATGTTCCAGGGCACCGCAGAAGATGGGATTGCGCTCCCCGGGCGACCCATCTGCCGTGGGTAAGAATTTCGGGACGATGAAAAGCGACAGCCCTTTCGTTCCCAAAGGCGCCTGTGGCAGACGCGCCAAGACCAGATGGATGATGTTCTCGGCCATGTCGTGCTCGCCACTGGAGATGAAAATCTTGCTGCCGTTGATGCGATAACTGCCGTCGACCAAGGGCTCGGCCCGGGTGCGCAACAGACCCAGATCGGTGCCGCAATGGGCCTCCGTCAGGCACATCGTGCCGGTCCATTCGCCGGAAACGAGTTTGGGCAGATAGAGCGCCTGTTGCTCCTCGGTGCCATGCGCATGCAAGCATTCGTATGCCCCGTGGGTAAGCCCGGGATACATGGTCCACGCCTGATTACAAGCATTGAGCATCTCGAAAAATGCATTGTTCAACACAATCGGCAGCCCCTGACCGCCGTACTTGGGATCACACGCCAAGGCGGCCCAACCGCCATCGATGAACTGCCGATACGCCTGCTTAAAGCCGGTGGGCGTGGTCACCGCATGGCTAGCCGTATCGAGCCGACAGCCTTCGCTGTCCCCGACCGCGTTGAGCGGCAACAGCACCTCGGAAGTAAAACGTGCCCCTTCCTCCAGCACTTGTTCGATCAGCGCGCGGGTAGTCTCCGCATGCACCGGCATCTGTCTCAATTCCTGTTCGACGTCGAGCATCTCAAATAAAACGAACTGCATGTCTCGCAGAGGAGCCTCATACACAGCCATGATGTTTTCCTTGGTCGATGAGTCGCGCCGTTCGTCCTGACATAGGCCCTAGGCCGCATGCGCCATGGTCGGGGTGCTATAGCTCGCAATAAGTCGCGCGAACGCCCGCTCAGTACGTTCTATGGCATCGGTAACTTTCAGAAATCGGGCGTCATGATGCAGGGCCAAGATCAGGGCCCGCATTTCGTAGACGAGTTGTTCGCAGTCGGTCTGAGGTTGCAGATGCCCCATCTCGACCGCCTGGCGCGCAGCGCGCAGTAGCGCCCGTCGCCAAGCCAGAACCATCTGCAACAGCTCATCCCGAATGGGCCCCGGCCGATCGTCGTATTCCACCGCGCCGCTGATGTAGATGCAGCCCGACGCGATTTCGCGTGAATGGCGCTGGACCCAGCGCTGAAACAACGCTCGAACACGCGGCAGGCCGCGCGGTTCCTGGATGCTGGGGAAAAAAACCTCTTCCTCGAACCGGCGGTGGTACTCCTTGATCACGGCGATCTGCAAATCCTCACGCGAACCAAAGTGCGAAAACACTCCGCTCTTACTCATTTGCATGCGCTCGGCGAGCAACCCGATGGTCAATCCTTCCAAGCCATCGCGGCTGGCCAAGTCCAAGGCTGCATCAAGAATTGCTGCCCGCGTCTGCTCGCCCTTGCGCATAGGATGTCTCGAGATTCCCAAGTATTTATAGTACGTTCGTACTATTCTCATTCCTCGCAGCACTTGTCAACAAATTCTGGTGCGCCCTTCTACGGGCGCCTCCTGAAAGCGACTTCACGTAGGCCGGCAGTCTCGCGACCCGATGGCGCCTGCCCGGGCCAAGTAGGCCGTGCCCCCGACTCCCGGGGTCAGTGCGCCAAGCGGTGCAACCGTTCGAGTTCACGACGGTGCTTTTTAGTGGGGCGCCCTTTGTGTGAAGTATCGAGGCTGGGGGCAAGTGCGCGTGCCTCCTCGGCCGTTGCGCGGCGCGCGCGGCTCTCCGAAGTTTCTTCATAAAGTGTTTGTGCGAACGGAGCCGGCCCGCGCACATCGGACAATCCTCGCACGCGCACTTCCCATTCCAGTCGGCCAACGCGTACGACAATCATATCGTCGATTCGCACGTCCTTGGCCGGTTTGCTGCGCTCGGCGTTTTGACGTACCTGGCCCGCATCGACCGCCAAGCACGCCTGGGTACGCGTCTTGAAAAAGCGCGCTGCCCACAGCCACTTGTCGAGCCTCACCGAGCGCACCCCAACACGCGGCATGATCGTGAACCTTCGCGTGAAAAAAGACGCACGATCATCCACCCTCTGCCGAACCGGTTTGCGCCCCTAACCGCATTGGCGCATCGGTAAACAGACGCGCATCCATGAAGCCCAAATCGGGCGCGATTGCAATGTCGCATTCGCACTGTGCGATCACGTCTCTTTGTAAATCGATTCCGGGTGCAATCTCAACCAACGTCAGACGACCGTCGCGCATGGCAAATACAGCACGCTCTGTGATGTAGAGGATGTTGCGACCCAAAGCGGCGACGTAAGGTCCATTAAAAGACAGATGCGCGACGGCTGCGACGATTTTTCGAAACCGCCCTTCGTTGAGAATACGCAGACAGCCATCGGTCGCGCCCACTTCGAGTCCGCCCGTGGTGAGCGTCCCCATGAAGACAATTGACTTTGCGCTTTGCGTGATGTTGATAAAGCCACCCACGCCCGCGATAATGGTTTGTCCGCGCGCGCCGAATTTGCTGACGTTCACGTTGCCCTGGACATCGAGTTCGGCCAGACCGAGGAACGCCATGTCGATACCGCCGCCCTCATAGAAATCGAACTGCGCCGGCTGATCGATGACCGCCTCGGGAAATGCTGTCGCGCCAAAGGACAAACCTTCAGCGGGGACTCCACCCGTCGGGCCCGATTCCACACTCAAGGTAAATCCCCCGATCCCCTCTTCATGGGCGATCGCGCCGACGTTGGCCGGCATACCGACGCCCAGATTGATCACGCGAGGCCTGTGGCGAGCGATTTCCAGCACGGCGCGGCGTTGAACGATCTTGCGCAAATCAAATGGTGTCGCCGGCAGTTCGGGTAAACGGCGGCCGTTGCCCGCCGAAATATACCGGGGATTGAAGGCCTCGCCAAAGGTCATGCCGTGCTCGCCTTCCTCAACACACGGCACAACGATATCGACCAGGATTCCCGGGATCTTGACCGCGTGGAGATTGGCATGACGCTCGACCTTGCGTTTGACTTGCACAATGACCAGTCCACCCGAGTTGTGCGTGGCTTGTGCGAGCGCTAACGATTCATGGTGAAACGCTTCCTCGTCCGTCGCGATATTCCCCCGTCCATCGGTGGCCGTGCCACGCAGCAAAGCGACATGGATCGGGAAGCTGGGATAAAAAAGATGCTCCTCCCCCTCGAACTGGACATGCTTGACCCATGCGTTGTGGCGATTGGGCGATACCAGTTCGGGAAAGCGGGTGTCGTTCAGACGGGCGCCCCCGTAACGAGGATCGACAAACGTGTGCAACCCGATACGTGAAAGAACGCCAGGCCTTCCCGCTGCGATCGCGCGATAGAGATGTGTAATGACGCCTTGCGGGAGATTGTAGGCTTCGGCCTCACCCGAGAGCGCAAGTCCACCGAGCCGCGGTGCCGAGCGCCAATGACCTCCGACGATGCGGCGGGTCATACCCGGATTGCCAAAGTGATTTACCCCGCGTGTAGCACCATCGCCCTGGCCTGCCGAAAACACGAGCGTCAAGTCGCGCGGCTGTGCGCTCGCAAGAAAACGCGCCTCCAAGGCGTGAGTCAATGCTTCCGGATGGCCCACACCGACAAAACCTGCGCACGCCACGATCGCGCCGTTGGGGACGCGGGCTGCTGCTTGGGCGGCATTTAGGAGTTCCATGCGCACATTCGTTTTCGCATGGACGCGATTCTACCGGCTCGCCCGATGTCCACGCACGCGTTCGCTTCCCAGCCGACATCGCGACGGCTCACACGTGGAACAGCCCCTTTCGGCCAATTGGGGTGGTTCCAGGCGCGTAAGCCGCGTCGTCACGCCCCAGGCGCCTCTGCGTCAGTCCGCCGCATCGTGGCCCGGACATCATTTTGTCGAGCGGTGCCGGCGATCCCATGCGGAAATGCCGCGGGGACGCCGCAGTTTCACGCGAAAACGACAAAGTGCGCGGCAGATAACGCATAACTCACTGTTTTAATGGTATTTTTGCGGTCCGCGCGCGACATGGCTCCTTCCATGAATGCGGCCGATCGTGTTAGCTTCAGCATGTGCGCAAACGCCCACCCCTGCCGCATCTGAAACGCGTTCCCGCAGCCCGTGCGATTGAACGCTGGCTGGGTGTCATCGCGCTTTTCGCGGCGTTCGTGCTCGCGATCGCCGCGACACTGGTCCAGCATGTCGCAAATCAATCGATCGAGGCGGCCAAGAAGGTCGCGCATTCATATCAAATCGCCAGTGAACTGGAGGCGCTGCGCACCTCGCTGCAAGCTGCCGAAGCCGGTCAGCGCGGCTTCATCCTGATCGGCAAGCCCAGCGCGCTCGAGCCCTATCAGTTGGCCATGTTTCAGGCCAATTTGCACGTGGCCGCATTGCGCCCCATGACTTACGACATGCCGGATCAGTATGCCGATGTGCTCCGCTTGGCATCTTTGGTCCAGGCACGCTTCGATTACCTGTCGAAGTCGATCGACTTGCGCGATGCATCCGGATTCGACGCGGCTCGACACCTCATCGAGACAGATCCGGGTAAAAATACGGTCGAGCCGATTGAAGCCCTGGTGAACTCGATGCGACAACGTGAACAGCAGCGATTGCAGAGCGATCTGAGAAGTCAGGAGGCCACTTCTGGTGAAGCACTTGCGGTCATGGTGGCCACCCTGATGGTGCTGGCGGTTTTATCGCTGTTTTTCTGGGTCGTTTTAAAACGCGAGTTCGCGGTCCGACGCCGACTCGAGCGCGCGCTCCTGGAATCCGCCACCAATGATGAATTGACGGGTGCCATCAATCGCAGCGAGTTCGAGCGCTTGCTCGGACAGGAATGGGCTTTTCGCATGCGCTACGGCACGCCCCTCTCGTTGCTTTTGATCGATCTCGAGAATTTCGAGGAAATCAGCAGCACCTGGGGCCTGAGAGCCGGCGACTCCGTCTTGCGCGATGTCGCCCGCCGACTCCGCGGGCGTCTACGCTCGACCGAGCGGCTGGCGCGTTACGGCGGTCAGCAATTTGCACTTTTGGTGCCACAACCCCTGACAGCAGCGGTGCAGCTCGCCCGTCAACTCAGCGATCTCATCGCGGGCGACTCTTATCCGGTGCGCGATTTACAGAACGAGACCCGCGAAGCTGTCGAGGTCCATCTTTGCATCGGTGTGGCCGATGCCAGCGACGTCGATAATGAAACCGAACTGGTGCAGGCGGCCGGCGACGCCCTCTATACGGCCAAAAGCGGCGGGACACGCCGCATTGAATCCTATCGCGCCTCGCTGCGACGTGATGAGATGAGGCTCGGCCCGGTCACCACCTGAACGGCCGCCAAGCCCGCTGCGGGAAAGTTTTTGCCCTCTCGCACCTGATCGAAACGTTCCCCCGGCACCGCCTCAATCCGAAAATGCCAAGTCGGCCACGATCGGGGCATGGTCGGAAAGCCGCCTCCAGCCAGAGCCATGCACGACGACTGCTTGCTTGACCTGTAGACCGCGCACGTAGACTCGGTCCAACCTTAAAAGGGGGAAAACGGCTGGGAAGGTCCGCGCGGGATGGACGCGACCCGAAATTCCGTGAGCGATCGGCGCGAATCCAAGGTGTTGCCGCGCCAGGTTCGCCATGTCCTGGGCGAAGCTTTTCGGGTCGGCGGCTGTGCCCGCCTTGTATTCATCCGACCCGCGCAGGAGTTCGAATACCTCGGACACCCCCAGTCCGGCCGAGAGGGTTGCACCGAGCCGATTCCGCCAATCATTGAAATCACCGGCAATGATCAGCGCCGCGTCGTCAGGAACGGTCGCACGGATGCGCGCGATCAGCGCTTCGGCTTGTCGCTTGCGGCTGTCCTCGAAGAGCCCGAAGTGAGCGCAGAGACAATGTACGCGTCGCCCCCGGATCTCCAGCTCGCAATGCAGCAACCCCCGGCTCTCGAAGCGATGGTCGGATACATCGAGGTTCTCCGAGCCAATCAGCGCGTAACGGGAAAGCAGTGCATTTCCATGGTCGCCGTCGGCGCGCACCGCATTGCGTCCATAGACCGAGTGCTCCCACACCGAAGAGGCAAGGTAATCGTGCTGCGCCGCCGCGGGCCAATTGCTAAAGCGCTCCGCATGACGGTCGTTGCGCCCCTGCACTTCCTGCAGGAACACAACATCCGCCTCCAGGGAATGAAGCGACCGGCGCAAGTCATGGATACGGTTGCGCCAGGAAAGCGCCGACACGCCTTTATGTATGTTGTACGTGGCAATCCGAAACGACTGGGTCGGATTGGCCTGATCTCCCAGCTTTAGCGCGCGCCGGCGGTATGACGACGCGGAAGCTCGAGGATTGCTGCGCAATTGCTTGGGGAGAAACATCGTCGGGCGGCCTCTCGGTAGTCGAGCCAAGCGTAGTTCAAATGTTCGCGCGGAGCGAGTCGCACGCTGGGCTCGGGTGAAACCAGCAGCCCAAACCAATGTTCCTTGTTGCGCACGACTCCGGGTGCGTAGCGCGCACGCCATTCCGGATAGATCTCGTACTCTATCGTGTGGTTCCAGTCCGTCAAACTTCCGGCCTGCGCGACGATACCCGTTTCCTCGAACACCTCGCGCCTGGCGGTATCCGCGAGCAGTTCGTCCACGTGATCCTTGCTCCCTGTCACCGATTGCCAAAAGCCGGCGCGATCCGCGCGTTCCAGAAGCAGCACGCGCAATTCAGGGGTATGGATGACCACCAGCACCGATTCAGGAATTTTAAAGCCCAAGGCACTTTCTTCCGAAGAGGGATGAGACAGCAACGTTAGGCGAATATCACCGATTCTCCAATGGGGTCGAACCCGGTAGCGCAAAAGAGATCCGGGCTGCCCCGACCTCCTGCGCTCGCCCCGCACCGTCTAGGTCGTCGGAGCCGCCGCCTTGGGTTCGACCTGCCGCAAACGAATGTGCAATTCACGCAACTGCTTTTCGTCGACCGCGCTCGGCGCCTGCGTCAAAAGATCCTGGGCGCGCTGCGTTTTCGGGAAGGCGATGACATCCCGGATGGACTCCGCGCCCGCCATCATCGTGACGATTCGATCGAGCCCGAAGGCGATACCACCATGTGGCGGAGCGCCATACTGCAAGGCATCCAGAAGAAAACCGAACTTCGACTGCGCTTCTTCGGCGTTGATATTGAGTGCTCGGAACACCTTGCTTTGCACCTCCTCACGATGAATCCGTACCGATCCCCCGCCGATTTCCCAACCATTGAGCACCATGTCGTAGGCCTTTGCAATACAGCGTGCCGGGTTGCTTTCGAGCCAGTCTTCGTGACCGTCCTTCGGACTCGTGAACGGATGGTGCGCAGCGGTGTAACGTTGTTCGGCTTCATCGTATTCGAACATCGGGAAATCGACCACCCAAAGAGGTCGCCACCCCTCCTCGACCAGACCGGTCTTGCGACCGAATTCGGAATGACCGATCTTCGTGCGCAATGCCCCCATCGCATCATTGACGATTTTTGCCTTGTCTGCGCCGAAGAAAATGACATCGCCCGCAGTCGCACCAGTCCGACGGACCAATTCGGCCAAGGCCTCGTTGTGCAAATTCTTGACGATGGGCGACTGCAATGCGTCGCGCCCCCCGCCCGCAGTGTTGACTTTGATATAAGCCAGTCCCTTGGCTCCATAGATGCCCACAAATTGGGTATAGGCATCGATCTCCGAACGGGTGATTTCAGCACCTTGAGGAACGCGCAATGCCACGACGCGCCCACCCGGCATGGCAGCGGCTGCCGCAAAAACCTTGAATTCGACATCCTTCATGATGTCGCTGACATCGGTGAAGGAGAGCTTGACCCGCAAGTCCGGTTTGTCGGACCCATACTGCGCCATCGCATCGGCATAGCTCATGACCGGGAAGGGAGGCAACTCCACTTGCATTGCGCGTTGGAAAACGTGCCGGATCATGGTCTCGAATAATGCTCGAATTTCCACTTCATTCAGAAACGACGTTTCGCAGTCGATTTGGGTGAACTCGGGTTGGCGATCAGCGCGCAGGTCTTCGTCACGAAAACACTTCGTGATCTGATAATAGCGATCGAAGCCGGCCACCATGAGGAGTTGCTTGAACAGCTGGGGGGACTGCGGCAACGCGAAAAACATACCCGGGTTCACGCGCGATGGAACGAGATAGTCGCGTGCGCCCTCAGGGGTAGACTTGGTCAGCATCGGTGTTTCGATGTCGATGAAACCATGAGCGTCGAGATACTTGCGCACCTCGATCGCGACGCGGTAGCGCAACATCAAATTCTTCTGCATTTGCGGACGCCGCAGATCCAGTACCCGGTGCGTTAAGCGCGTTGTTTCCGATAGATTGTCGTCATCGAGTTGGAAAGGCGGCGTCACCGACGGATTGAGGATCTCAAGCTCGTGGCAAAGCACTTCGATCTCGCCGCTTTGAAGTGTCGTGTTAACGGTACCCTCAGGACGCCGACGCACCAAACCGTCGACACGGACGCAGAATTCGTTGCGAATGCGCTCGGCCGTCGAAAACATGGCGGCGATGTCCGGATCACACACGACCTGGACCAGGCCTTCTCGATCACGCAGATCGATAAAGATGATGCCGCCGTGGTCCCGACGACGGTGAACCCAACCGCACAAGGTTACGCGCTGGTCGAGTTGCAGGGCGGTTACAAGGCCGCAGTAATGGGTGCGCATTGCTTACTCCCGGAATATCGTTTTGAATGGTCGCGGCGCTAACGACCTCTTGGCGCAGCGCCAGCGAGAACTATGCTTTGGATGGCTACGGGTTGGCCAGATACCGGCTGACCAACCCTACCGGTTTCGATTCGAGACGGAGGGATCGCCCGGCGCGCGGCCACACACCAGATGCGCAGGTGCATGTCCATGAGTGTTACTGCAGGTACAGGTTTGATGAGTCGATCGCATATGGAAAACCATGATCTGAAGTTAGCACGCGTGGCGCGCACCGGTCAATTTATCGGACTCTTGGTGAATAATGGAGCACGGTGCGGCTCCCGGCCACTGGCCGTCACCACACCCATCGACAGGACGAACTTGAGCGCGTCATCGACCGAGATATTCAGGTCGACAATATCCTTGGACGGCATGACAAGGATATAACCGGACGTGGGATTGGGTGCCGTAGGAACGTAGATCGTCAAGAAATCTGCCCCCAAAATGCCCTTGATCGACTCGCCAGGATCTCCCACGACAAAAGCGACCGACCACTGCCCTGGCTGCGGAAACTGGATGAGAACAGCCTTGCGAAACGCTTGGCCCGATGACGAGAACAGTGTGTCCGAGACCTGCTTGACGCTGGTATAGATGGAGCTGACGACAGGAATTCGGCGCAACAGCACTTCCCACCACAATACGAGTTTGCGTCCAATGAAATTGCGCCCGATCATGCCCACTGCGAGGATGATCGCCAGCGTCAAGATAACGCCGGTCCCCGGCAGGTTGAACGGAAACCGGTCGCGGACCGACAGCGGCAGTAGAAGAAGGGTTTGGTCCATGGTGGTGACGATGAGCTTTAGCACCCAGACCGTGATGCCCAACGGCACGAGGATCAAAAGACCCGTCACGAAATACTTGCGCAGTGTAGGCATCGGGCAACTAATTCAGTGGCATGCACAACCCGGACTACATGACGAAGCGCTGGCGGACGAATCACTTGAGGGGGTGCTCTTGGCGGGCTCCGTCGAAGGCGTCGCAGCGGGACTTGAGCCTTCTGCGGGTGCCGCACTGGCCGAGTCTCCCTCCTTTTTGGTGCCGGGACTCGCCTCGGCCGCGGGCGCAGGTTTCTTCGGTGCGGCCGGTGGATTGCGAAAATCCGTCGCATACCATCCCGAACCCTTCAGCTGGAATCCCGCTGCCGTCACCTGTTTGCGCAGCGCCTGCGCATGGCAACTCGGGCATTCCGACAAAGGGGGATCAGAAAGCCTTTGCAAGACATCTTGCGTAAAACCGCAAGCGTCGCAGCGGTAAGCGTAGATCGGCACGGCCGTCCTCCCACACAGTAAGTCCGGTTAAAATACCGGAGGTGAAATACAAAGCTTTGAATTATATATGATTTCCCACGGCGATCGGGCCCTTTCGACGGGCGTGGCTGCAACTCGTCAGACAGACCCCATGACGCCCCACGATGTTGTGGCAAGGCACCATCCGTCGATGGCGCAGGGAACGTAAGCGGGGTCCGCAGGGGCAAAGGGACGGTCCGGACCTGTCACAATTGACCCGTCTTTTGGCGGCGTCTTGCAGCATGACCCGGGGCAGAACTCCTGGCGCCAACCTGGCGCGACAAAAACCTTCTTATCGATGACAGCAAAAAAAACCGGCGCGATTCCGACCCATCACCAGACGGCGTTCGTACTCCAGGGAGGAGGCGCCCTGGGGTCGTATCAGGCGGGCGTTTATGAACAATTGTTTCACACGACCTATCAACCGAACTGGGTGGCCGGAGTCTCCATCGGGGCCGTCAATGCCGCCATCATTGTCGGCAATCCGCCAGAACGACGCATCGCTCACCTGCTCGAATTCTGGCACCGCGTCTCCTCCAGCGTCAGTTCGGTGCCGTTATCGTGGGATGGCGCCCGCGCAGCCTTCAACCGAATGTCGGCCCTGTATGCGGCGATGGTGGGTGTCCGCGGTTTCTATCGGCCCCGCATCATTCCGGCCTTTCTCGAGACACCGGGATCGAGTGGCAGCGTGAGCGTCTACGACGCGGCGCCTCTGCGCGCGACGCTGCTCGAACTGGTCGATTTCGATCTCATCAATTCCAAGAAAATCCGCCTGTCGGTCGGCGCCGTGAACGTTGAGACCGGCAATTCCCAGTATTTCGACAATTTCGAACGTCCGATTGCTCCGGAGCACATCATGGCCAGTGGCGCCCTGCCGCCGGCGTTTGCTCCCGTATTTATCGACGGTCAGGCCTATTGGGATGGAGGAATCGTGTCGAACACGCCACTTCAGTATGTCCTGGACAGCCGTGAGGGTGCAGATTTGCTCGTTTTTCAGGTCGATCTGTTCTCTGCGCGTGGGCCGGTGCCGGTCGATCTACCTGGCGTTCTCTCGAGGCAAAAGGACATCCAATATTCGAGCCGAACGCGTTACACCACGGACACGGCGGCCAAAATCCAGAATACGCGCCAGGCCGCGCGCGAACTCCTGTTGAATCTGCCCGCCCAAGTCAGACGCGATCCCGGCATTGAGGAACTGCAAAAACTCCTGATTACTGCACCGGTCGATATCGTGCATCTCATTTATCGGCAAAAAACATACGAGCATGAATCGAAAGACTACGAGTTTTCGCGCGCCTCGGTACTCGAACACTGGCAAGCCGGCAAACGGGACATGGCCGATACGCTCGAACATCCGGAGTGGCTGCACAAATCGGGACTGGACGATGGCGTGAGCATGTACGATTTGACTCGACCGTCACCATGAATGCGGCTTTGGCGACCGGACCCGTAGCGTCCGGTGATTGGGCCAGTTCCAGACATTGAATCCAGCTAAGATCATGTGAACCCGACGTTCGGATCGAACGTTTCCGTCATTGACCCTTATCTGCCATAAAGAGGTATCTCCATGCAACTCGAAGGTAAAGTCGCGTTTGTCACCGGAGCCGCGAGCGGCATCGGTAAGGAAATCGCCCAGGTGTTTGCGCGCGAAGGCGCGAGGATCGCGATTGCAGATATGAATAAAGAGGCTGCGGAAGCAAGTGCGGCCGAACTTCGAGCAGGCGGTCGTCAAGCGATCAGTGTTGCCGTTGACGTGACCGACGAGGCGCAAGTCGAAGCCGCCGTCAAAGCCACTGCAGACGCGTTTGGCACCGTGGATATCCTCGTGAGCAATGCCGGCATTCAGATCGTGCGACCGGTCGTCGAATTCAGTTTCTCTGACTGGAAAAGGATGCTCGCGATCCATCTGGACGGCGCGTTTCTCACCACGCGCGCTTGCATGCGGCACATGATCGCCAGCAAGCGCGGCGGCAGCATCATTTACATGGGCTCGGTGCATTCCAAAGAAGCATCGATGCTCAAGGCTCCATACGTCACTGCAAAACACGGTCTGATCGGGCTCGCCAAGACGGTCGCCAAGGAAGGCGCGAAGAACAATATCCGCGCCAATGTGATCTGCCCTGGATTCGTGCGCACGCCGTTGGTCGACAAGCAAATCCCCGAGCAAGCCAAAACACTTGGCATCTCCGAAGCCGATGTCATCAAAAACGTCATGCTGAGGGAGACCGTGGATGGTGAATTCACGACCACGGCCGACGTCGCGCAAGTAGCGCTTCTGTTCGCGGCATTTCCGACGAATGCGCTCACGGGCCAATCACTTGTGGTCAGTCACGGATGGTTCATGCAATAACGCTGAGCTGTCACGTCCGCAGACCGCAAGCTCTGGTTTGATGAATTCAGTTCGCCCGCATCTCATCAGCGAAAACTGCCGGCGTATTAACATCTTGCGTCCCTGAGGAAGGCAGATTCTATTGCGCGACGCGATGATCTCTCAGTCCTTTCAGCGGGGTGCTGTTTCATCGAGCAACCTGACTACGGCCTCTCTTCACCGACTCACAAGCGGTGTCCGGGCGTGTCGTCTGTCTAATCTTACGACTTGTTATGGTTTCATTTGCGAGCTGTCGTCCGAGTTCTTGCTTGTCCTATCGCCGACGCTCGCCCGCTCAGCGCGGGGTCCTACACACAGCTCTTCATCCAGTGGCAGCAACCGACCGAGTGTCCTGGTGCTCGGCGCGGGATTTCTCTGCTCATCGTTAGCGATGGGGCGGCGATGAATCATGAGTTCCCGTCGCTCGAGCGAAATGTCAACGATGCATAGGCCCAGCGCCTCGCCATTTCGCAAACCGCACAAAAATTGTTGTGGGTAAATAAAAAGGCCCCTGCTCGGATAGAGCAGAGGCCTTCTAACAACAAAAATGCGTTAGTGAGGAATTAAAACGGGATATCGTCGTCCATATCTTCGAAAGTCGTCGCGGATTTTTTCGCCCCGGCAGCCGCTCTAGGGGCAGGTTTTCCGCCTTCTTCGGCGCCGCGCGAACCATAACCGGGTGCGGGACCTGCGTCCTCGCCACTGGCTGCGCCTCCTCGGGCACCCAGCATTTGCATGACATCGGCAATAACCTCGGTGGTATAGCGGTCTTGCCCTTCTTTATCCTGCCACTTGCGGGTGCGCAATTTGCCCTCAACATAGATTTGTGAGCCTTTTTTGAGGTACTCGCCGGCAACCTCAGCCAAGCGGCGATAGAACGTCACGCGATGCCATTCGGTCGCCTCCTTCTTTTCCCCGCTCGCTTTATCGGTCCAGTTATCGCTCGTCGCGATGGTGACGTTCGTGACCGCCTCCCCGTTGGGCATGTAGCGCGTTTCCGGATCGCGGCCGAGATTTCCAACCAATATGACTTTATTTACCGATGCCATCGGCGCTCTCCTTAGTCCTTCATCGTTGCTACCGCTTCTGCGACCTCTCACGCATACGTCAAATCGCAGGGCCGAAGTGCGCTATATTAGCAGGTTGCCCTTGGCGCTCGAGGGCTTTTGGCTTTGCCGTTTACGCATTTTTACCGGCCGTTTTCGCGGTCGGGCCGAGGCTTGGGCGAATGTTCGCCCGATGCGGAATTCCCACCTTTTGAAATCAATACGAATTGAAGTGATTTGATGGAAGAAATACGTGTTCGGGGTGCGCGCACGCATAACCTGAAAAACATCAGTCTGGACCTCCCTCGCGAGAAACTCATCGTCATTACCGGCTTGTCGGGCTCGGGAAAGTCGTCTCTCGCGTTTGATACCCTTTATGCGGAGGGTCAGCGTCGCTACGTCGAATCCTTGTCGGCCTATGCCCGCCAGTTCCTCCAGTTGATGGAAAAACCGGACGTCGATTTGATCGAGGGTCTCTCCCCCGCGATTTCGATCGAGCAGAAAGCCACCTCCCACAATCCGCGCTCGACGGTTGGCACGGTCACAGAGATTCACGACTACTTGCGACTGCTTTTCGCGCGCGTGGGCACGCCTTACTGTCCGGAGCATCAGCTCGCGCTCGAAGCGCAAAGCGTCGCACAGATGGTCGACGCAGTTCTCGCACTGCCCGAGGACACAAAGCTCATGATCCTGGCGCCGGCTGTGCGCGAGCGCAAAGGTGAGCACGCCGATTTGTTTATGGCGATGCAGGCGCAAGGCTTTGTGCGCTTTCGCGTTGACGGCAAGATCGTCGAGGTCGATGCGCTGCCGAAGCTCAAAAAGACCGAAAAACATAGCATTGACATAGTCGTGGACCGCGTCAAGGTCAAGGCCGATCTGAAGCAACGTCTGGCGGAATCATTCGAGACGGCCCTACGCCACGCCGATGGGCGGGCGATCGTGCTCGAAATGGACACCGGGCAAGAACACGTGTATTCGAGCAAATTCGCCTGCCCCATTTGCGGTTACAGCTTGCAGGAGCTCGAGCCGCGCCTATTCTCTTTCAACAACCCCATGGGTGCCTGCCCAACCTGCGACGGATTAGGCTCCATCCAGTTCTTCGATCCCAAGCGCGTGGTGGCGTTTCCCAATTTGAGCCTCGCCAGCGGCGCGATCAAAGGCTGGGACCGGCGTAACCAGTTCTACTTCCAGATGCTGCAAAACCTTTCGGCCTACTACGATTTCGCGATCGAGCAGCCGTTCGAGAAGTTGTCTGAGGCAATGCAGAACGTCATTCTGTACGGCTCGGGCAAACAGGTCATCCCGTTTTCGTACGTCAACGAGCGCGGCCGCACGGTCATTCGCGAACATGTCTTTGAAGGCGTGATCCACAATCTGGAGCGCCGCTATCGCGAAACCGATTCGATTACGGTGCGCGAAGAGCTTGCGAAATATCTCAATCACAAACCCTGTCCGGAATGTGAAGGAACACGTCTGCGCATCGAGGCGCGCAATGTGCGTGTCGGTCTGAGCGGGCACGACTTGCCCATCTACGAAGTCAGCGCACTGCCGTTGCGCGAGGCCCTACCCTGGTTTGAACAACTGCAGCTTGCGGGGGCGAAGAAGGAAATCGGCGCGCGCATCGTCAAAGAAATCGGGTCACGCCTGAAATTCCTGAACAATGTCGGTCTCGATTATCTTTCTCTGGAACGCAACGCCGATACGCTCTCGGGAGGCGAATCTCAGCGCATCCGACTTGCGTCCCAGATCGGATCCGGTTTGACGGGTGTCATGTACGTACTGGACGAGCCGTCGATCGGACTCCATCAGCGCGACAACGAACGCTTGATCGCGACGCTGAAGCATTTGCGCGACCTCGGAAACTCGGTTCTTGTCGTCGAACACGATGAAGATATGATTCGCGCGGCCGACCATGTGATTGACATGGGTCCCGGCGCAGGCGTCCACGGCGGCCATATCATCGCGCAGGGTACGCCCGCCGAGATCGAGGCCGAAAGCGCGTCCCTGACCGGGCGCTATCTGAGTAAACTATTGCGCATTGCGGTACCCGAACGACGCGTCGCGCCCCGTAAAAATGCAAGCTTGGTCATCGAGGGGGCCACGGGAAACAATCTGAAATCGGTCCGGATGGATCTTCCGGTCGGGCTTCTCGTATGCGTCACCGGTGTATCGGGTTCCGGTAAATCGACGTTGGTCAACGACACCTTGTACCATGCGGTGGCGCGACATCTGTATGGGTCGTCGGCCGAGCCCGCACCCTTCGAATCCGTTAGCGGACTTGAACATTTCGACAAGGTCATCAACGTCGACCAGAGTCCGATCGGGCGTACACCCCGCTCGAATCCCGCCACCTACACCGGCCTGTTTACACCGATCCGCGAACTCTTCGCGGGCGTACCGGCGGCCAAGGAGCGCGGCTACGAGGCGGGGCGCTTCTCATTCAATGTCAAAGGAGGACGGTGCGAGGCCTGTCAAGGCGACGGCGTGCTAAAAGTCGAGATGCATTTTTTGCCTGACGTCTATGTCCCCTGCGATGTTTGCCACGGCAAGCGCTACAACCGGGAGACGCTCGAGGTCCTGTACAAAGGCAAGAACATTACGCAAGTCCTGGATATGACAGTAGAAGACGCTCATGATTTCTTCAAGGTCGTTCCCTCGGTCGCGCGCAAACTCCATACTCTTCTCGATGTGGGTCTGGGTTACATCCGCCTCGGACAATCGGCCACGACACTCTCGGGGGGAGAAGCGCAACGCGTCAAGTTGTCCTTGGAACTTTCCAAGCGCGACACAGGGCGGACGCTCTACATCCTGGATGAGCCCACGACCGGCCTTCACTTTCACGATATCGCGCTTTTTCTGAAAGTGATCCACGCCCTGCGCGACCATGGCAACACGTTGGTCGTCATCGAACACAATCTGGACGTTATCAAGACCGCAGACTGGATCATCGATCTGGGGCCTGAGGGCGGTGACGGCGGGGGAAGCATCATTGCCCAGGGCACTCCGGAGCAGGTTGCCCAAAACGAGGCGAGCTATACCGGGAAGTACTTGGCACCCCTTCTGACCGAAGCGCCCGTCAGGAAGGCGCGCCCCCGCGCCGCGCCCCGTGACTGAGAACAAAACTTGAGAAATCGTCGAGCACAGGGGACAGGCGCCGCAACGGCTTTACCATGGCACCGATGAGTGTGATGTGTGTGACGTTCGGATAGAGCTTGACCGTCACCTCGTCCCCCGCGGCGCGCAGCCGGGCCGCGAGGACCTTCGTATTGCGATCCGGGAACACAAAACGATCCTGAGTCGCAGCCAGAAGCAGCGCCGGGGGTGCATCTGGCGTCACGTGGTTCATGGGCTGTGAATCAGCCGGCGTATCAGGCGCATTGAAGATCGGCCGGATATCTACATCGGTGATCGGTAGAAAATCATAGGGCCCAGCCAGACCGATAAAGCCGGCGAGATCGCGCGAGGAGACACCCTGGCGTCGCAGCCAGCGCGGATCAAGCGCAAGCATGGCGGCGTTGTAGGCACCGGCGCTATGCCCGCTCACGAAAATTCGATGCGGGTCTCCCCCATAGGTTGAAATTTCCCGAATGGTCCATGCGACGGCGCGCGCTCTGTCCGTGAGAAACTCGGGGTACCGCACTTCCGGATAGAGGCGGTAGTCGGCGATAACCGTGACGATGCCCCGCGAAGCCAGCGCCTCACCGACGAACAGGTAGTCTTCGCGCGAAGCGGAAGACCAACTCCCCCCGTAGAAAAATACCACCACGGGCGCATGCGACGGCCGATCGCCCGGCTGGTAGATATCTAAACGCTGACGTGGACGAGCGCCATAGGCAATCGCGGCGGTACGAACGTAAGTGTCGCTGGGCGTCAGGCGGTTGATGACACCGACCGGAGAACAGCCATAGACGACGGTCAGAGCGGCGAGAGCGAAAAAGGTGAGGCGTCTTGAATTCATCACCGTGCGACTTACGCACGGAAACACCGGCTGGATGCGGAAAACCCACTTATTCTTGTAGCCAGAGCGCGGCCTGCGGCGCGAAATAGGTCAACACGCCGTCGGCTCCAGCCCGCTTGAAAGCCAAGAGCGACTCGAGCACCGCCTTCTTTTCGTCAAGCCAGCCGTTCTGGGCGGCCGCCTTGAGCATGGCATATTCCCCGCTGACCTGATACGCATAGGTCGGCATGCCGAAAGCATCCTTGACACGCCGGACAATGTCCAAGTAGGGCATGCCCGGTTTGACCATGACCATATCGGCCCCTTCGGCGATGTCTTGGGCCACCTCCCGCAAGGCCTCGTCGCTATTGGCGGGATCCATTTGGTAAGTCATCTTGTCGCTTGTTCCCAGGCTTGTTGCAGAGCCCACCGCATCACGAAACGGCCCGTAGAATGCGCTCGCGTATTTGGCTGCGTAGGCCAAAATCTTGGTGTGAACGTAGCCGCCTTGCTCCAGGGCGGCGCGGATCGCCCCGATGCGTCCGTCCATCATGTCCGACGGCGCAACAATATCGACGCCCGCCTCTGCTTGAACCAGCGCCTGCCGCACCAAGATCTCCAGTGTCGCATCGTTCATCACATAGCCCATCTCATCGATGACCCCATCCTGGCCATGACTGGTGTAGGGATCGAGCGCAACATCGGTCATAATTCCGAGCTCCGGAAATTGCTTCTTGAGCATCGCGACCGCGCGCGGAATAAGACCGCCCGCATGGATCGCTTCTTTCCCGTCCGGAGTCTTCAGATTCGCCTCGATAGCCGGGAACAGCGCCAACACAGGAATACCGAGCCGAAGTGTCGATTCTGCAACGCCAGGCAAGAAATCCAACGAGATTCGCTCGACGCCGGGCATCGAAGCGACCGGCTGATGCTGGCCGGTCCCCTCGACGAGAAACACCGGATATATCAGATCGTTGGATGTCAAGACGTTTTCGCGCATCATGCGGCGCGAAAAATCATTGCGCCGCATGCGGCGGGCTCGGCTTAAGGGAAACGCCGGAGATGAAAACTTCGGGATTGGGCGAGTCGGCATAGATTTGTTACAGATCGGGAAATCGGGATAGAACTTTTCGTGTGGCGTCCAATCATACGATACAGATGGCTTCGGTCGTCTCCCGCTTCTCCTCCCTGAGCGGGTGCCTTTAACGATAAGGCGTTCTCGCCCCGGCGTCATTCCCCTTGCGTCGGGGCTTTTTTTTGCGAAGCCACAACCTCATTATTGCCCTCCGATATTCCGAGCAATTCAAGAATACGCGCCTGTGCCGCCTCCACACCGACCCTTCGCAGGCTCGAAAACAGCTGGCTCGTATGTTGCGCACCGTAGGTTGACAGCGCCCCGCTTGTGGATTTGAGCGCGGCGCTGGCCTCGCTGCGATTGAGTTTGTCCGATTTGGTCAGGAGCACGTGGATCGGCTTGGCGGTGGGTGCGAACCATTCGATCAGGGCGCAATCCAGATCGGTCATCGGCCGGCGCGCGTCCATGATGAGCACCAGGCCCGTAAGCGCGCCGCGTTGCCGGATGTAGCGCGCGAGCAGCTCTTCCCAGTGTTTTTTGGCCGAGCGGGCCACATTTGCGTAACCGTATCCCGGCAAGTCGACGAGAAACGCAGCCGGCAGAGTCTCATCCTCAGGGTGCGTGCCGACTGCAAAAAAGTTGATATGTTGTGTGCGTCCGGGCGTTTTGCTCGCGAATGCCAGGCGCTTTTGGTGGCACAGGGTATTGATCGCCGTCGACTTGCCGGCATTGGACCGGCCTGCAAAGGCGATCTCCGGCAATCCCAACATCGGCAGGTGCTCCAGGTCATTGACCGTGGTGAAGAATTGGGCTTGCTGGAGCAGCGACATACGGCCTTTCAAAGGGTGTTGATAGAAGCACGCCCACGCGAAGTGGCGTTCGCGAATCGCGCCGGTTGAGTCGATTGATCTCGGAGCAAACTCGAAGTTCTGTATAATAGGATGTTTGTCGCGACCGGGTTCTGGTGATTCTCTTTCTGGATTCCGATCAGGCGCATCGGTAACGGCTTTACCCCCCATTTCGAACCGCATTGAACAGGTAGATCGATGACCCGTGCCATCGCTTTCCACGCTACGCTTGCAAGTCTCCTCTTCGTCTGGGGAGTTGCCGCTCAGGCTCAGACCCCCGCTTCAGGTACCCCCGCATCCAAAGCGCCGGATCTCGCGAAAGGTGCTGCGATAGCGAGCCAAGTATGCGCGGCATGTCACGCCGCAGACGGCAACGCGACCGGCAACGCCTATCCCAAGCTGGCAGGTCAACACGCCGAGTACCTGGTCAAGCAACTTTCCGATTTTAAGAGTGGCGAGCGCGCAAACCCGATCATGGCACCGTACGCCGCCGCCTTATCGACGCAGGATATGGAAAACGTCGCGGCTTATTTCTCTGGACAGAAGCAAAATCCGTCAGCGGCCAAAAATAAAGATACCCTGGCACTCGGCCGGAAGATCTTTCGCGGCGGGATTGCGGAAAAACATGTACCTGCGTGCGCTTCATGTCATGGCCCGACAGGCGCAGGTATTCCGGTTCAGTACCCGAGAATATCGGGGCAATGGGAGGAATATACCGAAGCCCAGTTAGTCGCGTTCCGTTCGGGTGCACGCAAAAACAGCGTGCCGATGGCGGCAATCGCTTCACGACTGTCCGATGCAGAGATCAAAGCGGTGGCGGACTATATCGCCGGCCTGCGCTAGACCCGGCCATCGAGCCCTGCTCTCCGACGTTCACGTCTCTCGCGTCCAAAAACCCGCAAAGTGACCGGGGCCGGTGAGTCCTGGAAGGAATTGCCCCCAAACCCGCCGCATGGACAGCAGTTCGCCTCGCGGTTATTCCCGGACATGAGGTAAAGTAAGTCTCAACGGCAGGGTTGCGCGCTCGATTGCGCGGCCGAGCGGTGCCGCTCATCCCCTTCGGGCATTGTTGCGAAGCCCGAAGTTCGTGTACGGTGCGAATGCTGCGTTCGAGACAGGCCGGGCACGATGGCAAAACCCTTGGAGCAAATGGAGGCCGCGAGCATGCCCTCCCAAAAAGCGCAGGCCCCGTTACTGCGCGTCTCCACACGGGCTACCTTGCGCCAGAAACTGGCACTCGCCACATTGCAGTTGCTCGGCTGGAGCGTCCGCTTTTCGCCGCTTCCGGGCCCGCGCGGGGTCATCATTTTTTATCCGCATACCTCGAACTGGGACTTCGTGCTCGGCATCCTCGCCAAATCTTCGCTCGGACTGTCGTTGCACTTCATGAGTAAGGAATCGCTCTTCCGAGGCCCCGCAGGCTGGATTCTGGGCCGCTTCCTGCGTTCGGTGGGTGGCGAGCCGGTTAACCGGCTGCGTGCCACAGGGACGACGGCGCTGATGGTCGCTCGCATCCGACAAGCGGATCGATTTTGGCTTGCCCTCTCGCCCGAAGGCACGCGTTGTCGCAAGGACAGCTGGCGCTCCGGCTTCTATCAGATTGCGCGTTCGGCCAACGTGCCGCTGGGACTGGCGTATGTCGATCGACGTACGAAGGAGATCGGTATGGTGACCTATCTCGAACTTACCGGCATGCCCGACTTGGATGCCGTCCAAATCCGCCATTTCTATGAAGGGCGAGAGGGTTTGCGCCCCCATTTGGCCTCGCCGATTCGTTGGCGCTGCGAAGCGCCTACATCGGCAGCAAGCGCTCCCCCGCAAGAAGATCCTTGATACTCTCACGTTCTCGAATCAAGTGGAGCTCACCGCCGTCGATCATCACCTCGGCCGCGCGCGGCCGCGTGTTGTAGTTCGACGCCATCGCCATGGCGTAAGCCCCCGAATTCAGAAATGCGAGCAAGTCTCCCTCGGAGAGCGCGAGGGTCCGACCTTTGGCCAGCCAGTCACCCGATTCGCACACGGGCCCGACCAGATCCCACTCCTTGGGCCCGGCGTTCGCCTGCAAGAACGGCAATACTTCATGCCAGGCATCGTACATCGCGGGCCGGATCAGATCATTCATTGCCGCGTCAACCACCGCGAAATTCTTGTGCGAGCCCGTCTTTAAGTAACGCACCTTGCTGATCAAAACACCGGCGGTGCCGGCGATGGATCGTCCGGGCTCGAAGATGAGTTTCAAAGGTTTGCCCTGATGCGAGATTTTGCGCCATTGGGCTACCCGTTCGAAAACAGCCGCCAAGTACGTCTCGACCGCGATCGGTTCTTCGTCTTTGTAGCGAATGCCCAGGCCGCCGCCGAGGTCAAGGTGCCGCAACGTGATGTTCAATCCGCGCAGCGCATCGGCAAGCTCGATCAGCTTGTCTAACGCCATCATGAGCGGTGCCGCATCCAGAAGTTGCGAGCCGATATGGCAATCAATGCCAATAACTTCCAGATGGCGCAGTTGCGCCGCCTCGCGATAGCACGCCAGCGCGTCTTCGTAGGGGATGCCGAATTTGCTCTCCCTAAGGCCTGTGGCAATGTAGGGATGCGTCCGTGCATCGACGTCCGGATTCACGCGCAACGACACCGGTGCAATTTTTCCCTCGTCCCGCGCGACCGCATCGAGCAGTCGCAATTCAGAAATTGATTCCACGTTAAAACACAGGATTTCGTGTTGCAGGGCAAACGCAAGTTCATCGCGCGACTTGCCCACGCCCGAAAAAATCACCTTTTTCGGATCCCCTTGAGCCGCCAGGACACGCGCAAGCTCACCGCCCGAGACGATATCGAAGCCCGCTTCCTGGTGTGCCAGAAGATTGAGTACGGCGATATTTGAATTCGCCTTGACGGCATAGCAGACCAGTGCGTCATGACCGCGACATGCCCGTGTATAGGCCGCCAGGTTGTCGCACAAGGCCGCACGCGAATAGACGTAAGTGGGCGTACCGAAACGCTCGGCAACGCGATCGAGCGCTACGTCTTCGATATGCAACCGACCGCCGCGGTATTCAATGTGGGGCGGCACGGTCATGGATGGAGGGGTAAGGTGGCGTTTGGAGGTATTTGGCCGGAACTCGGATTGGCCGGCGCAAGAGCCGGCGGATTATCGGTAATCTCAGCACCCGGTGCCACGCCCGCAGGATCCGAAGTCAGGGGAGGTGTTGCCAATAACGGCGTGGCCGAAATCGATCGGACGGGCCCAGGGACCGTCTGAACGCCCGTCGGCGGGAGATAGAGCGGCCCGCGCTGGCCACAAGCGCAAAGTAAGAGGGGCGTGAGAGCCAAGCCCGCTACAATCAGGCCATGCACAAGGCGCGCATGCGGCGTTGTCAGCCTCTTTGCTGGTCGGGCACTCTTTCGGGAAAAGGCAGCGCGCATGGATCGATATGCGAAGGGTATCTTGGAGTCTATCATGAGCGATCGGGAGTTCCTGGACGAAGTCGACCGCACGCTTGCCGCAATCGAGTCGGCCATCGAAGCCACTGGCGCCGACATTGAAATCTCGCGTAGCGAGAACGTGTTGACCCTCGAATTCGACGATGGCAGCAAGATTGTCATTAACAGTCAGCTTCCGATGCGCGAACTATGGGTCGCGGCGCGTGCCGGTGGTTTTCATTTCCGGCATTCACTCGGTGAGTGGCGCAACACGCGCGATGCTTCTGAATTGTTTGCTTCGCTCACCCGATGGGTCAGCGCGCAAGCGGGTGTACCGCTGCTTTTGGCGCGTTAGCGAAGGTTGTCGACGACCGCGCGACCCGGTTTTTAGTTGCGCCGCGTGCCATAAGGCACCGGCGGCGATGGCGCTGGCGGCGCTTGGCGCGTTTGCACCGGAGGGACGCCGGTCCCTTGGCTTGGCGGCGTCGGGGAGGGACCGATGTTTTCCGATGGTTGCACGCCCGACGATGGAGGGCCATAAGTCGAAGCCGAGCCGGGTGGACTGAATTCTGAGGGACTGCCCGCCGCCCCGGGGGACGCCGGTCCGGGTGCAACGGGGTTCGCGGGCGGGAGTCCGACGGACGTGATCCCGCCTTGACCGGGTTGGTTCTCGGTGTAGTAAAACTCTCCCCCCACGTTGACCACGCCCGGTGGCATGGTGCGCTCTTTTTCCGGAACGCCTTTTAAGGCAGTCTCCATGTACGAGATCCAGATCGGGAGGGCGAGGCCACCCCCTGTCTCACGATCTCCAAGCGAGCGAGGCTGATCGAAACCCACCCACACGATGCTTACCAGATTCTCGTTGCTGTACCCTGCAAACCACGCATCGTGCGAATCGTTGGTCGTTCCCGTTTTCCCACCGATATCGGTGCGCTTTAGCGCCGCCGAGGCACGCGCTCCCGTGCCATAGCGCGCGACGCCCTTGAGCAGACTATCCATGGTGAAGGCATTGCGTGCATCAATGACCCGATTCGCAGGATCCCCCGCGACTGCCGGATTGGCCTGGGCAATGATTTGTCCATTGCTGTCCGTAATGCGCGAAATGAAATACGGATTGATCTTGTAGCCGCCGTTGGCAAACACCGAATACGCACCGACCATTTGCCAAGGCGTCACCGAGCCTGCGCCAAGAGCCATCGGAAGGTAGGCCGGATGCTTCTCGGGATCGAACCCAAAGCGTCCAATGTAGTTCTGAACGTATTTCGGTCCGATCGCCTGAAGGATCCGGATCGATACCATATTCTTCGACTTGGCCAACCCCTGACGCATCGTCATCGGCCCTTCGTATTTATTGTCGTAGTTCTTGGGCTCCCAGGTCTGACTGCCCGTCTGCGCCGCATCGATGATGATCGGCGCGTCGTTGATAATCGTTGCCGGGGTGAATCCTTTTTCCAGCGCTGCCGAATAGACGAACGGCTTGAAGCTTGAACCGGGCTGGCGCCACGCCTGTGTGACGTGATTGAATTTATTGCGGTTGAAGTCAAAACCACCCACGAGTGCATGAACGGCACCATTCTGGCTGCTGGCAGCCACAAGAGCCGCCTGAATTTGTGGCAGTTGAATGATTTCCCACGCGCCTTTGGCGTTTTTCGTAATGCGGATGATGGCGCCGCGTCGCAGCCGTTTGTCGGCGGGCGCCTTCTGGCTTAGCGCAAATGCCGCGAACTTCAACCCCGCTCCCGTAATCTCGAACGTCTCTCCCGGCCGCGCCGCGCGAACGGCCTTCGGAGTCGCGTCGAGCACAACGGCCGCCAAGATATCGTCACTGTCGACGTAATCGAGCAGCGCATCTTCGATGGCCTGGTTCAGTTCATCCCCGTCGGGAGGCAGGTCGACGAATGCCTCCGGTCCATCGTAGCCATGATGACGTTCGTAATCGAGAACTCCATTTCGCAACGCGGCATAGGCCGCATTCTGCTCGGTCGATATGAGCGTGGTGTAGATGCTCAGTCCGCGCGTGTAGGCATCCTCCTTGAATCGATCATAGGCAATCTGGCGCGCCATCTCCGCAACGTATTCGGCGTGCACCGCGTATTCATTGCCCTCGACCTTGACCGCCAATTTCGTGTTCAGCGCTTTTTGGTACTCGTCTTCGGTCAGAAATCCGAGCGCCAGCATCCGTCCCAGGACATATTCCTGCCGTGCGCGCGCACGGGTCGGATTGACGACCGGATTGTATGCGGAAGGCGCTTTGGGCATACCCGCGAGCATCGCCGCTTCAGCAGGAGTGATGTCCTTCAGAGACTTGCCGAAGTAAACCCGTTCGGCCGAACTAAAGCCGTATGCACGTTGACCGAGGTAGATCTGATTGATGTAGACCTCGAGGATCTGATCCTTGGTCAGGCTGGCCTCGATCTTAAAAGCCATGAGCACCTCGTAGAACTTGCGCGTATAACTTTGCTCGCTCGACAAGAAAAAGTTTCGCGCGACCTGCTGCGTGATCGTGCTCGCACCTTGTTTGCGGCCTGCGCCGAACGCCGTGCCATGCGCCACGTTGGCCAGGAAGGCGCGTATCACGCCGACGTAGTCGATGCCGCCGTGTTGATAGAAGCGATCGTCCTCCGCGGCCAGAATCGCCTGTTTCATGACAAGCGGTACATCGCGGATATGCACGACATTGCGACGCTCTTCTCCAAATTCTCCGATCAAAACGTTGTCTGCCGTGTAGACTCGCAGCGGAATCTTGGGCCGATAGTCGGTCAAGCTATCGATGGAAGGCAGGTTCTTGTAAGCCAGGGATGTGGCCAACGTCAGAAGAAACACGCCCGACAGAAACGCGGCGGCCGTGAGAAGAACCACCCATGCGCCGATGCGCAGAGCGATTTTGACGGGCGCACGCAGGGGGCGACCGGAAGGACTTTCGTCAGATACGGGCATTCAGGGGATTCTCTTGCAGGCAGACATCTGTTTGATTATAGCGGGCGCGGCAACCGGCCTAGGTTTCGGTCCTTGCATGGACCGCTTAGAAAGCCTTAGATAGCGTCCCATGTTCAACTTATTAATGAGTCGCATAGCGGGTTTTCACGATGTTGTTTTTTCCACGGGCCTCCGTGGAAATACCTTTACATTTTTTGAATGTTATTGCTAGCATCTCAAGTGAATTTTATATATATTCCCTAACCCCGCGTAGTTAATAGGTTTTTTATAGGGCGCAGACCCGGGGTAGGACGCGCGACTCAACAATCGTTCATCAGTGGAGAGCTTCCTTTGGCCTTCGATTTCGGGGCACTCTTTTTTTCGCAGAATCAACCTCTCGTCGGGTTGGATCTGAGCTCTTCGAGCGTGAAGCTGGTTGAACTATCCGGTTCGGCTGCAGCAGGCTTTCGTCTTGAGAAGTATGCCATCGAGCCCTTGCCCAAGGGCGCCATAACCGATGGTAACGTGGAAAATCTCGACGCGGTGTCCGAGGCTGTGAAGCGCGCGTGGAAAAAAAGCGGCACCAAGTTCAAGAACGTCGCGCTCGCCCTACCTAGCGCCGCCGTGATCACAAAAAAGATCATGCTTCCGGCGGGCCTATCGGAAGAAGCGCTTGAATTTCAGGTTGAAAGCGAAGCGAATCAGTACATCCCGTTCGCTTTGGATGAAGTGAGCCTCGACTTCAGTGTCATCGGTCCCGCACCGAATTCAGCCGACGATGTTGAAGTTCTGCTGGCCGCGTCGCGCAAGGAGAAGGTCGAAGACCGGGTCGCCGTGGCCCAATCGGCCGGACTGAGACCTGCAATCATGGATATCGAATCGTTCGCCGCGCGTGCGACGGCCGAACGTATCATCAAGCTCATGCCCAATGAAGGCGAAGGGCAGATCATTGCCCTGTTTTCAATCGGGGCCTACACCACCAGCATTTCTGTGACGCTAAACGGTCAGGCCATCTACGAGCGTGAACAAGCGTTTGGCGGCGCACAACTGACGCAAGATGTCGCGCGCGCCTATGGTCTTTCCGTCGATGAAGCCGAAACAAAAAAGCGCAGCGGCGACCTGCCGGAAAACTTCGAACGCGATCTATTGCAACCCTTTGCGGACAATATCGCGCTGGAGGTAACGCGCGCGCTTCAATTCTTCTTCACCTCCACTCCCTACAGCCGCATCGATCAGATTCTTCTGGCGGGCGGTTGTGCGGTCATCCCGGGTCTGGTCGACGTGGTGGGCACACGAACGCAGGCGGCGACGTCGATCTTGAATCCATTCAAGGGAATGGATATGCATCCTTCCATCCGCGAAAAGCAAGCGCGCCTTGATGCCCCGTCGCTTCTCATTGCGTGCGGGCTGGCCATGCGGAGGATCAGCTGATGGCCCAGATCAATCTACTGCCGCACCGAGAGTTGCGCCGCGCGCAACGCCGACGCGAATTTTATGTCATGGCGATTCTCGCGTTCGCCGCCGCCGCCGTAATCGTCTTTGTTGGGGGTGTCATTATCAGCGGCGCGATTGAATCGCAAACCGAGCGCAACAATTTCATCAAGGTTGAAAACACCAAACTAGACGCACAGATCAAGGAGATTGCCGATCTGAAACAGGACATAGAAAGCCTCAAGGCCCGCCAAGAGGCCGTCGAGGATCTTCAGGGCGATCGCAATATTCCGGTGCATTTACTCGATGAGTTGGTCAAACAGGTTCCTGAAGGGATTTATCTGACCAGTGTCAAGGAAGCGAGTAACTTGCGCGTCACCCTGGTCGGTTACGCGCAATCCAACGACCGCGTCTCGGAGATGCTGCGCAACCTGAGCACCCATTCCGAATGGCTCGAAACACCCGAACTGGTTGAAATCAAGGCCGCAACGGCCGGCACGGACAAACGCCGTGTTTACCAATTCACGATGAATGTCAGTCTGAAACGCCCGGTTACGGCCAAAGATGCGACGGCAGTGCCCGCGGGCACATCTCCCGGCGCCAAACGTCTGCCCGCCGCGGGACCCGCGTCGATGAAACCGTAATTCGGGACCGCCATGGCTAACCTCAAATCCTATCTCGATCAGTTCCGAAACCTGAACCCGCGCGACGTCGGCACCTGGCCTGTATTGCCACGCCTGGCTACGACAGGCGGCATCGTCTTGGTAGTGCTCCTGCTCGGTTACTTCTTCTATTGGAGTGACGAACTTTCCACCCTCCAATCGCTGCAGTCCGAAGAATTGACGCTAAAGACCCAGTACAAGGCCAAGTTGACCCAGGCCGTCAATCTAGAGCCGTTGCGCAAACAAAAGGAACAGGTATCGCAATACGTGCTGCGACTGGAGAAACAACTGCCGAGCAAATCCGAAATGGACGCATTGCTTTCGGATATCAATCAGGCTGGCGTGGGACGCGGATTGCAATTCGAATTATTCAAGCCTGGGAAAGCCACGGTCAAGGACTACTACGCAGAGCTGCCCATTGAGATCAAGATCACCGGCAACTACCATGACCTGGGCCAGTTCACGAGCGATATCGCGAGTCTGCCGCGGATTGTGACGCTCAATGAACTGTCGATCACCTCGAACGAAAAAGTCACCACGAATTCAAGCACTACGGGTGGTCCGCTGACCATGGACGCGATAGCCAAAACCTTCCGCTATCTCGACCCTGAGGAAGTCCTGGCTCAAAAGCGGGCAAAAGCGGCTGAAGCGAAGAAAGGAAAAGTGAAATGAGGCGCCTTGTGATCGTCGCCAGTTGCATGCTGCTCCTGTCGGCATGTGGCGGCTCGGACGACGAGTTGCGCCAATGGATGGCGAACGCCCGGAAGGACGTTCATCCGGTCGTCACCCGCCTGCCTGAGCCCAAAACTTTCGAGCCGTTCGTATACAACGACCAGGCCGATATCGACCCGTTTGATCCGCAGAAGATTACGAACATGCTGCGCCGGCTCGCGGCTCAATCGAACAACGGCCTTGCGCCGGACATGACGCGGCGTAAAGAGCCGCTCGAGAGCTACCCGCTTGATTCGATCACGATGGTGGGCATTTTGTCGCGCCCCAATTTGCGCTACGCGTTATTGCGCGCAAACGGCGTGGTCTATCAAGTCAAGGTTGGAAACTACGTTGGACAAAACTTCGGAATCGTCACCAAGATCTCCGATAGCGAAGTGACGCTTAAGGAAGTGGTCCAGGACGCCTCCGGCGAATGGGTTGAACGCATCAGTACGCTGCAATTGCAGGAGAGCAAAAAATGATACGAGTAAAGCGGACGTTCGGAGGATCGTTTGGACACAGTCTCGGTGTCTGGATGATCGTATCGCTTTTGGCCGGCGCATCCAGTGGTGCCTGGGCACAAAGCAACTCGATAAACGCGATTGCCACCACCGAACAGGGCTCGAGCCTCGTCATCAAGCTCACACTGAATGCACCTCTGGCGAATCCACCGGCGGGATTCTCGGTCGCCTCTCCGGCGCGTGTCGCGCTGGATTTCCCGAATACGACCAACAACATCGGCCGGAATTCGGTCGAATCCAATCAAGGTGAGTTGCGTTCGATCAACGTGGTTCAGGCTGGCGACCGCACGCGCGTCGTCTTCAACTTGAAGCGCATGGTCAGTTACACCACCACGCTGCAAGGGAACGTCGTTCTCGTGACTTTGTCGCCGGCAAGCCCCGACGGCTCACCCGCAATCGTCCCCCCGCCGAGCCGATTCGCCGAAGCGACCCCTGGCGTGACAGCCGCACACGCGCTGCGCGACGTCGACTTTCGTCGTGGGCCTGATGGCGAAGGCCGCATCATCGTCGACCTCTCAGACAGCCAAACGGGTGTGGACATCAAGACCCAAGGGCAAAGCATCGTCGTCGATTTCCTGAATACGGCTCTGCCGGAGAACTTGCGGCGACGACTGGTCGTGAGCGATTTCGCCACGCCAGTACAAACGATCAATACCTTCACCCAAGGTGAAAATACGCGCATGGTGATCGAGCCGCGCGGCCTATGGGAACATAGCGCCTATCAAACGGACAATCGACTGGTGATAGAGGTCAAGGCGGTCCGGGAGGATCCCAACAAGCTGTTCCAGGGTTCTCAGCCCGGCTACAAAGGCGAACGACTATCCTTGAACTTCCAAAATGTCGAGGTGCGAGCGCTGCTGCAGGTGATTGCTGACTTTACCAATCTGAACATCATCACGAGTGATTCGGTCGGTGGCAACCTCACCTTGCGCTTGAAGGATGTACCTTGGGACCAGGCGCTGGCCATCATCTTGCAAGCCAAGGGATTGGACATGCGGAAAAACGGCAATGTCATCCTGGTCGCGCCTAAAGATGAACTCGCCACGAAAGAGAAGCTCGATCTCGAGGCCAAATCCCAAATCGCGGACCTTGAGCCTCTGCGCAGTGAAGTCTTTCAACTGAACTATCAGAAGGCCGATGCCATGAAGGCCTTCCTGAACGGCGACGCAGTTCCGGGCGCAAATGGACAGGCCAGCACCTCGAGTTCGACTTCCGGCAATCGCAACCCGGTTCTGTCCAAACGGGGAGCCGCCTCATCGGATCCGCGGACCAATCAACTGTTTGTCTCGGATATCCCCAGCAAACTCGAGGAAATCCGCGGCATCATCGCGCGCTTGGACGTACCGAGCCGTCAGGTTCTGATCGAAGCGCGGGTCGTGGTCGCCGACGACGGCTTCACGCGTCAATTGGGCAATAAACTCGGTTATTACAACAGCAATCCCACCGGCGAACCCTTGGGCAGCAGTGGCTTGCGCTCGACCATTGGCGGCAACTACGGCACCCTACCGTTCGCCTCCACGGGTGTGGCCAATTCGATCGGCACGCTGCCGCAAGGCCTGACCCAAAACGCGAACGGGACGATCACCGGTACGGTCCCGGTGGTGCAGTTGCAACCTGCCCTCTCGACCAACACGCCGTTCGTCAGCCTGCCCGCAGGGGGTGCCGCGACCCCGGCGTCCTTGGCCATCAGCCTGTTTAGGGCCGGCTCAAGCCGCTTTCTGAACCTGGAATTGACGGCCTTGGAGCAAGATAACCACGGCAAACTCATCTCGAGTCCGCGTGTGGTCACGGCTGACCAGGTCAAAGCGATCATCGAACAGGGAACCGAATTGCCGTTCCAGGTCGCCACGAGCAGCGGCGCGACCAGCATCCAGTTCCAAAAGGCCAACCTGAAGCTTGAGGTGACCCCGCAGATCACACCCGAAGGCAATATCATCCTGACGGTCGACGTCACCGATGACAGTGTCGGCCAATCGACACCGGCAGGCTTTGCCATCGACACGAAACACGTCAATACTCAGGTTCTCGTCGAGAATGGCGGCACCGTCGTGCTCGGCGGCATCTATGAACTGACGGATCGGAATGACGTGAACAAGGTGCCTTTCTTCGGCGACATTCCCTACCTGGGGTACTTGTTCAAGAGCACCAATCGAACGTACAGCAAAACGGAGCTCCTGGTTTTCATCACGCCGAAGATCATCGACGACAAGATCAGCGCACAATAACGCCACGTCTTTGAGCGCAAATGCCGCCCCTCGTGGGCGGCATTTCTGTTTTGGGGGGGCAACGATTAGAATTGGGGCGTGAAAGCCGCTTCTTCAAACTTGTTTCTGGTGGGCCTGATGGGTGCCGGCAAGAGCACTATCGGCCGCCACCTGGCCACACAACTGGGTAAGCGCTTCGTCGATTCCGATCGCGAACTGGAAGCCCGCACGGGCACGACCATCCCGGTCATTTTCGATATTGAAGGCGAGGTCGGCTTCAGAAGGCGGGAAGCGCTCTTGGTCCAAGAACTCACGCAGGAGACGGGGATCGTCCTTGCAACCGGCGGTGGTGCGGTCCACGATCCCGACACGCGCGAAGCGTTAAAGGCGCGGGGATTTACGATCTACCTGTGCGCGAGCCTAGCCGATCTCGTCGTACGTACGCGACGCGACCGCAATCGTCCGCTTTTGAATACCGCTGATCCGCGCAATCGACTCGAAGAACTGCTGGCGCTGCGGGATCCTTGGTATCGGGAAGTGGCCGATCTCGTCGTCGAGACCGGTCGACCCAGCGTAGCGCGCGTGGTTGCCCATATTCTAGAGACCTTGAAAGCGATACCCGAGGTCACCGGTGAATGGGTGTTCGAGGACACACCGCGGGGTTTGGCATGATTGAGCTTGAGGTCGGGTTGGGGAACCGCAGCTACCCCATCGTGATCGGGTCGGGTGTTCTGAAAAGTTCCGACTGGTGGTCGGCCCATGCGCCGGAAGCGGTGGTTGCCGTCATCACCGATGAAAACGTGAGCCCGCTCTATGCGCCGGTCCTGTCGAATATTTTGGAGCAACTGGGCAAGCGCGTGGTCAAGGTGGTATTGCCTGCCGGGGAGTCGTCCAAGTCGTGGCAAATGCTCGATCGGCTCTTTGACCAATTGTTAGCTGCGCATTGCGATCGCGACAGCCTCGTCGTGGCGTTAGGCGGCGGTGTCATGGGCGATTTGGCGGGTTTTGCCGCAGCCACGTACCTTCGTGGGGTGCCCTTGATTCAAGTGCCCACGACACTCCTCGCCCAGGTCGATTCGTCAGTCGGCGGCAAAAACGGCATCAATCACCAGCGCGGCAAAAATATGATCGGCACGTTTTACCAGCCCCGCGCTGTTTTGATCGATGTCGACACGCTCAATACCCTGCCGCCACGCGAAGTGGTCGCAGGCCTGGCGGAGGTGATCAAGCATGGCGCAATCGCCGACGCGTCTTATTTTGCGTGGCTCGAAGACAATCTTGACAGCCTGCTGAAGCGTGAGCCCGAAGCGCTGGTCGAGGCCATCCGCGGATCATGTGCGATCAAGGCCCGAGTCGTCGCCGCCGATGAACGGGAAGCGGGCATACGCGCCATCCTCAATTTCGGCCATACCTTTGCCCACGCGATTGAAACCGGTCTGGGATACGGTTTTTGGTTGCACGGTGAAGCGGTCGGCTGCGGCATGGTCCAGGCGACTCGACTGTCGATGCAGACGGAAGGGTTTGACGCGGAACAGGCACTGCGCCTTTCCACTTTGATCGAGCGCGCGGGGCTTCCCATGTTCGCGCCCGATTTCGGGCGCGAACGCTGGCTCGAATTAATGGCGCTCGATAAGAAGGTCAAAGACGGCGCGATGCGGTTCGTGGTACTCGAGGCAATCGGAAAGGCACGGCTTCGGACCGTACCCGCCGGGGTCCTGGCTCGCGTACTGGAGCAAACCGCCACGTTGAATGTGGGCGCGCTCTTGCGGGGGATACCTCCGAATGCGGGCTTGCATCAGCGATCAAAGGCATCGGCGTGATCCGTAGCGCAGGGCAAGCCTTCTATGCCCCAGCTCTGACGCCTTACGCGGCCGAACCGGAACGCAGCGCGGGACGCCGGTATGCGGAGCCGGGTACGACCACACGCACGGAATTTCAGCGCGATCGCGACCGGATTGTGCATTCCTCGGCCTTTCGTCGCCTTGAGTACAAGACCCAAGTTTTTGTCAATCATGAAGGCGATCTGTTTCGTACGCGATTGACGCATTCGCTCGAAGTGGCACAGATTGCCCGATCGATCGCGCGCAATCTCGGCGTCAACGAAGATCTGGTGGAAGCGATCTCCCTGGCGCACGACTTGGGTCACACACCGTTCGGTCACGCCGGTCAAGATGCCCTGAATGCTTGCATGAAACCCTACGGGGGATTCGAGCATAACCTGCAGTCGCTGCGCGTGGTCGACGAACTCGAGGAGCGGTACGGCGGCTTTGACGGACTGAATCTGTGTTTCGAGACGCGTGAAGGGATCTTGAAGCATTGTTCGTTGAAGAACGCCCGCAAACTGGGTGACGTCGGTCAGCGGTTCTTGTTGCATCGGCAGCCTTCGCTCGAAGCTCAGATTGCCAATCTGGCCGACGAGATCGCCTATAACAATCACGATATCGACGACGGCTTACGATCAGGCTTGCTCCAGATCGAGCAGATGATGGAGATTGGATTGTTCGCGCATCATGCGAGCATTGTTCAGACGGAATTTCCCAAAATCGGGGATCGGCGCCTGATTTTGGAGACGGTGCGGCGCATGATCAACTTTCTCATCGTCGACGTCATCGAAACCAGCCGCGTCAATATCGAAGCAAGCGCACCCAAAGACATCGAGGACGTACGAGGCGGCCCGGCGATGATCGCGTTTAGTGACGGCGTGCGCATCGAAGCCGATGACCTCAAGCGCTTTTTGCGCGATAACCTGTATCGCCATTATCAGGTTCAGCGCATGACGAGCAAGGCTCAACGAATCGTCAAAGCGCTGTTCGAAGCTTTCTGCGCAGATCCCGGCCTGTTGCCGTCAGGACACCAGGCACGCGCGCAAAGTGATCAGCCGCGCGCCATCGCAGACTATATTGCGGGCATGACCGACCGCTACGCCATGCGCGAACACCGCAGGCTGTTTGCGGTCGACGATCTCTGACACCAAAAGTTCATCCGCCGGTCGGGCGCGTGCGCCCGGTGTATGCGGTGATCTACGAGGACTAAAAGCAAGGTGGCACGACTACCCCGGCTCTATGCCCCCAATCTGCCCCACCATGTGTTGCAGCGAAGTGCGGCTGGCACGCAGATCGCGCAAACCGCCGACGACTATTTAACGCTGCATGGGCTCCTGTGCGACAGTGCACGCGTCTGTGGAGTGTCGTTGCACGGATATGTGCTGATGTCGAACCATTTTCACCTGCTGGCAACGCCGGCCAATGCGACGGCTTTGCCGCGCATGATGCAGGCCATAGCGCGACGGTATAGCCAATACTTCAATCGGCGCTATGGACGTCGCGGCACCTTGTGGGAAGGGCGCTACCGATCGACCATTCTGGAAGTTGATCGGTATTTTCTGATGTGTCTGCGCTACATCGAACTGAACCCGTGCCGTCTGGGTTTGGTGGCCGACCCCGGTCACTATCCGTGGTCCTCTTATCGCCACCACATCGGCCTTGAATCGCAGCCCGGGGTGACGGACCACGCGGCCTACTGGGCCCTGGGGAATACGCCGTTCGAGCGCCAAGCCGCCTACCACGCCTTATTTGACCTCGCCTTGAAACCTGACGAGCTCACCCGATTGCGTGAGGCGACACAACACGGCTGGGCCCTCGGCGACCCGGAGTTTGTCGAACGTTTGAGCTTCCACTCGAACCGGCGTGCCGCACCCTTGACGCGCGGACGCCCGAAAAAACGCGCTTAGTTCGACGCACGGCGCCCGTCAATCTGTCCCCTTTTTAAGAGGACGCGATCCCGATCCATATTTAAATAGGGTCAGATACTATTTTAATTCCTTGTTTTCGATGCTGCGGCGCATTATAGTTCCTCTATTACGAGCATGAACCAAGGCGGGAGAAGTCATGGGCGAAGACTTGAGCAAAGAAGAAGCAGCGGCCTTCCCACAGGGCATGGCGGGCGCGCCCGCCGCGCAGGGTCTATACGATCCCGCCAACGAACACGATGCGTGCGGCGTAGGCTTCGTGGCCCACATCAAGGGTACCAAAAGTCACAGCATCATCGAAAAAGGGTTGTTGATTCTCAAAAACCTCGACCATCGGGGTGCGGTCGGCGCCGATCCCCTGATGGGGGACGGGGCAGGTCTTTTGATTCAGATCCCGGACGCTTTTTTGCGTGTCGAGATGGCCAAACAAGGGGTGCAGTTGCCACCGGCGGGCGAGTATGGCGTCGGCATGGTGTTTCTGCCCAAGGAACACGCGTCCCGACTGGCCTGCGAGCAGGAGATCGAACGCGCGGTTCGCGCGGAACGCCAGCTGCTCTTGGGCTGGCGCGACGTGCCTGTGGACCGGGACATGCCGATGTCGCCCAATGTTCGTGCGAAGGAGCCGGTGATCCGGCAGATCTTCATTGGCCGCGGTCCCGACATCATGGTGACCGATGCCCTTGAACGCAAGCTCTACATCATCCGGAAATCCTCAGGCCATGCAATCCAGGCATTACATCTGGCCCACGGCAAGGAATTCTTCGTTCCCTCGATGTCGGCGCGCACCATCGTCTACAAGGGATTGCTCCTGGCCGATCAGGTCGGTCGCTATTATCGTGATCTGGCGGAGCCGAGCGTGGTCTCTGCCCTGGCGTTGGTGCATCAGCGCTTTTCGACCAACACGTTTCCCAGCTGGGAGCTCGCGCACCCCTACCGCCTCATCGCCCACAACGGAGAGATCAACACCGTCAAGGGCAATGTAAACTGGATCAACGCGCGCCAGCAAGCCATATCCTCGCCGGTCCTCGGAAGTGACCTCGATAAGATTTGGCCGCTCATCTATCCGGGGCAGTCGGATACGGCGTCATTCGATAACTGTCTCGAAATGCTCGTCATGGCCGGCTACCCGCTGGCGCAAGCCATCATGATGATGATCCCCGAGGCCTGGGAGCAACACGCCCTGATGGACGAGAACAGGCGCGCATTCTACGAATTCCACGCCGCGATGATGGAACCGTGGGACGGACCCGCCTCTATCGCGTTTACCGACGGGCGCCAAATCGGTGCGACACTCGACCGTAACGGCCTGCGACCCGCGCGCTACCTGATTACCGATGACGACTTGGTGGTCATGGCCTCCGAGGCCGGCGTGCTGCCGATTCCGGAATCCAAAATCGCCAAGAAGTGGCGGCTGCAGCCCGGCAAGATGTTTCTCATTGATACTGAAGCGGGTCGCATCATCGATGATGCGGAACTCAAGAACACGTTGGCCAATGCCAAACCCTACAAGGAATGGATCAACCGCATCCGCGTCAAACTCGATGAGCTTCAATGTCGGCCCGGGGAAGCGCACGATCCCAAAGGCGACGTGCCTGAGGCCTTGCTCGATCGCCAGCAGGCATTTGGCTATACGCAGGAGGACATCAAGTTTCTGATGGCGCCCATGGCCGCGGTCGGGGAAGAAGCGATCGGTTCGATGGGCAACGACTCGCCACCGGCGGTGATGTCCAACAAACTCAAAACGCTCTATGGCTACTTCAGGCAGCTTTTTGCCCAAGTGACCAATCCGCCGATCGACCCCATCCGCGAACAGCTAGTGATGTCCTTGGTCTCGTTCATCGGGCCAAAACCCAATCTTTTGGATCTAAACAACATCAATCCGCCGATGCGGCTTGAAGTGTCCCAGCCGGTCCTGGATTTCGATGACATGGCTGTCATCCGCAACATCGGAAGCCACACCGACCATAAGTTCAAGAGCTGCGAATTGGATATCTGCTACCCGGTGGCGTGGGGCAAGGAAGGTATTGAAGCGCGCTTGGCGTCGCTTTGTGCCGAGGCGGCCGACGCGGTCAAATCGGGCTACAACATCCTCATCGTATCGGATCGGAGAGTCGACGCGACAAACCTGGCCATCCCGGCGTTGCTCGCCACATCGGCCATACACCAGCATCTGGTCGCGCGCGGCCTGCGTACCTCGACCGGACTGGTCGTGGAAACCGGCTCTGCGCGCGAGGTTCATCACTTCGCTGTCTTGGCAGCCTATGGCGCCGAGGCAGTACATCCGTATCTCGCACTGCAAACACTCGTGTCGCTTGCGCGTCAGCTGACCGGCGAATCGGAGCCCGATAAGGCCCTCTCGAACTACACGCGCGCGATCGGCAAAGGTCTCATGAAGGTGATGTCCAAGATGGGGATATCGACCTACATGTCGTATTGTGGCGCGCAGATCTTCGAGGCGGTGGGCCTCTCCCATGCCTTGATCGAGAAGTACTTTACCGGTACTTCCTCGACGATCGAAGGGATTGATGTATTCGACGTCGCCGAGGAAGCGATCCGTCTGCATCGCGTGGCCTTCGGCGATGACCCGGTGCTCGCCCATGCGCTGGATGCCGGCGGCGAATATGCCTACCGTGTCCGCGGCGAAGAACACATGTGGACGCCCGAGGCGGTCGCCAAACTTCAGCACGCGAGCAAGCTCAACAGCTTTTCCACCTACAAGGAATATGCTGCGATCATCAACGACCAGAGCCGTCGCCACATGACCCTACGCGGTCTATTCGAATTCAAGGTCGATCCGGCTCGCGCCATTCCGCTCGACGAGGTGGAACCCGCCAGCGCGGTCGTCAAGCGCTTTTCGACCGGGGCGATGTCGCTCGGCTCAATCTCCACCGAAGCCCACGTCACCCTCGCCATCGCCATGAATCGCATGGGCGGAAAATCGAACACCGGTGAGGGCGGCGAGGATGAAAACAGATATCAGGACTTCCTGAAGGGCATCCCGATCAAGGCCGGTCAGACATTGACCTCCGTATTGGGCCCCGGCCGGGTCGTCGCGGATCAGGCCCTCGAGGAAGGCGATTCGTTACGCTCGCGCATCAAGCAAGTCGCCTCAGGCCGATTTGGGGTCACTGCGGAATATTTGGTATCGGCCGACCAGATCCAGATCAAGATGGCCCAGGGCGCGAAACCCGGAGAAGGAGGTCAGCTGCCCGGACACAAGGTATCCGAATACATCGCCAAACTGCGTTTTGCAGTTCCGGGTGTCGGCTTGATTTCACCGCCGCCGCATCACGATATCTATTCGATCGAGGACTTGGCGCAGCTCATTCACGACCTCAAGAACGTCAATTCACGCGCCTCCATCTCGGTCAAATTGGTCTCCGAAGTCGGGGTCGGGACAGTGGCGGCCGGCGTCGCCAAGGCCAAAGCGGATCACGTCACGATCTCGGGTCACGATGGCGGCACAGGGGCTTCCCCCGTGTCATCCATCAAGCACGCGGGTACGCCGTGGGAATTGGGCTTGGCCGAGACGCAGCAGACGCTGGTGTTGAATCGACTTCGGGGACGTATCGCGGTCCAAGTGGATGGTCAAATGAAAACCGGCCGCGATGTCGTCATCGGCGCCATGCTCGGCGCCGACGAATTCGGATTTGCGACCGCTCCGTTGGTGGTGAGCGGATGCATCATGATGCGCAAGTGTCACTTGAACACCTGCCCGGTCGGCGTGGCGACCCAGGATCCCGTGCTGCGCCGCAAGTTTCAGGGTAAGCCCGAGCATGTCGTCAACTACTTCTTCTTCGTGGCCGAAGAAGTACGCGAAATCATGGCTCAGCTGGGCGTTCGGCGCTTTGACGAACTGATTGGTCGCTGCGATTTTCTCGACACCCGTAAAGGAATCGAGCACTGGAAGGCTAAGGGGCTGGATTTCTCGAGGATTTTCTATCAGCCCCCGGTTCCCTCCGAAGTCGCACGCTCGCATCATGAAGAACAGGAACATGGACTCGCGCGTGCCTTGGACCACAAGTTGATTGAGCGAGCCAGACCGGCGCTCGATACGGGCGAGAAAGTATCCTTCATTACCCCTGTGCGTAACGTCAATCGAACCATCGGCGCCATGCTCTCTGGAGAGGTGGCGCGACGTTATGGACACGCCGGACTTCCCGACGACACGATCCACATTCAGTGCAACGGTGTGGCGGGTCAGAGCTATGGCGCTTTTCTCGCGCATGGCATCACCCTCGATCTCGTGGGCGAAGGCAATGATTACGTGGGCAAGGGGCTCTCGGGGGGCCGCATCATCGTGCGCTCGCCCAATGATTTTCGCGGTTTCGGTCCGGACAACATTATTGTTGGCAATACGGTGCTGTATGGTGCCACCGCCGGAGAGGTGTTCATCAACGGTGTGGCTGGCGAGCGTTTCGCCGTTCGCAACTCAGGTGCGGCCGCAGTCGTCGAGGGATGCGGCGACCACGGAGCGGAGTACATGACCGGTGGAACGGTGGCCGTACTTGGGGAGACCGGTCGCAACTTCGCCGCCGGTATGTCCGGCGGCGTGGCCTACGTGTTCGACGAGGGACGCAATTTCGCCAAACGCTGCAATACCGCCATGGTGACTCTCGAGCCGGTCCTGTCCCGTCAGGAGCAGACAGCGGCCTCAGAACAAGCGCTTTGGCATTTGGGCCAACTCGATGAAGAGATCTTGCGCGAACTCATCGAAAAGCATTTTCGCTATACCGGCTCGTTTCGTGCCAAAGCGATTCTCGAGTCGTGGGAAAGCATGCGCGCGAAATTCGTCAAAATCATGCCGAAAGAATACCGTCGGGCGCTGTCGGAACTGGCCGCCGCCAACCAGCTGGCACAAACCAGCGAAAAGCTCGCAGCCTAACGGGCAGCGCAAGAGGAATCACGATGGGCAAGATTACCGGGTTTTTGGAATATCAACGGCTGCGCGAAGCGTCCGAACCCATTCATCTGCGCAAGAAGCACTACCGGGAGTTCGTGCTGCGGCTCTCGGACGAGGAAGCCAAGCTCCAGGGTGCGCGTTGCATGGATTGCGGCATCCCATTCTGCCAGACCGGCTGCCCGGTCAATAACATCATTCCGGACTGGAACGATCTAGTGTTTCGCCAGGATTGGCGCGCCGCGCTGGACACGCTGCATTCGACCAACAATTTCCCGGAATTCACAGGACGCGTCTGCCCCGCCCCGTGCGAGGCCGCCTGTACGCTCAATATCAACGATGACCCGGTCGGAATTAAATCGATCGAGCACGCCATCATCGACAAGGGCTGGGAAATGGAGTGGGTCAAGCCCATCATGCCCGACCGTCGTACGGGCAAGAAGATCGCCATCGTGGGCTCGGGCCCTGCCGGACTTGCCGCCGCCCAACAACTGGCGCGCGCGGGTCACGCGGTCCATGTCTTTGAGAAAAATGATCGGATTGGCGGATTGCTCCGCTACGGCATCCCCGACTTCAAGCTTGAAAAGGAACATATCGATCGGCGCATTGCCCAAATGGAATCCGAAGGGGTCGAATTTGAGGTGGGGGTCAATGTCGGGTCCGACATTTCTGCTCTGACCCTGCTCGAGGCGTTTGACGCAATCGTATTGTCGGGGGGCGCTGAAATGCCACGTGATCTACCCGTCCCGGGCCGCAGGCTGGAAGGCATTCATTTCGCGATGGATTTCCTGCCTTTGCAAAACAAGGTCGTGGCTGGCGACACCGTCAGTGCCCAGATTACGGCAAGCGGCAAGCATGTGGTGGTCATTGGGGGCGGTGATACGGGCTCGGACTGCGTCGGCACCAGCAACCGACAGGGCGCTCTCGACATCACGCAAATCGAACTGCTGCCCGAGCCTCCCGCACACGAAAACCGTCCTGTGACGTGGCCATATTGGCCGCTGAAATTGCGAACCTCTTCCTCTCACGAAGAAGGGTGCGAGAGAGACTGGGCGCTCGTCACCAAGGCGTTCAAGGCGGGAGAGGGCAAAGCCAAAGCGCAGGTCAAAGCAGTCGTACTGGCGCGTGTCGAGTGGACGCGTGACGAGGCGACGGGGATCAATAAAATGATCGAGGTACCCGGCAGCGAGTTCGAATTGCCGGCCGACCTGGTTCTTCTTGCCATGGGCTTCTCCGGCCCGGCGGCGGCCCCCCTCCTCGACGAGTTGCGCCTCGAACGCGATGCGCGCGGTAATGTTCGGGCAGGTACCGAAGGCCAGCAGGCGTATCAGACGTCCAACCCCCGCGTTTTTGCGGCGGGCGATATGCGTCGCGGCCAGTCACTGATCGTATGGGCGATCCGGGAGGGCCGCCAGTGCGCACGGGCGGTCGACGAATTCCTGATGGGCAGTTCAGTCCTGCCGCGCTAGAAGGGCCGCTTTATTTTTTTCCGTCCAAAGGCCGCCTGCGTCCGATTTCGCTCACCAGAAGATCGATCACCTCGCCTTGACTGGCAAGCCCGATCGCCGATTTGATTTCGCTGAGCGAACTGCGCGTCGATGTGCGCACCAACACGTTGATGAAGGCCTTTCTGGGCGGCCGCCCACGGCGTTGATTGTGAATCGTGGAATCCAAATCGGGATTTTCGCTGCTTCTGGAACGGCGGGACGCGGAAGGTTTCATGGTGTTGGATCGTATGCGTAAGAGATGAGGGCGGATGCGAGCCAAGCCCCACACCGGGCCCGATGCCGCGTGATCCACTATCCACACGAATCTCGGGCCCGGCGGCTCGCAAGGAAAGCCTAACGTTTGTGCGGCCAGAACGTAGCCAAAAACGCGCAATGGTGTGCCCTCTTTGTACCCCATCGGGGTTCTTCACTCGCCGCCCGGACCGAATTAACAATATTTCAACTTGTTGGATCGATGTGGGCCGAGAAACAGCGCTCAAAATACGGGCTGGTCCGAAGGATGTGGGTTATGCCTTGATTCCTCCGGACAGTCGGGAGGGCTCGTGCCCGGCTAAAGTTATCGTTATAGGTCATTCATGTGTCCAAATTGTAGCGCCCTAGAGCGAGACCCGAAGTTTCCCCACTCGACCTTGAAGTGGCGCTTGGAGGAATTCGATCCCACCGCCACCGAGGCGCTCGGTTCCAAGGTGTTCGAGCAATGCACTACATGCGGCGAACGTTGGTTCGACGGACGTACGCGGCACAAGCCAGTAAAGCGCTAAATTTCTAGAACCCGTCTCGCCTTGATGGCAAGACGCCTTGGTCGCCAAAATTGGCGAAAATCGTTCGCCCCAGCTGCGTTCGACCCGTTGGCGCCTTACCGTAGAATCCAAAGTTCGCGACTCGCTAGCGGAACCCTTATGCCGGCTGATCCTGCCACCTATATCCGTGACCGCATACGCTCCGTGCCGGATTGGCCTCGACCTGGCATCGTGTTTCGCGATATCACACCTCTGCTGCAGGACCGCAGGACCTTCAGGGTTCTGATCGACCTCTTTGTGCAACACTACATCGAGCACGAATTCGATCTCGTTGCGGGGATCGATGCCCGTGGCTTTATTTTGGGCTCGGTCGTGGCCTACGAGCTCAATCGCGGTTTCATCCCGGTGCGCAAAAAAGGCAAGCTGCCCTTCGAAACGGTGGCCGAAGAGTACGCGCTGGAATATGGCACGGCTGCTGTGGAGTTGCATACGGACGCTGTCAGGCACGGTGAGCGCGTTGTTCTGATGGATGATCTTGTGGCGACCGGAGGCACGATGCTGGCCGCAGCCAAACTCCTCACCCGATTGGGCGCGCATATCGTCGGAGCAGCGGCCATTATTGATCTGCCGGACCTGAAAGGTTCACAGCTTTTAAGCGCCGCGGGCCTGGAGCTTTTCGCGCCATGCACTTTTGCTGGACATTGATCAGCCTGCGTCTTCAACCCGCGCCCCGCTGCCGCACCTATGTGTAGCAAACGTCCCCCTGAAAGAATTGGAAACGGATACTCCCAACAAGATTGAAGACCATGCGAGATGCGAGGTGTTTGCGGGTACCTGCGTCCCAGAAGCGCAGTGACGGACCAGTAACCTCCGAACCGGCTCGCACGTTGCCTCAGGGCATTGGACAAAATATAACAGCTCATTTATAGTCTATAAAGTCGTTTAAAGAGCTAAATATGAGCGATTCAGGCCCCCGAACATACCCACTGCCGGTCGTACGGGCTATCCAGAAGTTTGGTAGGGATTTGGCGTTGGCAAGGCGTCGCCGTCGATTCTCCCAGAATTCGATGGCCGTACGCGTTGGCATTTCCCCGGCTACCCTGCGGCGCCTGGAGAAAGGCGACCCGAGCCTATCTTGGGGCACCATCGCTCGTGCCCTACATGTACTCGGCGACCTCGAGAAACTTAACGAGTTACTCGATACTGCCAAGGATGAGATCGGACTTGTTCTTGCGGATGAGCAATTACCCAAGCGTATCCGACAAAAGAAGGTCTCACCAGACTCCGGTGCGCGGTGAGCACCTCCGCCCAATTCAACACAACCGTTTGTCTGGGCGAAGTCGGCACAGTGTTGGGTCAACTCACCTATACCCAGAGCGGGTCGAGACAGAGCACTTCGTTCGCCTACGACCAGCAGTGGCTACAATCGGCGGATCGGTTTTCCGTATCCCCTGACCTCAGCCTGATAAGTGGTAGCCAGTATCACAAGGCTGCCACCAAGGATGAGTCAGTGTTCCACTTGGCAATCGCCGACACGGAGCCGGATGGATGGGGATGCCGAGTCATCGCGCGGGACCACGCCAAACGTCGCAAGGCACTCGTGGCGCGAACTCTTGAAGCACCTGGCCCCGCCCTCACGGAGTGGGATTACCTCGTCGGGGTAGATGACCTCAGTCGCGTAGGGGCCCTACGCCTGCGTGACGCCAACGGCAACTTTCTACGTACCATCGAAGATGGCTCTCGAGCCACGCCTCCTCTGTTCGAATTAGCCCATCTTTTGAACGCGAGCCAAGCGGTTGAGAGCGGTAGAGAAACGGAAGCCGACTTGCGCTACCTGCGGGGTCGTGGAACGTCACTGGGCGGCTTACGTCCAAAATGTACCGTGATTGACGAGGATGGCCACCTCGCTATCGGTAAGTTCCCGAGCGTCAAGGACGAACGCAGTGTTACGAAAGGCGAAATCCTCGCGCTACATCTTGCGGCCGCAGCGGGCATCGATGCTGCGCAAAGCCGTATCGTCTATACCGAGGGCACTCCAGTCGCGCTCATCCGCCGGTTCGACCGTACCGGCAACGCTGGGCGAATTCCTTATCTGTCGGCAGCCTCCATGCTGCAGTCCCGTCGAGACGAGGACCATGCATACACCGAGATTGCCGACAGCATCATCGCAAACTGCGCCGATCCGGAGCGTGACTTGGCCGAACTGTGGCGACGTATTGTCTTTAACCTCCTCATTACCAACGTCGATGACCATTTGCACAACCACGGTTTTTTGCATGTGGCGCACGGCCAATGGCGCCTGGCACCTGCATTCGACGTGAATCCGTTCCCTGACAAGGCCCAAGAACTCAAGACTTGGTTGAGTGAGGAGACCGGTCCGGTAACCTCGATCGACGAGGTCGTACGGGTTGCCGGGTCTTTCTGGCTCAATTCGATGCAAGCGAAAGCTATTCTCTCCCAGGTTTACATGGCCATCGAGACTTGGCGCAACGTCGCCCGATCCGCCGTGGTCGGTATGGAAGCTCGGGACTTGATTGACTTTGCGCCTGCGTTCGAACACGCGCAAATGAAACACGCTGCCAAGCTTCTTGGGCGCGCTCCTCAGTAATGTCCGGTCTGATTTTGCACTGCCCGTGCCCAAACATGGCGCCTTCCTGTTGCTTTCAGGGGTCTGTCGGTCTGATGAATTCCTGAGGAGCCAATCTGAACGACCTCACATCGAACCTCAAGTGATGGTGAGTAAAATTGCACGATGCGCCCCATCATGATCGACATTCAGGACCTGGATAAATCCTATGGGGGATTACCTGTGGTCAGAGGCCTTAACCTGGCTGTGAACCAAGGCGAGTGCTTTGGGTTGCTCGGGCCGAACGGCGCTGGCAAAACGACCACATTGCGATTGTGTCTCGGGCTGACGGATCCCGATGGCGGATCCATCACCATCGCAGGTCTGCCCGTTCCAATCCAGGCGCGAGAAGCTCGCGTGCGCATTGGCGTCGTTCCGCAAATGGACAATCTTGATCCTGACTTCACGGTCGCCGAGAATTTGATTGTGTATGGACGCTATTTTGGAATTTCCGCAGCGACCATGCGCAGGAGACTTCCCGAGTTGCTCGCATTCGCCAGCCTCGGGGCCAAGCGCGACGCCAAAATCGGCGAGTTGTCGGGGGGCATGAAGCGACGACTGATGCTCGCCAGGGCGCTGGTCAACGACCCTGACCTCATTTTTCTGGACGAACCCACCACAGGCCTCGATCCGCAAGCGCGCCATCTGATCTGGGAACGCCTGAAACTTCTCCTCGGACAAGGCAAGACGCTTTTCCTGACCACTCACTTTATGGACGAAGCGGAACGATTGTGCGATCGGCTCGCCGTCTTGGATGACGGCGTCAAGATTGCCGAAGGCACGCCGCGCGCGCTGATCGCTGAGCATATCGAACCCGAAGTCATCGAAGTCTACGGCGAGGATGCGCTGCATTGGCGCAACGCCAATGCCGATCTGCCCGACACGCGCTTCGAGCAATCCGGAGAAACCATATTCGCCTATACCCATAATGCGATCCCCGCGCTCGCCCGATTGAAAGATCGGAAAGCGCGCGTACGCTACCTGCATCGCCCCGCCAATCTGGAAGATCTTTTTCTGAAATTGACGGGAAGGGAGATGCGTGACTAAAACGGCTGCAGCACGTTCCGTGTACGCGTTACCACGCGTGTCCTGGCGCTGGTTGCCGATGTGGCAACGCAACTTCATGGTTTGGAAAAAGTACCTCGGAGAGCGAATCCTCGGCAACGTGGCCGATCCACTCATCACCTTGGTCGCATTTGGCTATGGCTTGGGTAGCCTGCTACCGACGATCGATGGCCTGCCCTACATTCTTTTTCTGGCCGGCGGAAGCGTCTGTATGAGCACGATGAATTCGGCCAAATTCGAATCCCTGTGGGGCGCGTTTACGCGCATGCACGCGCAGCGAACGTGGGATGCGATTCTGAATGCACCTCTGTCCATCGACGACATTCTCCTGGGTGAATTACTGTGGTCTGCAGCCAAGGCAACCTTTACCGGGATTTGCATTCTGGCGGTCGTATGGGCTTTGAACATCAGTCGGCAGCCCGCGTCGCTGCTCGTCATACCGATCTTGATTCTCATCGGAATGACCTTTTCGGCGATGGCGTTGGTTTGCAATGCGCTCGCCCAGGGTTACGATTTTTTCACCTACTACTTCACGCTGGTCGTCACCCCCATGACTTTCCTGTCTGGCGTTTTCTTCCCGATCAAAGCCATGCCCGGGTGGCTGCAAGTGATCGCCAAAGCGCTGCCCTTGTCTGCAGCAATCAATCTCATCCGTCCGCTCGTATTGGGTCGGATACCGCTCGCCCCGATTCGGGACTTTGGGATATTGTTGGCCTACTTGGGTGTCAGTTTCTATCTCGCCACAGTCCTGACCCGCCGTCGTCTTTCGAAGTAAGGGATTTCGCCATGAACGCGACCAAACAATGAACGCGCGCGCCCTCGTCATCTTGACCAATCTGCCCGACGCCGCAAGTGCCGATAGAATGGCAAACATCCTCGTCGAAAGCGGAATGGCGGCGTGTGTCAATTGCCTGCCTTCGGTGCGATCGGTGTATCGTTGGCGGGGCAAAATCGAACATGCCCTTGAAACCACCCTTTTCATCAAAACGCGCGTCGATCGCTATGCTGATGTCGAACAGGCAATCCGTGCGCACCACCCCTACGAAATTCCGGAAATCATCGCAATGCCAATTACCCACGGGCTGTCGCAATACTTACGCTGGGTTACGGACGAGTCCGAAAACCGGGGCCCCACCTATGCGTGACGTCTGCGCCACGAACCGATTTGTGCGCCTGCTGGCGGTGCTCGCCAGATCACTTTTATGGGTAATCTTGGTCGCGGCGGGTCCCGCTTCGGCCCAAGCCGAGTTCCTGGATCCGAGCGTCGCGTATCAGTTTTCAGCGCAGCTTCAAGATGGCAAGACGGCCGAAGTCCACTACCAGATCGCCGACGGTTATTACCTTTATCGGGATCGCTTCAAATTCACCACCGACTCCGGATCGGTCACCTTGGGCCCGCCGATCTTTCCCAAGGGCGAACTGAAGTACGACCCAACATTTAACAAGACCGTCGAGGAATATCGCAAGGAAGTCACCATCCGGGTCCCGCTCCAGGGCAACGGCCCGTTTACTCTGGTGTCGACGTCGCAGGGATGCGCTGACGCGGGACTGTGTTATCCGCCCCAACAGGCCCGGGCCCGGCTCGACTTGACGCCCGCGGCCGGAAAACCGGGCACGGTCGATCAGGCGGTGACACCGAAACCCTTCATCAGCGGGATCGAGTCCTCGGCGCAGATGTCACGGATTCAAGAGGCGTTGCGTGGCGGCAATTTGGCATGGATTGCAGTTCTTTTCGTAGGCTTTGGCATAGCGCTCGCGTTCACGCCCTGCGTTTTACCGATGCTGCCGATCCTGTCTTCGATCATCGCAGGCGATGCAGACAGTGACGAGGACGGGGACACCGCCGAGCGGCCGCGACGACCTGTCCTGGACCGGGCCCGCGGATTCGCGCTGGCGCTGGCCTATTCCCTCGGCATGGCACTCGTTTATACGGCACTCGGCATTGCGGCCGGTTTGGCCGGAGAAGGATTGGCCGCGGCCCTTCAGACACCCATCATCCTGTGGTGCTTTGCCGTCATCTTATTGCTACTGGCGCTCTCCATGTTCGGCTTTTATCAATTGCAGATTCCTCGGACCATACAGGCCCGGCTGACCCATTGGTGCGGGCGCGCTGCCGGCGGCCGCCTTGCTGGCGTATTTATCATGGGTGCGCTGTCCGCGCTCATCGTGGGGCCCTGTGTGGCCGCACCGCTGGCCGGAACGCTTCTTTATATCAGCGAGACGCGCAACGGGTGGATCGGCGGCACAGCACTCTTTTCCATGGCGCTGGGTATGAGCGTACCGCTGCTGGTTCTGGGCGTCTCTGAAGGGGCGTTGTTGCCACGTGCCGGAGCGTGGATGGAATCCGTCAAGAAATCTTTTGGCGCGTTGCTCATCGCCGTGGCGATTTGGATGGTGTCGCCTGTCGTCCCGAGCTGGGCTGAAATGCTTGCCTGGGGATCCTTGCTTATCATTTCGTCGGTCTATCTTCATGTTTTTGACCCGCTGCCGGCGCATGCGAGTGGCTGGGGCAAGCTCTGGAAGGGCGTCGGCGTGCTGCTATTGCTCGCGGGGGCCGCCCAGATTCTCGGAGTTGCCACAGGCTCGCGCGACATTCTTCAACCGCTCAACCAATTGGTCCCTGCGCAACGGGTCGGCGGCTCTGGCCCGCTGACGACCCGGTTACCGTTCGAACGGGTTCACTCTTCTGCTGAACTGGATGCCCGACTGCGCTCAAGCACCAAACCGGTGATGCTTTCGTTTACCGCGCAATGGTGCGTGTCGTGCAAGGAAATGGACCGGCTCACGTTCTCGGATGCACGCGTGTCGAAGCGACTGAGCGATTTTGTTCTCCTTGAGGCGGATGTCACCGATAACAACGCCGATGATCGGGCCCTGTTAAGGCGCTTTGGCCTTTTTGGACCACCTGGGTTTCTGTTCTTCGGGCCCGGCGGCCAGCCGATTCCAGCGGCCACGATCGTCGGCTATGAAGACGCCGATACTTTTTTGCGAAATCTCACGAAAATCACTTCATGACAGAAGGTGACTGTAAACCACGCACCGCTCAGCGGGGGCGCGTGCTTCTGAAGGAATACACCGCGCGTGATCGACATTAAGAAATCCTCCCGTTGAAAACTCTGCACGCGGTATTCCAGCCTGTAATCTCCCTCCGTACGGGCGCCATTCTTGGGCACGACGGTCTCGTTCGCGGCCTTACCGGACTGGTGCCGGAAGCAATTGAATCATCGTCGGCACAGGCGCATCAAAGCCGGCTGGCGGATGGCCCCGAGATCGCTTCCATCCGCGCCGTCCTCGCCGCATTCGCCAAGCATCCCGCACGCGGAAAGCTCTTCTTGAAGGTCGCGGCTGCGGCACTGCAGGATGAAGGTTTTTTGAATCGGCAGATCCAGGAGATCCTTGAACCTCTGAGTCTGGTGCCCGCCCAGATCGTCATCGAGGTGACCGAAAATCAATCCCGACTGGGGATGGGTTCGATCGGCGCTGTGGTCAAAAAAGCGCACGGTCTGGGTTTTGAAATCGCTATCAGCGATGCTGGCGCGGGCGGTGCGAGTTTGCGCGCGTGGTCGGAACTGGAGCCGGAATTTGTAAAGATCGACCCGCATTTCGTTCATGATGTTCACCTCGATCCGGCGAAATTTCAGTGTGTGCGAATGGTCCGGCACCTGGCGGAATCCATGGGCACCAAGCTCATTGGCGAGGGTGTCGAAAATCAAAATGAGCTATCCCTGTTGCGAGATTTGGGTATCGAGTTCGCGCAAGGCCCCTTCATTGCCGGGCCAGAACGTGAACTCTTAGGTCGCGTGTCAGCGGGGATTCTGCAGATCTTGGGGCAGGGCACTCAGCCGCCGCCCGCGGAGCGCTCCGGGACGACGATGGCGAGTGTTTATATCGGAAATCTTGCGACGCCCACTGTACCTGTGGAGATAAGTGCTCGGTTATCCGAGATCCAGGCTCGATTCGAGCAAGATGCAGAGTTAGACGTGATTCCCGTCGTGCACGAAGGGCAGCCCATGGGCTATGTGCGCCGTGACGTGTTGGCTGCGCCCCGCGTGAATGGCTCCGATCGGGCCGTCCCTGCCGACACCGAAGTGGTCGAGATCATGGACCGCGCCCCCCTATCGGTCGATGCTCACCTCACCCTCCAAGACGTCAGCGTACTTCTGGCCCAATCCAAGCGCGAACAGTTCGCGTCTGCCTTTCTGATCACCGAGAACGGTCGCTATCGTGGCGTGGCCACTGCTCAGCGCGTGATGCGTGAATTGACGAGGTTTCACTTGCTCGCCATGCGGCATGCCAATCCCTTAACGGCGCTGCCCGGCAACGGACCTTTCCAAGAGGCCATCCAAAATCTGGTCGAGCAGCGCGTGTCCTTTGTCGCTTGTTCCTGCGAGCTCGACCATCTCGACGCCTACAACGATGTGCATGGTTACGCCCGTGCAGACAATCTGATCAAATACACGGCAATCCTATTGGACGCCTACTGTGACGAGCGCAGAGATTTTCTTGCCCATCCGGGCGGGGGTGAATTCTTGATGCTGATCCGCAGTTCTGATTGGAATGAGCGTTGCGCATCGATCGTCAAGCAATTTGAATCAGGTCGCGAGGCTTTTCTGGGGCCCAACGATATCGCTCAAAGAAGTTTGATCACGCGCGGCCGGCGCGGAGAGGAGATTCTCCACCGATTGCCGGCACTGTCGATCGGTGCCGTTCCGATCACGCCGCATCCGCAGATCTCGCATCATCACGTGACGGCCGCACTCGCGGTCGCAAGGCGTGAGGCCAAGAAAATGCCTGAAGGCGGCATCTTCGTCGAGCGGCGCCAATTGACACTGGGGCCTCGCGTTTAGGCAGGCCGACGATTACCGACCCCGCCTGGGACCTGACTCGTGTCTCGTTCTCTTCGACGCGAGAGGGTTGTGTCGAATCGCCTGATTACAAATCAGTGACGTTATACCGGTTTTTCGCTACAGGTTAAAACTGGAGTAGGGTCGCTTCCCTCGCTTCTTAAAAAGCGAGGGAAGCGATGAAGAAGCCCTCGAAAGCGACCTTACTCTATTTTAAAACTGCCTATTTTTTCTGGGAGGACGTCACTGCCAGAAAGGTCTACTTCCTGCCTGTCTCTCAATAAGGAAAGCTTACGCGTTGACTGCCACATCAGACACCCACAAAACAGAAGGCCCCCCGCGATCACATCCTCGGGAGGCCTTCATGTTTATGGCAACTGCTAGGCTAGAACAGGACCGCGGCCTTTTGCAAAGTGATCCATACCCCCCAGAGAAGCGGTATGCCGACACCGAGCCACGCCAGCAGCACCCCTGAACTGAATCCGGTGGACTGCACCGCTGCGATCTGCGAGGCGGGTGCCGGCACCTCGTGGGCCGCCTTTCGCGCG
>Ga0208357_1000008_pt1 | contig 169105 bp, 150 predicted proteins | sample NGESurdeep092012_6_FD_184487 | JGI IMG/M metagenome (GOLD analysis project Ga0208357, IMG submission 184487) | Arctic peat soil microbial communities from Barrow, Alaska - NGEE Surface sample F52-2 deep-092012 (SPAdes) | ecosystem: Environmental > Terrestrial > Soil > Wetlands > Peat ...
TCCCTCTTTGCTGCTCGTCGTCTCCACGCATACCTACGTCATATCTCAATCCCCTGTGGAGAAAAAGTGACTCATCGAAGACTTTTTCCGCAGCCTGTGAAACCCCTACCGCAATCATCGGTGTGGAATCCAAGAGGTTCGAACCCTACCGGGATCGAAAGGACGCTACATTCTCAAGAGCATACGATCGCCCAGTCTGGCACAATCAAATGGCTCCGTACGAAACGCTTAGAGATAAGCTTCGTTCGCGGACTGAACATTTCCAGTGTTTGGATGCAGCGCAGTTGGTAAAGCATGCTTTTGGTTTAGTGACCGAAGGGCGACGAAAGGCGAAGAGGCCGTACCTCGTTTACCTTTTCGCCGAACCCAAAGAACGTTCAGGGACGCCAATTGCTGAGGAAAGCAAACTGAAACATCGCGCTGAAATCGCCCACTTCTCCCAAGCGACCAAGGGTGCTGAGGTGGAATTCGTAGCGATAAGCTATCGGGAATGGCTGGAAAGTTGGCCCAATTCAGATTTGCGGCTCGCCAGCCACCGTCTTGCAATTCTCGAACGGTTCGAGCCCTGACGAATCCGTTCAGGCAGTGATCTGCTTCCCAGCGTCCACAGGACGGCAAACCGGCGATCTGCGGCCCCGCACCGCCTCGCAAATCAGATCACAGTTCATTCCCGGCTTGAACATGAAATCAGCGTTAAAGGCCATAAAGCGGAATGATAGGGAAAGACCGCGGACATGCTCCCCCGCAAACCTCGCGACTTGTCGGTCTAACTGCGCTTCTAGCAGCGCCAGGTCAACATCTCCAATCGCGTAATAGCGGTCAGGAGCCAAGACCTCCAAAACTATACGTTTGGCATTCATCATCTGATTTCCCTTGAACCGCCTAGTAAGCTCCGGTTCAAGCCGGTACAGCAGATAGACCGCGCCGTACCTCAAGATCTGAATGGCCGCCTCGTACGGCGTGTTGGATTCAAGCTTCAGTTCGATGAATTCAAACCCGTCAGGAATTTGGTGGGCGAGATCAATATTCATCTGGCGACCACGATCATTGACCAGTCCTGAAGCCGTGGGGACGTCGTTACCCCATCCCTCATCTTGAAGAAGAATGGCGATATTCTTCTGAAGCTGCTCTTCCAGGTACTTTGTAGGATGTTGAGTGAAGTCAGGTGCAATGCGTAGAACCCAGTTCGACTGTGATGGCCATCTTTCCGCGGCTCGATTCGAGACCCAATTCATCCGAATCCGCTCAAAAACTTGCTCAAACAGCCGATCCCGGTCGGGAAGCCCATGTGAGCGTTCACCGATGGCATCGATGCCCTCTAGCAGAGGATGAATCTTGGTCATCGGATCATCATATTTCTGATTGGCATCGAATATCCACGAGAGTCTAACGGGACGCACTTGTCCAATTCGCCGATCTTCCGCGCACTACCGCATTTGTGCATCGATTCGCGTCCACAAAAGCGAACGGCCGGGGACGGGGAGAGCCCGGGCCTTTGCTCATTCAATCTGCGGTTTACAGCTGGTTCATGTTGGCGAGGAATTCGGCGTTGTTGCGGACCTTTTCGAGGCGACTGATCAGCAGCTCCATGGCCTCGACGGGCGAGAGCGGATTGAGGACGCGGCGAAGGATGAAGACGCGCTGCAGATCTTCCTTGGGAATGAGCAGCTCTTCTTTTCGCGTTCCGCTGCGCTGAATGTCGATGGCCGGGAAGACGCGCTTGTCGACGAGCTTGCGGTCGAGGATGATTTCCATGTTGCCGGTGCCCTTGAACTCCTCGAAGATGACTTCGTCCATGCGGGAGCCGGTGTCAACGAGAGCAGTGGCAATAATCGTTAGCGAACCGCCTTCCTCAATGTTGCGGGCCGCGCCGAAGAAGCGCTTGGGGCGTTGCAGGGCGTTTGAATCGACGCCGCCTGAAAGGACTTTGCCCGAGGGCGGAACGATGGTGTTGTAGGCACGGGCGAGACGGGTGATGGAATCGAGGAGAATGACGACGTCGCGCTTGTGCTCGACGAGGCGCTTGGCCTTCTCGATGACCATTTCGGCCACCTGGACGTGGCGGGCGGCGGGCTCGTCGAATGTGGAGCTGATGACTTCGCCCTTGACCGAGCGCTGCATGTCGGTGACTTCCTCGGGGCGCTCGTCAATAAGTAAAACGATAAGCACGACCTCTGGGTGGTTGGTTGTCACGGAGTTGGCGATCGACTGCAGCAGCATGGTCTTGCCGGTGCGGGGCGGAGCGACGATCAAGCCGCGCTGGCCTTTGCCGACCGGCGTCAGGAGATCCATGACGCGGCCGCTGACGGCTTCGCGCGTCGTCTCCATCTTGATGCGCTCCTGCGGATAGAGAGGCGTGAGGTTGTCAAAGAGAATCTTGTTGCGCGTCTCTTCAGGCGACTCGAAGTTGATGGCCTCAATCTTTACCAGTGCGAAATACTTCTCGCCTTCATGAGGCGGGCGGACGTTGCCGCTGATGGAGTCGCCGGTTTTGAGATCGAACTTGCGAATCTGCGAAGGCGAAACGTAGATGTCGTCTGGGCCGGGCAGATAGTTATAGTCAGGCGAGCGGAGGAAACCGTAGCCATCTGGGAGAATCTCAAGAACGCCTTCAGCGAAGATGTGGCCTTCTTTTTCGCTCTGCGCCTGAAGGATCTTGAAGATAAGGTCTTGCTTGCGAAGGCCGCTGGTCCCTTGAATCTCAAGGGTACGCGCGATGCGGCTCAGTTCTGTGATGTTCTTTTCTTTCAGTTCTGCGATGGTCATGTTTACCTGCAAATGGGATGGGATGTGTGGGAGGGAATGCGGAGCGGGAATTGCTCCTGAGGGAACAGCCTTGCGGATTGAATCAAGTTCAGCCGGAAGTTCAGCCGGCGCCGACCAGCCTTGATTCGTCCCCAAAAAATCATTTGGAGAGGCTGAGCGCCGGGAAAGAAATGGCCTCATTTCGAGAGAGAACTAAGAATAACCCCTAGTTTTACTGATTGCACAGTGCAGCCAGGTACGGCTTAGGCCGCACGACGCCTTTCGACATGATGAGCCGCGGGTGCCTCTTCGGGCGTCTCCGCTTCAGGATTGGCGACCTCAAAACGGCACAAAACTTCGTTGGTGGTGTCTTGTAGCCGTGTATTCGGCTTGTGAAGCTTGCGGGTAGCCTTGCTGGCCAGCGTACAGAGCTGGTAGCGATTTTCTACATGAGAAAGTGCCTTAAAAACGAGATCGGAACGCATTGTTTATCTCCTTTTTCTTCAAATAGCTACACTGAAATGAGCCTCTGACCCGCCAGTGCAGCAGAGGGAAGCCAATACAACCCAAAACGAATGGAGGGGCTACCCCAAATTGCAACTTACCCATCTTAGACGCGCATCGGATGCCCACAGTTCAAAAACATTTAGGGAGCGTTGCACGCTATGAAATGGATGCCACAACATATCGGATCCGCAGTTTGCGCTGCCCAAATATCCGGGTACCTGTCTGGCTCTTCCAAGCGCTCTAGTAAACGCAGCTACGGCATCAACGGAGCCAATGCTCATAAGTTTGATGCTGGAAGTGGCTGATGGGCACACCCGGCTGCGATGCGCAACCTGCCCTCTATGGATGGCTACGATGAGAGTATATCCAAGACACAGTAGGGTCAATAGTTATTTCGGGTCAGATGGGAGTGATTTGCGTCACGTTTCCACAGGCGATCGCGAGGTGCCTGGCCGCCGAGGAGTTGTCTATAAGGTGGTTTCCTATCAACAAGATGGCAATTAGTCCCCACTGGAAAATGGGGGGAATTAGAAGCTAAGAAAATCCACAGGCTGGAGGGAATCCCGAGAGTGTCTCCCTAGTTACTAGAAGTGGTGACTGCGGAACCGCCTGGGTTGGTCCAGGGAGTTCGATTGGGGTCGCTCAGATTCGTTCCGGTGTTTTTGGAGATGCCACCAGCGCTTGGATCGACGACTCTGGGACGATGGCGTGGCTCACTCTTTGGGTTGGTAGCGATTTGGTCGAGGCGGAAAATACCCACCAGAACCATCCCCACGAATGGCGCTGCCAGGAGAAATGTCTCCCAACCGGATTGAAGGGCGATTCCCTGCACGCTGCCCCCCTGGTTTGACGCGGTGGACGTGAGATGAATCGTACCCCGGATTGTGGACCTGCTTAAGGGAGATCGGCGCCGATTGAGAGCCCAAGGTAATGGCACGTTTTGGTGAGTGTGCGGTCGGGCGGCTGTCGATCAGGCCCAGTAGCTGCGGTCGAGAGTGCGGTATTGGATGGCTTCGGCCAGATGGGCGACGGTGAGACCTTCGACGCCTTCAAGGTCGGCGATGGTGCGGGCGACTTTGAGAATGCGATCGTGGGCGCGGGCGGTGAGGCCCTGCTGCTGCATGGCGCGCTCGAGCAGGCGGTCGGCGTCGGGACTCAATTCGCAGTAGGCGCGAATCTGGCGCGTGGTCATCTGCGCGTTGGCGTAGATTTTTTCGTTGTGCGCTTTGAATCGCTGACGCTGGCGTTCGCGGGCGGTCATAACGCGGGCGCGAATTTGAGCCGAGCCTTCGGTTGCAGCGCCGCCGCGCAGTTCCTTGTATTGAACTGCGGGAACTTCGATGTGGATGTCAATGCGGTCGAGCAAAGGGCCGGAGATCTTTGATACGTAGCGCTGAATCATGGGCGGAGTACACATGCACTCGCGCGATTTGTCATTGAAATAGCCGCAGGGGCACGGGTTCATGGCGGCCGCGAGCATAAAACGCGCCGGAAAAGTGAGCGACATGGAGGCGCGGGCGATGGTGACGGTGTGATCCTCAAGCGGCTGACGCATGACCTCAAGGACGTTGCGGGGGAATTCGGGCAGTTCGTCGAGAAAGAGAAGGCCATTGTGCGCGAGCGATACTTCGCCGGGGCGCGGCACCATGCCGCCACCGATAAGGCCTGCGTCGGAGATGGTGTGGTGAGGCGCGCGAATGGGCCGCTGAGTGACGAGCCCTGAGCCGGCTTCGAGAACTCCGGCAACGGAATGAATCTTGGTGGTTTCAAGCGCTTCTTCAAATGTGAGTGGGGCGAGAATTGAAGGCAGGCGCTTGGCAAGCATGGTTTTGCCGGAGCCGGGCGGGCCGATCATGAGAATGTTGTGGCTGCCTGCGGCGGCCACTTCGAGGGCGCGCTTGGCGGTTTGCTGGCCACGAACATCGTGGAAGTCGACGGAGAATTGCTCGAGCTTTCCGAGCAGCTCCTCGGTCGCGACACGGTAAGGCTCGCGCTGGATGACGCCGACAACGGAGGTGTTGAGCAGGTCGAGAACATCGATGAGCGAGGAGACGGGATAGACGTTGACGCCCTCGACAACCGCGGCTTCAGCGGCGTTGGCAGCGGGCAGAATCAGGTTCGCAATTCCCTTTTCGCGGGCCAAAATTGCAATGGGCAACATGCCCGGGATGGGACGCACGCCGCCGTCGAGGCCCAGCTCGCCGACCATGAGAAAGCGGCTTAGGTCGCTGGAGCGCAGAGCGCCGTAGGCTCCGAGGATGCCGACGGCGATGGGCAGATCGAAGCCCGAGCCTTCTTTTTTGATATCCGCGGGCGCGAGGTTGATGGTGATGAAGGTGGGAGGAATGATGTAGCCGGAGTTTTTGATGGCGGCACGAACGCGGTCGCGGCTCTCGCGCACGGCAGCGTCGGGCAGACCGACGGTGTGGAAGTGATCTTCATTCGTGACGACGCCGCTGTAGTCGACCTCAACTTCAATGAGGTTGGCGTCGATTCCATAGACGGCGGCGCTGAAGGCTTTAAAAAGCATGGTGGAATGGTGCGGGGAGTGTAACAGAAGGAGTTGTGGGGGAGCAGTGATGGAAGACCAGCTTCTAGCTTCTAGCCGCTAGCCCGTCGTGCGAGGGTTGTGGCCGGTTCGTGCGGCGGTTAGATCAGTTGAAATCCACTCAGGCGCTTGGCGGCGGTTTGGTTTAAGGGAGTTGTCGACAACCCGCTCCAGAACCTATCAGTCGGGACTGTTCTCAATCTGTGGCTCAGCTCTGTGAATTCGCTCGAGCATTTCTCGATCTGGATTTGCGGCCGCGAGAAACTTCTCTCTGCAGTTGGTTCATTCGGATTGCTTCGGCCAGGGGAGAATCTGGAACCTTTTTCCATCCCTTAGGAGCTGTGGAGAAAATCGCCGGATCGATGTTGTTGACTTCATCCGCTTCAAGTTCTCGTGGCACGGTCGGCAATTGGTTTTCCTGATGATGCCGATCCGCTCTGTTGCGGAGTCGCTTATTAAGCGGGATGCTCTTGCGTGCGCCGTGCGGCGATTCCCCGTACGTGTTTCGGCGATCCTTCTTTAGGCTCAGCTTCTTCTTCTCTTGGGGTGTCCGACGCATTCACCAATTATGCATCAGCTTAAGACCGGAGCCTGCGAAATTGGACTGGCGCCTTTTCGCCTTGTCGGAGGTTGATCGGCAACACGAAAGTCATCCCATGCGACGAAGGTTCGAAGGAGGCCAGCTCACGCGCGATCGGCGGGGAATGAGCCTACGGATGCACCGGGGGCGACATTCTGGCCGGCGAGCACAATGGCATGGCTGGCGAGACGTGCGCCGTCGCCGACGACCGTTGGCTGGAGGCGGATCTTTTCATAGTCTGCGGCGTCGTGCGAGAAGGAGTAAATGCGGCAGTAGGAACCGATGATGACGTTTTTGCCGATGGTGATGCCGCCGCGATCATTGAGCAGGGCGCGCTGGCGGATGACGGCGCCGTCGCCGATGGAGAGGTTGTAGCCGTAGGTCAGATCGACTCCGTGATGAATCTTTACGCCTGCGCCGAGATGCTCGAAGATGTGGCGTCCCAACATGCAGCGAAAACGCAATCCCAGCCAGTGATTGAGGCCGAGGGGCGAGCGATCGAACATCTGCCAGAACCAGAGCAGAGGCTTGCGGCGGGCGAAGCGCTCGCGGTCGACTTCAGCGTAGTGCTCGGCTTCCATGGTCACGTTCAGCGGGTCAAGGGAGAGATTGACGACATTGCCGGGCAACTCGGAGCTGAGCGTGAGATTGAGTTTGCCGCCGTGGGGCCGGCCCAGATAGATCTGCGTCAACTGGTCGCGCACGATCTCGCTGCGGCGCTCCTCGGAGCAATGCTTCAGGAATTCCTCGTCGAGAAAGCGAATCCAGCGACGATAGATTTCTTCGGCTTCAGCGGTGGGATGGGGGACGACAATCTCCGAAGTGGCCATATGGCTATGACGATAAATCAAAGAGCAGGGATCAGGGAACAGGGATCAGGGATCAGAAAAGCAGGGACCAAGGGAACGAGGGACCAAGAAAACAAGGGAACGAGGCGACACAGGCTAGAGATCAGCGAACAAATCGCCGATCCTCACAACTGCGAACTACGAACTTTCTTTACCGTTTGCCTTGCACGGTCTTGGGGCTGTTGCCGCCGCCGCCGAGTTTTTTTGCGGCGCGGCGATTAGCGATGGCGTGCATCTCTTTTCCCCAGTGTGTGCGGTTGATGGCGAACTGCATGCCCAGCATCATGATGTTGCCGGTGCCCCAGTAAAGCGCCAACCCCGATGCATAGTGCCAGAGCATAAACCCGAACAATACGGGCATCATAAAGGCCATCATTCGGCGCTGCGAGGGATCCATCCCAGGCGATGGCGTGGTGTATTGCGTCAGGAACATGCTCACGATAATGAAGATAGGCAGAATGTGCGTCGGGTCAGGCTGCGACAGGTCGGGCAGCCAGAGCCAGTGAGCCTGGCGCAGCTCCACCGTGTACTCCAGTACGCGGAAGTACGGCCATAAGAGCAGCATCGGCACAAGCATGGGCAGGCAATTTCCGTACATGTTGACGCCCTCGGTTTTGTAGAGCGTCATCATCTCCGCATTCATCTCGCCGCGCTTGGGATCGGTCGCCTTGATATTAGAGTATTTCTTCTTGATGGCATCAACCTTGGGCTGGATGCGCATCATCTTCAGCGAAGACTTGGTCATCATCAGGCGGGTTGGGAGGAGCGTCAGGTTGAAAATGATCGTCGAGATGATGATGGCCCAGCCCCAGTTTCCGATCCCGTGTTCCACCATGAAACGGAGAATGAGATAGAGCGGCTTGGCTGCGATGGTCATCCAGCCGTACTGAATGAGCGATTCCAGCGATGGCCCATCGGCCTTGCTGTCTGCGCCAATGGCGTGGACCGCCCCCAATACATCGGTCGCCTTGGGGCCCACGAATAGACGGAGGCGCGTGTCTCCGCTGGTGTCTCCCACGGCCAGGCCGAGCACATCGATGTGGGTCTTTTTGCTGTTCGGATCGTTGCTGTCGCCGGGCAGTTCGATGGCGTTGTGCAGAGTGACGACAGCGGTGTGATCAGGCGCATCGGGCAGAAAGGCCGAGGCAAAGTAAAGATCCATGACAGCGGCGTACTGATACGGCTCATCGAGAGTGTTGTTCCCGCTCACCTTTGGGCCGGCCAGCGAGTCCTGCTTTCCATTGATTGACCATGCGAAGTACGAGGGTGTCCGCGTCTGCGTCGGCAACATTCCGGTCTGCTGAAGCTCTTCCATGTCGCCCAGGCCGGAAGGCCACGCGACCAAAGCGCGAACCGGGACACCGTTTTGCTTGACCTGGGTTTCAACAGATACGACATAGGTTGAGTTGAAGCTGAAGGTTTTTACAACATCTAGTCCGTTGGCTGCATAGTGGAAGGTAATTGTGGCGGGCGCCAGGACAAGCCCGGCGGCCGTGGGCTGCGTACCCGAGACCGAGACCTGGTAGAGAGCCTGATTGAGTTGCGTGGTTAACGCCGGATCGTAGGTAAACAACGAAAGCGGCAGCCCGAATCGCGCGGCAGCCTGAGGCTGGACAAGATCCAGAGGCTTGCCTTTTGAGTCAAAGTATTTTTTCAGGATCCAATGCTGAACCTGCGCGCCCTGATTGGTGAACTCGATCTTGAAGAGCTCGTTCTCGATCGTGGTGGTGGTCACACCGGCTGCGGCGATTTGCGGCGCGGCTCCGGGCTGCTGGGCGGCTCCGCGATGCTGTGCGGTTGCGGCTGTTGGCGTCGTGCCCTGCGATGCCTGAGCGGCCGGCGCGGCCGGCGCGACGGGCTGCGTTTGAGTGACGGCGGGTGGCTGCTCTTCCGGCTTGGGCTTGGCGAAGAAGTACTGGTAGCCGAGGATGGCGGCGATCACGACGAAAACCATGGTCATGGTAGAGCGCATGTCGCCGCCACCGCCACCGCCGCCGGAGCCTTGCGATTGCAGATTGGGATTGTGAACTTCAGGCAAAGGAAACTTCCTATCGTGTACAAAGGGCAGCTTGCGTGGCAGCCGCCCTACTTATGGTAACGGTTATGGTAGCGGTTCGTGGGGGGAAACGGTTCCAGCGCGATGGTCCGACTGGTGAATTCGGGCGTGAATTTGAGTGGGCGAGGCCGGTCGTGCTGCGGCCGGCGGGACGGGTTCGAATCCTCCGCGCGTAAAGGGATGGCAGCGGACCAGTCTCCAGGCGGCCAGGCCAGAACCGCGCAGCGGACCATGTATAGCGATAGCCTCAGCTGCGTAGTCAGAACAGGTGGGGACAAATTTGCAACCGCCCGGGTGCAGCGTATGCAGGGCGGGCGAGAGCCAGCGTTTATAGAAGCCGAGCAATGCAAGCAAGAGGCGCGTCATGATGCGGGCTTCACCGGGGCGGTGGACGTAGAGTGTTGCGCGGAGCGTGCCGCCTCCGCCGCAGCTTGTTGAAGGATACGCACAACTTCGCGCTCAAGTTGCGCGAATTCCATGGTGAGAACAGTGCGGCGGGGGTGCAGGATCAGGTCAAAGCCCGCGGGCAAAAGATCGATGTGGCGGCGCAGAGCCTCGCGCATACGTCGCTTGATGCGATTGCGCTCGTGGGCCTTGCCCATGATTTTGCCCACGGTGAGGCCGACGCGCGACGCGGCGGGAGCGAACGGGCCTTCAGTTGTTTGCGGAGATGTTTGCGGCGTCGGCGCCAGAAACCAGCTCATCGCAGCGGAATGCCGCTTGCGACCGGCAGCATAAGCGCGCAGATAGTCGGCGTGCTTGCGCAGGCGGGAGTGCGCCAGGGTTTGTCGCCGGGCAGGTTTTGAAGCTGAACTCATGAGAAAGGCCCCGGGGGAGGCTTGATCGAAATACCAGCGCTGCGCGTCAGTTTCCGGTTCAATTTCCGGTTTTGGCGGCGCAGCTCTCGAATCAAGAACCGGCCGGAAATCAGTCGCGATGCGCGGGACTGACGGAGACGCGCTTGCGTCCGGCGGCGCGGCGGCGGCTGAGCACGGCGGCGCCGGCGTTGGTCTTCATGCGCGCCCTGAAGCCGTGGGTTTTAGCACGGTGGCGGCGGTTGGGTTGAAATGTTCGTTTGGGCATCGTGACCCGCTCCTGTTGGTCAAAGAGAATCTTAGTTTTAGCAGCAATATTGAGTATATCGTAGACGAATTCCAGAATCCAGCCGAGAGGGCCGCTTCACGATGTGGCAAGGGAGATCCGAAGTTCAAGTTATGCTGAAGAAGTACCGCGAAGTTGGAGTGAGTAGTCGCGGTGTGGGCGGTGCACTTCAGTAACGCGGGTAACATAGTGCGGAGTTTCACCATCAATGGTGCAACTCTGGGAGATCGCAGGAAACTTGTGTGAATAGGGGATTGCAACGGTCGAAGTTTGTGCTACTATCGGGACCGTTCCAGAAATTTCCTGTGAAGTTTCTCTGTTCTGCATCACGGATTTTGCTCAGCGGCCTCGGTATCTAACCTTTCGGGGCATATCAGTAGTGGACAGGTAGCCGGTTGCCGGAAAGCGCACGCGATGCACGTCGCATTGCGCCTGGAAGAAGCCGTCGCCTGCAGTAAACGAACCCGTCCGGCGCAATGCGGGCGGAATCAGCAAGGATTGTACGATGGCATTTGCAACGACGCCGACCTCGGCACTCAATCCATGGCTCCAGATTCTCTCAGCACTCGAGAAGAAGGTCATCCGGCAATCGTTCGAGACGTGGCTCAAGCCCACTCGATTCAGCCATTCCGCGGGGCGCAAGATCTATGTGCGCGTGCCTTCGCCGGAGTTCCAGCACATCGGCGACAAATACGGCGACCTGATTCAGGAAGCGATTGATCTGCAATCGCTCGAATTTGACGACGTGTGTTTTGTGACTGCCGACGAGGACCCGTCGATTCCGCCACAGCGCAGGGATGGCGGATTTGGCCCGGTTGCCTCTCATGCGCCGACTGCGCCGCCATCAAGCGCGATGCGCACGCAGCCCGAGCAGGGACGGTTTGACTGGTCGACCGCGGCGCAGCTTAATCAGCGTTACACCTTCGACAATTTCGTAATCGGCAACGGAAATCAGTTTGCACGCGCAGCAGCGCTGGCCGTGGCGGAACGCCCCTCGCGCGCCTACAACCCGCTCTTCCTGTATGGCGGCGTGGGCATGGGCAAGACTCACCTGATGCATGCAATCGGACACGAGGTAAAGCGGCGGCAGCCGGCGGCAAGTATCTGCTACGCCTCGGCGGAGAAGTTCACCAACGAGATGATCAACTCCATCCGCAACGATCGCATGACCAGCTTCCGCGACCGCTTCCGCACGGTGGATGTGCTGCTGATCGACGACATTCAGTTCATCTCGCAGAAGGAGCGCACGCAGGAGGAGTTCTTCCACACCTTCAACACGCTGCACGAGAGCATGAAGCAGGTGGTGATCGCCTCGGATCGCCCGCCCAAAGAGCTGACGGAGATTGAGGAGCGGCTGCGTTCACGCTTCGAGTGGGGATTGATTGCGGATATCCAGCCGCCCGATCTTGAGACCAAGGTCGCAATCCTGCTGAAGAAGGCCGAGAGCGAGCAGGCGCAACTGCCGACCGATGTGGCGCTGTTTGTGGCCTCGAATGTGCGCACCAACGTGCGCGAGCTTGAGGGAGCGCTGGTGCGGCTGATCGCATGGTGCCAGCTGAACCGGATGGACATCTCGCTGGCGGCCGCGCAGCAATGCCTGAAGCAGTTCATCGATATGCAGGTGCGCAAGATCACCATTGAGGCGATTCAGCGCGCTGTGGCGGAGCAGTTTGGCATGCGCGTTGCGGATTTGAAGCAGAAGAACAATTCCCGCAATGTGGTGGTGCCGCGGCAGATTGCAATGTACCTGGCCAAGCAGATGACCGAAGCGAGTTTGCCCGAGATCGGCCGCCAGTTTGGCAACAAGCACCACACCACGGTGATGCACTCGATCGGCAAGATCGACGAACTGCGCCGGACCGACAAGGACCTGCACCGGACCTTGACCAAGCTGCAGGATGTGCTGAGCTGTTAAGAGCAGTGGTTTGTGATTAGTTGTTAGTGGTTAGAGATGGGCCGCCCGGAACGATGGGCGGCTCTTCCCTTTTGTGTTCAACTTCCTGTTGGACCTTTGGCGCATCCTTGCTCGATGTGAGGCATCGAAAACATCATGGAATACAGACTGCTGGGAGGCTCCGGCCTTAAAGTTTCCGCGTTGAGTTTTGGCACCGCTACGTTTGGCGGGTCCAACGAGTTTTTTAAAGGATTTGGCGACACCGAGGTCGAGGAAGCGCGGCGGCAGATCGACATTTGCTTCGACGCCGGCGTGAATCTGTTCGACTCGGCCGACGGTTACTCGGAAGGCCGGTCTGAAGAGATTTTGGGGAAGGCTCTCGCGGGCAAGCGGGACAAGGCGCTGATCTCGACCAAGTCGGGATTTCCGACTGGCCCCGGACCGAATGACGAGGGCTCGTCGCGCTACCATTTGCGGCGCGCGCTTGAGGCGAGCCTGCGGCGGCTGGGCACCGACTACATCGACATTTATCACCTGCACGGCTTCGACCTGCTGACTCCGATTGAAGAAACGCAGGACACGCTGAACAAATTTGTACGCGAGGGCAAGGTGCGGTACATCGCCTGCTCGAATTTCTCGGGCTGGCACCTGATGAAGTCGCTGGCGGTGGCGGATCGCTACGGCTGGACGCGATTCGTGGCGCACCAGGTGTACTACTCGCTGATTGGCCGCGAATACGAGTGGGAGCTGATGCCGCTGGCGCTCGATCAGAAGGTCGGCGCGCTGGTGTGGAGTCCGCTGGGCTGGGGACGGCTGACGGGGAAGATTCGCCGTGGCAGCCCTTTGCCCGAAGTGAGCCGGCTGCACTCGATTGCCGACGCGGGACCGCAGATGACCGACGAATATCTTTATGACGTCGTAGACGCGCTGGAAAATGTTGCGATCGAGACCGGGAAGACGGTTCCGCAGGTTGCGCTGAACTGGCTGTTGCAAAGGCCGACGGTTTCTTCAGTGATTATTGGCGCGCGGAATGAGGAGCAGTTGCGGCAGAATCTTGGCGCGGCGGGTTGGAACCTGACTGCCGAACAAGTAGCGGCGCTTGATAAGGCCAGCAATCGCGAGCCTGTATACCCGTACTGGCACCAGCGGAAGTTTTTCGCGGGGCGCAATCCGCTGCCGGTGTGAAGGAACAGTTCACAGTTCTTAGTTCGCAGTTGTCAGTCGTCAGCGTGCGTGGGGCCACGCTAAGGGCGCGGGGTTAGCTCTTTCAGCGCGTGATGATGATGGCGCTTGACGACATTGTGGCCGATGAGCCATCCGAGCGCGCCGCCGACCAGCGCGTCGGCCGGGAAGTGGTCGCGACCCAGGACGCGGGTGAGGCCGACGCCGGTGGCGCCGGTATAGACCAGGAGTTGAACCCAGCGCGATGGGTACTCCGCCGCGAGCGCGGAGGCGGCAGAGAAAGCAATCAGCGCGTGGGATGAGGGAAACCCGGAGTCTACGCCAGCACTCGATTGAAAGAAGCGGCCACGCGATAGGTCCTGATTGGGCCGCTCCCGCCAGAGGACCAGTTTGAGACCCTGCTCAACCACAACGCCATCGAGCATGGACTCAGCAGCGAGAATGCCGGCCTCGCGCGCGTGGTCATCCTGCGCTAAGCGGCCAAATCCATAGAGCGCAACCGGAGTGGCAACCAAGCTGTAAATCATCGCGTTGGAAGCGTTAATGTTCGCCTGGTTGAAGCTTGGATTTGTCGAAACTACCTGCGTCATGACGTAGTGGTCGGTGCCGAGAGCCACGCCGGTGGCAGCAGCGAGCGGAATGAGCCACGCCAGGTCGTGCGTACGAATGTCCTTTGGGCTGGTCCAGATTGCCGCCTGATCCTGGAGAAAATTGCGCGGCAGGTTGCGGACCGAGACATCGTCGTGCGGCGACGCTTGCGGCGTTGGCGCGTCGGGGAGCGGGTTGGCGTTTGGCGCAGGCGAAGTTTGCGCCTGAACGCAAAGCCCGAAACCTAGAGCCAGTGCGGCGAAAATCGACGCGTGGACACTTGAGCGGCGGAAAGGTTCTATGCGGAATTGGATTGCGTGTGCCTTCATACCAATCAGAGTACCTGCGGAGGATTCTTGAGGTAGATTTCGACGTAGTCGAGGTAGTTCTGCGCGTACTCGCGAATGAGATCTCGGTCTTTATCGGTGATTTCGCGGCGAAGTCTAGCGGGGACGCCGGCCCATAGCGTACGCGGCGGGACGACGGTATGCTCCGGAACCACGGAGCCGGCGGCGATGATGCAACCCTCGCCGATGCGGCTGTTGTTCAGCACGGTTGCGCCCATTCCAATAACGCACATATCTTCGACCACGCAGCCGTGGACTGTGGCGTTATGGCCGATGGTGACCCAGTCGCCGACGATGACGGGATAGAGGTTGCGTTGGCCGTGGAGGACGGAGCAATCCTGCACGTTGGAGTTCGAGCCGACCCGTATGGAGTTGACGTCGCCGCGCAGGACGGCATTCATCCAGACTGAAGAGCGCTCACCAAGCTCGACGTCGCCGAGGATCTGGGCGGAGGGGTCAATGTAGGAACTCGCGGGAATTTTGGGCGAATGGCCCTCGTAACTACGCAGCATGGAGCCTCAATTCATTCAACCCCTTTAGGGGCGGCCTCTAACTGACAAGTTTAACCGCCGCAGATGGAGGCTGGGGGGAGCCTTGGGCCGAGGAGCGGGTGTCGTGCTCCTTTATTGGGGCTGGGAACGGGTTTGGGACCTGGGTTTGGAGGCGAGCTTGGCGCGGGTTTGACGCCAAATGAAGAGCAATCGGCGGAAACCGATGGGAAATATGAGCTTGCTTGGCCCCAAATTCGGATCTCGGGTATGATTGAGGAAGCCTTAAAGGCACGTTTGGAGGTGTTATTCTTTGGCGGAGGTTCGCGTTCAGGAAGGCGAACCGCTGGAAAATGCTTTGCGCCGATTCAAGCGGAAGGTGCAGCAGGAGGACATTATCAAGGAAGTAAAGCGTCACTCCTACTACCTGAAGCCCGGCGAAAAGAAACGCGTCAAGGCAGCTTTGGCGCGCAAGCGGAACCGCAAGAAGGCTCGTAAAGAGCAGGATTGAAGTTATAAACCGCCGCGAGATGTGCCGTTCCGGCGACTTTCGATGCATGACTTCGGAAGCCGCTAAGAAGCCTATTCAGGATTGGAACGGCATCGCGGCGCAACAATTGACTGTAGCGCTTCTCCAGTTTCTGTCGATCGAATTCGCGGGGGCCCTTTGGCTTGCGCTCAACGAATGAGACGCGGGGCACCACACTGCAATCTCTTCAGAAACCGAGAATCGCGAGAGATCGCCGACCACGCATTTGGCGTGCGAAGTATTCAGCCGCCAGCGGTTGCGGGCAATAGTTCGAATACCGCTCTATTTTATTAGCGCGGTCCGGGCCCCCTTGTACAGCACCACGATTGTTTACAGGGAACCGCGACCGTCGCGCCATTGCAGAGCCATGGCCGATTTCGGGCGGATTTCCCGTCTGGGAAGCCGGCCATGGAATTCACAGATAGAGCCCTGAAGTGCGTCGACTGCGGCACAGAGTTTGTGTTCACAGCAGGCGAGCAAGTCTTCTTCAACGACAAGCAGTTCAAGAACGACCCCAAGCACTGCAAACAGTGCAAGGCGAAGCACGCCCGGGGAGGCCAGCGCGTGCGCCCCGAGACGCGGACTACGTGCTCGGAGTGCGGGACTGAGACAACAGTTCCCTTTAAGCCGACGCAGGGCAGGCCGGTGCTTTGCCGGTCGTGCTTCCAGAAGCAAGTGGGGATGCCGCCTCTCGCACCGGAGCCTAGCCTAGCAATGGACTGAAGAGCAGATCGCCGCGAAAATCCGAGGGGAAGCCGGCGTTGCGAACCAGGGTGGCGAGTTGCGCCCAGTGGCGCTGGCCGTGGAAGAGCGCGTGCGCCGCAATCTTTCTCCGGGAGACGGACCGCTGCTCTGGAGGCACCCAATCGAAGTTGAGAATGTAGGGTTCGCTCCAGGTAGATTCAGGGGCGGCGAGCACCTTGCGGAAGATCTCTACGGCTTGAAGATGCAGATCGAAGAGCGCGTCGAGCGGGCCGGCGGGAATCTTTTCGCGTGGCGTCTCGGGCACTGCTGCGAGGCGCTGGGCCCAGCGCAGCTCCGCGCGCCAGATGTGGCGGACAAGCTCTTGCACATTTTTGGCACCGCCTATACCGCAGGGCAGATCGAGAAGATTCGGGTTGGCGTCGAGATGAGCTTTCCAGTAGTCGGAGGCCTGATTATTCCAGGCGAGCATTTCTTCGAAGGTGATTCCTACGCTCATGACGTTTCCTTCACGACTCGATTCAAGGCTCGATGTCCGATGTCGCGGCGGTAATACATTCCGTCAAAAGAAATCTCGGCCATGGCCTGATAGGCGCGGGCGAGAGCCTGATCGAGTGAGTCGGCAGCAGCGGTGACGCCGAGAACGCGCCCGCCGGCTGTGACGATTTGGCCCCCGATTTGCGATCCGATTAGCGCTGAGCCTGCATGGAAGACCTGCACGCCCGGAACTTGGGCCGCGGCTGCAAGGCCGGTGATGGGCAATCCGGTTTTGTAGCTGCCGGGATAGCCGCCGGAGCTGGCCACAACGCAGGCAGCAGCGCCGGGCGACCAGCCCAGAGGTGTGTCGGCAAGGCGACCGTCGACGCAAGCCTCGAGAGCATCGACAAGATCGCTTTCGAGCCGAACGAGGATGGCCTGGGTTTCAGGGTCGCCGAAGCGGGCATTGAATTCGAGCACTTGCGGGCCGCGCGCGGTCATCATGAGGCCGCAATAGAGCACGCCGGTGAAGGAAGTTTCTTCGGCGGCCATGCCTTCGACCGTGGGAACGGCGATGTGGCGCAGAATCCACTCGGACATGGCGGGATCGAGAAGCGAATCGGTGGAGTAGACACCCATTCCGCCGGTGTTGGGACCCGTGTCGCCCTCGCCGATACGCTTGTGATCCTGCGCGGGGACGAGCGGCGCCACATGCTTGCCGTCGCTGAGGCAGAGGAAGCTGATCTCGTCGCCCTCGATGAATTCTTCAATGACGACTTGCTGCTCAGACGAGCCGAGGAGCGCACCGGTGAAGAGGCCCTGCGCGGCTTCGGCGGCGGCGCTGCGCGAGTCGCAGATGATGACTCCCTTGCCCGCAGCCAGGCCGTCGGCCTTGACCACGATGGGGGGATGAAAGATTTCGATTGCCTTTTCGACTTCAGCTGTCGACGCGCAGACGGCGTAGTTAGGCGTGGGAATATTGTGGCGCTGCATAAAGCGCTTGGCGAATCCCTTGCTCGATTCGAGCATGGCGGCGGCGCGCGTGGGGCCGAAGACGCGCAGGCCGCGCTGCTGAAGCTCGTCCACGATGCCGAGCGAGAGCGGAAGCTCGGGGCCGACGATGGTGAGGTCGGGCTTCTCGGCTTCGGCGAGACGAACCATTGCGGCAAGATTTTTCAAATCGACGGGAACGCAGCGGGCGATTTGCGCCATGCCGCCGTTGCCCGGAGCGCAAACGACCTCCGTGACGCGCGGGCTGCGTTTGACCGCCCAGGCGAGAGCATGTTCGCGGCCACCGGAACCAAAGATCAGGACTTTCACGAAGCCAGCTTTCCTCTGCGCTTGTCCAAAGCCAGAAAAATAATGGTCGGCAATGAGGGTGGGTGAAGTCAAACGGGCGCGAGCGCTGAGGGCCAATCGACGTATAATTTATGGCATGCTGAAGCGCTTGTATATCGACAATTTCCGCTGTTTCGTCAACTTCGAATACAAGCCGGAGCGAAAACAGCTCCTGCTCGGGGCGAACGGCAGCGGGAAGTCGTCACTGCTTGATGCAATACGACTGTTGAAAAGACTATTGAAAGGCACGGAAAACCCATTCCTTGCCACCACACGCACTCGGTGGTTAAACATTCCAAAACAGGTTTTCGAAATCGAGGCTATTCTAGACGGTACGGAGTACGTATATCGCGTAGAGAACATTTTTGAAGAAGATTCTCCGGTATCGCGAGTGAACTTAGAGAGCCTTAAGGCCTCAGGTGAAACGGTTTTTGAGCAAATCGGCGGAAGCATTCACTTTTTCGGGATGGGACCCGAAGCACCGTCTGTTTTGCCATGGAAGACGACAAATTCTTCGCTTTATCTGGCGCGCCTCAGCAACGGTCGTGTCGACAGATTCTTAAGCTGGATTGAACACGTCCATTGTCTGTATGTCGATGCATATCCCGATGCAATGGATGACACCGCCGAAGGAGAAGATGCTCTCCCAGCGGATGAGTTGGAAAATCTCGCCGATTGGTATAGGCATCTTGCACAAGCCGATCTTGAGGCTGTTCTTGCTGCGACAAACTCGCTTCGACAAGTGTTGGATGGTTTCATTACGCTTCAGTTAGAACAGGCGGGCATTGGCACCCGAGTTCTTCGTGCGACATTCGAGCAGCCAGGCAAGAAGAAGGAAACATATTCCCTTAGCGAACTCTCTGACGGGCAAAGACAGCTAATTGCACTGTACCTTATTCTCCACGTCTTAATAGCGCGTGGAGAAACGGTCTTTCTTGACGAAGTTACAAACCATGTGGCCCTGCGAGAGATTCAACCATGGCTGTTGGCCGCAGAGCAGGCCGTCGAGGACCACAGAGGCCAGCTCATTCTTATATCCCATCATCCAGAGATATTGAATCAATGGGCACAAGAGAGCGGCCTGCGCTTCTTTCGTGAGGGAAGCGGTCAAGTGCGGACCGAGATGTTTAAGCCGGACCCCGACGGCTTCCTCCAGCCATCAGAGTTGATTGCGCGGGGCTGGGAGAGTGAGTAGCCCTTCGTGGATTTACGTTTTGGTTGAGGACCAACGCCAGAGACAGCTCATCTACAGATTCCTCTCCAACGCCGGCCACAATTTGAGGCAGTTGACCATTGAAGTTTCTCCTTCGGGCCAAGGAAGCGCAGAGCGATGGGTGCGAGAGAACTTCGCGCGTCAAACCGGAAAATGCAGAGCGCGAAACGCACGAGCTGTGACGGGGATGTTCGTAATGCTCGATGCAGATACGAAGACTGTGCAGGAGCGCCTGGCAGCGTTAGATAACGCGCTTATAAGCTCCGGTCAACCACCGATCAATCAGAATCAAGATCCCATTGCAAGGCTGATCCCCAAGCGAAATGTTGAAACGTGGATTCTTTACCTAGGTCTTAAGGGGGGCGCATCGCGTCCTCTCGATGAAGAGAAAGATCATAAGCCGTCGAGGACTCCAGAGGAATGGTCCACGCTGATTCCTCTCGCTGCAGAAACTCTCTTCGCATGGACAGGGCGACCCGCTGCGTTGCCTGAAAACTTGCTGGATTCGCTTCGCCATGGCATCCGAGAAATTCCCCGTGCCCTGCCAGCGACAAGGTAGCCGCCATGGTCGACACACGCATCAAGCCGTACGACGAGCAGCAGGCCGAGAAAGCTGCGCGCGAAGAGCAGACGCGCGTCTTCCGGCGCAACCAGGTGTTCGGTTTGCTGATTCTGGCGGCGGCGATTTGTTTGTGGTGGCTGCTGCACACGAATCCCAAGTGGATCTTTCCGCCGGGGTGGTGGAGGTTTTAGGAGCAGTGGTCAGTGATCAGTGGTCGGTGGTCAGTAACAACCGCGGGCTAAAGCTTCAATTTACATTGGAAATTGATGAGTGGATGGACTGCGCCGCAAATGACGATTTCGCTAAAGCCTGAACCGCTAGTGGTGATTCTGCTCGGGCCGACGGGGAGCGGGAAGACGGCGCTTTCGCTTGAGCTGGCCCAGCGGTTTGGCGGGGAGATTGTGAGCTGCGATTCGGTGGCCGTCTATCGCGGCATGGAGCTGGGTACGGCGAAGCCGAGTAAGGAAGAGCGGGCGCACGTGCCGCATCATCTAATCGATGTGGCCGACCCGGATGAGCCGTTTACTGCGGGTGAATACAGCCGGCGTGCGCGGACGACGTTGCGCGAGATTGCCGCGCGAGAAAAACTTCCGATTGTGACCGGAGGAACGGGGCTTTATCTGCGCGCGCTGACTGAGGGATTGTTTGCGGGGCCGGCGCGGCGGGAGGATTTGCGCGCGCGATTGCGGGCGAGTGCGGAGAAGCACGGGAGCGCGTGGCTGCATCGTTTGTTGAAGAGGCTCGATGCGGCGACTGCGGAGCGGATTCATGCGAACGATACGGCGAAGTTGATTCGCGCGATTGAGGTTTGCATTGCGGCGCGGAAGCCGATGTCGACAATTCTCGGGAGCGAGGAGATGGCGCGCGATCCGCTAACGGGGTTTCGGTTTTTGCGAGTCGGGTTGAATCCGCCGCGCGAGCCGCTTCCGTCCAGCGAGGGCTTTTCCCTAGGCCTTTATGCCCGGCTGAATGAGCGCTGTGCGGCGATGTTTGCGGCGGGGCTGGTGGAGGAGACGCGCGGATTGCTGGAACGCCATGGGCCGGTGAAGGCGCTGGATTCGCTGGGTTACAGGCAGGCGCGGGGTGTTCTCGACGGGGCGATGAGCGTTGAAGACGCGATCAAGACGGCGCAGCAGGGGCACCGAAATTACGCGAAGCGGCAAATGACGTGGTTCCGGCGAGAGCCGGAGGTGCGGTGGATTGAGGGGTTCGGAGATGAGGCGGAGACGCGGGAGAAGGCGAGTGAATTTGTCGAACACGCAACCAATTTAGACTAGACATTGGTGCCATCCCACCCTAAATCTCTCCGTCGAGCGGAAAGGTTTTAGGATGGGGCAACCCTGCAACCTTGATGGCGCTGTGATGGTGCTGGGCGAGTTGCGAAACGGCAGAACGGAGTTTCTCAGTGGCAGATACGAATCCAGAGACGATTTATGACGTGGTGGTGATCGGCGGTGGTCCGGCGGGATATACGGCGGCGATTCGCGGGGCGGAATACGGCCTGAAAGTTGCCCTAATTGACGCGGGCACGAGGCTCGGCGGAACCTGCCTGCTTGTGGGCTGCGTTCCCACCAAGGCGCTCTTGTTTAACGCCGAGCTTTGGGATTATCTGAAGGACGCGCCGGAGTTTGGGTTTGCGGGGGTTGATGCGCGGTCGCTCGATTGGACGGCGGTGCTGGCGCGCAAGAACGCAATCGTCACAAAGCATGTGAAGGGACTCGAATTCCTGATGCGGAAGCACAAGATTACTGTGATCACCGGCTTCGCGCGGCTTACGGGGCCCGCGCAAGGCGGCGTGCACACGGTGGATGTGGACGCGAAGGGGGCGACAAACGGAACAGGGAGCCAGGTGAAGGCGAAGTACGTGATGGTCGCGACGGGGTCGGAGGCGAAACTGCTGCCGGGATTGAAACCAGACGACAGGATCCTGACCAACATTGAGATTCTGGACATAAGCGCGCCTCCGAAATCGCTGATCGTGATTGGAGCAGGCGCGGTGGGTGTGGAGTTCGCGTCGATCTTCAGGAGCTTTGGCACCGAGGTGACGATTCTGGAATTTTTGCCGCGCCTGGTTCCGGTGGAAGACGAGGAGATTTCAAAAGAGCTTGCACGCGTGTTCAGAAAGCGCGGCATCGAAACAAATACCGGCGCGAGAGTGGAGAAGGTGGAGAAGACCGCGAATGGAGTTCGCGTGAGCTACACGGATGCGAATGAGAACGCGCAGACCAAGGAAGCCGAAAAAGTGCTGGTGGCCGTGGGTCGCGGGCCGCTGACGAACGGAATCGGCCTGGAGAAGACGAAGGTCGAGCTTGAGCGCGGGGCCGTAAAAGTAAACGAGACGCAGGAGACGGCCGAGCCGGGCGTGTTTGCGATTGGCGATATTGTGGCTGGGCTGCCCCAACTGGCGCACGTGGGCGCGATGAGCGGCATGGTGGCGATGGCGAAGATTGCGGGGCGTTACTACAGGCCGGTAAGACGGGATCGGATTCCGAGCTGCACTTATACCGATCCGCAGATTGGTTCGGCGGGACTGACCGAAGCGCAGGCGAAGGAAAAGGGCCACACGGTGAAGGTGGGCAAGTTTCCATTCGCGGGAAATTCAAAGGCGACGATTGTGGCCAGCCACGACGGATTTGTGAAGGTTGTCGCCGACGCGCAGTATGGCGAGATTCTCGGCGTGCACATTATCGGGCCGCAGGCTACGGAGCTGATTGCCGAAGCTGTCGCGGTGATGGAGCTCGAAGGAACGGTGGAGCATTTGATGTTCACGATCCATGCGCACCCGACGCTGAGCGAGGCGATGCTGGATGGGTTTGCGGCGGTGGAGGGGTTGGCGATTAACGCGTAAGGCGATGAACAGCCACTTGGCCACTGATCTTCTATCTATTCGTTCGTCTCCTCTAACAGAGGGTGAACGTCTCGCTTTCCGTGTAGAACGCGGACAATTCGTAGCTCATGGCCATCATAGATGTAATAAAGGCGCACCGAGGGAAATCCCGGAACTGGCCACGACCTCAATCCTGCTAGCTGCGGATTGCCGAGTCGCTTGAGAGTGCCAATCCCGGGTGCTCGACATAGCGTGTCCACAGCCGATTCCACCGAATCGAGGAAACGCTGCGCGATTTGAGGAACTTGCTTTTCTATCATGTAATAGCGGAACTGCCGAAGAATGTCTTCGCGTGCAGCGGTCCGAAAATAGGCTTTCGCGATCTTGGGGCCCATTTGATCCTTCCCTATTGTGAGTGCTGAAATGAAAATGGCTCAAAGCCATCTTTGCCTTGAGCCCTCAGCGCTACCCAAATAGGGTGCATCAGAATCTCGTTCGATCTATCTTACAACGCTCAGATTTATTCCCGTCAAGCCAGCTTGCGCAAACGGGAGCGAGGCTTCCCTGGTTGCTCTTGCCTGGCAAGAGTCTTTGCGGCGTCTCGCCGGAGTTCATTCCAGAAATCAGGGGAAACACGGACGTCCTTGCCTTTGGTGAGCCCCTCGATCAACAATGCTTCCAATTTGGCATCGGCCTCGTTCGCTTGTGCATCGCGGAGCAACCCACGAACGTATTCGCTCACGTTCCCATAGCCCTTGGTTTCGACCTCGCGGTCGATAAACTCCTTGAGCGATTCAGGAAGCGAAATGGTCAGAGTGGTCATAGGAGCCCTTACGGAAATAGTATAACAATACTTCTTATCTAATAAGAAGCATCCGGAGCACAAAAGCCAAATCCACTGCTTCGCCTAGAGTTCGGTTGATTGCGTCGCGACCAGGTCTTTGGCTTTGGCGATGAAGTCCGCGAGCGGCATGGAGCTTTGCTCCTGGTTGCCGCGGGTGCGCACGTTGACTGCGCCCGACGATTCTTCCTTGTCGCCGAAGACGAGGATGTAGGGCGTTTTCTGCAGGGCGAAGTCGCGAATCTTGGAGTTCATCTTTTCGTTGCGGGCGTCGGTCTCAACTCTCAGGCCGGCGGTTTTTAGCTCGGCTTCAAGTTTGGCTGCGTAGGCTGCGTGCTTTTCGCTGATGGGGACGAGGCCGACCTGCACGGGCGCGAGCCAGAGCGGGAATGCTCCGGCGTAGTGCTCGATGAGCACGCCGAAGAATCTTTCGACCGAACCGAAGAGCGCGCGATGCACCATGACCGGCTGATGGCGCTCGCCGTCTTCGCCGACGTATTCAAGCTCGAAACGCGCGGGAAGATTGAAGTCGAATTGCACGGTTGAGAGCTGCCACAGGCGGCCGAGAACGTCGACGAGCTTGACGTCGATCTTGGGGCCGTAGAAGGCGGCTTCGCCAGGGAAAGTTTTGAATGTGAGCCCGCGATCGGTGAGCACTTTTTTGAGCGCGCCTTCGGCATTCGCCCAATCGTCTGCAGTGCCAAAGAAATCGCCGCGCTTGTTCGGGTCGCGCGTGGAGAGCTCGACTCGATACTCTTTGAATCCGAATGTCTTGAGCACCGCTTCGGCAAAGTCGAGACACGCGATGACCTCGCCTTCTATCTGCCCGGGTGTGCAGAAGATGTGCGCATCGTCTTGCGTGAAGCCGCGCACGCGCAGAAGGCCGTGCATGGTGCCGGAACGTTCATTTCTATAAACAGTGCCGAACTCGGCGTAGCGTTGCGGCAGATCGCGGTAGCTCTTGGGCGAGTTCTTGTAGATCAGAATGTGGCCGGGACAGTTCATCGGCTTCAGCCTGTACTCGGCGTCGTCGAGCTTCATCGGCGGAAACATGTCCTTGGAGTAAACGCCGTCGTGGCCGGAAACTTTCCATAAGTCGCGACGCATTGCATGCGGCGTGTAGACGAGCTGATAGCCGCGACGGAGACACTCATCGCGCATCCAGTCTTCCATCGCCTTGCGGATGATTGCGCCTTTGGGGTGCCAGAAGATGAGGCCGGCGCCGGCGAGCTCCTGAATGCTGAAGAGATCGAGTTGCTTGCCCAGGACGCGGTGATCGCGGCGCGCGGCTTCTTCAAGGCGGGCGAAGTGCGCGTCGAGATCTTTTTGCGAGAAGAAGGCTGTGCCGTAGACGCGCTGGAGCTGCGGATTTTTCTCGTCGCCGAGCCAATAGGCGCCGGCAAGACTTGTAACTTTGAAGGCCTTGACGCGGCCAGTGGAGGGAACGTGCGGCCCGCGGCAGAAATCGACGAATTCGCCATTACGATAGAAGCTGACCTGTTCGCCGGGGTGCGTGAACTTGGTGACGAAGTGCGTCTTCATGAAGTCGCCGTCGCGGGCGAATTCTTCGAGGGCCTGTTCGCGCGGTTCGTACTCGCGGACAAACGGTTCGTTTCGCGCGACGACCTCGGTCATTTTGGCTTCGATGGCGTTGAGGTCTTCGGGCGTGAAGGGCTTCTCGCGATAGAAGTCGTAAAAGAAACCGGAATCGGTTGCTGGGCCGTGGCCAAGTTTTGTCTCAGGAAACAGCTCGAGGACAGCAGTCGCCATGACGTGCGCGGCGGAGTGACGCAGAATTTTGACGGCGTCTGGATCATTCTCCTTCACCAGCTCGAGGCGCGTGTCGGCGGTAAGCGGCGCGGAGAGATCGACGAGGCGTGGAGCGGCGGCGTCTTCAGTCGCGTACATCGCGGCTTCGTCAGATTGGTCTTGCGACTGGCTGTCGACGGAGATTTTGGCGGCTGTGACGGGAGCGATGCGCGCGGCGATGGAGGCAGCGGCGAGGCGCGGGGAGATGGAGTTGGCGATTTCAAACGGCGTTGTGCCGGAGGGCACTTCGCGAATGGCCCCGTCGGGCAGGTGTACGGCGATCATGTTCGTGCTCATATGTTTTGTGGATTCCGCTGCGGCCGCGGACGAAAAAAATGCGGTCAAGTTTTGAGGATAGTGGGTTGAAGGCGCGAAGTCGAGGGGGTGAAGGGCAGCGGAGTTCGCGGAGTTAGCGGAGTTAGCGGGGTTAGCGGAGCTAGTGGATCGAGGAGTTGGACAGATCCCAGGATGGCGACGTGAAGGATCCGATAAACAATCCTCAAAATTGCCGCTAAAAACGCAAGAGGGCTGAGTTCGCTCCAGATTGTGCTCAGGAGCGCGCTCAACCCTCTTGCTGTTTCGAGCTAGATCCCGCCGGAAACCCGGCCAATCAGGCTAGAGAGGCTGTACGTCGGCAGCCTGCCATCCCTTGGGACCCTTGACGACGTTAAACTGCACCGCTTGGCCTTCTTGCAAGCTCTTGAAACCACTCGAGTTGATCGCAGAGTAGTGCACGAAGACATCTTCGCCATTCTGGCGCGAAATGAAGCCGAAGCCTTTCGCGTCGTTGAACCACTTCACAGTACCTTGTTCCATTTTGTTCGTATTTCCTGTATTGAATTGCGCCGGATGAACCGGAGCGAACACTGGCAGAATCTTGCTGTTAGGCGAGTACTGCGCACGCCCGGTTCGAGTCTAACGCTGGCCACATTCTAGCAATTTTCGTCAAAATAATCAGCAGGAATTGTGTGCTTCATCTCACCAGTTGGTGTTAGTCCATGGAAGCTATTGAGCAGCGGACATTTAGAGCCGCAAGCGGCTCCAAAATGCGGCCTGTGATAAGGTGATGGTCGCCATGGCGAAGGATCCTGTTCCCGAATTGCTGGCTCGCGCCACCGAGGCGCTGGAGGCTGGTTGTCCTCAGCGGAGCGGTTACTATTTAAAGACACCCAAGGTATCCAGAAAGCACTTGATAGTATTACGGCGTGCCAGAAAACTCCGTTTTGAAATCGAAATACGAGCTACTCAAACGTCTCGGGACCAAGAATTTGACCGACAAAGCGGTCGGCGATACCCTCTTGGCAATGGCCAAGGAGGGGTACACCCAGCTTTGGACAAAGTGCACTCCAATTGCGCAAACCACGAACGTCCCTGGCAAGAGCTACATCGCTTTTAGCTTGGGGACAGAGGTTTCGCGCCCAGTCAACTCGCTGCTCTATTTAGAAGGTGACGAGGCGCTTCAATTGGCCGAACAGTTCATTATGTCGCCCGCCACGCTTAATGGGCCCGAAGCAACCAGAGCTGCCTATACAATCGCGCTCTCGGTAATGGCCGCAAATGACGTGTTTGAGGTGGGCAGAAAGGCCTCGGCGACCTTCTTCGAAATTTTGATAGGACATATGGTAGCGACCGCGTTCGGTATTAACCCGACGAAGAAGGTGAAGATGCCGGAGAACTCGAAGATATCGCTCCCGACGGACTATGTTTTTGACCTGGGCCCTGAAACACCTAAGTTTCACCTCCCCGTGAAAACCTCAACTCGGGAGCGAATCGTTCAGGCGTGGGTACATCAGTTAATTTTGGAACGAATCTTCGGGGCCAACGTCTACCGTGGAATTCTCGTATGCATAGGAGAAACAAGACGAGACAAAAAGAAGAATGCAGTCGTTGAGATCTGCACTCCAAATCAGCTAAAGCTTATTCAGACGCGCATCGCTGAAATGCATCGGGTCTATTACCTCGATCCCCCGAAGGCATACTTAGATTTGATAACCGCCAGACCGACGCCAATTGTTGTGCGACCGTTCGGGGAGTTTTTCGCTGAGGTCAAATCGATACTGGCTTTCTAGGGCGGGGCCTGGCGATCTGTTTTCTGAATACCAAGAAATAGGAGTGATTCTTCCTGGCGTGGACTTGCCGAAGGAGCCGACTCACACCAGGTCGATTTTCGCGCACGAGCACGAAGATATCCTCTGCAACAAAAGAATACAGGGCCAGCTCGTTAATGATCTCCACATGCGTTAGGCGCTGCTTACACGCACAAACTTCATCCTGACATTTGACGATGTATATCCCGTCATTCCGCAACACTCGAGAAGCTTCCCTCGCAGACTTGAAATACAAGTCAAGAACAGCCTCGTGATACTTCTTCTTGGTCGGGTTGTTACCGTTGTTCTTGTAGTACTCTTCGAAATTCTGGTGGTCGTGATGCGCCGTACCTCCCGGGGTGTGCATGTAGGGCGGGTCGAATACGACACAGTCCAAAGAGCTTCTCTGATAGGGCAGGTCTCTAGAATCAGCAATTACCACGCCAGCCCGGTTTTGTGGATTTAGATCGCTCTTCAAAACGCGATAAGCGGTCGCAGGAACGTTCTTCCAAAACGCTCCTTTTCCGTACGTTACGTCTGCGACGCGGCTTCCATTCTTGACATATAGTTCCAGGATCTTCGGAAAGACATTGGAGTTTTGGCCCACGTGGGCACTAAACACAAGGTCGTTTGTAGCGATTCCCCTCGGGGACTTCCTAGGGTGTTTTCCCTTCCGCTGGACGAGCCGAGGCCCCCAATTGCGGTCCTTGGGTTCCTCTAGTGCAAAGTCCAAGGGGAGAAATGCGTCTGCCATACGGTCACTATATTCTGGCCGAATGCCTTCGGCAATGCTGGCGTTGCACTAATTTCCGAACGGGACCACGATGGGAACGCAAATCGAATTAGGAGGCGATTCGCGCTGTTTTTCCACGCTGTGCTAAGGTGATAAGTCGCAATGGCAAAGGATCCTGTTCCCGAATTGCTGGCTCGCGCTACCGAGGCGCTTGAGGTGGAGTTTGGGACACTGCCGGGATTTGAGGCTGAGCTGGGGTTTGGCTCAGGATCAGGCGCTGAGGCGATGGCCGCGGTTCTGAGCGAAACGGCACAGCGCCTGGGCGACAACTACCCCTATTTCCATCCTTTATATGCCGGGCAGATGTTGAAGCCGCCGCACCCGGTGGCGCGGGCGGCGTATGCGCTGGCGATGAAGATCAATCCTAACAACCATGCGTTGGATGGAGGACGGACCAGCTCGGCGATGGAAGTGGAGGCGGTGCGCGAGATCGCAAAGATGTTCGGGTGGAAGGGGTTTCTGGGCCACCTGACGTCTGGCGGGACCTTTGCGAATCTCGAAGCGCTTTGGATTGCGGGCGAACTGGCGCCTGGGCGACGAATTTTGGGATCTGAGCAGGCGCACTACACGCACAAGCGAATCAGCGACGTGCTCAAGATTGAATACGCGAGCGTTGCTGCGAATGATCGCGGGCGAATGGAGCTGGAGGCGCTCGAAGACGAGCTGCGCAAGGGCGATGTGGGCACGGTGGTGGTGACTCTGGGCACGACAGGGTTGGGCGCGGTTGATCCGCTCGATGAAATTCTGAAGCTGAAGGAGCGGTACGGATTTCGAGTGCATGTGGACGGAGCGTATGGCGGCTACTTTGGGCTGATTGCGGAAGAACTGGATGAGCCGGCGCGACGGGCGTATGCGGCGATCGGACAGGCAGATTCAATCGTGATCGATCCGCACAAGCACGGGTTGCAGCCGTATGGATGCGGATGCGTGCTGTTTCGCGATCCGGCGGTGGGGCACTTCTACAAACACAAATCACCTTATACGTATTTCACGTCGAGCGAACTGCATCTTGGCGAGATCAGCCTGGAGTGCTCGCGCGCAGGCGCGGCGGCTGTGGCGTTGTGGGCAACACAAAGATTGCTACCGCTGGTGCCGGGCGGGGAGTTTGCGCGGGGGCTGGCGAAAGGACGGCGCGCGGCGTTGGGGCTGGACCGGAGGCTGCGGGCAGACGAGAGGTTCGTGACCTTGGGAGCATCGCTTTCCGGGCCCCCAGAAGCGAGGGACCCGGGACACCCGCCAAGTTTGCCGGAGCTGGACATTGTGGTTTGGGCGATGCGCGCCGCGACTTTTGAGGAGGCATCGGAGCGGGCGCAAAAGGTGTTCGACGCATGCGCACTTCGCGGATTGCATTTGGCGCTAGTACAATTGCCGCGAAGATGGTTTGGGTTTGGCACGCGTGGCGCAGCGGAGAATGAGCCGAACACGGTGACATGCCTGCGCAGCGTGCTGATGAAGCCAGAGCACGAGGCGTGGATGGGCGAGATTTGGAATAGGCTGAGCGCGGCGTGCAACGAGGTTTTGGGATAATTCGATGCGAAAGCAGGATTGGTTGAACCGGAAAAGAAAACGTTGTCAAGTGAGTCGCGGTGTGGGCGGTTTCTTGCCGCGACGATGGAGTTTGTGCCTTCCCAGGTCTCAAAATCGAGACCTGGGGCACCCACAGGTTTTTAGAGGTTGAATCTGAAAAGAGGTTGAGGAAAATGCACGATCCAAAAGTATTTCGTTCCATGCATCGAGCGCGCTTTGGCGCAGAGCCGGCGATTTTTGTGGGGCCGGGACGCGTGAACCTGATCGGCGAGCACACCGATTACGCCGAGGGTTTTGTGATGCCGGCGGCGATCAACTTTGCCACGCTGGCAGGGATTTCGCCGCGCACTGACGGCAAGATTGTGATCTACTCCGAGAACATTGGCGAGGAGAAGACGTTTGATGCGGCGCCGCTGCCTGCAAAAGGCAGCAAGCACTGGACCGATTATCCGATGGGCGTGGTGTCGATTCTGACGGGCGAAGGACACAAGATTCCCGGCTTCAGCCTGAGCATCTGGAGCGATGTGCCACTGTCGTCGGGCCTTTCGAGCTCCGCGGCGCTGGAAGTAGCGACGGCGCTGGCGGTGCTGGACCTGATTGGCGCGAGTTATCCAGGACCGGTGCTGGCGCGGCTTTGCCAGCGGGCGGAGAACGAATATGTCGGCGCGAACTGCGGCATCATGGACCAGTTCATCAGCGTGAATGGAAAAGCGAATCATGCGCTGCTGTTGGATTGCCGCGACCTGAGCTACAAGCTGGCGCCGATTCCGGATCATGTGGCGCTGGTAATCGCAAACACGATGGTGAAGCATTCGGTTGCCGGTGGAGATTATCCGACACGGCGGCGCGAATCGGAGGCGGCATGCGCAGTGATCGCGAGCCACAGGCCGGGCGTGCCGTTTCTGCGCGATGCGACGCTCGAGGATCTCGACAAGTGGGGCAACGAGATGGAGCCGAAAAGCTTTTTGCGCGCCAAACATGTGATCAGCGAGGACCTGCGCACGGTGGCGGCGTGCGACGCGCTGCTCAAGGGCGATATGAAGGAGCTAGGACGCCTGATGGCCGAAGCGCATCGAAGCTATAGCCAGGACTTTGAAGGCAGCTGCGTGGAGGCGGATGCGATGGTCGAACTGGCACAGGATCTTCCGGGGCTGATTGGAGCACGGTTGACAGGCGGAGGGTTTGGCGGCTGCACGGTCAATTTAGTCGAGCAGAGCGAGGCGGCCAGGTTTGCCGAGGCACTGGGCGCGCGCTATGCGGCGAAAACGGGGATTAAGCCTGAGATTCATGTTTGTCATGCGTCGGGCGGGGCACACAGGCTGGAGTAGAGCAGCGGAGTTAGACGGGCTAGCGGGGTTGGCGGAGCTGGAGATGGGGAAACTGGCGATCAGAAGGCGACAACGAACAGGCGACCACGAACGCGCCCCGAATAGATTTGAAATGAATTATCCCTCTGGAACAAAACCTCGAAGTAACTGACACAAAAGAACCACGTTCGCAACCGGGTAGAGACATCTTCCAGTGGGAATTCCTTGCTAAAGTGGTATTTGCTCCGATGAAGTAAGCAACTGGTCGTACCCGAATGGAGTCGAATTTGATTCGGGGCGGACGCGCATTGTTAGCCAACTCATCGGAAAGAAAAAATTATATGGAACCCACTCCCTCGAAATCGTCCTTGCACGAGAAATTTCCTCAATCGGGTCTGGTGGCCTACTTCTGCATGGAAATCGCGATCCGCCCCGAGATGCCAACATACTCGGGCGGGTTGGGCGTGCTGGCCGGCGACACGCTGCGCTCCGCGGCGGACCTCGGCGTTCCGCTGGCCGCGTTCTCGCTGATCCACCGGAAAGGCTACTTCCAACAGCATCTCGACCCGAGCGGCGCGCAGACGGAAGAAGTGCAGCCGTGGAACCCGGCGGACTATTGTACGGAAGAGCCGGCGCGCGTAACGGTTGCGGTGGAAGGCCGCACGGTTACGGTGCGCGCGTGGCGCTATAACCTGGCGGGGCAATTCGGGCACGTGGTTCCGATTTTTCTTTTGGACACGGACCTCGGCGAGAATTCCGATTGGGACCGCGGCCTGACGGACCATCTGTACGGCGGCGATACAAACTATCGCTTGCAGCAGGAGATTGTGTTGGGAATGGGCGGCGTGCGCATGGCACATGCGCTGGGCCTGCGGATCAACGTCCACCATATCAACGAGGGCCACGCGGCGCTGCTTACGCTGGCTTTGCTCGAGAGTCAGCTGGGCGGCGGGCCGCAGAGCGCAGCCACCGAAGCGGACATTGAGGTGGTGCGGCGCAAGTGCGTGTTTACAACTCATACCCCGGTTCCGGCTGGACACGACCGGTTTTCGAGGGAGCAAACGATTCGGATATTGGGCGGAGACAGGACTGCGCGCCTGGAACAACTGGGATGCTTTCGCGACGGTTTGCTGAACATGACGCTGCTGGCGCTCAAGTTTTCGCGCTACGCGAACGGCGTGGCGATGCAGCACGGCAAAGTTTCGCGAGCGATGTTTCCGGAATTTTCGATCAGCTCAATCACCAACGGCGTGCATGCGCCGACATGGATCAGCGAGCCGGTGGAAAGCATGCTGGATGCGCAAATTCCGGCGTGGCGACGGGACAATTTGTATTTGCGCAACGCAATCGATCTGCCCGAAACGGAGATGCTGGCGGCGCACGCGAGGGCCAAGGAAAATCTGCGAGCTGAAGTGGGCGCACGAACAGGCCTGGTGCTAAATCCCAAGGTGCTGACGCTGGGATTTGCGCGGCGGGCGGCAACCTATAAGCGGGCGACTCTGCTCTTCACGGACCCGGAGCGGCTGAAGGAGATTGCGGAGAAGGCCGGTGGCTTGCAGATTTTGTATGCCGGCAAAGCTCATCCGCAGGATGAACCTGGAAAGGCGCTGATCCGGCAAGTTGTGGAGGATGCGCACAAGTTTTCCAACAGCAGTTTGCGAATTGTGTATCTCGAAAACTACGCGTGGGACTTGGGCGCGCAACTGACGGCCGGCGTGGATGTGTGGGTGAATACGCCAAGGCGGCCTTATGAGGCATCGGGCACCAGCGGAATGAAGGCTGCGATGAATGGCGTGCCCAGCCTGTCGATTCTGGACGGATGGTGGATTGAGGGGTGTATCGAGGGCGTGACCGGATGGGCGATTGAAGACGGAGCCGACGATGCCGCGGAGGCGAATGCTCTTTACGCCAAACTGGAGTCGGCGGTGGTTCCGCTCTATCGCGACTCACAGGAAAAATGGGCGCGGCTGATGCGGACGACGCTGGCGTTCAACGGGTCCTACTTCAACACCAACCGCATGGTGAAGCAGTACGTGCGCAATGCGTACTATCCGGAACCGCAGCTTGAAACGGCAAAGGTTGAAGAAGAGGCGTTTGCGGACTGAGGAAGAACAGCTTCTAGCTACTAGCTTCTAGCCACTAGCTCTTCAGGATTTACGCGCGGCCATTTGATTCTTTGGCTTAGTCTCGAAAACCAGTGAACAACTTGCGAGAGGCCTGCCCGGCTCTCGCAATTAAAGTTTTTTGCGGAGGCACTCGAAGATCCCATAGCCGATGAAACCGCTGGCGACGGCGATGATGAAGTTCGTGGGCGTAATGATATCGCGCAAGGCAAATGCGAATGTCTTGTTCTGGCCGTTGACGCCCGTGAACTCGCCCATGAGCAGGTTGGAATAAAAGAGGAAGACGATAAACGCGACTTCGACCAGTGCTCGCCAAAGCGGCTTCGTCCGGTGGGGCGGCTTAAGAGCAGTCTCGGTCGGCGTTTTCAGCGGCGTCCTAGGCGGCATCATGGAGCGATGATAGCGGCGACATTGCGCGCGGCCAAGCGAAATCGAAATTTGCAGCCGATTGAACGACGAACAACTTTGCCGTGAACCCGCAAAACCGCGCGGGATGGACTGCTCTCGCAGACCTTAACGCCTATAATCTCCCTGAAGTGCTTCATGAAAATGCAATGCGGTTGCGATGGGCGCGGCGGATTGCCGCCGTTGTGGTGACGACCGTTTTTTACGCGTTAATTGGCGGGGTCAATGTGCGCGGACAGGCAAGTGCTGACGCGGGCGTCGGCGACGGAGCGGATTTAGGCGCCGGGGGGGCGAGTGGGTCAAGGGTGCTGCTGGTTCTGCCATTCGACAATCGCACGGGGCAGCCGAACCTGGAGTGGATTCGCGAGGCGGCCGCGGTGACCTTGACAATGCGTTTTGCTTCGGCGGGTTTTCAGCCGACAAGCCGCGCCGACCGCATGTACGCGTTGGACCATCTGGGGCTCCCGCAGGGCTTTCAGCCTTCGCGCGCCAGCGCGCTGAAACTGGCGCAGACGCTGGACGCCAATTCCATTGTGGTGGGCAGCTATACCACGGACGGAAACGGGATTGTTGCCGAAGCGACGCTGGTGGACGTACCTGATTTGCGCATGTTGCCCCAAGTAAGCGCGCGCGGCGAGATGAAGGACCTGATCGCCGTTTTCAGCGACTTGGCGTGGAAGCTGACGAAGCAGCTTGATCCCAAGTTCAACGTAGCCGAGGAGACTTTTGCGGCAGCGGGGAACGGGGTTCCGCTGACTGCGTTCGAGCAGTACATTCGCGGCATCACGGAATCGGACCAGGGGGAGCGGCTGCGGCATCTGCAAAATGCGGTAAAGCTGAGCCCGGAGTTTGGGCCGGCGTGGATGGCGCTGGGGCGCGAGGATTACAACGGACAGCAGTATCAGGACGCGGCCGATGCCTTCGCCAAGGTGGATCGCAACGGGACCGACGGACTGGAAGCGAGTTTTTACCGCGGACTGTCGCTGATGTTTTCAGGCGACTATCAGCACGCGGAGCTGGCGTTTGCGGATGTGGCGCGCGTGCTGCCGCTGGCCGAGGTGATGAATAACGAAGGCGTGGCCGTTAGCCGCCAGGGCAAGGACGGCACTTCGCTGTTCATCCAGGCGGCCGCTGCCGATCCCAACGCAGCGGACTATCATTTCAACCTGGCTGTGAGTTTGAAGCGCGAAGGGAATCTCGCAGGGGCATTGAACGAGCTGGCGCAGTGCCTGAAGCTGCGCCCCAATGACAGCGAGGCGCTGACGCTGGATAGTGCGTGGAAGGGAAAGCCCGAAGCAGCAGGAGCGAACGGAGCGGCGGCCGCAGTTGCGAGTGCCGACCCTCTGGAAAGAATTATCCGCACTTTCGATGAGGCGGCTTTCCGGCAGGCAGCGGCAATGCTGGATGAGATGAATGCCGGGCGGCTGGCTGCGCTGACGCCGCGGGCACGGGCACAGACTCTGTGCGCGCAGGCGAAGGGCTTTCTGGATCGCGGGCTGCTGCTGGAAGCGGAGAGACTGTATCAGGATGCCGTGGTCGCGGATGGCGCGAGCGCGCAGGCGCACGCAGGCCTGGCGCAAGTACGCGAACGCAGCGGCGATGCCGATGAGGCGCGGAAGGAAGCTCACGAAGCGCTCGAACTGGGACCTTCGGCCGATGCGTATCTTGTGCTGGCGCAACTGGATCTGGAGGCAGGTTCGCTGCACGATGCGGACAGCGAGGCAGACAATGCGCTGAAGCTGGAGCCGGCGAACCGTGCGGCACAGGATCTGATGCGGCAGATTGAGGCGAAGTTGGGCAGGTAGTGGACGCTGCGCGCGAGTCGGAAAGAGGCGAGCGATGAAGCACTTTGTTGCGAGGAGCCGAATTGCCGTTGTGGCGATGGCGGCTTTTTGGATTTTTCTGGGATTTGGCTTGAGCGTTCCGGTCTTCGGGCAGCAGCCGTTTGTGGACAAGCTGGTACTGGATGACACCATTCAGCCGGTGAGCGCGGATGAGGTGACGCGGGCCCTCGATCGCGCAAACAGCGATGGTGCAAGCGCCCTGTTGATCGAGATGAATACTCCGGGCGGCCTGCTGGACTCTATGCGCGACATGGTGGGCGGAATTCTGCGTTCGCGCGTGCCGGTGATCGTGTATGTTGGCCCGTCAGGCGCGCGGGCGGGTTCGGCGGGGTTCTTCATTCTGGAGTCGGCGGACGTGGCCGCGATGGCTCCGGGGACCGAGGCCGGCGCTGCTCATCCCGTGTTTGAGTTCGGCGGGAAGCCCGACAACACGGAAATGCAAAAGGTGGAGAACGACGCTGAGGCATTTCTGCGCTCGTATGTAAGCAAGCGAAATCGAAACACGGATGCTGCGGTGGCTGCGGTGCAATCGTCGCACTCGTACACGGCGGAGGAATCGCTGAACCAGCACCTGATCGACCTGATCGCCAACAGCGATAACGAGCTGCTGAATTCGCTCGGCGGCCGCGAAATCACGCGCATGGATGGATCGAAGGTGACGCTGCACCTTGGCGGAGCGCGGGTTCAACTGCTGCGGAAATCGCTGCGCGATGACGTGCTGGGTTGGCTGGTGGACCCAAACATCGCGCTTCTGTTTCTGGTGGGCGGGGCGCTGCTGATTTATCTCGAGTTCAACTCGCCGGGCACCATCGTTCCTGGCGCGCTGGGCACGCTGATGGTGCTGCTGGCGGTCTTCGCGCTGAATTTGCTGCCCATTCGCTACACCGCCGTGATGCTGCTGGTGGCGGCGATGGTTTTGCTGCTGCTGGAGGCCAAGTTTGGCGGGCACGGCGCGCTGGCCATTGCGGGGATCGTTTGCCTGACATTTGGAATGTTGACGCTGGTGGCGGCGCCGGTGCCGGAGATGGGGATTCGCCCGGTGGTTGCAATCGCGGTGAGCGTGGCGTTTGGCGCGATCACTGTCGTACTGGTGCGGCTTGCCATGCGCGCGCGGCAGCGGAAATCGCGCCTCGGAGCGGACGCCATGGTGGGCAGCCCGGCAACCGCGATGGAGGCAATGGCTCCGGAGGGCCATGTGCTGGTGGAGGGAGAGATCTGGGAGGCGGTGGCAAGAGCGCCTGTGGCCAAGGGAGCGGCGCTGCGCGTGACGGGGCACGACCATTTGCTTTTGCGGGTCGAGCCGGCTGCGCCCACAAGTGAACATCCGAAGGAGCAGCAGAGGAGTACAATCCCTGCTGAGTGAGGAAAGGAAAGTTCCATGTCTATTGGAGATATGTCCATTCCGACGCTGATTGTTATTGCCATCATCGTCCTCTACCTGTTGAACTCCATCAAGATTCTTCGCGAGTACGAACGCGGAGTGATTTTCCGTTTGGGCCGCGTGCTGGGATCGCCCAAGGGGCCAGGCATCATCCTGGTGTTCCGGCCAATTGACCAGATTGTGCGCATCAGCTTGCGGCAGGAAGTGCTGGAAGTTCCGGCGCAGGATGTGATCACTCGTGACAACGTCACCATCAAGGTGAATGCGGTTGTCACGCTCTACGTAGTGGATCCGAACTCCGCCGCCATTAAAGTAAACAACTACGTCTATCAGACCTCGCAACTGGCGCAGACCACGCTGCGCACGGTGCTGGGCGAAGTTGAGCTGGACGAACTGCTGAGCCATCGCGACAAGCTGAATATTCGCATCCAGTCAATCATGGACCAGCGCACCGAGCCCTTCGGCGTGAAGGTGGTGAGCGTGGAAGTGAAGCAGGTCGACTTGCCGGAACAGATGCAGCGCGCCATGGCCAAGCAAGCCGAGGCAGAGCGCGAAAAACGCTCGAAGATCATTCATGCCGAGGGCGAGTTCAACGCCGCGCAAAAACTGGTGGATGCGGCGGCGCTGATGGCGACGGAACCCATGACGCTGCAATTACGCTATCTGCAAACCCTTTCCGACATCGGCGTGGAAAAGAACACGACCATCGTCTTTCCGCTGCCAATCGAGTTCATGTCGCTGTTGAATCAGCTTGGCGCCGCGGCGGCAAAGGCGGCGGAAAAGAAAGTTTAGAGCGTGCGCCCTCAGAAAGACCCGACTGAGAAGCGCTGATGAGGTGAAGGCAGACGATTGCGGGACTTTTTTGATGCCTGAATATTTTGCGGACTGGATGTTTGGCGGCTCAATGCATTGCACTGGGACATTTTGACGCGGAGACAATTTGACGCGCGGATACTTTGACGACGATGACGCGGCGGACGAGGAGCGCCAGAAGCGCGGGCGTGATCACAAGAGTGATCGCGGCGGTGGTCGTGGGCGCGATACCGAGCTGACTCTGGGAACAGGTGCGCTGCTGGGGATTGTATTCGGCCTTTTGCTGCTGTGCGGTCTATGCTTCGGCTTGGGATACGCGGTGGGGCACCACGGTTCGGCTGCAGGTCCGGCGACGGCCACGCAACCCGGTGCGCCGACGGCCACTCCAGACCAGGAGCCATTACAGGGGAACGGCTCGCTTCCCAAGCCTTCGGCAGACGCACAAGCTCCACTGCCGCAAGGGCCGCCGGAAAGCGACGGCACAGTGCCGCCCGCGGATGATAGCGGCGCGAATCCAGCGACAACACAGCCGGGACCGGCGACTGATGTGCCAACTACTCCGCCGGCAAAATCTCCTGCGAACGCGCCAGCGACTCCTGCTTCTTCTCCTGCTGCTGCTCAGCCACCATCGCAAGTGAGGCCGGCGTTTCCCGCAGCGGGAAGAGGATCGCATGGTGGCGAACCGGTCGCGCCATCAGCCCCGGCTCCTGTGACGCCGACCCCGGTATCTCCGATTCGCGCGGCGTTGCCGAGAGGTGCGAGTCACTTTATGGTGCAGGTTGCCGCGGTGTCGCATGCTGAAGATGCAGGCGTGCTGGATGGCGCGCTGCGCAAGCGCGGGTACGCAGCCAGTGCGCAGCGTGAGCCGTCAGACGGGCTGATCCATGTACGCGTCGGGCCGTTCGCAACGCACGACGAAGCCTACCGCATGTGCGCGCGCCTGCTGGATGACGGATACAACGCAATTGTGCAGCCTTAACCCCGCATCCACTCCGGCAATCCAGAAGCGATCGCGGCGCGGACTGCCTCTGACAGCTCGTCGCGCGTAGCGAAGTTGGCGGGGTCGATGGGCGCGTGTAGCACGATGTCCATCACGCCGGGATAAATTCGCTTGCTGTTCACGGGAAGAATCTTTTCAGTTCCAAAAATTGAGACAGGTATGCACTGCGCGCCGGAATCTTTGGCGAGATAAAAGGTGCCTTTCTTGAAGGTCATCATGCGGCCGTCGGGCGAGCGCATGCCCTCAACAAATGCCGTGATGTGCAAGCCGCTGGCGAGGACGCGTTGTGCCTGTTCGACGGCGAGCTGCGCGCTTTCTACGGTGCCGTCGCGGTCAACAGGAATGAAGCTGGCCAGTTTGAAGGCGTAACCGAGAATCGGAATCTTCATCAGCGGGCGCTTGAGAAAGACGACCGTGCGACCGGGAAGATTCGAGATGAGCGCCGGCGCATCGAGATTGGAAAGGTGGTTGGCCATGAAGATGCAGGCGCAGCCCGCCGGAATATTTTCCTGGCCTTGGATTTGAATTCGAATGCCTGCGACTGAGATGGCGACGCGAGCAATCCAGGAACCAACAGCGAAGAGCGGGCCGACGTTGCCGGTGAGCAGAGTAAATGGAATGAGGATGACTGCCGCAGGAAGGGCGAGGGCAAAAATCGTGACGAAGACGAGGAACGAAGCGATCATAATCTGCTGGAATCGGAGGACGGTCGTGGGTGAACGGGACGGATACTCAAAGGTGAGTATCGCATCAACAGTTATCAGCGGTCAGTGATCAGTGATCAGTTTGTTCGCAATAGGTTGAGGATCGCGGTATCGGACGCTGCGGCGAAAACTGCGTCGTCGCGAAGGGTGACCCGATGTTTGGGTGCGAGCGTAACCCGCGTTAGCTACGCCCGCATCCATTCGGGCAAGCCGGAGGCGACTACGCTGCGCACAGCGCGCATGAGCTGGTCGCGCGTGGCGAATGCGGCCGGATCGATAGGATCGTGGAAGATGACGTGGGCTACGCCAGGATGAATGCGCCGGCTGCCCTTGCGCAGTATCGTTTCTGTTCCGTAGATGGAGACGGGAATGCATGGCGCGCCAGCAGCCATGGCGAGGAAGAACGGGCCTTTCTTGAAGGGCAACATGCGGCCATCGGGCGAGCGAGTGCCCTCAACAAAAGTGGTGATGTGGACGCCCTTGGCGAGGACACGCTGGGCCTCCGCGACGCTGCGCTGTGCGTCAGCGGGGTTGCCGCTGCGATCGACGGCGATGAACTCGCCCTGGCGGAAGCCTATGCCGACGATAGGCAGATTCATGAGAGACCGTTTCATAAAAGCCGAGGTGCGGCCGGGAATGACCGAAATGAGCGCAGGCGGATCAAGATTCGAAACGTGGTTGGACATGAAGATGCATGCGCGGTCCGCTGGAATGCGATTTAGGCCTTCAACCTGAAAGCGCACGCCGGCGAGGCGGCAGCTTGAAGAAAGCATGAAGCGCGTGGCCTTGTAGAGCGGCAGCACGTTGCCGGTGAGCCAGCACCAGGGAATGAAGAGCAGGGCCGAGGGGATTCCCAGGACGACCATGTTGGCGACGAAGATGATCGTGCGGATCATAAGTGAGCCTTGTTCTCAGGTTGCAGCTACGAAGCGCTCGCGGAGGCGCGCCGGGAGCTTGTCGTAGATGCCGTCGAAGCCGCCATTGGAAAGGATGGCGACGACATCGCGCGGCGCGAGTTGCGGCGTGATGGCGGCGACGATTGCGTCAGCATCGGCGAGGATCTCGGCCGGAGTGCCCGCCGCATTCAGGGCGCGGACGATTTCTTCAGGGTGCAGCCGCTCCTGCTCGGGAATTCGCTCCTGCTGAAAAACGGCGGCGAGGATGACGCGATCGGCGAGCGAGAGGCTTTCCATAAGATCGTTTGCCAGCACTTTGCGGCGGAGCGTGTTTGAACGCGGCTCGAGCACGGCCCACAAACGTCCGCCAGGATTGATGGAGCGCAGTGTCCGGAGCGTCTCTCGGATGGCCGTGGGGTGGTGAGCGAAATCTTCGATGATGGTGATGCCGTTGATGACTGCGCGGACCTCGAGACGGCGCTTGACGCTTTTGAAGGTGGCGAGAGCTTCGGCGATTGCAGCCGTGGGGACGCCTGCGGCGGCGGCAAGGGCGGCAGCGGCTGTTGCATTGAGGGCGTTGTGCTCGCCTGCCAGGTTCATATTGAAATTGCCCCAGGCGAAGCCGGCGCGGAAAACTCCCCAGTGCATGCGGCCGGATTCGTAACGAAGATTTTGAATACGCCAGTTGGAGGCATCAGTGAAGCCGTACCTTTCGACAGGACAAAGCGCGTGGCTAACACATTCGGTCACGTTGGGGCTGCCGTCGTAGGCAACGATGAGGCCGCGGCGCGGGACGAGATTGACGAGGCGCCTGAAGGCGGTCTTGATGGACTCGAGGTCGGCATAAATGTCGGCGTGGTCGAACTCGACGTGCGTCAGGATGAGCGCGGCGGGAAAGTAGTGGAGAAATTTGGGGCCTTTGTCGAAGAAGGCCGTGTCGTACTCGTCGCCCTCGACGATAAAGTTGTGCGTGGGGCGGAGCTGAAAGCTGGTGGCGAAGTTTTCTGCCACGCCTCCGATGAGGAACGACGGTTCAAGCGCGGGATCTTTGAGTGCTGCGACCTGATAAATCCAGGCCAGCATGCTGGTGGTTGTTGTTTTGCCGTGCGTACCGGCAACGACCAGTGATTCGCGGCCGGAAAGGAACTCCTCGCGCAGAAGCGCGGCCATTGAGGTGAATGGAATGCGGTCGTCGAGCACGCGCTCGATCTCCGGATTGCCGCGGGAGAGCGCGTTGCCGACGACGACGAGGTCGGGAACGGGATCGAGATTGGTTTCGCTGTATGGCTCAAGGATGGGAATGCCGAGCGAACGGAGGAGATCGCTCATGGGCGGGTACGCAGCCTTGTCGGAGCCGGTGATGCGGTGGCCCTGAAGCTGCAGCAGGCCTGCGAGAGAGGCCATCGCGGTGCCGCAAATGCCGATAAGGTGAATGTGACGCGGCTGGTTCAAAGTTTCGCCACCATTTTTGTTGACGCCATTTCCGTTCCTCTTATCATGCCGTATACCTACCGAATCAGCGAAGAAAGAGTCTTGAAGAACCGGGCCGGTGTGGCGATTCTTAGGCCGGTGCGCCGCGCGACCACTTCAGTGAAATGCTTTGTATTGTGAGTCAAGATCCAGTCAGGTTGAGCCGCGACAGCCGAGACGAGCACGGGAACATCCGCTTCCTGGCGGATCAGGCTCCGGTTGGCCAGTACGACCCCGGCATGTGGGTAGGGAATCAGCTCCGGATCAGTGAGATCGATCAGGCGACGATAGTCGCTCATCAATCTGCGCGCTTGCGAAGAGGACAACTGACGCGCGTGGATTTGCAGATTCTCCTCGACTTCATCGCGGACTGCTTCCGCTAACACGAGGCAAGCGATCTTCGCGGCGCAGAGCGACAATACTGCTTTGTCCAGCCCCCACTCCGCGACGATTCCACCGAGAAGGACGTTCGAGTCGAGAAACAATCGAAGTCTGCGCTGCGTGGTCACCTGGCACTCGTCCGACGCACGGACCGCTGGGTGACAACCGGTTTGCGTGCATGAGACCCGTAATGACGTTCATAGATCCGTTCCCTGGCTTCGGGGAGCGTTGCGAGGACAGCCTTCGGAGTGATGCCGGCCGAGGCAATAGCCGAGCCGATTCGTTTGCAAAGACGATCGAAGTGGTCCTGCTGCGGCATCAGAATGAGCCCGTTTCCGAGCCGCAGAACGGCGAACGGCGCGCCCAGGCCGAGTCCGAGGTTCTCGCGGAATTGCTTCGGAACCGTGACCTGTCCCTTTTCGCCAATTCTGGTCGTTGTTAAATACTCGAGGACTGCCTGTTGACTGGCCATAATCGAAAGCTCCGGTAGGAATATCCTACCACGGGTGTCCGTTTGCTAACCGTCCGCTCACCGCGCAACCGCAGGTTCCAGAATTTCCAGTTGAGCGGTGTCGCCGACGGCGAGCTCGGCTTCAACACCGAATGTGAGCGTGACATTTTCGCGGGAGACGTGGCCGCTGCGAAGGCCGATGGCGATGGGAATGTCGAGGCCGTCAAGGGCGCCGAGAATTACTTCTTCAAGCAGCGAAGGCGGAGCGCCGGGCGAACTGCAATCGAGCATTTCGCCAAATATAATTCCCAGGACGCCTTCGAGCTTTCTCGCCTTGCGCAGTTGCCAGATCATGCGGTCGATCTGGTAAGGCTTGACGCCGGTGTCTTCAAGAAAAAGCAGCGTGCCCTCACTGGACGGCTCCCACGGCGTGCCCAGTAGCGAAACGAGAATGCTGAGGCAGCCGCCATAGAGCGTGCCGCGTACGGATGTGTGGGAGCGGCTCGGCTTTAGTGGACGCAGGCCTTCAGCGGCGCCGACGCTATAGAGTTCTCCCGCAAGAGCGGCACGAAAACTTTCCAAATGAACGCCGTTGGTCAGATAAAAATCCGCGGCGAGCATAGGGCCGTGAAAGACGGGCAGGCCAAGTTCGTCGAGCAGGCGGAGCTGAATTCCGGTGAGATCGCTGTAGGCTAAAAATGGCTTGGGGTGCGCGGCGATGATTTCGAAGTCGAGAGCTTCGAGGAGATAGTTGGAACCGTAGCCGCCACGAATGCACATGATTGCTGCCGCGTCAGGGTCGGCGAAGGCAGCGTGCAGATCGGCGAGGCGCTGCTGAGGGGTTCCGGCGAAGTAGAGCGGCTCGCGCAGCAAAGCGTTGGGCACGAATTGCGGCGCATAATCCAACGAGCGCAGCGCGGCCAGACCGAGATCGACGCGGTCCGGTTGAGCAAAGGAAGCCGGGGCGACGATAGCGATAGCCGCATCGGAGGCGACAGGCGGCGGTTTGAGAAGCTCTCTCATTTTCACCAGGCCTCCCCGCGGGCGATGAGCGCGGCAGGCCCGGTAAGATGCAACTCCGCGCCGGGGCCATCCCAGGCGACGGTCTGCGCGCCGCCGGGCGCGATGACTTTGAGCGGCGAGGTGCAGCCCTTGAAGGCAAGAGCGGCGGTGGCGGCGGCGCATGTGCCGGTGCCTGAAGATGAGGTCGGTCCCACGCCGCGCTCGAAGATGCGAATTTCGATCTGGCTGGGGCTCACGATGCGAAGGAACTCGACGTTGGTCTGGTTGGGGAAGTCGGGATGGACACAGATTTCGGCGCCGATCTCCTGCCAGGATTTTCCTTCGACGGCGAATTCAGGATTGTCCACTTCAACGACAAAATGTGGATTGCTAGTGTCGACGGCGATGCTCTTGATCTTTATGCCCGTCGCGAGCTCGACGGCGCGCGGGGTGAAGCGAGGGACACCCATCGCGGTGGTGACATCCACTGCAAATTCACCGCTATTGCGCACGCTGACAATGCGGCATGCGCGAAGGCCTGCATCCGTGGTGATCTCGAGAGTATCTCCGGGCTGCGAGGCGAGAGATTCGGCCATCCACGCAGCGACGCAGCGCGTGCCGTTGCCGCTGATTTCGGCAATGGAGCCATCGGCATTGTGGAGCCGGACGCGACCGGCTTTGGGCCCCGTCCAGCGAAAGAACTCAATGCCGTCGGCGCCAATGCTCGTATTTCGCTGGCAGAGTCGGCGCGCTAGAGCCGCTGGATCGTGGCCCGCCGCGGCTTCTTCGGCGACGATCAGGAAATCGTTGCCGCACGCGTGCGCTTTGGTGAACGAGATCAATCTTCCTCCGGATCGCGAACGATGAGGAACGCGGCAGCGAGATTCAACGCAGTTCCCAGCCCGATGCTAACACTGATGAGAGCGGGTTGACCGCCAAGAATGAGGAGGCGTGCCGAGTGACGCAAGGGCGCGCGCTTAGAAAGAAGCGTGGGTGCGATTGAGCCACTTTGTGGAGACGTAAATCGCGGCCGATGGCTGGCCCTCAGCTGAAAAGCTGTTCATCAAAGTGAGGTCGGTGAGATGCGCTTTGACGGCCTTGTCGATCTCGTCACCGTCGAAAGCGACGATGATCGCGGCGTGGGTGGCGGGCGAGGCGAGCGCGGAGCGATAGATTTCGAGATCGCTCTCATTAATGGTCTGGCGCAGCGGAATGCCCGTGAAGGCAACAATCTCAGGGTAGAGGGATGTGTTCATGAGCACGGGCGCATGCGGATCGAGAGCGAGAAACGATTGCAGCGCTGGGGGAATGGAAACGTCGTACGGCTTTCGAGCGTCGGCGTTCTTTGTGCTTTCAACGTAGACGATCGGATGGGCGCGCAGGAGCGCGAAGACGTTGAGGCCCGCGAGAGCAATGAGAAACGCGAAGGCAAGTTTGGGAAGGACGGGAGCGAGGCTTGGAAGCTTGATGCGGGTCAAGGCGACGGCAAGCGACTGGGCCGCGAATCCCAAACCGAGCGCGAGGGCCGGCAGAAGCTCGAGTCCGTAGCGCGTGTTGTACCAGGTGTAAGGCCACCAGCTGGGGAAAAAGATAGGGACTGAGCCGTAGGCAACTGACCACGCGTAAAAGGGAACGGGAAGCCAGAGAAAGAGCGTCCAGGCAACCGCGCGGCGGCGAGCGGCGGATTTTTCGGTGAGCCATGTGCCGAAGGCGCCGAGAGCGGCGAGGGCGACGACGATGTTGCCCCAAAGATTTCCCGAGGCAGCGGGCGCGATGGAATCCAACTCAGAGACTTTGAGGTAGTAGAGTAGCGCAACCCAGGGGCTGTGCCAGCCGGGATGCAGCGGCGACGGGCCCGGAGACGCGGTGCGGAGTTCGATGGCGTGAGCGGAGTATGGCCCGCGCGCGAAGTAGAGCCAGTCGCCGAAGCAGACCGAGTTATAGAGGAACCAGAGGAGCGGCGCGGCGATGACTGCGAGCGAAGCCAGCCAAAATGCGACGGCGCCAAGGCGTCTGCGCTCCCCGGCAGCGGCGTGGCGAAGCAATGTGAATCCGATGCCGGACCAGGCGATGAGAGCAATGATCCAGCCGTCGTAGCGCGTGAAGATGGCGGCGACGAGAGCGGCGGCGATGCAGACCTGGAGGCGTGCGGTGCGCGCAATTGGACGATTTGAGCGCGGAGTAGGGTGGAGATTGGAGCCGGCGGCGACCGTTTCACTGTCGAGGGCGGCGCGCCACTGGACCAGCCAGACCACGATCCAGATGAATTCGCACAAGAAGAGCGGCTCGGTCATTGCCGTTGTTTGGAGATAGAGAAGATTTGGATTGAGAGCGAAAAAGACGAGCGCAATGGCGGCGGGCGCGGGGTCGAGCCACTTTCGCGCCAGGCGATGCAGGCCAACACAGGATGCGATATAGAAAAGGGACGATGGAATGATAGCTGCGAGTCCGCTGGCCCACCAGAAGTAGTTCTGCACGAAGGGCAGAAGGAGGATGTGCGGGAGCGGCAGCCAGACCGAGCCGAGTTGCGATAGGCGCGGCGTGCGGGAATCGAAGACGCGGCGCGCGATGTGCAGATGAGCCACGGCGTCGCCGTAGTTAAGCATTGCTCCGTGATGCCAGCTCCAGATAATGGCGGTTGCTGAAGCGGCCATGCAGAAGGCCAGAACGGCCCAGCCTTCTGCATTGGAGATGCTTTTCTCAGTCAAGGTGCGTGATCTCGCGAAAGATGTTGAAGCGCGCGTCAATCTCAAAACGCGAGAGCTGTTGCAGGCGCTCGGTGCCGAAGCGCTCGCAGGCATAGGAGCCCATGACGCTGCCGTAAAACATGGCGTGGCGCCAGGCGGGGGGCGTTAGCTCGGGCTGCGAGGCCAGATAGCCGAAGAAGCCGCCGGCAAAACTGTCGCCGGCGCCAGTGGGATCGACGACTTCTTTGAGCGGGAGAGCCGGCGCCTTGAAGGTGCGAAGCTCTTCTCCGCGATTTTTTGAGGGAGAGCTGTAGAACAATGTCGCACCGTACTCGCCATGCTTGACGACCAATGCGCGTGGCCCGAGAGCCATGACGGCGCGCGCGGCCTGCACGAGGTTGTTATTGCCCGCCAGCATGCGGGCTTCAGTGTCGTTGATGAGCAAAACATCCAGGCCCTTGAGAACCTCAAGCAGGGCTGGGCGATGATCCTGTATCCAGTAATTCATGGTGTCGCCTGCGACGAGCTTGACGTTGGGCATTGCATCTCGCACGCGGCGCTGAAGAACGGGATCGATGTTGGCGAGGAAGAGAAATTCGGAGTCGCGATAGGCGCCTGGAATTTTCGGCTCGAATGAAGCGAAGACGTTGAGCTCGGTGTTGTGCGTCTTTGCTTCGTTGATGTTTTCGAGGTACGAGCCTTCCCAGAAGAAACTTTTGCCGGCGGTGTGCTCAATGCCGAGCGTGTCGATGTTGCGGGCGGCGAAGACGGCTTCCTGCTTGCGGCCAAAGTCCTCGCCGACGACGGCGATAACGCGCACACTGGTGAAGAAGCTGGCGGAGAGCGAGAAGTAAGTTGCTGCGCCGCCGAGGCAGCGTTCGCGGCGTCCGGCGGGGGTTTCAATGGAATCGTAGGCTACGCTGCCGACTACGGTGATGGACATGGGTTGGTCTTCCTCAAATCTAAGGTTAGCAAGTTAGCTGGCTTGGCGGCGTTAGCAGAGCAGCCGGCGCTCTACCAGCCGAGGTATTTACCGAAGAGCAGCTTGAGCCGCTCTTTGGCGGCTGCCGGAATCGCGTCGGGCTGCGTGAGTACGGCGTACTTTGCGGCCGAGGCGCATGCGCAGGTGCGGGCGACTTCCGACGTGGACGGCAATGCGGCGACGGCGGCCTTGACTACCTTGCAGGCGTTGCCGGCGTTCTGGTGAAGAACTGCGACGATCTCCTCGATGGTGACGGCGTCGTGGCCCTCGCGCCAGCAATCGTAATCGGTGACCATGGCAATGGTGGCGTAGCAGATTTCGGCTTCGCGGGCGAGCTTGGCCTCCTGCAGGTTGGTCATGCCGATCACGTCGGCTCCCCAACTGCGGTAAAGATTCGACTCGGCGCGGGTTGAGAACTGCGGACCTTCCATGCAGACGTATGTGCCGCCGAGTTTGCCGACCACACCGACTTTGGCGCAAGCTTCGGCGGCGGCTTTAGCAACGGTGGCGCAGACGGGATCGCCGAATGCGACGTGGCCTACGATTCCGTCACCGAAGAAAGTGGCAATACGGTTAAACGTGCGGTCGATGAACTGATCGGGCATGACGAAATTGGTGGGCTTGTGTTCTTCTTTGAGCGAACCGACAGCGGAGACGGAGATGATGCGCTCGACGCCGAGTTTCTTGAAGGCGTAAATGTTGGCTCGAAAATTCAGCTCAGACGGAAGAATGCGGTGGCCGCGGCCGTGGCGCGCGAGAAAGGCGACCTTGCGGCCCTCTAACTCGCCAAGGACAAAAGGATCGGATGGATTGCCAAACGGCGTTTCTACGCGCTCTTCATGGACGTTTGTGAATCCGGGCATGGAATAAAGCCCGCTGCCGCCGATGATGCCGATTTCTGCCTGAGACACTTGCTGCTCCTTACTTTCTAGCTTTCAGCCGTCAGCTTTCAGCTCTTCCGTGCGCAACGAGCTTCGGTGATTCATTCAGCGAAGAACTGCTGAGAGCTGACGGCTGAAAGCTGAGGGCTTTTCATCTTTGATCGATCAGGCGGATCGACTCCATGAATACGTCGCCGTCGATCGTCAAGCTATGGGCGCTGATCTTATCCATCGTATCCTGCGCCGTGTGGTGGTAGCTGTTATTGGGCCCGTAGTCGAGATCGATCACATCGATTGACGGCACACCGCGCTCGACGAATGGCAGATGATCGTCCTCGACCGCCATCTCCTGCTGGAAAAAATAACGCTGGTAGCCAAATTTTTTGGCCGCTTCAGCGACAAGCGAGATCAGCCAGGCTGTGGAGTGAGTTTCACGCTGGATGTCGAGATCTTTGTCACCGATCATGTCGGCAAGCATGAAGGCCTTGATCTGGTTCAGGGTGCCGTCGCGGCCCCACTTGGCCGCGAGATGGCGGCTGCCGTAGGTGGAGTCTGAAGCCGACCATTGCTGGATGGCCTCTTCGCCGTCGAAAAAGACGAGCCAGACGGAGTAGCCTGCGAGCTTTTTGCCGGGCGAGTGTGCAGCCTGATCGCGAAGGCGATCGGCGATCGTCATCAGCAGGCCGGTGGTTGAAGCGCCGTCATTCGCGCCGACGAAGTTGATATTGCGTAGCGGGTAGTTGGTTTCGTAATGCGTACCGAGGACGATGACACCGGGCTTGGAGCCGGGGAAGCGCACGATGAAATTGCACAAGGGCACGGGGCCGATGGGAGTATCGGCGGTGAAGGCGTCTTCTTCGAGCTGATCGTGGGCGCGGAGGAAGTGGGCGCGGAGAAACTGTTCGGCTTTGATATGGCCCGGGCCGGTGGGCCAGCGCGGGCCGATGGCGGCGAACTGGCGCGCGTATTCGTATGCGGCGGCGCCGTCAAAGTGCTGCGCGGATGCTGCGATGGGAGCGATCAGGAACGCGAAAAGGACGATTGAGAGTTGTGCTATCCCCGGTCTCAAAATCGAGATCGGGGGCACCCATTTCCGTGCGAGAACTCTCTCCCCGTTCCTTGCAAGAATTATCTTCTTGTTCCTTGCGAGAATTCTCTTCTTGTTCCCTGTGAGAACCCTCTTCCTGTTCCGTGCGAGAACTCTCTTCCTGATGCTGGAAAAAATCATCTCGCAGCCTCTTTCTTCTTTCTGCGCGCGGGGTGGACCCACCAGGCGACGCCGATACCGATGAGATAAAGCGCCAGCATGGGAATGGCGTAGATGCACATGGTGCCGGGATCGGGGCTGGGACAGATGATGGCGGCGACCAGAAATACGGCCAGAATGGCGTAGCGAATGTTCTTCCAGAGGAACTTGGGGCTGACGATGCCGAACAGAGCGAGAAAGAAGATGAGAATGGGTAGCTCGAAGCTGACGCCGAGGCCGAGAATGATGGAAAGAAAGAAGCCTGTGTACTCCTCGATGGTGACGATGGGGTTGAACTTGCTGCCGAAGCCAAGGATGAGAATTTTGAGCGCGCCGGGGAGAACGAAGAAGTATCCGAAGCTTGCGCCCGCAAGAAAGAGGCCGACGGTAGCCGTCATAAACGGAATGACGAAGCGCTTTTCTTTTTGATAGAGACCAGGCGCAATGAAAAGCCAGACCTGATAGAGGACGAAGGGTGAAGCGAGAATGGCTCCGCCGATGAACGAGACCTGAAGATAAAGGTTCAGCGGATCCATGGGGTGTGTGTAGTTGAGCTTGATGCCGAGCTTGTCGAGCGGCGCCTGAACAAAGCCGTAAAGGCGCACGTGAAAGACGTAGGCGATGAAGAATCCGATGGCGAGGTAGATGGCGGAGTGGACGAGGCGCTTCCGCAGTTCCTCGAGATGCTCCATGAGGCTCATGCCGGGGAGTTCGACGCGCTCGGTGATGACGTTGCGCGCTTTTTCGATGGCTTCCTGCGGGTCAACCATGATGTGCTGACGGCTCCGATCCTTCAGCGTCAGGAAAAAGGCTTCTTTGGGTTTTGCCCGGCGGATCGGCGGCGATCTTCTCACCGGTCGTGGGCGGCTGAATTTGCGGGGTGGCCGCAACGGGCGCGGGATCGGATTCAGGATCGATTGAGTGACTGGCGGCCGGCACGATTTCTGGCGGTGGAGTTTCTATTGAGGCCGGCGCCTCGGCCCGGTTCGTTGTCTGAACCCCGATATTGGGGTCGGTCCCTTCGGAGTAAGGACTTTCTGTTGGGCCTGGAGCGCTTGATTCTGGAGCGCTGGATTCTGGAGCGCCAGATTCTGGAGCGCCGGATTCCTGAGTTGCGGCCGCTTCCTGGGTTCCGGCCGCGGGCGCTGGAGTTTGCGAGGTCGTGGCTTCGAGTTGAGCCGGTGGCGGCGCAGCGGCGAGGGCACGCTGGCGCTCTTCTTCCGCCTTTTTGCGGCGGTCGGCCTCTTCGGAGCTGCGCAACTCCTCTTCCATCTGGAACTTGAAGTCGTTGGAGGCCTTGCGGAACTCGTACATCAGCTTGCCGATCTGGCGGCCGATCATGGGCAAACGCCGCGGGCCAAAAACCACCAGCGCGAGAGCCATGAGGATCAACGTGTCCCACATGCTTAATGTCGCGAGCTGAATTGGCGGCGGAGATCCCATAAAGGATCATGATACCTGCCATTGCGCGGCGCTCACAATCCCGCTGAGCTTTGCGCTGCGAGATGCCGGTCGCTTCCAAATCATTCCGCCGAGTATCATTCCACCAAAGTGATTAAGATGATCCGGTCTGAGTACGGAACTTTTGAATTGGTGTCAGAGGAGATCACCCGTGAATCTTTTCAGTCGTATCCGTCGGTCTTTGGTTCTGTTACTGGTTGTGGGCTGCGCAGGCTCGCTGGCGAGCGCGCAAAAGCCTGCCGGCCCACAGAAGCTGCCTGAAATCAAATACGTGAAGTACACGCTGCCCAACGGCCTGACGGTCATTACTCATGAAGATCACAGGCTGCCTTTGGTGGCCGTGGACCTTTGGTATCACGTAGGCCCGCTGAACGAGCGGCCGGGGCGCACGGGGTTCGCGCACCTGTTTGAGCACATGATGTTTGAAGGCTCAGAACACGTGGGCGAAAAAGCGCACATCAAGATCGTGCAGGCGGCGGGCGCAACGACCGTCAACGGTACCACGAGCTTCGACCGGACCAACTACTTTGAAACCATGCCCAGCAACCAACTGGAGCTGGCGCTGTGGCTGGAGAGCGACCGGATGGGCTTCCTGATGGAGGGCCTGAACCGGGAACTGCTGATTAACCAGAAAGATGTGGTGCGCAACGAGCGGCGGCAAGGCGAGGGACGGCCCTACTACGTGGCCCGGGAACAGATGTTTCATCTGCTGTTTCCCAAGGGGCATCCCTACTACGGCGTGATCATCGGCAGCCATGCGGACGTGGAATCGGCGCGCATCGCCGACGTGCGCGACTTTCATCAGCAGTACTACACGCCGAATAATGCGTCGATCGCGGTGGCCGGGGATTTTGACGCAGCAAAGTTGACGGTGCTGCTCACGAAATACTTTGGGCCGATTCCGAAGGGGCCTGAGGTAGCTTTCGCGCCGCCGGTGACGCCGCCGATCACCGCGCAGCGGCGGGCGACGGTGACGGACACAGTGCAGCTGTCGCAGGTGAGTGTCGCCTGGCTGACGCCCGCAGCTTTTACGCTGGATTCCTACAGCGTGAGCAGCGCCGTATTTGCGCTGGGGGGCGGCAAGGCGAGCCGGCTGGACGAGGCGATGGTCTACAAGACCCAGACGGCGCAGAGCGTAACCTGCGTTGCGCTGCCGGAGAAGCTGACGGGAATGACCTGGTGCACGATGACCGCCAAGCCGGGCGTGAAGCTGGAAGACCTGGAGGCGACGTTCTGGAAGGAACTTGCGAAGCTGCAACAGGATGGGCCGACCGCCGACGAGGTGGCCTCGGCAAAGGCTCTGGACTTGACGGGAACGATCACAGGCCTGGAACAACTTGGAGGATTCGGTGGCATTGCCGATACGCTTGACCGCTACAACCAGTACACGGGCGATCCCGGCTTTTTGCCGAAAGACATCGCCCTCACCGAGGCCGTAACGAGAGCAAGCGTCAAGGCCGCTGCTGTGAAATACCTGAGCAAGGATTCGGCGGTGGTGGTGTATTGCGTACCGGGCAAGAAGGTGCTGAACGATGTGCCGCGCAGCCCCGCGGATACCGATGCGACTGTGAAGCTTGAGAATCCGTACACTCCGGAATTTGAAGCGTCGCAGGAATGGCGGAAGACAAAGCCGGAGGCTGGGTCGGCCCCGGTGCCGCATCTGCCTACGCCGCAGGAATTCACGCTGGCTAATGGACTAAAAGTGCTGCTGGTGGAGAATCACTCGCTGCCGGTGCTGAGCGCGGAAGTCGTTTCGCGCGCCGGTAGCGCGAACGACCCGGAAACGAGGAGCGGACTGGCGACGCTGACTGCGGAGGTGATGAGCGACGGTACGACGACGCGCGACTTGACGCAACTGGCGACGGACGAAGAGCGCATTGGAACTGAGATTGCGACCGCCGCGGGAATGGATTCTGGAACCATTTCAATGGACATGCTGACCAGCCACACGGCGGAGGGGATGAATCTGCTTGCCGATGTGGCGCAGCATCCGGGATTTCGCGGCGCGGATTTAGACCGCCGGCGCAAGCAGCGGCTGGTTCGCATCGCGCAAGAAACTGACAACGTGCAGAGCATGGCGACGCGAGTGGGGCCGAAGCTGGTGTTTGGCGATGCGCCTTACGGCCGTAGTGGAACCGGAACAGCCGAGAGTGTGGGCGCGATTGCGCCGGCGGACATGGCGGCTTTTTACGCCGACCGCTACGGCCCGCGCGACTCGGCGCTGGTGCTGGCAGGCGATTTGACCCGCGCACAAGCCGAGAGCGTGGCCCGGCAATACTTTGGCAAATGGACGGGGAAGACCGAAGCGTCGGCTGCAATTCCACCCGCGCCGGCCCCGCAGGCCACACACGTGGTAATCGTGGACAAACCAGGCGCGCCGCAGACCGCGCTGATTGCCTTTGGCATAGGCGTTCCGGCGAGCTCGCCCGACACTGAAACTCTTACCGTGATGAATTACACGCTCGGCGGGAGCTTTGGCAGCCGAATCAATATGAATCTGCGCGAGGCGCACGGCTACACCTATGGCGCAAGTTCCGTCTTTACGCAGTATGTCGATGGCGGAATGTTCCAGGCCGGCGGATTGGTGCGCAGCGACGTTACGGCGCCTGCGGCTAAAGAGTTGATGGGCGAGATCAAGAAGTTTGCGGCGACGCCTTCAACTGCTGAAGAGCTGGCTGCGGCGAAGGAAGCGTCGGTGCAGTCGCTTCCCGGCCGCTTTGAGACGTCGTCAGCCATAGTGCGAGCCATCGACAGCATCTTTCTTTACGATTACCCGCTGGATTATTACGCAAAGCTGCCCATGAAATACGAGGCGGTGACGGAAGCAGACATTGCGCGCGTGACTCAGGAGTATCTGCATCCCGACCAGCTTGTGATTGTGACGGCCGGCGATCGCGCCAAAATCGAACTGGGCCTGAAAGATGCGGGTCTGGGTCCGGTGGAAGTGCGCGACATCAACGGCAAACTGGTGACGGACGAGAAGTAGCGCGCGCGAGGCGCGGTTTAGCGGCCGTTGGCGGCGCCGGCTTTCACTGGCGGGCCCGATGGAGCCGGCGGTCGCGTTAGCGCTGCGACGGCTGGCACCCGCTGCGACTGCGGATGGTCTGTTGGCACCTGGTGCATGGTGACGATGACGGCTTCGGCAGACTTTGCGCCTGCACAGCGGTAAGAGTGCGGGGTTCCTGCGTCGAAATAAACGGCGTCGCCGGGGCCGAGTTTCACCTCCTGCTCGCCGTGCCGCAATGCCAATTCACCGGCAACCAGATACAGGAACTCAAATCCGGTGTGCATGTGCGTTCTGGGCTCCACATGCTCAGGCAATGGAACAAATTCGGCGAAGTATGGGTCCATGTGCCGGTCGGCGACCATATAGCCGAGGCTCTCGAACGTATAAGCAGGCGGCTCGGCTCCGGTTTGCGGCATACGTACGCGATCCTTTTTACGGTGTACGCGGAAAACGGGCGCGGGCTCGGACTCAAAGAAATACGAGAGATCTTTACTGAAGACCATCGCGATGCGCGCAAGATTACGGAGCGTAGGCACCACGCGGCCGGTCTCCAACTGCGAGAGGAAACTGGCTGATAGTCCCGTATGCTTGCCCAGATCCACCAGACCCATCGACTTTTTGAGCCGCAGGCGCCGGATACGCTCGCCCAGGTGCTTCTCGGTGATGAAGCGCTCGGCGGTCTCGGGATCCGCCAGAGTTTTGTGCATCTCGGTGCCGTTGGTCTCGAGCCGATCGGTCGTTAATTCGGTCATCGCCGCTCCTTACCAAGCTAGGATGCGCTTTGGCGCTAATTGTTGTCCAGGTCAAAAGAATTTCCTGTAGCACCAAATTGGAGCCTTGGAAACGATGCGATCCGGTTTCTCCTGAGCCGCGTTATTCTGGAGACTCCGGCGCGGCGGAACAAGGCGTCGCCCAGAAAGTTTGCCTAAAATGCCTGAAGAAACCGCTCCTTCCGCTCCAGAAACCGCAAAATCAACTCCGCCGGTGGCCACCATTGCCGAAATTGGCCGGCATGAGGGCGAATCTGTCACTTTGCGCGGGTGGCTCTACAACTCGCGCGAGAGCGGCAAGCTGCTTTTCCCCATCTTTCGCGATGGAACGGGATCGATCCAGGGAGTGGCGCATGTGAAGAGCGTGACGCCAGAAGTGTTTGAAAAGCTGAAAGGCCTCACGCAGGAGTCGTCGGTTATTGTCACGGGAAGGGTGCGTGCGGATAAGCGCGCGCCGGGTGGGTACGAGCTGGACGTAGAAGACGTTCAAGTGGTGCAGCGCGTGCCTGAGTCGGACCCGTACCCGATCACGCTGAAGGATCATGGCGTCGACTTTCTGCAGGAACGGCGGCACCTGTGGGTGCGCAGCCCGAGGCAGTCGGCCATTTTAAGGATTCGCGCGGAGATCATGAGGGCGGCGGCAGAATACTTTGACTCGAACGGATTTATCAGGACCGATCCGCCGATTCTTACGCCGGCGGCGTGCGAAGGCACGTCAACGCTGTTCCCGGTGGACTACTTCGGCGATCCCGCTTACCTGACGCAGAGCGGCCAGCTTTACATCGAGTCGACGGCGCTGGCGCTGGGAAAGGTTTACAGCTTCGGGCCGACGTTTCGCGCGGAGAAGTCGAAGACGCGGCGGCACCTGACGGAGTTCTGGATGATCGAGCCCGAAGTGGCCTATATGGATCTCGACGGCTTGATGGAGCTCGCGGAAAACTTCATCGCGCATATTGTGCAGAGCGTGTTGAAGAATCGCGCGCCGGAGTTGCAGGTGGTCGGGCGCGATGTGGCGAAGCTCGCGACAGTAAAGGCGCCGTTCGTGCGCCTGCGCTACGACGAGGCCGTGGAGATGTTGAACCAGGCGCACAAAGATGGAAAGCTGGAAGCGCCGTTCGAGTATGGAAACGATTTCGGTTCGCCGGACGAGACCTGGCTCAGCTCGCAGTACGACCGGCCGGTGATGGTGCACCGCTATCCCGCGAATGTGAAGGCATTCTACATGGAACCCGACGCGAATGATCCGCGTTACGCGCTTTGCGTAGACGTGCTGGCGCCGGAGGGATACGGCGAGATCATCGGCGGGTCGCAGCGCGTGTCAAGCTACGAACTGCTGAGCTCTCGAATTGACGAACACAAGTTGCCGCGCGCGGCCTTCGAGTGGTATCTCGACCTGCGGCGCTACGGCAGCGTACCGCACTCGGGGTTCGGGATGGGCATCGAGCGCGTAGTGGCGTGGGTGTGCGCGCTGGACCACGTGCGAGAGACGATTCCGTTTCCAAGGATGCTGAACCGGATGTATCCGTAGAGCAATTCACAATCCACGGTTCTTGAATCGCCACGGTCAAAGACACCTGCGGTAATCTCATTCAGATCACCGAACTGAAGAAGTGGTAGCGCCGGCAGCTGGTAGGTTCCACCAGGGCGAGCCGGCGAAGCTGGGCGACCAGATGCTGATCGAGCGCGAGATGGCCGGGCGGACACGCAAGCCACGGGACGAGATCGTCTTCAGCGATTGGGGACAGCTGGCGGAGCTGTAAAAACAGTTCGCAGTTCCCATTTTGCAGGCCCGGGTTCGCCGGTCTGAGCTGGCAGGCCTGGGTTCGGAATTCTGGGTTCGCAGTTGACAGTTAGTGTCGGCAGGCCGGGAGCCGGACAACAGCAACAGCTAAGACTTTTTGCTCGGCACCTTGGCCCCTTTTTTGCGAGCCTCTGAAAGGCCGATGGCTATTGCCTGTTTGCGGCTCGTCACCTTTTTGCCGCTGCGACCGCTCTTGAGCTTGCCCTGCTTGAATTCGCGCATTTCGGTTTCTACCTGCGTGCCGGCCGCAGGACCGTATTTTCTTCCGCTGGATTTCTTGCCTGTCGCCTTCTTCGTCGCGTTCTTCTTTGTCGCCATGAATGAATCTCCTTTTTGAGGATGAATCTATTACCGTCCAACATGGTCTGATGCATCTTTCGCGCGGCGGGGCAGCGGCGTTGTGCTGATCCGATCCTCACTTCGCGGGGAGAACTTCGCTGGCAGCACTTCACACGGTAGAGTGAAGGCTGGGAGATCGAGCTTTGAGCGCAGCAGGGACACGAAGGCAAGCGAGCACCGGCAGACAAGTGGGCGGCCGATCGCCTGGTCGAAGCGGCGCGCGACGCAAACAGCTTCGACTGAGTTGGAAGGCGCGCATCGTAATTGCGGCCATAACGGTCGTAGTGGGTCTGGTTGCGTGGGCGGCGATTGCGCGGGCGCTTGCACCGACGGAAAACATCACGCGGGAACATTTTGATGTGCTGATTGTGCTGGGTTATCCCGCCGATGCGGATGGGAATCCGACGCCGACGGAGCTTGAGCGTGTGACCGAGGCGGTGGACGAGTACGAACGGGGCGTGGCGCCGAGGATGATTATCACCGGCGGTGCGGCGCACAACCAGTTTGCGGAGGCCGATGTGATGACGCGCGTGGCGGAGGCACAGGGAATTCCCGCCAGCGCGATCATTGAAGAGCGAACAGCGATGGACACCATTGAGAACACCTGCGACTCGCTCAAGATCATGCGCCGCCACGGGTGGGAGTCGGCGGAGGTCGTCTCGAGCGCGAGCCACTTGCCGCGGGCGGGATTGATCCTGAGCCGCCTGCCGCTGGAGTGGCGGACCCATGCGTCTCATGCGGTGCAGCCGGAGGGGCCCTGGATGCAAGCGGCGGTGACGGCGTTAGAGATCGCGAAAACGGCGCGCTACCTGGTGTGGGCACGGCAGACGGAATCGTGCACACTGTAGGTTTGAGAGCAGACGACCGGCGCGAATGCGAGTCTAAGAGGAAATGCCTGTAAGAGGCAGATTCAGAGTTAACGTGCTGTTGGCGGAAGCATGGAGGCTGTCTTTTTCTTTGGGAAAAAGGCACTCGGCAGCATCGACTTGCCATATAGCAACTCTGAATCTGCCGGGCGCGTTGTCCGCTCTCGGGGGGCTCCTGTAAGCTTGTTTGTGATGCATCTCCCATTCAAGATAACTGCAACGATGGCCGTTGTTTTCGCCCTATGTGTGTGCATGGAGGCGCGCGTGCGGGCGCAGGATACGGGTTCCCAGGAAACGCCCGCGCAGCAGCCGGGCACGCAACAGCCTGCGGCGCAGCAGCCTACCTCGCAGCCAAGCTCTTCTTCATCGCAATCGTCTTCATCGTCGCAGGCGCAGAGAGACGACCAGCAGGCGGCCCAATACGGGGTCTATCAGGCCGTCGATCCGCTGGCCAAGGTGCGCTACGACAACCGCTTCGACATGTCGGTGGGCTTCGCGTACGACCACATGAAGGCAGGGCCGACGCTGCTGCAGGGCTCGAACCTGGGCGGGCTGGACGTGGAAGGCTCTTACTGGCTGACGAGGAACTGGGGTATCGAAGCGACGGGGCGGGGATACGTGGGTACCAGCGGCACCGGGCCTAACACCGACGGCACCACTGGTGGACCGATCAGGGGACCGTTCGTGCAGCAATACTTTTTTGTGGGCGGCGCGGAATGGCTTGGCCCGCACAACAAGCATGGCGCGATGATCGCGCATGCCATGTTTGGCGGAGTGTATGGGAACTTTCAGAAGGACCTGCTCGGGCACCCGCCTTCGGATTTCGATTTCTATTACAACCAGATTGCGCCGGCGGCGATTATCGGCGGGCATTTCGACCTGAACCGCTCAGAGAATTGGGTGTTTCGCATCACGCCCGACGCAGTGATGACCCACTACACATTCGACGACAAGCCTCACTCCACGCTGACCTACGCGCAATACGATGTGAATTTTGCCATCAGCGTCGGTCTGGAGTACAAGTTCACGTCCATCGAGCGCTCGACAAACAAGAAAACCAACTGGCTGTCTGGCTGGTAGGTAAAAGCAGCGGTGCTAGCGGAGTTAGTTCGCCGCGGTGGGCGGCACCAGCGGGCTCTCAAAGTCCGATTCGCACGGCAAACGGCGACCAAGAGCGACGTTGAGGAACGGGCCAACTTTTCGCTTCGCACCATCATCCAGAAGAATGTGGGGCTGCCAGGTTAATTGGCATGTGTGGTATTCTCCTGCGTTCAGTGGCGGGGGAGGCAGTGTGCCGCCTGAAAGAATGCTGTTTCATATAGCGGCACTCAGATTGCGCTACCCCGAGGGGCGCGCCGCGACAGGCAAGCCAGAGGCCAATTGAAGACGGGTGCTCGATTGATATGAAAGACACACTAGGCGTATTGCTTGCGGGCGGAGCCGGGGAACGGCTGTTTCCCCTGACGCGCGACCGGGCCAAGCCGGCGGTGCCGTTTGGCGGGCACTACCGCATCATCGACATCACGCTTTCAAACTGCATCAACTCGGGGTTGCGGCGGGTGTACATCCTGACGCAGTACAAAGCGCTGAGCCTGAACCGGCATATCCGCGAGGGTTGGTCGGGCATTGTGGCCCAGGAGCTAGGCGAGTTCTTCGAGCTGATGCCGCCCATGCAGCGTACCGGGGCGAACTGGTACATGGGGACGGCGGACGCCGTTTACCAGAACCTCTACTCAATCGGCAGCGAGCAGCCGAAATACGTGATTATTCTCTCCGGCGACCACATCTACAAGATGAACTACAGCCGCATGCTGGCGCACCACCAGCAGACGAACGCCGAGGTTACGCTGGCCACACTGCCGGTGGCCCCGGAAGAAGTTTCGCGGTTCGGCGTGGTGGAGGTGGGTTCAACCGGCGAAGTGCTCGGGTTCCAGGAGAAGCCTGCGTCAACGAGCTTCCGCTCTCCGTTCAATCCCAATGCCGTGGACGCGTCAATGGGGATTTATATCTTCAATACTGAGACGCTGTTGCGAGCGCTGATTGCGGATGCGGACGATGCGGATTCGAAGCACGACTTCGGGCATAACATCCTGCCCAACATGCTGGAAAAAAAGAAGATGATGGCCTACAGCTTTGTGGATGAGAACAAGCAGCAGGCACTCTACTGGCGCGATGTGGGGACTCTGGATGCCTACTATGACGCCAACATGGATTTGTGCTCGGTGTCGCCGACGTTCAACCTGTACGACAAGGGCTGGCCGATCCGGACGCGGCAACGGCAATATCCGCCGGCGAAGTTCGTCTTCGGCGAGCCGGGACGATCGGGCATGGCGGTGAACTCGATCATCACGGCAGGTGTCATCATTTCGGGCGCGTCGGTATATAACTCCGTGCTGTCGCAGGACGTGCGCGTGAATTCGTATTCGGACGTGGACGCAAGCATCATCTTTTCGCACGTGAACATCGGGCGGCACTGCAGGATTCGGCGGGCGATTATCGACCGCGACGTGCGAATCCCGGAAGGCACCGTGATCGGCTTCGATGCCGTGGAAGACAAGCGGCGATACTTCGTGACGCCGTCGGGGCTGACGATCGTGACGCGGGACGCCTCGATGTTCGAGAACCCGGTTGATCCGGACTTCGGGCAGGGATACTCACCCGGCGAAGCGGATTGATGCGCGGGGCGGTCGCAGACGGCGAGGCATTGCCGGGTTCAGCCGGCGTTACCGGATTGCGGCGGGTCGCACGTTGGCGAGGATGACGAGAGCAGTTCGGGACCCTCATACTCGAATTTCCGCAGATTCCTCAGGCACTCGGTGAGGGCGCTCAATAGAGTCTCGCCCCAGCCGCATGGCTGGAATTTCATGGTCTTCTGATTCAACTCAATATCGGCGACGGCATAGAAATTCATGTCGGTGGTTTTTGCCGAAGCGAACTCCTTGACCGTGATGCGCGCTTCAACCTCGCCCGACGCGTGTTTCTTCTTGATGGAATAGAAGTGCAGTTTTGCAAGAGCTTCTGAGGGATCCTTCTCTAAGAACTTCCAGCCTTCCACGTTTTCGACCTCCGTTTCTGCCAAGTTTACGGCGTGAGCGAAGGGATGCGACGATTTTCTTGACGAGAACTCAAATTCTCCGCAGTCGAGCGGCGGTGCGCCACTGGGTCCGGACTGGCCCACTGCGCTGGCGTTTGGCGAAAAGGAACCAAAGGATTGTAATTTCCGTATGAACAAATCATGGAGTGCGTGGGTACATTAAGCTGGAGCGGGGCGGGTTGGGGTGCCGGAATGGCGCGCTCCGGCTCCCGGGAAGCGGCCAGGAAACGGCCGCTGGTTCAGGAACATTCCCTCCCGATTGTGGCTGCGACACCGGCTGCGCCTGCGGTGAGGCGGACCGTCGGGGGCAATGATCGCGGACGCACGCTGCCGGCAGCGCGCGCGGAGGTAAGACCGCTGGAGCAGGATTGGTCGAAAATCGTCCACCGGTGCATGGATGGAGACTCCGGCGCATGGGCTGAGATGGTCCGAACGCACCAGAAGCGTGTATTCGGACTGTGCTACCGCTTTACAGGCAACGCCGCGGACGCAGAAGACCTGACCCAGGACGTGTTCCTGAAGATTTATTCGAATTTGGGCAGCTTTGACGCCACGAGGGGCAGCCTGCCAGTGTGGATCACCACCATGACGCGAAACCTGCTGGTGGATAACTTCAGGCGGACGCGCAACCAGCGGGCAACGAACTCTCTGGACGATGGGTGGGAACAGTCTGAAGAGCTGAAGCCGGCAGACCGGCTGGTGGCCTCGGGGCCGACGCCGCTCGAGTCCGTGGCGCACAAGGAGCTGGCCAACATGGTGCAAGGCGCTCTGGCCAAGGTGAGCGTGGAATTGCGCGAGGCAGTGATCCTTAGAGATCTTCAAGACCTTGATTACAAAGAGATTGCGCAGGTGCTGGCGATTCCCGAGGGAACGGTAAAGTCGCGCATCAGCCGTGGCCGCGCGGAACTTGCAAGGCTGCTCGAACGTAATCAACGGGAGGTGATGTAGCCATGACAGAGCGCACACAATTTCCGAATTCTCCGGCCTGCGGCGCATGGGAAACGCTGCTGGCAGACGCTCTGGACGGGCAGTTGAGGTCCGAGGACGAAGCGCAGTTCGCTGCGCACAAGGCCATTTGCCCGGCATGCACTGGGCTGTATGAAGAAGCGCGGAAGGGCCGTGAGTGGCTGGAGTTTCTTTCGCCCGAGCCGGATGTGCCGGAGGGATTGATGGAGAGGATTCTGGCGCAAACAGGGCCGGGCCAAGCGGCAAGGCACCCGATGCCGGCGATGGCTGGTGCGGGTGTGGTTCCGGCGTTTGTGGCTCCGGTGTGGCAGCAACCGGGATTCATGGCTCGGATGCGGTATGCCATGCAGCCGAGACTGCTGATGACGGCGGCAATGGCGTTCTTCTCGATTGCGCTTACGCTGAACCTGACCGGAGTGCGGTTGACGACAGTGCGGATGGCCGATCTGCGGCCGGTTGCGATGAAGTCGTATATGGAGCGGCAGTTGAACATGGCCTCGGTGCCAATCGTGCGCTATTACGACCATCTGCGGTTTGTGTATGAAGTGGAATCGAGGGTGCGGCAACTGCGCAGCCAGAGCGAGAATAACGGCGATGAGAACACAACGCCGGGAGCGAATGAAGATCAGAGGCAGGGACAGCCGGCTACACCCGGAGAGACAAATAAGAATCCCGGGAACAACGACGGCGGCGGGCGCGTGGAGCCACGGCAGGAGCCGGACAATTCAGTGGCCCAACCGGCATCCAACGAGATGAATGACCTTGTAGAAACTTCGTTTCACTTGCAGGGCAAGAGAAGGCAGTCCGATAACTCCGCAAAGAGAGCAAAAGAAGGGAGCAGAGTATGGATTGCGTAAACCATAGTGGTGTAAATGCGACGGTGTTTTGCCAGAATTGCGGAAAGCCGCTGTGCCCGGCGTGCGCGAAAACCGCCGCGGGAGGTCAGATCTTCTGTGATCCGTGCTGGATGGCGTGGCATGGCGGGCAGCAGCCATTTGTGGCGCCGCCCCCCGGCGCACCTAATCCGGTGCTCGCGGCAATTCTGGGCCTGATTCCCGGCGTGGGAGCAATGTACAACGGCCAGATGATCAAAGGGCTCATTCATGTGCTGGTCTTTGCAGTGCTGATTTCGATAACCAGCACGGTTCACTCGGATCTGGACATTTTTTTCGGCCTCCTCATACCCGCGTGGATCTTTTACCAGGCATTCGAGGCCTACCACACGGCGAAGGCGCGGCGCGACGGCGAACCTTTGCCCGATCCATTAGGGCTGAACGAGCTCACCAACGTAATGGGCTCAGGCGGGCGGATGAACCAGGGACCGTATCAGGGAGTGCCGCCGGGGGGAATGCCACCTGGGGGAATGCCGCCGGGAAGTGGAGCGGGGCCTGCAGGCACCGGTCCGGCGGGTTCGTATCAGGCGCCAAGTCAGGCGCAGTACCAGGCACCGTACGAAACGCCATTCCAGACCACCTATCAGGGGCCGACTCAGGGTCCGTATCAGGGTCCTAATGTTCCTCCGGGTTATGGAGGGCCGGATTTTGCGCCAGTTCCGCCTGTGTACTGGCGACGGAAGGAACCGATTGGAGCAATCGTGCTGATCGCTCTGGGACTGTTGTTCCTGCTAGGGCACTTCGACTGGTTCTCAGGGCGGATGTTTGAGTTCAGCTGGCCGGTTCTGCTGATTGGATTGGGAGTGTGGTTGATTGTGAAGCGCCTGCAGGATACGCAGAGGATTTCTCAAGCGAATTCTCAGGATCGTTCTCAGGACCGTCCTCGGGGAGGGCAAAAATGAATCGCTATTTATTGATTCGCCGCTTACGCGGGCCCGCATTTTTGCTGCTGGTTGGAGTGATTGCACTGCTGGCGCAGGCCGATATTTTGAGTTGGGGCCAGAGCTGGCCGCTGTTCCTGATTCTGGCGGGTTTGCTGCTACTGGCAGAGCGGGCGGCACTGGCGGGAGAAGGCTATCCGCCACCGCCGGGCGTGCCGTGGCAAGGGACAACGCAGGCTCCGTCGCAGAGCGCGCCACAAACTACGAGCACCGCGATCGTTCCGGCAGAGCATCAAGACTTCGGCGATGAGATTCATGGAGGACAGTCATGAGCAGCGTGCCTCCGAATATGCCTCCGGGCGCCAACATGCCTCCGGGTGGCGGACCACCGCCGCCTTACGATCCCAGGATGCAGTGGCGCGTGTATCGCGAGCAGCAGCGAGCCGCCTGGCGCGCGCAACGCGATGCATGGCGGGCGCAGCGGCACACCCGGAAGGCGCAATACGTGGGCGCATACGGACCGCGCGTGCCTTCCGTTGTGGGTCCGGTGCTTCTGATCTGCGTAGGCGTGATTGCCCTGCTGATTGTGACCGGGCATTTGAATGCCAACTCATTCTCGTCGTGGTACGGGCACTCGTGGCCGCTGCTGCTCATCGTGGCGGGGCTGGCTTTGCTGGCAGAGTGGACACTGGATATGCGGCGGCCGACCCCCGTACGCCGCAGCGGCAGCTTTGTGGGAATTCTTTTCCTGGTCGCGTTCCTGGGCCTTTGCGCGGCCGGATGGAACCACATGCGTCCCTTTGTGGGCAACTGGAACGGCAATGGCGACTTCTTCAATTTCCTTGGTCAGCCTGAACATGACAACGATCAAGCGCTGGATTCGAGGCCGATTCCGGCAAACGCGATCATTCAGATAAACAACCCGCGCGGGGACGTGAGCATTACCGCGAGCGACCAGCCGACCATGCAGGTGCAGGCGCACGAAATAGCGTACGCCGACTCCGACTCCGAGGCAACGAAGATCTTTGACAGCGAAGCCGCGCACGTAACGGTAAATGGCGCCGCGGTCGAGGTCGAATCCAATGGCAACGACCACGGGCGTGTGAACCTGACTGTGACGGTTCCGCGAACGGCCAAGGTGACCGTGAATGCAGGCAAAGGAGATGTGACGGCATCTGGGCTGGGAGCGGGAATTGACGTAACCGGTGGACACGGAGATACGCACCTTGACGCGATTACAGGCCCAGTGACCATGCACTTCGGCAGCGACAAACACGATTTCTCCGCGCACCAGATCAACGGCGACATCACTGCTACCGGCAACTGCAACGACGTGACTCTCTCTGAGGTTCAGGGGCACATTTCGCTGAACGGCGAGATTGACGGCGAAGTGCACATCGAGACGGTCGGCGCGCAGGTAAGCATTCATACGCCCTTCACCGACGTGCAGATTGCCAGCCTTCCCGGCGACATGACACTCGATTCCGACGACCTGCGAGTGAGCGACGCCAAGGGGAAGGTTCATGTGGTGACGCGCTCCAAGGACATCGATCTGAGCGAGATCTATGGCGATACCGACGTAACGAGCAGTAACGGAACCATCAGCATTGAGCCGGCGGGATCTTACTCAGTGCAGGCGAAGAACGACAAGGGCGACGTGGAATTGACGCTGCCCCCGAATGCCTCAGCCACAGTGGACGGGAAAACGCACAACGGTTACATTGTGACCGATTTCGAGCTGACGGTGACGGGCGACGTGGATAAAACCGTGACCGGGAAGATTGGTTCGGGCGCGGCGCACATTGAGTTGAGCACCAGTAACGGCGACCTGCACATCAAGAAAGGGTCGGCGGTGCCCGCGGCAGCACCGGCGCCTCCGACCGCGCCAAATCCGCCGGCCTCGCCCAAGGCTCCGCACTTGAAAAGCAATGCACCGCTACCTCAGCAACCGGTTACGCAATAGAGCAGAAAAACAGAAAACTAAGGCGAAAAGCGGGCGCAGGAGGAACGAATCTTCTGCGCCCGCTTTGTTTTTTGTTGCCCGGACATCTTTGTTTTTTGTCGCCGATAGAGTTATGCTCCTCTGCGTGGGGACTTGGCCCCTGGGAGTCGATCGCCGTTATGGTTCATGCGCCAGTGAACGTGATCACCGTGGAGCGCGAGTACGGTTCGCGCGGCGGCGAGTTTGCGCACGACCTGGCTAAGCACCTGGGCTGGCGGCTGCTGGATTCGGAACTGGTGGCTGGCGCGGCGCGCATTGCGGGCGTGGATCCGAAGCTGGCGGCCGAGCTCGACGAGCGGCTGGACCCCTGGTACTACCGCTATGGGAAAGCCTTCTGGCGTGACCCGGTGTACGCGCAGGCGCCGACGGGCGAGGAACATATTCTTGACTCGGCGCGCATGCTGGAGCTGATTCAGAAAGAGATTCTGGATGCGGCCCACCAGGGCAACTGCGTGCTGGTTGGCCGTGGAGCTGCGTGCGCATTGGCCGGGAAGCCGGGATGCTTTCATATTTTTGTGTATGCGACGGCGAGCGCCAAGAAGGATTGGTTCGCGCATAAGTTTCCGCATCAGGCGCAAGAGGCGGAGCAGAAACTAGCGGCATTCGACCGGCGGCGCGCGGCGGTGATCCGCAAGTTCTATCAGCAGGAATGGTGCTCGCGCGGGCTTTATCACATGCTGCTAAATTCCTGCATCGGTACCAAGGCGATGATCGACGCCGTGCAGTGCGCCGCGGGATTGTGTGCGGCGAGTATGGGCGCGCCCGCGACGGAATCGGTCGCCAGCTAATCACTCACAATTGAATCCAGAGCTGCGACGCCTAGACTCGCGATTCCTAATTCTCGATGCGTGGAACACGTGGCGCGATGCGCGTGAAAATCTCCCATGGAATCGTGGCCGCGGCTTCGGCGTGGTCGAAAGCCGTTATGGTTTCGTTGCCGGATTCGCTGCCCTGCGAGCCGAGAATCACGACTTCGTCGCCGTGCTCGACGCCGGGAATTTCGGTCACGTCGAGAACAATCTGGTCCATGCTGATGCGGCCCACAACGGGCGCGCGCTGGCCGCGCACCAGGAAACTGAACCTATTGCCTAGAGAGCGGGTGAGGCCGTCGCCATAACCAGCCGAGACAAGCGCGAGGCGCATGGGCTCGGTGGCGACGAAGGTTGCGTTGTAACCGACAGTCGTGCCAGCGGAGATTGACCGGACACCAGCGACCGAGGCTTTCCATGTGAGAACGGGTTGCAGCGCGGCGCGGGCGGCGGCGAGTGAGGCCGGTTCTTCCGTTGATCCAAAAGCGGGATCGAACTGTGGAACGACGCCATAGAGCGCGAGGCCGGGACGCAGCATTGCCTTCATGCCGTGGCGCGCGGCCAGGTCAGAAACCACTCGCGCCTGGCCGGCAAGAAGCGTGGCTGACGCGCCCACGTTGAGCCACTCCGCGAAGAGTCCGGCGGCGGAGATGCGGCTCATAGCGTCGTCGAGGCGCGCGAGCTGCTCCTGCGTTGCCCCGCTGTCAGCCTCGTCGGCAGCGAAGAGATGCGTCATGACGCTTTCAAGCCGCAGCCGCGAACCAGGTCCGAAGCGAGCAAGAATAGCGGCCAGATCGTTCAGGCCTGCGCCCTGGCGGCTCATGCCCGTGTCAATTTCAAGATGGATGGGTACGGAGCCGGGCTGCGCTCCAGCGGCGCGCGCGGCGGCGAGAAGCTCGTCCAAATGCCACGGCTCCCATGCGACAGGGGTGAGTTGAAACTGAATAGCGGCCGCGGCCTGGCCCGGAAACACGCCGCCGATGATGAGCACGCGCGTATCGGGGCAGAGCGCACGGGCGACGATGCCCTCTTCCACGCTGGTGACGCCGAGCCATTTTGCGCCCGCGCGAACCACAGCTGGCGCGCACAATGCAAGCGAGTGGCCATAGGCGTTAGCTTTGACGATGGCCAGCAGTTCGGCATGAGGCGAGGCGAGGCCGGCTAGAAAACGGAAGTTCTCTTCGAGAGTGCGAGTGCGAATCTCAACCCAGCAGGGGCGCGTTGTCATCGGAGTGGGCATTGGGGGACGGCAGAGATCAGTTTACGGCATGAGTGGAGAGGCGATGGGCCGACGCGATTCGACGAGGCGATGAGGCGTTGCCATTACCACTGGATGGAAAGTTCTTCGCTCGCCGTTGATTGCGGAGCTGAAACGGTAGCATACTGTCGCCATGAGCAATCGCTCCGTGCCGGTTTCAACCGTGCTTCCTCACCTCGTTTACCGCGACGTGATCGAGGCTCGTGACTGGCTCGCCAAAGTCTTCGGCTTCCGGGAGCACTTCCGCTACGGCCAGCCGGTAAGCGGGATTCAGATGTTCCTGGGAAGGGCAGTCTTCATGCTCACCGGACCGCGCCAGGGAACGCAAAGTCCCGCGCTGCTCGGACACGGAACGCAGACACTCACGGTCATGGTTCCAGACGTCGACGCTCACTGCGCAAGAACCAGGCAGCAGGGGGCGATGATTTGGGAAGAGCTGCACGAAACGGTTTATGGAGAGAGGCAGTACGGCGTGGAAGACCTGGACGGCCATCGCTGGATTTTTTCCGCGCACGCCCTCGACCTAAGCCCCGAAGAGTGGGGAGCTACAGTCGTCAATCCGCTGCCGTGGTGATGCGCGGACCGGCTTCTGGATTTGCGCTCCGTTAATTTATGAATCACGGCCTTCATGGCAGCAGCGCAAACGCGACGACGGTTTCGGCTGCCGAGCCAAATGTCGATTTGATTGGCGAGCTGGTCTCCGACCCGATCTCTTCAAGCAGTTCTGCTTCAAGCTCATGCGGGACGGGCATCTCGCAGGCGGCGACTAGCTCTGGGCTGGCGCCGATGAAGCAAAGTTCGCAGTGACCAAGGCCCTCGGCCCCGCTGTCGCTCACAGACCGAACGGGCGGCCCAAAGACGCGGCAGGTCATGGGACGCCACGCGTAAACATCGCAGCGGCCAGAGGCAGGATCGAGCGCGGGACAAGCGGCATCGTCGGCGAAGTCGTCAAAGCTGGCTTGGTCGCTGTCTGACGTGCCGAGGACTCCCGTCTCGGAGTCGCCGGGAAAATCTGAGCCGTACTCGACGAGCCAGACGTGGGCGCGGCGCTCTATCTCGGCAGCGAGCGTGGGATTTGTCGCGCGCAAAGTGACCATTCCTTCACGGAGACGCGCCGCGTCGAGAGCATTGATGGCGAAGGCTCCGTGGCAGCACTGCGTGCAGCCGATGCGGCAGGCCAGGAAGTCCCCGGCGAGGCGGGCGGCGTCGGCGAGTGCGGCGTCAATACTCTGGAGAAGCCTGGCTTCGCGGATCTGGACGAGCTGGGCGTCGCGCACGGAAAGAGGCATGGGGAAAAGGATAGCGGACGCGACGGCAAAACGGCATGATTGCGCGCGGGCCCAGATAAGAGCTAACCTTGGCGCGGAGGACTTCCCCATGGCTGAACCCCGCAGTACCGTGATCCCGGCGCTTCGCTACCGCGACGCTCCCGGCGCTATCGAATGGCTTTGCAGCGTGCTTGGCTTTACGCGCCACGCCATGTATGAAGGCGCGGGCGGAGAGATCAACCACGCCGAGCTTGCGCTGGGTGGGGGAATGATCATGCTCGGGTCAATGAAGGAAAACGAACAGGGGAAGGATGACGAACAGGGCCGCAGATTCAAGGTGCCTGGAGATCTGGGCGGCGTGGAGACAGGTAGCGCATATATCGTGGTTCCCGATGCAGATGCGGTTTACGCGCGGGCGCAGGCGGCGGGCGCAACCATCGTGAGGCCATTGCAGGAGATGGACTACGGGAGCCGAGAGTTCACCGTGAGCGATCCCGAAGGGCACTCGTGGAGCGTGGGTACGTACGATCCATGGAGTGCGCAGAGTTGAGATGCGCGCAGCCCTAATGTGGAGAGATTTAAGTCAACAGTCATTAAGTTTGTGAGGGAGGTCTTCGTTGAAGCTGTCTTCGTTGGTTGGTCTAGGAGCCATATCGTTGTTGGCCGTGGGCGCGGCGCAGGCGCAGACAGGCCGTCTGCTCGTCGCGCAGAAAGGCGACCGCAGCCTGGCGATCGTAGATCCTATCGCCGGAAAAGTGATTGCGAACGTTGCGGAGGACGGCATCACCGGCCACGAAGTTGCGGGATCGCCTGACGGTCGGCTGGCTTTTGTGCCCATCTACGGAAACTCGGGCGTGGGCAAGCCGGGAACCGATGGAAACAACATCGTAGTGGTCGATGTGGCGGCACAGAAACTCGTCGGCAATATCCAGTTTGACCATGGCGTGCGGCCGCACTGCGCCGTCTTTGGGCCAAAGGATGGATTGCTCTACGTGACTACGGAACTGGATCGCGCAGTAACCATCATCGATCCAAAGACGCTGAAGATTGTCGGCTCAATTCCGACGGGGCAGCCGGAGAGCCACATGCTTGCGCTCTCGCACGACGGCCTGCGCGGCTACACCGCGAATGTGGGGCCGGGAACGGTGAGCGTGCTCGACGTGAAGGCTCGGAAGACACTGGCCATCATTCCCGTGTCGGGCAACACGCAGCGTATTACGATTTCGAATGACGACCGCTGGGTGTTTACGGCGGACCAGACTGCGCCGCGCATGGCTGTGATCGACACGTCGACGAATAAAGTGGCGAAGTGGGTGAAGATCGACGGGCTGGGCTACGGTAGCGCGGCCACGAAAGACGGCCGCTGGCTGCTGGTGGCGCTGCCGGGCCAGAACAAAGTCGACGTGATCGACTTGCGAACGATGACCTTGGCGCGAGCAGTGGACGTGGGCAAGAGCCCGCAGGAGGTGCTGGTGCGGCCCGATGGGAAAGCGGCCTACGTCTCATGCGCGGGCAGCAATGAGGTGGCGGAGATCGACCTGGCTACATGGTCGGTGAAGCGGATGATCGCAACGGGCAACGTGACGGACGGATTGGGTTGGGTGGAATAAGGCAGGGAGTAGGGAGTAGCCAATAGGGAGTAGAAAACAAGCATTAGGCGTTTGGAGGTCTGAGATGGCAGCGCAATGCACGCATACAGGGACAATCAAGAAGGGCGTCAAGCCGAATACGAAGGGCTGCGAGGAGTGCCTGAAATTGGGCGACACATGGGTACACCTGCGCATGTGCTTGGAGTGCGGGCATGTGGGCTGTTGCGACTCGTCGAAAAACCGGCACGCACGCGCGCACTACGATGGAACGCAGCATCCGCTGATCAAGTCTGCCGAGCGCGGCGAAGATTGGAGTTGGTGCTACGTGGATGAGGTGTATCTGTAGGATTTAGTTTTCCAGGTCTCAAGGCCTAGACTTAGCGGATCATTCGTCCGCAAAATCGGCTATCGGATAAGGCATGAGTACAAGAGCCAAAGGTGAATCGCCGAGCATCTACTAAAGGTAGATCAGCCCTGGGAAGCCCAGTGAACCCCCCGCCAATCTTGCCGAACAGGTTATTGCTCTATTTCCACTTCAACCTTCTTCGCGTCGGCGTCGAGCTTCGTGATTTTGAAGGTGCGGATCTGGCCTTCGGCGAGAGGGTCGGGAGCGGCTGACGGCGCTGGGGCATTTCCTTTCCAGCGAGCCTTCAACATGGAGGAGAGTCGCGAGAGGTCCGGCGCGGTGCTTGCTGTTGACGCTTCGGCTGGCGACGGGAGCGCGGCTGCCGTCCCACTTGTTCTTGGGCGTAACGCAGCGCGAATGCCTTCGCCGAGTTCAACAATTGCGCCGGAAGACGTGAGCTCAACGACGCGGCCTGAGACCGAGTCGCCGACTTTGTGCTCGGCAATGTATTCATCGATGCTGGTCGGAATGAGCTGCTTCATTGAGAGCTTGATCTGGCGCTTCGCAGAGTCAATCGCAAGAACGACTGCCTTGACGCGCTGGCCTTCGCGCACCACGTCGCGAGGATGGTTAATGCGGCGGTCGGCGACGATCTCGCTGACGTGGACCAAACCGTCAACACCCTCGGCAATTTGAATGAACGCTCCAAAGTTCATGATTTTGGTGATGGGGCCTTCAACCTGAGAGCCGGCGGGGAATTTTCGCTCGACTTCAAGCCACGGGTCGGCGAGGGTCTGCTTGAGGCCGAGCGAGATGCGGCCCTGCTCCGTGCCCGCGGGCGGCTTGACGGAGAGAACGACAGCGTCAACGCGGTCGCCCTCGCGGAGCAGATCGGAGGGGTGACGAACTTTCTTGGCCCACGACATCTCCGAAATGTGTATAAGGCCTTCGAGTCCGGGCTCAAGCTCGACGAATGCGCCAAAGTCGGTGAGGCGAGTGACGTCGCCGTTGATGCGCTGGCCGGGGACAAAGCGCTCAGCCGCGGTCTCCCACGGCTCGGGCTGCAACTGCTTGAGGCCGAGCGAGATTTTGCCGGTCTCGGGATCGATTTTGAGAATGCGCAGCGTGAGTTGCTCGCCGACCGAGAGCACCTCTTCGGGCTTGGCGACGCGGGAGCGAGAGATGTCGCTAATGTGAAGAAGACCGTCAAGACCCGGCTCAATTTCGACAAACGCACCGTAGGGCATAAGCGTGCGAACCTTGCCGGTGACCGTGTCGCCGGGCTTGAGCGCGGCGCGGCGGCCGGCTAGCTCGCCACGAGACTGCTCCTCAAGAACGACGCGGCGATCAACTACGACATCTTCATCCGCGACGTCGAGCTTTGTAATGCGGCAGGTGATCTCTGTGCCGAGGAGAGCTTCAAGCTCGGCTGCGTCGCGCGTGCCGCTGCGGCTGGCGGGCATGAAGGCGCGAACACCAACATCCACGCTGAGGCCGCCCTTGATGGCGGCGGTGACAGTGCCGGCGACGGCGATTTTTTCCGCGAAGGCACGCTCGAGAGCGGACCAATCGCGGGGCTGCGCGACCCGATGGCGAGAGAGCTCGTAGTAGCCTTCTTCGTTGCGGCCGGTGATGGAAACTGGAAACACGTCGCCGGCGTTGACGCCGCCGGCATTGTCGGGAAATATCGAGCGCGGCAGAACGCCTTCAATTTTGTAGCCGACGTCGAGGACAACCTGATCGGCTGTGAGCGAGACGACCGTGCCCTGAAGCTGCTTGCTTTCGGCGCGATGCGTGTGCGAGCGCTCGAAGGCCTGGAGAGCATCAGCAAAGGACTCCGCCGTTTCTTCGATCGGTGCGGATTGGCCGACCCGGTTTTCGTTCTGTTCGGGCTCTGCGGGCTTGGGTTCGGTGACTGTAGGTTGGGCCGGAGTGATGATTTCGTTTGCCATGGCGGGTACGGATTATTGTTTCATGATTCGGCGGAGCGGCGGCGAGGCGCGTGCCGTTATACCCTGAGAGCAGATTATGGAGCCCGCTCCTATACAGCCGCGCCGCGGCCTGGAGGCTTTCGCCTCCCGCGATTTCAGGCGGTACCAGCTTGCGCGAGTAGCCGTGATTCTGGGCGCCGAAGCGCAGTCGGTCGCGGTGGCGTGGCAGGTGTACTCCATCACGCATCGCGCCATTGACCTGGGCTACACGGGCCTGGCGCTGTTTTTGCCGGGACTGATTTTTCTGCTGCCAGCGGGCCATGTCGCCGACCGCTTCGACCGAAGGCGCGTGATTCTGGCGTGCTACGTGTTGCAGATTTTTTGTACCGGCGCGCTGATTGCGCTGGCGCGCAACAACACACAGAACATTCTGGCCATTTACGTGGTGCTGTTTTTCGTCGGCACGGGCCGCGCATTTTCGTCGCCGGCGAGCTCGGCGCTGATTCCGCACCTGGTTCCGGAGATTCATTTCGTGAATGCGGTCACATGGGGCGGCGCGATTTTTCAACTGGCCAACATCACCGGGCCGGCGCTGGGTGGATTGCTGTTCACCTTGCCGCTTACGGGGATTTTGACGGACTGGCGGCTGGAGGGCGCGGGGATTGTGTATGTGTTCACGCTGGGGACGGTCGTTTGGTTTCTGGCGCTGGTGGTTTCGTTGCGCGTGCGGCCGGGGCGCATGGAGCACCGCGAACTTTCGATGAAGGTGTTGCTCGCGGGGTTTCAGTATGTGCTGCGCGCGCGAATGCTGCTGGGATCGTTTTCGCTGGATCTGTTTGTAGTGCTGCTGGGCGGCGCGGTAGCGTTGATGCCGATTTTTGCGCACGAGATTCTGCACCAGGGGCCGCGCGGGCTGGGGATGCTGCGCGCCGCGCCGGCCGTGGGCGCGGTGACCATGTCGCTGATTATGGCGCGGTTTCCGCTGCACCGGCACGCGGGGCGCTGGCTGTTTATCTGCGTCGCGATCTTCGGCGCGGCGACAGTGATCTTTGGGCTGTCGCACACGCTGTGGCTCTCGCTGGTTTCGCTGGCCATTGCTGGAGCGGCAGACACAATCAGCGTGATCATTCGCGGGTCGTTGCTGCAACTGGCTACGCCTTCTGAGATGCGCGGCCGCGTGAGCGCGGTGAACTCGTTGTTTATCGGCGGGTCAAACGAGCTGGGCGAATTCGAGAGCGGACTGACTGCGCAGTGGTGGGGCGCGGTGCGAGCCACCGTGATTGGCGGAATGGGCGCGCTGGCGGTTGCGGGCTTGTGGACTGTCATTTTTCCCAGCCTGCGCAAAGCCGATGAGCTGACGGCGGAGAGCTTGCGGCGGCAAGTGCCCGCACCACAGGAAGTCCTGTCGGGATTGTGAGCCAGCGGGTAGTTAGCATGCGCGGCCGCGTGGGCGTGTGGCTCGATTGCGCTCGAAGAGGATGCGCAGGCCGTCAAGCGTGAGTAAGTCGTCGATCTCCTGAATGTAGCGCGAGTCCGGAGCGATCATGCGCGCCAGACCGCCGCTGGCGATGATGCGCAGCGGTTTGGCCGGGTCGATACCTTGCCCCGCGGCGGCTGAAGCTCCCAGTTCCGCGATCATGCGCTCGATGATGCCGTCGACGAGGCCGATGTAGCCGAAGTAAAGACCGCTCTGCAGGTGGCCGACGGTGTTGGTGCCGATGACCTTGGCGGGCCGCTTGATGTCGACGCGGCTCAGGCGCGCGGCACGATTAAAGAGCGCATCGGCGCTAAGGCCGAGGCCGGGTGCGATGGCGCCGCCGAGATACTCGCCACGAGCGGAGATGACTTCAAATTTTGTCGCGGTGCCGAAGTCGACTACGATGCACGGGCCGCCGTACTTCTCATATGCGGCGATGCAGTCGGCGATGCGATCGGCGCCTAGCTCGCTGGGGTTGTCGATAAGCAGCGTCATTCCGGTCTTGATGCCCGGCTCAACGAAGAGGGGCTCGACGTTGAAGTAGGATTCGCAGACCTGGCGGAGAATCGAGTCGAGGGGCGGAACGACAGAAGCAATGATGATGTCGGTGACCTGGCTCGGCGCCATACCATGCATCTCGAAAAGGTTAACGAAGATGACGCCATACTCGTCGACAGTTTGCGCGCGATGCGTGGTCACGCGCCAATTCGCGGCGAGCTCGGGCTTTGTGCCATCGAGCTTGTAGAGGCCCAGCGTCGTATTCGTGTTGCCGACATCGAGAGCGAGCAGCATTTGTTCTTGAGCTCCTGATTGCCAGCTGTCAGCTCTCAGCCGTCAGCTTTCAGCACTAGCCGCAAATACCGAAATGACCACCTGACTCGGACGCGGCTAACAGCTACAGATTTTTCGCCGTGCGCAATCCACCGGTTTGGACCGTGACGAGGCCGCTTGCGGTTACGACGCGCAAAAATCCGTTCTCGTCGAGGCCAGCCGTGACGCCTTCGCACGATTGCGGGCCGTGCACCTGAACGTTGCGCCCACGAATCCATGTGGACGCTTTCTCAACGCGCGCTGGAATCTCTTTGGCTGCCGTCGCATCGGCAAGCGCGGATGCCTCACGCTCCAGCGATTTTAGCAGGACCACGAGAATGGTTTGGCGCGAGATCGCCCAGCCGGCTTCAAGGTCCAGCGAAGTTGCGGGCGTGGCCAGGCCGGGCGGAAACGAGTGCTGGTGCACATTGATGCCGATTCCAATGACCACTGCGTGGGGCAGCCCTTTGGATTCGAGGCTCGCCTCGATGAGAATGCCGCCGGCTTTGCGCGGGCCGATAAGGAGATCGTTGGGCCAGCGCAGGTCGACGTCTAAACCGGAGACGGTGTGAATGGCCTCCGCGGCGGCGAGGCCCGCGGCCAACGGCAGCAGCGCAAGTCGCGACGCGGGAATTTGCGGGCAGAGAAGAACGCTGACATAGAGCCCTTCGCCGGCGAAGGAGATCCAGCCGTGATCGCCGCGGCCGCGGCCATCTAGTTGCTCATCTGCGAAATAGACCGAACCGTGTGGTGCGCCACCTCGCTGTGCGTCGCCGCGTGCCGCCGCGTTGGCGTCGGCGTTCGTCGATCCTGTAACGCGGACAAAGTGCAGCTTGCCGGCGAAAATCGTGCCGGCGAGTTCGGCTTCGAGAGCGGAAAGATCGAACATTACTCTTGCGGCCACAGGGATTTGTGCATTAGGCGCATGGGCTAGAGCTGACGCTGGCCATGCTCCGCAGCAATAGACATGGTGATGTCGGCAGCACGGGCAGAATGAGTGAGCGCGCCGACGCTGATGAAGTCGACGCCGGTTTCGGCGTAGGCGCGGACAGTGTCGAGCACGATCCCGCCCGAGGCTTCAGTGGGAATCCAGCGGCTCGGCTCCGATGCGGTTGCGTTGCCTGCGGTGACGGTCTTAATTCGCTCGATGGAGCGGCGGACTTCGGCCGGCGTCATGTTATCGAGCAGGATGGCCTCTGCGCCGTGAGCGAGTGCTTCTTCGAGTTCCTGCGGCGTGCGGACTTCGACCTGAACGCGCTGGCCGGGCTTGCGCTGTGCGAGTGCGCGTTTAAGAACGGCCGCGATGCCGCCGCCGAGCGCAATGTGATTGTTCTTGATGAGAATGCCGGAGGCGAGATCGATGCGGTGATTGGTGCCGCCGCCACAGAGCACCGCGTATTTCTCAAGGGCGCGCATTCCGGGGACGGTTTTCCGCGTATCGAGCACGCGGGCGTGCAGGCCCTGAATCGCGTCGGCGAACTGGCGCGTAAGCGTGGCGATGCCGCTCATGTGCTGGAGCAGGTTGAGAATGACGCGCTCGCAACTGAGCAGCACGCGCGCGTTGTGGCGAATGACGGCAAGCACCTGGCCGGCGTGGACTCGGACGCCATCGAACATCTCCGGATGACTGACGACTTCAAAGCGGGTTTGCCCCTCAGGGCTGCGGTCGAGGCGCGCATAAATTTCGAAAAAGCGCGGGATAGCGCCGAGACCGGCAACGACCAGCTCTTCGCGGGCGATGATGGAGGCGGCAGCACGGAGATTTGCATCGATGGTGAGATGCGTGGTGGCGTCGTGAGGAGCCTGGTCCTCAAGCAGGGCCTGCTCCAGCAATGCATCGATCTTGTGGCTCTTCCAATCCATGGTTTTCCTGCGGAAAACAGTTCGCAGTTCTTAGTTCTTAGTTCCCAGAGCCAACCCTTCGGCCGCGAGGCCAAAGCGGCGCGGGTTTTTTCCTTCCTGGCCGGCCTTCTCCTCATCAGGCGGACATAAATTCAATTTGCCTGACTTCGATTCCCTCGCCCTCAAGCTGCGGTTCTTCAATAGCCAGCAACTCGTTGGCGCGCACCGCCAACCGAATATCTTCGCACGCCGCTTTAAGAAGTGGAAAGGCCTCCGATTTTGCAGCCAGCGTTGCGGTCTTGATCTCTCGCGCGGAAGAGACGCCGGCGCCGGCACGGCTGCGATTGATCGCATAGAGCGCCTGCACCGCGATGTCGAAGATTCCTTCATTTCCGTCCTCGACAAGCTCGGGGAAGTCCGCGTCGGAGGGCCAGGTTGATGCGTGGATGCTCGCGCATCCGGTCTCTCCGGCGTAGGCCCAGGTCCAGACTTCATCCGCGATGTACGGCACGAACGGCGCAAAAAGTCGCAGGAACACGCTGAGCGCTATCTTGAGCGTCGCCAGGGCCGAACCTTGCGCCTCAGCGCCGTACGTCCCCAACGTTCTGGCGCGGCTCATTTCGATATAAGAATCCGTAAACGCCGTCCAGAAAAAGCGCTCCGTCTCAGCCAGCGCCTGCTGGTGCTCGTAGCCCTCGAAGTGCCGCGTAGCGTTGCGCACCAACTCCCGCAGCCGCAGCAGAAACACGCGGTCCATGGGGTAAACAATCGGCCCCGGTGAGCCTTCTTTTCCGAGAACGAATTTTGAAGCGTTGAAGAGCTTGGTGACGAGCCGCTTGCCCACTTTCATCACGTTGACATCGAAAGCGGTGTCTGCGCCCAATTGCGCGCTGGAAGCCCAGTAGCGCACCGCGTCGGCCCCGTACTCGTCCAGCAAGTGCATCGGCGTGATTACATTGCCGCGGCTCTTCGACATTTTTTTCCGGTCGGGATCGAGTATCCATCCGGAGATGGCCACATTCTTCCACGGGATCTGGTTTTCGTGCAGGCACGCTTTCACGATGGTGTAGAACGCCCAGGTGCGAATGATCTCGTGGCTCTGCGGCCTTAGATCCATCGGGAACAGCGAGCGGAATCGAGCCGGATCCTCGCCCCATCCGCTGGCAATCATTGGCGTCAGCGACGAGGTGAACCAGGTGTCGAAGACATCTGCCTCAGCCGCGAATCCCAAAGGCTTCCCGCGCTGCTCCTCGGTATAATTCGGGGGCGTTGCGTCGGCCGGGTCGAGCGGGAGACGCTCCTCTTCCGCCACAATTGGATGGTCGTAATCGATTTCGCCGGCCGCATCGATGGGATACCACACAGGAAACGGCACACCGAAGTAGCGCTGGCGTGATATCGCCCAGTCAAAAGCCAAATTCTCAGTCCATGTGCGATAGCGATGACGCATGAATTCCGGATGCCATTTGATCCGTTCGCCCGCCTCAAGCAGCATTGGCTTTTTGTCGAGTAGGCGAACAAAAAACTGCCGAGTCGAGATGAATTCCAGAGGCTGATCGCCCTTCTCGAAGAACTTGACCGGATGCTCGATGGGCGCTGGTTCGCGTTCAAGGGAAGGTTGGCCTTTCAAAACCGCTTCGTCCGGCGCTCGCAGCTGTTCCACAATCGCCCGCCGTGCCTGCTTCACACTCTTGCCGATCAGTTCCGCATAGAGGCGATTCGCATTCTCAGGATTGATTGACGGCCAGTTGGCATCGCCAAATTGCACCGCGAGCAACCGCCCGTTGCGACCCAGGAGTTGGCGGTTGGCCAGGTTCTGCTCGCGCCACCAGCGTACGTCCGTCGCATCGCCGAACGTGCAGACCATCAGAACCCCAGTTCCTTTTTCCGGATCGGCCAGCTCCGAGGGAAAGATTGGCACTGGCACGCCGAATAGCGGCGTCAACGCGCGCTTCCCAAACAGATGGCGGTAACGCTCGTCATTGGGGTGCGCGGTAACTCCCACGCAGGCGGGCAGCAGTTCGGGGCGCGTGGTGGCAATCGTGAAAATCTCCTCGCTGCCCTCCACGCCAAAGCGGACATGATGAAAATGTCCGGCAATCCTGCGGTCCTCCACCTCTGCTTGCGCCACAGCAGTCTGGAAATCCACGTCCCACATGGTCGGGGCTTCCACGCTATAGACGTGCTCTTTGCGCCACAGATCGAGAAAGCTGCGCTGAGCTGCTCTGCGGCAGCGCGCGTCGATCGTCGAGTACTCCTGCGTCCAATCGACCGACAATCCCAACCGCCCCCACAATTCCTTGAAGGTCTTTTCGTCCTCCTGAGTGAGGCGCAGGCAGAGCTCAATGAAATTACGCCGTGAAATCTGCAGCGGTGGTGATTTCGGGTCGATACTTTCCGGCGCGGGCAAACTGAGATCCGGCTCGTACTTCAATCCTGGATTGCAGCGCACATGGAAGTAATTTTGCACGCGTCTTTCTGTCGGCAAGCCGTTATCGTCCCATCCCATTGGATAGAAGACATTCTTGCCGCGCATGCGTTCGAAGCGCGCGATCAGATCGGTTTGTGTGTAGGAAAAAACGTGGCCCACGTGCAGCGAGCCGGACACGGTGGGCGGCGGCGTGTCGATCGCAAACCGCTCCTGCCCGGCAGGCGATTCGGCGTATCGGTACACTCCCAACCCACGCCAACGCGCTTGCCAGAAATTCTCTGCCGCCTGCGAGTCAAAGTGCTTCGGCAAATCCTCAATGTTCATCGGTTCAAGCTTTCAAGGCGCGGGACTACACCTCAGGTTAGCAGAGAGCGTGGCGGAGAAACTCTACGGCGCGATGAGGGTTACGGTGGGAAAATAGGTGGCGTAGCGGCTCGTATCGCGCGTGAGAATCGAACAGCCCCGGACCGTTGCATGTGCGCCAATGAAGAAATCCGGCAGGACACTTCCCTTCGCTCCTCCTCGCTGCCGATACAGAAAGTGAGCTTTGCCGGCAAGAAAAGCCGCTGATCGCGGAATCTCCGCGAAATCCAGTTTCAGTTCTTTCAGCAATTCATCGACGTTCGCTTCGGATCGATACCGTGGCGAAATCTCCGCGTAGACAATTGTATTCACGGTCATCCGGTCAAGTTGAGCACATCGCTGTAACTGAGAGCCCGACCATGCGCACCACTGTGGATCGTTGTCGAGCAGATCAAAGATCACGTTCGAATCAACGAGGATCATCGGAATATCCGCGAATCAACTCCATGTACTCGTCGGTCGTGCCCTGCCATTTGATCTGCGCGGAGCCAATCACTCGATCCAGATCGATCGGTCCGGGAAGTGCGGGTCGACCGGCGGCCCGAATCACAGTCTCTCCTGCTTCATTGATGTCGAACACCACCTTGGAACCTGGCTTGAATCCCTTTGCGTCCCGAATGCGCTTGGGAATGGTTACCTGTCCTTTTACTGTGACCGTAGTCGCCAAAGCTCCCTCCTTACGGATCGGACGAGTATTACTGCAAATTTCATTGTAATACCGAAAGAATCGCGAGCCAAATGTCAAGAAGTAAAAAGGCCGCCCGAAGGCGGCCGATTTACTGGCTTAGGTTGTTGGCTCAGAACGGGTTCAGCTTGGCCAGGCCCTTCTTCTTTTTCTTCTTGCTGGATGACTCATCGCTCTGGTCAACCTTGGGCTTCTTGGTTTTACCGCTGGCAACATCTGTAGGCGGTGCGGGGTTTTCCCCGGGCTTGATGTCGTTCACCTGGAGAGGCGCCTGTGCGGGCTTTTCAGCGGCAGGCAGGACGGCATTGGTGGGCCCAACCCCCTTGACCAGGGCGTTGGGATCGGCAGCGGCGGCGCTTGAGGGCGCGCTGAGGACCTCTACACCTACGCTTGACCCTGCGCCACTGGGGGGCTGCATCTCCACCGGAGCGGTTGAAGGCTGATCGCTGCGTGGTGGCTCGTTCGCGCCGGTTGGCGTGACAGCTGCGGCGGGTGCGGGCGGCTTGCCCTGGTTCACAGCCTCCATAAAGACTGCCTTGTTCTGGTTGGTAACGTCGGGGGCCAGCGTGCGCGTGGGATCGTCGAGCGTGGGCTCGCCGACGTGCACAGCCTCAACAACGGTTGGACCGCGCTTGATGATGCCGATCAAGGTGTCGGTAAAGTGGAGCGGCTGGCGGCTGCGCTCTTCGGCATCGCTTTCGGCAATGGCGGCCGGCGTGGGCTCGGGAACGGCTCGGTTCATGGCGACCAGTCGGTCGCGGGCATCCTCAACGTGCGGCGCCATGGGATAGCGCGTGATGACCTTGGCGTAGGCAGCGGCGGCCTTGTCCTGGTAGACGGACCGCATGCGCTCTTTGATTGCGGCGGCCAGGCCGGGAGCTATCTGGATGGCATGCGCCTGGCCTGCATAAGCATCGCCAATGCCAATGAGCACCTGATCGCTTTTGGAGTAGAGAGGATAGGAATCGCTCACGGTTTGAAGCCGGGCAATGGAGGCGATAAAGTCTTCGCGGCTCAGGTAGTAACTGCCGATCTGGAACTCGCGCTCGGCTAGAACCTCCTGCACATCGCGCAGCCTCTGCTTGGCGCGCGGCACGAGTGTCGAATCCGGGAACATGTTGATCATCTCCCGGTATTCGCGTTCCGCTTGCTGAGCGTTGGTAAAGTCGCGGTCGGGCTTTTCCATCTGCTCGTAGTAGATGTCGGCCACCTTCATCTTGGCTTCGGCGGCCTCTGGAACGTTGGGAAAGAAGGTAATGAAATCCTCGTACTCGGCTTCGGCCTGTGTCAGCGCCGCGGAGCCGCCTTCCTTGAACCACGTATCGCCCACCGAGAGCTTGGCGCGCATGCGGTATTCCGACTCGGGATAGGTGTTGAGCATGGTTTGCAGGTCGAGGCGGGCCACGTCATAGCGGCCCTTCTTCATGGCCACCATGGCCTTGTCGTAGAGCTCCTTGTCAGGCTGACGGGATTGAACGCCGGCGAGTGGGTTGGCGTTCAGGTCGTAGACTTTCTTTTGCTTTTTCTGCCTTTTGAATTTCGGATGCTGGACGTCGTCCTGGCTTGGGCCGGCCTTCTGGTCTGGAGCGGCGCCCGGTGTCGGGTTTTGCGTCGCGTTTTGCCCCGCGTTTTGGGCCGCGTCCTGGGCCTGGGCTTCAACTGCAATCCCGCTAAGAAACAACGCCAGAAGAGCAATCGTCACATTTTTGAAAGACAACCGGTTCATACCACCTCTTGGCAGGACGACCCTGGCCAGGCCATCCGCAGCTCGCATACTCCAGCGATTCCAGGGTTGCCGCACCTTGAAACTGCAATCCACCGGGAAACCGCAAACTCTGAGCGGCATTTTCCTTAAGGAAATACCACCCCGCAACCTGTGAAAAAAGACTCGTTAACCCTGGAATCGCTCTAGTGAATTCTACTCTTTCCGGCCGCCGCTTTGCCGGCGATGATCCGGTCGTCCGCTTCACGGGCCGCTGCCAGTAGTGCGCGGGCATCGCGCTCCGGTTCGCCCCGGCCAAAAACGGCATTGCCGGCCACGAGCAACTCCGCACCCGATTGGACGACGGCTGCGACGGTGTCGTGAGCCACGCCACCGTCAACTTCGATCCTGAAATCCAGCTCCAGATTGGCGCGGAGCTCGACGAGATGGCGGATCTTGTTCAGAGAAAACGGGATAAACTCCTGGCCGCCGAAACCGGGATTGACGCTCATGATGAGCACATGATGAACCATGGGCAGGATGTCGACGATGAGGTCGACGCGCGTGGCTGGGTTGAGGACCACGCCTGGCTTCATACCGTGCTGAAGGATCATCTCCAGCGAGCGGTGCAGGTGCGTGCAGGCCTCGTAGTGGACGCTTAGCCAGTTGGCGCCCGCTTCGGCGAAGGCTGCAATGTACTCATTGGGATTCTCGATCATCAGGTGGCAGTCGAGAGGCAGTCGGGTGACTTTTCGCAGGCTGGCAACGACGGGCGGCCCGATGGTGATGTTGGGCACAAAGTGGCCGTCCATGATGTCGACATGGATAGCGCTGGCGCCACCGCGCTCAGCCGCTGCCACCTGGTCAGCCAGGTGGGCGAAGTCGGCTGACAAAATCGAAGGCAAAAGCTCAACCATTTCCCAACCACCGTTTAACTCGCCGGCAGCGGCGCGACTGTGCAATCAAGCGCGCAACTCCTTGCGGGGACAGTGTATCAGGCGGAAAGGTGCGCTGGAGGTAGCGAAGATTATGCGCGTGCAGGCGCCAGCGAAAGCGTGAGCACAGTGATGTCGTCCTGCTGGCCGAACTGAACGGCTGCGTCGGCAATTTGCTGCGCCGCGCGGGAGCTGAGCTGCCGAGTGCGCTCAAAGCCGAAGAGCTCGCCGACGGCGTTGCGCGCCTCGACGACGCCATCGGATAAAAATGTGAGTTTATCGCCCGGCGCAAGCTGGAGAGTTGATTCTGCGTATTCGACTGCCGCATCCACGCCGAGAGGAAGCCCGGCGGGAATCTCGATCTCCTGGCCATTGCGATAGGGCGGCAACTGGCCGGCGTTTGCAATCAGCAGCATCCCGGTTGCAGAGAGATCCGCGCAGAGGCAGGTGGTAAAGCCCTCAATGCCGCTATGGCGCAGGGCCGCGTTCAGCTCCTTGAGCACTGCGGCGGGTCGAAAATCGTCACAGCGATCAGCCGCGCCAAGCAGCAATGCCGAAGTGAGTGCTGCCGCAACTCCTTTGCCGCTTACGTCGCCCAGCAGCACGCGCTGCGCGCCGTTGACTAGAGCGCGGCAAAGATAGAAATCCCCGCCCACTTCACTGGCCGGCAAAAAAGCCGAGCTGACGGTGACTCCGGGCGTAACCAGAATCTTGTCGGGAATAAGGAGATGCTGCACCTGGCGTGCGGCAGAGAGTTCCCCGCGCATCTCGGCGCGCTCGTCGGCGGCGATCCGCTGCTGATGGAAGATGTAGCCGAACAGGGCGATCACCGAAGCGGCAATGGCCAGCGACATCCAGTTCTGTATCGCGCCGGACCAGGATTGGCGGTCAAAGATGACCTGCTGCAACTGGAACCAGCCCTCAATGACAGCCCAGATAGCGGAGAGGCAGGCAACGATCCGCATGCGGCTGGTGAGGCCGCTCCAGGGCCAGAAAGCGACAAACGGAGCCGTGCATGCAAAGCCCCAGATACACCAGATGGGCTTGAAGCAGTTGACCTGCACAAAAAGCGAAAGCGGCAGCGCCCATAGTGGGGGAAGGATGGCGGGCAACACCGAGCCGACAAAAATGAACACCCATGCGGCAAAAACCAGCCAATAAATCAACGGGACACGCCGCTTGGTAAGAGCAAAATTGACGCGGACCAGCGCCCAGGATTCAAACATGGAAAGGCCAAACAGCACACCGTTTATCAATAAGGTTAAGTGCAAGGAGAAGTGCCCGTTGGAAAGGTAGGCACGCATCACATTGATTCGAGTTGCGCAAACGCAGAGGCAGTAAATACCGAGCCAGAATGCGGCCTTCTGCGTGCGGTCGAAGAGGAAGAGTCCAAGCAGGAAGAGGCCGGCTGCGCCGATGACCAGATAGCTGGAGTAAGTCGGCACAAAATGTCTGAGAACGTCGCCGCGATCAGCTGCGGAATGATCCATCATGGATGGCCCGTCGCCGAAAAGAAGATATACGGGACGGCCAGGCGAATTACCGGGCACAAGCATTGTCTGCACCAAGCGCACGGCGAAGGTGTGCGCGAGAAGGCTTGCTTCCGGCAAGGCGCGGTAAGTCCACACGTGCAAGCTCTCAGCGCCGACCCGGCTTGCAGGTTGTCCATCGATAAACAGCTGGGACTGCACGGGTCCGTCGCTGCTGGCGACAACCACGGGATGCTGGATTCCGCTGGTGTCAAAGCTGGCGCGGCAGCGCACCCACATCACATACGCGTCGCCGGTCTCGCGGTAATCGGTATAGGGCTTCCAGCCGCTCGGGTCGACGTTGACCGCGGCCCACGCAGGGTTGTCGCCAAGCCGGTAGACGCATTGGTCGAAGGGCACCTGCACCACTTGCGCGCTGAGAGCGCAGGGCAGGATTATGAACAGGTCAATCAGCCAATTTCGCACGAGAGAACTCCGCATGAGTGATTCCGGCTTGCGACGGGCGAGAAACGGGCAAGAACTTGCCCGCGAGAACTTGATCGGATGATAGACCGTGAGAGCCGCGCGGGGCTATGGATTTGTTCGCGCGGCAATCAGGGCTGCGGCGGCGGAAGAATCGATTTTGCGGCAACGCGGCCAATGCCGCGAAGAATCGCTTTGATGGGCCAATGATCGTCGGCGTCGGGGAAGAAAATTTCACCGGCGCGCTTTGCTTCAGCGCGGTAGTACCAGCGCTTGAGCAGCGCGAGATGGGCCTGGCGGACCGTGGACGAGGGCGAGGTCGCGGGCGCGGGCCTGGATCTGTATCCATCCTGCGTGAGTGCGACGAGCGCGGCTTCGAGGCGGGATTCGAGAACGCCGCGAGCGAGCCTGGGGCCCACCGGACTTTGCGGCTCGTATGCTCCGGCCAGCTCTTCCGCCGCCCGTCTGCCGCTGATTCCTGATTCCTGTTTTTCTGCTCCCTCGCTCCCTTGCTCCCTCGTTCCATGTCTTTCTGATCCCTGAACCCTGACCCCTGTTCCCTGTTCTTCCGGAATCGGCTCGATGGCCATGGGCTGCGCGAAAAGCGAAGTCGAACCGGACTGCTCGTTCTGGATTCTCATTCCGAGAGTCGAGAAAGCGGCTGGTCCGCGCAAACGGCCGCTCTCAAAAAGAAATACGGCAACTTCATCGGGATTTGCGGAGGCTTGAAGGACGATGGCACGAAGTTTGCTCAGGGGGCGGACAAGCTCGGCGGCGAGCGTGTGCACGGCTTCAACGCGCTGAATCTGCGCATGTAGCGCGGCGGCGGATTCAAAGGCGAGATCGGCCGAAGCCTGATCGCGCTCGCAGCGCAGAGTGACGAGCCGGCTTTCTCCGCGCGTTGCGAGAAAATTCTCCACTGCGGCGGACTCTTCAGCGTAACGCTCATCCGTGCAGCCCTTGAAGCAGGGGGCGAGGCACATCTTCATCTCGGAATAAACGCAGCCGGGATAGCTCGGATCGGGCGCGAGCTCAAAGGTGCAGCGGCGCAGCAGAAACAGCTTGAGCATCTCTTCCGCGTAGCGTTCGGCTGCGGCTCGCGAAGGGAACGGCCCGTACGCCCAATCTGCCTCGCGCAGGCTAGGCCGGTTCGTAACGGTAACGCGCGGATACGGATTGCTGCCGAGAAAGCGGACGAAAGCCGGATGGCGCAGATGCATGCGCTCTAAACTTTTCGCCCCGTAAATCTCCTGCAAAAGAGAAAACTGCGCGAGCAGCGACTCGAACTCGGAGCCAGTGAGTTGCCACTCGATGTGGCGGACGAGGCCCGCGAGGTGCAGGCGGCGCGGGTGCTTCACAGAAGGCTGCAGCAGGCGGTCGAGTCGCGAACGAAGGTTTGGCGTGCGGCCGATATAAGGCTCGGCGCGAGAGTCGGCGCCATAGAGCGCAAAGACCGCCGGCGACTGCGGCAGCCCCGCCAGCGCGGCTTTGGCAGCGGCCGGATCAAAAGCGAGAGATCGAATTTCAGGCGGCACGGGCCGGTCCACCTCGCGGAGCTCGTCACGCATTCGCGTTCAGAGTGATCTTACGGCGAATGCGCGGAAAGCGCACGAGTGTGGGGCCGGCGCAGAGCATGTCCGAGCCTAATCTGCCGCGGTCACCAGGACAACAAGCGATTGCTTGCCATCGAGCGAGAACTGTAACGGCGCGGCGCGTTCAGTTGACTTGCCCGTGTCGAGATCGCGTTCGAGCTTGCCGCCTGTCGCGCCGGTGATTACGACATGCAATTTCGTTTAGGCCGGCGCGCCCGGCTTGGTCGTGGGAGCTTGTGTGCGGCTGGCACTTGGCTCGCTGATGGGCGCCGACGCGGCAGGCGCGAATTCCAGCGTGTAATTGCCCTTGGGCCAGACTCCGAAGTCGGCCTTTCCGCCCGCGTCAGTGGTGCGCGCCGCGCAGCCGCCGCCGGGGTTCTTGCCCAGCTTCACGTCGACGCCCTTGAGCGGCGAGCCGGCAAAGGCAAGCTGCGCGAGAAGGATGAAGGTTGCCGCGGCCACGACCGGCAGAGATTTCAATGCGATTCGATTCGAGATTGTCAGTTTGGTGATTGCGCTGGTCATTGTCCCTCCGAAAATCTTTGAGCATCCTATTCTTCGAAGGCAACGATTGTCAGTTCCTCAAATGGGGTACTGAATTGCAATGAGATCTTGCTTTGCCGCGCCTCGTCCAAGCTGCTATGCTGCGGGCTCGACAGAAAAGCGATTTATGTAAGGAGTCAATAGCGATGTGGTTCCTGGGCATGGATGTGGGAACGAGCGGCACGCGGGCGGTTGTGGTGGATGGCGAGGGAAAGCTGCTGGGGGCAGCGGCATGCGACCACCCTCCGTTTCGCGCCGAGCATCCTGGATGGGCGGAGCAGGATCCGGAGGATTGGTGGCGGGCGGCGCAAATTGCGATTCACGGAGCGCTGGCAGCAACCCCCGAACCGCAAGAGCCGATTGCGGCGATTGCGCTCACAGGGCAGATGCACGGAGCCGTGATGCTTGATGAGGCGGGCGCTGTGCTGCGGCCGGCGCTGATCTGGTGCGACACGCGCACGCAGCCGGAATGCGACTGGCTAACGGAGAAGGTCGGCTACGAGCGGCTGATCGAGCTCACATGCAATCCGGCGCTGCCCAACTTCACCCTGACCAAGTTGCTGTGGGTGAAGACGCACCAGCCGGAGATCTTCTCGAAGATTCGCCACGTGATGTGCCCAAAGGATTATGTGCGCTACCGACTGACAGGTGAGTTCGCCATCGACGTGCAGGAGGCCAGCGGAACGCTGCTGCTGGACGTAGCGCATCGGCGCTGGTCGCGCGAGATGGCCGAAGTGTCAGGGATCGACATGAGCTGGCTGCCAAAACTGTACGAATCGCCGGAGATATGCGCGCGCATCAGCGAAAAGGCCGCGGAGCTGACGGGATTGAAAGCCGCCACGCCGGTTGCGGCCGGTGCTGGCGACCAGGGCGCGGGCGCAGTCGGCATGGGCATTCTGCAGCCGGGGAGCGTTTCGGCGACCATCGGAACTTCGGGCGTGGTTTTTGCGGCGACGGCCGAGCCCACTAAAGATCCCAAAGGCCGGCTGCACACGTTTTGTCACGCGGTGCCCGGATTGTGGCACGTGATGGGAGTAACGCAGAGCGCGGGGCTCAGCCTGAATTGGCTACGCGGAGCATTTTTTGCCGGCAAGAGCTATGACGAGCTGAGCGACGACGCGGCGAAGATTGCGCCCGGCTGCGACGGCCTGGAGTGGGCGCCGTATCTGCTGGGTGAGCGGACGCCGCATCTCGATCCTGAGGTGCGCGCGGCATTTGTTGGCATCGGCGTGCAGCACACAGGAGCGCATTTTGTGCGCGCCGTGCAGGAGGGCGTGGCCTACTCGCTGCAAGACACATTCACGCTCTTTCACGAGCTGGGCATTCCCGTTACTGCCATTCGCCTGGGCGGCGGCGGGGCGCGCGGATCTCTGTGGCGAAAGATTCAGGCCGGCATTTACGGTCAATCGGTTGAGATTTTAGTGGCCGAAGAGGGCGGCGCGTTTGGCTGCGCTTTGATGGCCGGTGTAGGAGTTGGGCACTGGAAGAATCTGGACGAGGCGTGCGCGCAGGCAATCAAGGTGGCGAAGCGGATTGAGCCGGAGCCTGCGGAAGTGGCGGAGTACAAGATCGGCTACGAGCAGTGGAGAAAGCTGTATCCGGCGCTGCGCGGGTTGCGAAACTAAGCGCTCACTGCTTCGGCGGCGAGCATTGTGAAATCGGCAAACGTGAATCCGTCGCGCGTGACCACTTCTCCCGTTTCGATCGGTAGCGGCGCAGAGAATATGGGACCGGCGTAGACGCAGGTGTGAAACTCGCCGCGCTCACCGCAGGGATCGGCGCCGGGCGGCAGATCACGCAGCAAACTTAAATCGAACTCGCGGCCTGCGAAGGCGGCGGGAAGCTGTTTTGTATCCACGCAGGAAAGGCGTGCCCGCAGGCCGCCGGCAATCATCTCGCGCGCCAGCACGTCGGTGGGAATCTGCCAGAGCGGGAAGATCGGTTCGAGTCCTGTCGGCGCAAGCTGCTTTATGCGATAGCTTCGGACGTCTTCCAAAAACAAATCGCCAAAAGCGATAGCGTCGATCTTCTCGGCGATGGCGCGCGCGCAAGTTTCCGCCATTCGCTGCTCATAGATTTCGTTGGAGCAGGGCCATGGCAGCGGGATGATCCATAGCGGCAGGCCAGCGGCGGCGGCCTGGGCCTCGAGCACCGCGCGGCGCACGCCGTGCATGGCCACACGATCGAATTCGGCGTTGAGAGTTGTGAGCAGGCCGCAGATTTCAATGCCCGGATCGCGGCGCAGCACGTGCAGCGTCCACGCACTGTCTTTGCCGCTGCTCCAGGAAAGTAGAACTCGCTTCATAAGCAGATGATAGCGGCCCACCCCCGCCGACCTCGCTTACTTCGCAAACAGCGTCAGGTCGATCGAGCCGGCCATTGCCTTATAGCCCGCGTCTTTAGGGTGCAGATGATCGCCTGAATCGTAATCCGCGTTGAAATGGGTTTGATTCGCTGGGTCCTGCGTGGCTTTGTCGAAGTCGACCACACCGTCGAAGGTGCCGCTCGAGCGAATCCAATCGTTGACCGCCTCGCGCACCTGCTCGCCCTTGTCGGAGGAGTAGCCCGCGCCGCCATAGGGCGTAAGCGTTGCGCCGATTGCCTTGATGCCGTGCTCGTGCGCGGCATCCGCAATCTGCTTGAGCCCCAACTCCAATTGCTGCGCCGTAATGTCGTCGTACGGGTTTACCGCGTGCGACAGGCGGCCGATGTCGTTGATGCTCTCGAGCACGATGACGTAGCGCACGCCGCTCTGCGAGAGCACGTCGCGGTCGATCCGCGAAATCGCGCTTGGCCCTGCGCCCTCATTCAGCACGCGGTTGCCGCCAATGCCTTCATTGAGCACGGAAACGTTCTTCAGGTTCGGATCGCCGTTCAGCCGCGCGGCAAGAATATCTGGCCAGCGCAGATTGGCGTTGTGCGTGGAGTGAGCGCCGTCGGTGATTGAATCGCCGAGTGTGACGATGGCGCGTGAGCCTTCAACAGCCTGCGCGTCAACGCCGTCGAGAAAGTACCATGAAAAGATTTTGGTCGCGTCGGGCAGCTCCGGCGCGGTGGACACATCGCCATTGGCGATGAAGTTGTCCTGGTCGGCGAAAGAATGGTAGGTCTCGGCGCGCATCACCTGCGACGGCAGATAAAAGCTGATGGCGAGGTCGGAGAGCGGCTGAACGGCGAGCGCGATGGGATCGGAGAAGAACTCGGCGCCCGGCGGAATGTTCACCGAGGTTGCCCCGCCGAAGGTGATCGCGTGATCGGCTCCGGGTTGAATGGCCCCGCTGCCGGCGCTCAGAGCCACGTGCGCGTCGCTGATAGCGAGCGGGTCGAGTCCGTAGGCATTGGTAAAGCGCACGCGAATCTCGGCGCCGCCCGCGGAGACGTGGACGATCTCGCGTAAAGTTGTGCCGCTGAACGGCCGAACATTGAAGCCGCCATCGGCCACCATGGGAGCAGTGGCCCATGTGCCCGCCCACTGCGGTTGCGACACGGCCTGCGCGTGAGAAAAACGGGGAACGGTGAAAGCGGCAACAGCAAGAACGAAAGCAGCAACTCTGAAAAAGCGGTTCAACATGGATTGGTTCCTCTCAAAGTGGAAATTCTGGGCAAACGGCCCGTCAGTGCAGGTCAACATCGGCGCTTAGCGGCGTGTTCTCGCTGGAGTCGCCGACGCGAATCACGAATTTGCCGGGATCGACGATCCACTTGTGTGCCGGCTCATCCCAGTAACTGAAGGCGCGCGCGTCGAGGCTGATGGTCACGTGTTGTGTTGCGCCGGGATCGAGGCGAACTTTGGCGAAGCCCTTCAACTCGCGCTCCGGGCGGTCGACTTGCGCTGAAGGGTCGGAGACGTAGAGCTGGGCGACCTCAGCTCCGGCCACGCTGCCGGTGTTGGCGACATCGAAATCGACAGTGACCGTGGAACCCGGCGCGGCGGAAGCGGGAACTTTGAAGTTGGAAAACTTGAACGTGGTATAGCTCAAGCCGAAGCCAAAAGGAAAGAGCGGATGCTTGCCGGTGGTGGTCCAGTAGCGATAGCCCACCATCAGCTTGTCACCGTATTTAATGTGCTCGATGGTGTAGTCCTTGGGCTGGCCGTCGGCGCCGATGGTGTTGAGCGTGGTCGAGTCTTTGGGGTCTCCGTAGTACCACTTCGAGGAGGGATTTTCGTCCCAGCTGCGGTCGAAGCTGACGGGAAGTTTCCCCTCGGGGTCGTGCTTGCCGAAGAGAATCTGAGCGACCGCCGTGCCGCCTTCCTGGCCTGGATACCAGGTGTGGAGCAGCACGGGAACTTTATTGAGCCAGCGACTCGTATCCATACCACCGCCGCACGTGAGCGTGACGATGGTGCGCGGGTTGATTGCCGCGACCGCCTCGATCAGCGCATCCTGGCCCGGAGGCAGAGTGAAGGTGCGATCTGCGCCTTCGCGCTCCGTCTTGGCATCGAAGCCAACCGAAACAACGACAACGTCAGCATCGGCGATGGCCTTCTTTTCGTCGGGCGAATCGGGCATGCCGGGACTGTAGAAGACATTCGCATTAGGGCCGAGCAGATTGGCAACGCCGGTAAGGATGCTGACCGGCTCGAAGGCATGAGCTTCGGACGAACCGCCCCCGCCAGTGACCGCTGGATAAGCGTCAGGACCGATAACGGCAATCGATTTCACCTTGGCGGGATCGAGCGGCAGCAGATTTCCTTCGTTTTTGAGCAGCGTAATGCTCTCAAGCGCGCCCTTTAAGGCGACGGCGCGATCGGCAACTGAGTAAGTGGAGTCCGCCGGATCGAACTGCGGGCGATCGGTGAATCCATAGCGCAGCTCGGTGCGGAAGATGCGCAGCAGATGCTCGTCGATGGTGGCCTCATTCACCTGGCCGTTCTGCACGGCGGGAATGAGATTCTTAGCATTCATGAATTTGGGGCTGGGCATTTCGAGATCGAGACCGTTGTTAACCGCGACCATGCCGTCGTAGGTTGCATCCCAATCAGACATCAGAATGCCCTGAAAGTCCCATTCACCTTTGAGCAGCTTGAGGTTGAGAAAGTTGTTCTGCGTGGCGTGGACGCCGTTGACAAGGTTGTAGGAATCCATCACCGCATCAACGTGAGCCTTGGTAACGGCAGCTTCAAAAGCCGGCAGATAGATCTCGCGCATGGTGCGCTCGTCAACGTCGGAGCTGGCATTGTGGCGATTGAACTCCTGATCGTTGAGGGCGAAGTGCTTCACGGTAGCGACGACGCCCTCGGACTGCACACCTTGAATGAATGGCGCCACGAGAGCTGCGTTCAGGAACGGATCTTCAGAAAGGTATTCGAAGTTGCGCCCGCTCAAAGGCGATCGCGCGATATTCACGCCGGGGCCGAGCAGGAAGTTGACGTTCCGTGCGCGAGCGTCGCGGCCCAGACTCTCGCCCAGCTCGCGAGCAAAATCCGTGTCCCAGGTAGCGGCCAGCGCAACTCCGCCTGCATATGCCGTCGTCGGTCCCCAGGTGCGCACGCCAAGTGAGGCATCGGACATCTTGAATCGGGGAAGCTCAATGGCAGGCATAGGCCGTGTGAACATGTTGTCGACGCCGCCCAGTAGCTCGATCTTCTGCTCGAGCGTGAGCTTGGCGATCATGGCGTGGGCCTTGGCTTCAATGGCGGGCGAGTCGGGCACGGGAGCCTGCGCCGAGACGGCGAGGCTGACTGCGAGCAGAATCGCGAATTCGAGCGAGAGAACCGCGATAAACGAGCGTTTGAGGAGTGTTTTCATTCCGCGCCCAAGTTAGCGCATTGGGCCTCAGGATGTACAGAGCGGCCGCTAAACTTCGCATTTTCCGTTCCGGGAATGCGGCAACATCCGCAGGTTCGGTCGCCCGTGACGATGGCCGTCCTCGCGGGTTCGGCGAATCCAGACCTTGCCGAAACAAAGCTGGCCGAGGCAAGCGTGGCCAATAAGGAGCAAGGAGGCAATCCCCTTGTGGCGAGCACTGCCGCGAGTGCTGCCACGAGCAATGCCAGCGGGTCGCGCCACTGAAGACCGCTGGAATTGCGACAGTTTTCCAACTCCAAATCCAGGCTGAGTGCGGTCGGTAGCGGTTATCTCAAATTTGAGATATACTAAGATGTGCCTTGGCAAGTAGAAATCCTGAATGAGACGGTGGGCGCAGAAATTGGGGCCCTCCCGGCTGATATGCAGGCGCGATTTCTGAGACTTGCCGAACGCATCTGCCAAATGGGGCTGGAAACTCTGGGCGAGCCGCACGTAAAGCATTTGCAAGGCAAGCTGTGGGAGATGCGTCTCAAGGGCAGAGACGGGATTGCACGGGCTTTGTACGTCACCGCGATAGGAAGGCGCGTCGTGGTGGTTCGCGCATTCGTGAAGAAGACGCAGACGACACCGCGCTCTGAAATTGAATTGGCGTTGCGGCGCGCAAAGGAGGTTGCATGACTATCCCCTTCGACAAGTTCAAGGCAACGCTTCTGGCCGATCCCGAGGTGCAGAGAGAGTATGAAGCTCTTGCCCCGGAGTTTGAAATCTCAGCGGAGCTGCTTCGCGCTCGTCTTCGCGCCGGTTTGTCACAGGCCGAGCTAGCCGAGCGCATGGGCACGAGCCAATCGGCCATCGCACGGCTCGAAAGCGGACAAACTTTGCCCAGCACGAAGACATTGTTGCGTTTTGCTGAGGCTACCCGTTCGAGGATCCAAGTGCGGTTGTCGGCAGCATGAAAGACGAGGTCGGCCATCACATAGAGGCTGGTCGAACGTGCTCACGGCTTCCGGATAACAACCCTTAGCTGGTCACGATTGCAGGCTCTGGTTGGGAATGTAAGAGCGAAGATTCTCGGCAGCATAAGCGAACTTCGAGAAAGCGGATTCCAAGGCTTCGTCCCGGTTTCTGTGCTTCAAGAGTCAGAGTGCCGCGAAGTGCCGGAAGTATCAGGTGTTTATTGCGTGCTGAGGCCAAACAAAACGCCGCCAATATTCTTACGTCGGAATACAGCTGCGCATTTCAAGGGAAAGGATCCCACGGTTGCGGTCCATCTACTCTAGAGCAAGTGGGTCGACAATGCCTTGGTCTTGAATATCGGCAAAGCTGGCGGCAAAGGGAAAGCGACCCTTAAGACCCGCATTAATCAATACATGCTGTTCGGCCGAGGGAGACCGGTGGGCCATAGAGGCGGTCGGTTCATTTGGCAATTAAGTGACTCGCAAGATCTGATCCTTTGCTGGAGTCTCACGCCCAATTCAAATCCCCGAGATCTAGAAAAAGCGCTGCTTCGCAAGTTTGAAGAAGCATATCTCCGGCTTCCATTTGCCAACCTTCGTCATTGAGGCTCCGCGTCAATATCCAACTCCAAACGCATTGCAGAGTACGTTTGCTAATGTTGAGCCATGGCCCAAGGCGATGCCGAATCTGCAAAAACTGCAATTGACCTCGAATCCCTCGTCTCCGACGTCGTCGCACTGGCCGTAAAGGCGGGCGCGAGTGACGCCGAGGCGGCGGCGCGCGAAGGCGACGAATTCAGCGTGAACGTGCGCATGGGCGAAGTGGAAACGCTGAAGGAATCAGGCTCGCGTGGCCTTGGGTTGCGCGTGTTTCTGGGCACGCGATCGGGTTCGGCAACCACCAGCGACCTGACCGCGGATGGGATTCGGCAGCTTGTTGATGGAGCAATGGCGCTGGCGCAGGTCACCGAAGGGGATCCGTTCTCCGGCCTGCCGGAAGCGGGTGAATTTGGCTCCGCAGACGGCGATCTGCATCTCTACTTCGACGATGTGTACTCGCTGTCAGCAGCAGAGCGCATCGAGTGGGCGCGCCGGGCCGAAGCAGCGGCGATGGCTGCCGACGCGCGCATCACGAACTCCGACGGCGGCAGCTTTGACGCGGCCACGGGGCGCAAATCCATGGCCAATTCGCGCGGATTTGTGGGCAGCTACCGCACCAGCTATGCGGGCGTCTCGGCGGCGCCGCTGGCGACGGATGCGAATGGAAAGATGCAGCGCGACGGTTGGTGGTCAAGCGCGCGAAGCTTGGGGCTGCTCGAAACTCCTGAATCTGTCGGCGCCGAGGCGGCCAGGCGCACTCTGCGGCGGCTGGGGGCAAAGCGCGTGCCCACTCAGCGCGTCCCAATTGTCTTTGCTCCCGCGACCGCGCGCTCACTGATCGGCTCAGTGTTCGAGGCGGCCTCCGGCGATTCCATCTGGAGGGGCGCATCGTTTCTGGCGGGAAAGCTCGGCGAGACTATCGGCTCATCAAATCTGACCATCGTCGATGACAACCTTATGCTGCTGCCCACCGGCGTGGGAGGCTTCGGCACATCGCCCTTCGACGACGAGGGCCTGGCTTCGCGGTGCACCGTCGTCATGGAGCATGGCGTGCTGCGCAACTACCTGCTGAACACTTACGCCGCGCGCAAGCTGGGCATGAAATCCACGCACAACGCCGCCCGAGGATTGGCGGGCGCTCCAGGCATCGGCTGCGGCAATCTTTTCCTCGAGCCGGGAACCCTCAGTCAAGATGAGATCATCGCGGAGGTTCCCGCGGGGCTCTACGTAACCAGCCTGATGGGCTTCGGCACCAATCTCGTCACCGGCGACTACTCGCGCGGCGCAACCGGACTCTGGATTGAGAACGGCCAGCTCACGCACGCCGTTGAAGAGGTAACGATCGCCGGAAATCTCGCCGAGATGCTGCGCCATGTGACGGCGATTGGCAACGACTTGGTCTTTCGGGGATCAGTGGCTTCGCCCACGCTGCGAATTGACGGGATGACGATCGCGGGAGCTTGAGGACGAGCCGCACGGCGAATGTTAAACAATTGGTGGAGCATAATTATCTCCATATCAAGATGCATCAAGATCGGGCTGCATCAAGTTTCTGGGGGTAAGCCATGGCAAGAAAACTCGCAATCACCATTGCTGGTGCTGTTTCACTGGGAAGTTACGAGTCGGGGGTAGCGTTTGAGGTCCTCGATGCGGTCGCGCAGCATAATGAATGGGCCAACGCAAATCAGCTTCCCGATCAGCGCATAGAAATCGACGTGCTGGCCGGCGCTTCAGCCGGCGGAATGACCTCAGCGATGATTGCGCAGCGGCTTCTCTTCGATGGGCCGTCGATGTCCCAGCCTTACAGCAACCCGCTCTATGACGCCTGGGTCCAGGATGTCGATATCGTTGGTCTTCTCGCTCGACAGAACGATGAAGACGTGGCTCACTCCGTGTTTTCGTCCGATTTGGTGATTGGCATTTCGAAGAAATATCTGACGGGGCGTTATGCGGCGCAGCCGATTCCTCCCGCTCAACCGCACCCCGCCTTACCCTTAGACGGTCAAATTCAGCTTGGTCTGGCGCTCTCGAATCTGAATGGAATCGACTACCAGCGAGCGACAAGCAGCGGGGGCGAATTTACGTATACGGCGCACGAAGACCAGCTTGTGCTGCCAATTGATCAGCAGTCCGGCGACCGTGGGGACTTATGGGAAACGATTCGCGCGACGGCCGTGGCATGTGGGGCGTTTCCGATTGCGTTTCGTGTGCAGGACCTGCTAAGGAATATTGTCGATTACTCAAGTCCCTTTCTTGACCGCTTGCTTTGGGCCGGATCGCACAGCAGGTACTTCACGTACACCGATGGAGGCGTCTTCCAGAACGAGCCACTCGGAATGGCGAAGAACCTGGTGGAGAATCAGCCCTGGGGCCACCTGAACGCCGAGCAGCGTGGATACATCTTCATTGCGCCGCAACCGAAGAAGTCAGGCGAGATTCTCTACACGAATGATCCGAGTGTCGATCCGTCGCAGGCATTTGGCGCTGCCAATGCGAATTACAAGGCTGTGGGTGGACATTTAGCAGATGCCATTGTTGGCCAATCGAATTTTCAGGACTGGATCACAGCTGAAGGGGTGAACGACCGGCTGCGCTTGCTGGACGAAAGGGCAGCCGAACTTCAGGCGCTGTTCCTTAGCGGCACGATGACCGCCGCGGAGGCGAATCCGGTTTCGGCGGTGCTGCTCAAATCGTTCTTTGCGGACAAAGGCGTCATGACTCCGGCGGCAATTGCGAATCTGGATGCGGCGCGCACGCAGCTCAGGACGCAGTACCAGACCGAATATGACGCGTTTGGCGCGAATGCAGCCGCTGCCGATGCGTGGCTCGACGCGGTTCTCGTTCTGGAACTCGCAGCCAGCCTCCATGAGAAGGAAGAGATGCTGATCTACGACTTCGTGGCCGACACTGCAATCCTGGCCAGCAAAGGGCTGGAGGCGTTCGAGGGGTTCTTCGATGTTAAATTCCGGCAACACGATTACGACTACGAACGCAGCGTAGCCCAAACGCAACTGGCGAAGTATCAGGCGCAACCCGGCAGTATTTTCGCGAATCTGCATTGGACTCCGAAACCGATCAACCCAATCGATCCGGCCCTGAACAACTTCGACATGGCCAAAGTGGATCAGGCCAAGCGGAAGCAGGTGTACCAGCAGATTCGAAATGCTGCCGATGCGCTGCTGCAGGAGCTGGGTGTGGCGGCGATCATTCGCGGTCCCCTGATGCTGTTTTATGTTCAGGGGCAGATCAAGAAACTGCTCGCGCTGTGATTGTTGTTGATCGTGAGAAGGCAGCCGCCACTGGACGCATTCTTGGCGGCGGTCGCGGTTTGCAGGGACTCTCTTCGCTCAGGCGGAGCGAAGCGTGAAGAGCGTAATCTCCGGCGGGCAGTCGAAGCGGACGGGCAGGCCAACGGTGCCGAGGCCGCGATTGACATAGAGTTGCAGATTCCCAAAACGAAACCAACCCTCGACATATTTGTGTCCTAATGGCGGAAGAACCGTGGCGCCGATCAGTGGCAGGCGAATCTGACCGCCGTGGGTGTGGCCGGACAGCACGAGAGAGAGCGCCCGGCCCGCGGGAATCGCCAGGAGATCGTCGACGTAATCGGGCGCGTGGCAAAGGAGAACGATGGGCTCCTGCGGCAAGTTGCGGATGGATTCCGGGATGGCCAGCTCGGGAATGGGTGTGCCCGCGACGGGATCATCGACCCCAGCAAGCCAGAACCGGGCGCCGTCGCGCTCGATCGGCAGATGTGCGTTGTCGAGCACGGTGATCTCATTCGCTGAAAGCGAGGCAATGACTGCTGCCCGGCAAAGCAACACATCGTGATTGCCAACAACGGCATAACGGTGCGGACACTCGATCTGATTGAGCAGACTGGCGCACTGCCATGCCGAGCCGATGGCCAATTTCGCGGGCAGGATTCCGTAAGTCACAAAATCCCCGGTGATAAAAACCGCGTCGGGGCTCATGCTGTTGATGCGATGGATAGCTTCGGTAAGCAGAAACGGCTCAGTGAATTCGTCCAGGTGGATGTCGCTGAGCTGCGCAATACGGTAACCGTCGAAAGCTGGGGAAAGGCCCGGCAGAATGACGTCGTGGTATGTAAGCTCGATCCAGTGCCGCTCAACTTCACCCCCATAGAGCGCAAGACCAGCGCCCGCGCACGCACCCCCAAGCAGGAAGCGGCGACGCGAAATTGGCGCATTCGATTGGGAGCGCGGCACGGTCATAGTTCATGGTAGCGAAGTTCGACGGTTGTTCAAGGGGGGCGGGGTCCTTTGCGAAAGCTCGAAAGTCGCGAGTCAGTTCAAACAACAGCTTTGGATTCCGAAACGACGCCGGTGAAATAATCGGCGACTTCGACCCAGTTGTTCACGCGGACGAATCCTGTGGCTTCGAGGTTATGCGGCGCAGAGTAGAGCAGTCCCTGGCCTTCGAAGCGAGTGAGATTTCTGGGCTGGTCGTCGATAAGGTAGTCGGCGCGGAGGATGCTCTTGGTGCCGCAGAAAACGTAATGCGTAGGCGGGATGAAGGAAAAATGGCGCTGCAGCCAGCGGTATTTGGGGCCGAGCGAATTGGGCACAACCATGGCCTGCGTGGCAATAAAGATTTCAAAGCGCGCGGAAAGATCCTCGAGAACTCGCTGCGAATCGAGGATCACATCGAGAACCTCGAAAAAGTCTTCGGCGTCGAGAAATGCGCGAAGCTGTGTCTGCCGATCGAGCGGCGCAATCTCCCACAGGCCTTTTCCGGCAAGGTCATCCAGCGTCACGTCTTCGTCGAAGGTCTGGTTATAGCGGCGCAGGTGCTCAGCCAGCGTGTCGGCCATAACTTCATCCATATCGACACAGATGCGTTGCACGAGTGAGATTCTCCAGGAGAGTGCTTCTAAGAAAAGGTTAGCAGGCAGAGAGCAGGGAGCAGCGGCTCAGCCGTGCGAGGAACACTTAGCGCGGCAGCCCCAGCTATGCGCCCGCCTGGCGCGGTTTGCGCGGGGCGCGGCCGGCGCCGGGGATGAGCTCCGGCTGCGGCGCCTTAGGAGCGGCGGCGATCGCCGGATCCCAGTAGAGAAAACGGCTGCAACTGTCGCAGCTGAGCAGTTCGCCCTCGCGAAGCTGGTTCCAGACTTGCGGCCGCACCCCCATGCGGCAGCCGGTGCATTGTTGATTCTCCGCGCGAGCAATGCCCGTGCCGCGACCGGCAACGATGCGATCAAAGTGCGCGAGGCTATCGGGATCGATTGCTTCGCGTACCGCTGCGCGTTCGCCGTCCAGTGCGGCCAGCTCGGCGGCCAGCTCATGCTGGCGAGCGGCAACGCTCGCGCGTACCGCATCCACGCCGGCAGCAAGCTGCTCTACTTGTGCGCGAGTTTGCGCCAGGGCGGCTTCGTGCGCCTCGGTCCGCTCGAGACTCTGGTATTCGTCGCTTTCCATCCGCTCGGCTTCGGATGTTGCGAATTGAATCTCGTGCTCAATGGCAGCAGCCTGCTCGGGGGTGGTGATGGTGTCTAGTTGAACGCGGAAGCGAGCCGCCTTCTTGCGATGGTCGCCGATTTCGCGATCCAGGCGGGTACGCATCGAGTCTTCACGGCCCAGCGCCGCGGAGAGATCGGCAGATTGGCGCTCAGCCGCTGCCAGTGCAGCCGCAGCCTGAGCATTCTCCGCAGGCAGCGCGCGCATCTGCTGATTCAGGCGTGCGCGGTTCAATTCAATGGCCTGAAGCTTTACGAGATTCTCGATTAGCGCATTCATCCGTGAGATGAAGTCTACGGCATTGAGGGGGCTGGAACCAAGGAAACGGAAAAGCAGGGCAAGGGGAACGAGCGGGCCAAACGAGGGACGAGGAGAACTAGCGAGCGCGAAATCGCTCATGCGATTTCGGCCGCGAACCGCATCCAACGGAGAAAGGGTTGCGAATGGGTCGCGAAGCAGGCCTGCAAAAATGGTCGTAGATGAGGATGTGGAATGACCGCGAAGCGGGAGGGAAAACAGCATAAGCGAGGAGCATGGCTGAAGTGGGCTGCTGGTGCGGTCCTGCTCGTGTTTGTTTTGCTTGGCGTGGCAATTTCAATCGTCATTCACCGGGCCGAGCCCATGCTCCGCGCGGCCATCGTAGAAAAGCTCGAGGAGCATTTTCACACCCGAGTGGAGCTGGACAGCTTCCACGTCTCGCTGGTCGGCGGCCTGTGGGCCGAGGGCAAAGGGCTGCGCATTTGGTCCCCGGCGGATGTGGCGGGCATGGCAGTTGCCGGCCCAAACGGCACCGTCGTTACCAAGCCTCTCATCCGGCTGGACGAGTTTCGCTTCCATGCGCCGCTGCGATTCAAGCCCGGGGAGCCGATCCGAATTGCAGTGGTGCACTTGAACGGCCTCGACATCGATGTGCCGCCGAAGCCTCACTTCTCGCACCGTGCCGCGCAAGACAGTGGCGCCGCACCTGAGAACGGGCACCATCCATTACTGAGCTTCCTGATCGACAGGATCGAATGCTTTAACGCTCATCTGACCATCGAGACCAGCAAACCCGGAAAACTGCCGCTCGAATTCGACATTGCACAGGTCAAGCTACGCAACGTTAGCGCGGGAGGGCTCATGCAATTCGATGCGCAACTTACCAACCCTCGGCCGCTCGGAACTATCATTACGTCCGGCAGTATTGGGCCGTGGGTGGTCGAGGATCCGGGAGAAACTCCGGTCAAGGGCAACTACAACTTTGAAAAAGCTGACCTCGGCGTCTTCAAAGGGATTGCCGGAATCCTCAACTCGACCGGCAGATATGAGGGAGCGTTACGCAATCTCACGGTGGATGGAGAAGCCGATGTGCCGGACTTCAGGCTGACCCGGTTCGGCACCGCGCTGCCGCTTGAAACTCAGTTCCACGCCATCGTCGACGGCACCAACGGCGATACATGGCTGCAGCCGGTGCATGCAAAGCTTGGCGGGTCGCACTTTATCACCGATGGAAAGATCGTAGGAATTCCGCCTGAGATTTTGCCGAATGGAAACACAAAGCCCGGCGGTCATGAGATCGCACTGAATGTGATTATCAACGGCGGCCGGATGGAAGACTTTCTGCGCCTGACCAGCAAGAGTGGAACGCCGATAATGACTGGCACTCTCAACTTGAGGACAACGCTGGAGATTCCGCCTGGAAAGGTGCCAGTGGATGAAAAGTTGAAGCTGAACGGGAGTTTCGTGCTCGAGGACGCGGCGTTTACAAGTGAAAAGATTCAGCATGACGTGGGTGAGCTGAGCCTCCGCGGGCAAGGGCAGCCGAAGGAAGCGAAGAACGCCGGCGCAGACGTGCGCTCCGCCATCGAGAGCAATTTCACCATGGCCGGCGGAGTGATTACGCTTCCCAATCTCAAATACACTGTGCCCGGAGCGGAGATCGACCTGGCGGGCAGGTATGGCCTGGAAGGCAGTACGCTGAACTTCAAGGGAACGGCCAGGACCGACGCCACTCTCTCAAAGATGGTGGGCGGCTGGAAGGGAATCCTGTTAAAGCCCGCCGACCGTATCTTCAAGAAGGATGGAGCGGGCGCGCTGGTTCCCATTCATGTCGACGGCACTGAACAAGACCCGAAGTTTGGGGTTGATTTCAAAAAAATAGGGCACACATCGCCCCAAATCTCGGGCCAGACACCGAGGCAGCGTCAGTAGTGGGAATCCAAAGGTACCTTGCCGCGCAACAAGAAAGAGGAAACCGCCATGTGGACCGTTCTGATCGCGGCGAGTCGAATCTTGAGTAGGATTGCAATATGCGCTGCCGGCCTGATGCTGATGGCGGTGGCGATGAGGGCAGGAGGGCAGACAGCGCCGGTGAAAATGACGAGTACTGCGCAGCAAGCGGAGCAGGCGAAGCAATTGGATTGGTGGAAGAACGCCGTGATCTACGAGGTGTACCCGCGCAGCTTTCAAGACACCAATGGCGACGGGGTCGGCGACCTGAACGGGATCACGAAGCGGCTTGACTACCTTAAAGATCTGGGAGTCGACGCGATCTGGCTCACGCCGGTCTACCCTTCGCCGGACGTGGACTTCGGCTACGACATTTCGAATTACCTCGACATCGATCCGCAATACGGCACGCTCGCGGACTTTGACAGGCTGGTGGCCAGGGCTAAAAAGCGCCACATCCGCGTGATCATGGACATGGTGATGAACCACACCTCGGACCAGCACAAGTGGTTCATTCAGTCGCGGTCGTCGCGCGACAATCCTTATCGCGATTGGTTCTGCTGGCAGGATGGCAAAGGCCAGACCGCAACAGATAAAGGCCAGCCGCCGAACAACTGGCAGTCGCTTTTCGGCCATTCGGCGTGGCGGTGGGATGAAACCACGCGGCAGTATTACTACCATAAGTTCTATGCCCAGCAGCCGGACCTGAACTGGCACAACCCCGCGGTACACGAAGCGTTCAAGCAGATCATTGCCTTCTGGCTCAAACGCGGCGTCGGCGGCTTTCGCTTTGACGCGATCACCACGCTCTTTGAGGATCCGAGCCTGGCCGACGAGGGAGTGGTGCTCGACAAGGACGGCAAGCCGATGATCAACGCCTACGGCGATCCTCAACTGGATGGCTCGAAGACCGACAACCAGCCCGGCGTGCATGAAGTTATGGAAGAGATGCGCGCCGAGGCGGACAAATTCACCACCGGCGACTTCCCGGGAACGCGCGTGCTGATCGGCGAAACCTACATGCCCAACATAGGCGAGCTGAAAAAGATGTACGGAACGCCGGACAAGCCCGAGTTTCATCTGCCGATGGACACGCAGGTGGGCATGATCAACAAGCTGGATGTGACGGAGTTCCGGCAAAAGCTGATCGACGCCGAGACGCATCTCAGCGCTCTCATCCCGCTGCTGCTCTTTGACAATCACGACGTCCGGCGCATTGACGCGCGCTATTGCGACGGCGTGCACGACCTTGACATCCAGCGCGTGATAGCGACGGTCCTGCTTGCCAGCCGCGGCGCGGCGCTGGTCTATTACGGCGACGAGATCGGGATGAAAACCACGCCGCCCACGCGCAAGGAGGACGTGAGAGATCCTATTGGGATCATCGGCTGGCCCCAAGAGAAAGGCCGCGATGGCGAGCGCACGCCGATGCAGTGGGACGGGAACATAAAAGCGGGCTTTACCACCGGGATGCCGTGGCTCCCGGTGCCGCCAAGCGCAAAGACCATCAATGTCAGGATCGAAAAGAACGACGCGAACTCGCTCCTTGCGTGGTACAAGACGCTCATCCGGCTGAAGAAGACGGTGCCGGCCTTCGAGAATGGCGCCAACATCATGCTCGACCCGGAGAACACAAAAGTCCTTAGCTGGATGCGCCAGGCGGCGGGTGCGCCCCAGGTCATCGTCTGCGTGAACTTTACCGCCAACCCGGAGATCGTCGACCTGACCCTGGGCGAAGCCGGAATGCGAGCGAGAGAATTAAAGACATTGTTGAAGACGCCGGGCGGACCCGACACTGTGGCGATTAATCGCATTGAGCTCGAGCCCTACGGCGTGTATATCGGCGAGGTGCAGTAACGGGCAATGTAGATTGCGTGCGCCGGCGAACTTGAAACTGAAGCGAATTCCTTATCCGACCACGGATTCAACCAGCCGGTTCATTTCGTCTTCCTGCTGTTCAATCGACTCCACCAGCTTGAACTGCGTGCGGCAGCGGTCGAGGTTGTGACCTTCGCGATGCACTTTAAAGTAGGTGTCGCCGGCCAGATAGTCGGTGAGAAAACGAATCCCAATCTCGAACGTGATCAGCTTGCCTGAGAACGCAAGATATTTTCTCTCGGCGGGCGTCAGGAAAGCGCCGGCCGATTCAAGATAGCCGCGAACCAGCGCCTCGAACATTGGGAATTGCATCCTGACTCTGGAAAGATCCCGCTCATCCTCCGCAGCTGGGCTGGTAGTGGTCCGCACCATATCGCCAAAGTCATATAGCGCCAGTCCGGGCATTACGGTATCGAGATCGATAACGCAGACGGCGTCGCCGGTCTTGTCGTCGAGCAGCACGTTGTTGAACTTGGTGTCGTTGTGCGTGATGCGCTCAGGCAATCCTGCGTCAAGCAGGTTGCCAGCAATTGCCTTGCGTGATCGGGCAAAGTCGATCTCCGGCTTGGCGAGCGCGGCGCGGCCTGTAGCGTCCGTAGCGATGGCCTGAGCGATTGCTTGTTCTAGCGCGGCAAAGCGTTTCGGCGTGTTGTGAAAATCCGGAATGGTCTCGTGCAGGCGCGGCGGAGGCAGGCTGCTCAGTTGTTGCTGGAAATGGCCGAAGGCGCGCGCAGCCTGAAACGCCTGCCCGGTAGACGTCGCGGTTTCATAGGTGCGCGCGTTTTCAATAAAGCGATAGGCGCGCCACGTTTCTCCTTGCGCGTCTACGTGCCAGTTTCGCCCGTCCCGCGCCGGAACCAGGCGGAGCGCGTGGCGAGCGCCGCCGGGTTGGCCTGCAGCTTGCGCTGCAAGATGTGCCGTGACGCGCTCCACATTTTCCATTACCGCAACGGGATCGTGGAAGACATGGCGATTGATGTGCTGCAGAATATAGCGAACCGGCGCGCCCGGCCCCTGGCAGGTCACCAGGTAGGTGTCGTTGATATGGCCGCTGCCGTGCGGCGTTAGGCTCAAAACTTCGCCGCTGAAGTCAAACTGATTTGCCGCGGCCTGCGCGTCCGGCCGTTCGCTCATGACCGGGAACTTTCAGGCCAGAGCTTTTCGGGATAGAGTCCTTTGGCAATCAGTCCGCGGATGCTCTCGACGACGCGCGGGCGGTCCTCGCGATACGTTACGCCGAACCAGGAATCGCGCGAGTGCAGCACCTTAACGCGCGCCTGCCCAGCGCGCACTAGCTCGCCGACTGTGCTGGGGATGTAGCACTCGGACTTCAAGTCGGCGGAGCCGCTCTCAAGAAACTTCTCGAAATTCTCGCGCAGTTGATCGAAGACTTGCGGCGTGAATCCCCAGTAGTTCATCGAAACTGGCTCGTCGCCCGTCAGTTTCGTCACTTTTCCTGCGGCATCGGTGTTCCGTGCGCCGTTTCCGTCGCGGTCGATTTTGGTGAGCTCGACGATGTGCTCGAGATAGCCGTCGTCGGAAACCTGGCACACGCCGCGCGCGACCGATCCGAAATCGGAGAGCGTATTGCGAAGCACAAAGCCGACCATTGAATAGTCCGGCGAGCCGGACGTCAGATGCCCGGCCAGTGAGCGGTAGGCGTCCGCGCCGTAAAAGTCGTCGGCGTTAATCGCCGCGAACGGCTCATTGATTGCGTCCGCAGCCAGCAGGATGGCCTGCGTTGTGCCCCATGGCTTGGTGCGGCCAGCGGGAACGGTGAACTGCGTCGGAATGTTCTCAAGCGCTTGAAAAACGTAGTCGACTGCAACGCGCTTCTCAAAGCGCGCCCCGACAATTTCGCGGAATTGCTGCTCGATGTCCTTGCGGATGACAAAAACAAGCTTGCCGAATCCCGCGCGAAGAGCGTCGAAGATGGAGTAGTCAATGATGGTTTCGCCGGCAGGTCCGACAGGGTCAATTTGCTTCAGACCTCCGTAGCGGCTGCCCATTCCGGCAGCAAGAACCAGGAGCGTGGGAGAGGATGTGGGGGGCATCAATCAGGGCCTTTTCGAGTGCGTTGGTACAAGCATTAATCCAATCGAATGGTACAACACCTTAGGGCTACGGAACAGCGGTGGATGAGGAACTATGGGCACCGCTCGAATCTGTCTGGTAGAGTGGGTTGCCATGAGAACACGCAACGCTTGCCGGCTCCTTAGCTCGCTCCCGAATACGCACCCGATGTCGATTTTTGCCGCGCTGGCTGCCGCGAGCACGATGCTGATGGTTCACGCGCAGACTTCGCCGCCGGAGAAACCGCTGCCACCCATACCGGATTGGGCGCTTCCAGGCTCAGCAACTCATCAACAGGTGGCGCCGCCGGCAGATTTTCACCGGCCGAGCACAAATTTCGATGCGCCGATCGGAATTTTCGATGGCCAGTCGGACATTGGCAGCGCGCTCGTGCCGGGCAGCGCGAGCTACGATGCCGCGACGGGACAATACACCGTCAACTCGGCGGGATATAACGTATGGTATACGCGCGACGAATTCCGCTTCCTGTGGAAGCGCATGTCGGGCGACGTGTCACTGGCCGCCGATATCAATTTTCCGGATCCGAAGGGCTATGGCGATCGCAAAGTCGTGTTGATGATCCGGCAAAGCCTCGATGACGACTCAAAAGCGGCGATGGTAGCCGAGCACGGAGCGGGGATGGTGCACATGGCATGGCGGCCGGAAAAAGATACGCGCGTTACGGATATGGAGTTTCGCATCGGCGGCCGCGGACGTCCGGGCGGCGCAAGTCCAGACAGCCTGGTAACAATCAGTGCCCGGCGGATCGGAATCGAAAAGCGCGGCGACGAGTTTACGATCTGGCTGAGCCTCGACGGCGAGCCAATGCATCAGTTCGGTCCGCCCATCAAGCTGCATCTGGATGCGCCGTTTTACGTGGGCATCGGCTTCTGCTCGCACCAACCGGAGACGGTAGACACAGCAGTGCTGGGCAATGTGGTGCTTGAGAATAAGGCGGGCAAGGTACAGTAGGCGCGCGGGGCAATAGCGGAATTCAGGTGCAGCTGCACGATCTCTGGACAAGTATGATTCGGAGACCGGTTGTCCGGCCATGCAGCTACTCTTCCTCAAACAACTTTTCTAAGTCGCGCCCGCCATAAAAAACGCCCAGTATCGTGACCACATCGTCTGCCACATCAAATGCGATCGTGACGCGGCGTCGAAATCCAAACGTGCGAAGGCCCGCACGGATATAGTCGCGACGTGTTCCTCGGTGAGGAAGGGTTCGCAGGCTTTCGCACTCTTTGACAATGTCTTCGGTGAATTTAGCCGCGATTTCGGGGGACGCAGCTCCTGCAATGTGGAAATAGAGAGCGACGACCTGCGACTCCGCTTCCGGCGAGAAGACGACATGGTACTTCATCTTGCTTTGAGAGAGGTCTTGTGCGCGGTTGCCAGTGAAGCTCGCACCTTAGCCGCAGATACGGCGCGCGAGGGGTTGGCCTTCATGGCATCGTAAGCAGGCGCCACCTGCTCGCGCAGCCAATTGTCGAGGGCCCGTTCATGGAGTTGTAGCGCTCGCAGTCCGTCTCGGATCACTTCACTCTCCGAGGCATACTCGCCCGATTCGACTTTGGTGCGAACCAGCTCGGCCATCTCATGGGTGAGGGTGACGCTGAACTGCTGCGTGCTGCGCATGGGCCGCTTCCTACCGCTCGATAGGATTCAATCCTACTCCATTTCCACGCAGCGATCAACATGCCCGAATCTCAGTTGCTCGGCATTTCATTTCGCGCTTACTTTGAGAGGAGCAATGATTCATCCTCACCATTGAAATAGGCAAGTTTCCCCGGAACACAGCACAGGATTGAGCCACTGCCATTGCCATTTATTGCTTCTACCGCCGAATCCAGTTCCAATTCCTTTCCATCAATGCCATATCTTTGAGAGATGACCCAGCACGTATTTCTTGCACCTTTCGACCGCAACAACTGAGTGATGTTGCCGATCCCTTGAAGGTGCCGCCCCCAGAGGCTGAGGGTAGGTCCACTTTCCACGGCACAGCCGCAGCGAATCTTGGGTCGAACCATCGGAAATGCCCTAGCTCATCGAGGAATTTCTTGCGCCTTTTTGGATCGGCAAGCAGATACAAGAATCTCTCCTGTCTTCCTCGTACCACGAACGCTTTGATAGTCGCTGCTTCATGTTCCGCTCTGATTGAGTCGCTCTCCATCGCAGGTACATCGTACGCCAGACCGACACACGATTCACCATTTTCCGCGAGTTCATTTGCTGCTAAGCTACTCACCGTGTTTGACTGGTTGCCTGAAAGTGGGTGGCGCAGATGGCGTATGTTTTAGCTCTCGACCAGGGAACTACAAGCTCACGCGCGATTCTCTTCGATGCGGCTGGCGCGATTGCGGCAGTCGCTCAGAAGGAGTTCCAGCAGTTCTATCCGCAGGCCGGCTGGGTGGAGCACGATCCAACGGAGATCCTGACCAGCCAGCTTTCCTGCGCCGTGGAGGCGCTGGGCAAAGTAGGCGCGCGGCCGCGCGACGTTGCCGCCATCGGCATCACCAACCAGCGCGAGACCGTCATCGTGTGGGAGCGCGCAACAGGCAAGGCGATTCATCCGGCGATTGTGTGGCAGGATCGGCGCACAGCTGCGCGATGCGAGGAACTTGAGCAGAGCGGCGCTGGAGAAATGGTCTCGTCAAAAACCGGCCTCGTACTCGATCCGTATTTTTCCGCCACTAAAGTCAAGTGGATTCTCGATAACGTCGAAGGTGCGCGGGCGCGTGCCGAGCGCGGCGAGCTGGCCTTCGGCACAGTAGACAGTTGGCTCATCTGGCACCTGACCAGCGGCCAAAGGCACGTGACAGACGTGACCAACGCCTCGCGCACGTTGCTCTTTAACGTCGTCAAGGGCGAGTGGGACGCTGAGTTGCTGAAGCTCTTCGGGATTCCCGCGAACATGCTGCCGGAAGTGAAATGGTCAAGCGAACGCGTGGGCGAAGTGACGACGACGCTAGGCCTCGGCGGCGTGGCGATTGCGGGCATAGCCGGCGACCAGCAAGCGGCGCTCTTCGGCCAGTTGTGCTGGAGCGCTGGCGAGGCCAAGAACACATACGGAACGGGCTGCTTTCTGCTGCAAAACATCGGCACGGAGTTTATGCGGTCGCGGCACAAGCTCATTACGACCATCGCCGCGAGCGCGCAAAAGCGGCTTGAGTATGCACTTGAAGGCAGCATCTTCATCGGTGGCGCGGTGGTGCAGTGGCTGCGCGACAATCTCAAGCTCATCGTCGCCTCTTCTGATGTGGAAGCGCTCGCCGCGAGCGTGCCCGACACAGGCGGCGTGGTTTTTGTGCCTGCGTTTGTAGGCCTGGGCGCGCCGCACTGGGATGCGCACGCGGCGGGAATGCTGATCGGCTTGCGCCGCGACACCGGGCCAGGCCAGATTGCCCGCGCGGCACTCGAAGCGATTGCGTTTCAGGTGGCCGACGTGCTCGAAGCTGTGGATAGCGAAACCGGCGCGCCGCTTCAGGCCCTCAGAGTGGACGGGGGCGCAGCGGTAAACGATCTGCTGATGCAGTTCCAGGCCGACATTCTTGGGGTCCCGGTCGTCCGGCCGCGCGTGACGGAGACGACGGCTCTCGGTGCTGCATATCTGGCCGGATTGGCGACCGGCTTCTGGCCGAGTCCCGATGCGCTGCGCGCCGAGCGCAAAGGCGACGTGCGCTTTGAGCCGAAGATGGCCGCCAGCGAACGTGCCGAACGGCGCAGTCGCTGGCAAAAAGCAGTCGAGCGTGCCAAGGCCTGGTCCACATAAGAGCTTCGACCGCATAAAGTTTCGGCCGCGTAAAAGTCCGGACCGTGCATCTGGTTCGCGTAGTAGTCTCGATGAAACCGGCTGCGAATCCGCACTGCAAATTTGTGTTGTTGCAAACCTGTTTCGCGCCAAATTTGTTTCGATCCAAACTTGTTTTCATCATGGCTCAGGAGTTTTGAGATCGTGAAACTGTTTCGAGGCTGTCGGCCATTCCTGCGTGCAGGCGCTCTGCACGATGCGCTCGCCGGGGTTGTGATGGCGGCCATGGACATTCCGCAGGTGCTCGGCTACAGCAAGATCGCGGGAATGCCGGTGGTGACTGGGCTTTACTCGCTGCTGCTGCCGCTGGTTGCGTTTGCGGCATTCGGCTCGTCGCGATACCTGGTGGTCGCGGCAGACTCGGCTACGGCTGCGATCTTTGCTGATGGTGTGTCGGGCACTGCGACGCCGGCCAGTGCGCAATATATTGCTCTGGCGTGCGTTGTGGCAGTGATGACGGCCGTTATCCTGCTGCTGGCGCGCCTGCTTCGGCTCGGCTTCATCGCCGATTTTCTTTCGCGCACGGTTCTGTGTGGCTTTCTTACCGGCGTGGGTGTGCAGGTAGGAATCTCCGTGCTGAGCGAAATGACCGGCGTGCCAGTCGATTCGCACCGGCCCGTCGTCGAGCTTTGGGAGGTGCTTCGCGGATTGCCGCATGCAAATCTGCCCACGCTACTTTTGTCGGCCTCCGTGCTGACGTTTGTCTTGCTGCTGCACCACTTCGCTCCAAAAATTCCCGGAGCGCTGGTGGCTGTTGTGGGCGCGATTGCAGCCAGCGCGGCGTGGAATTTTGCGGGTCACGGAATTGCGACCATCGGGCCAGTGGCCGGCGGCCTGCCACACCTGGGACTAATGGCGCTCATGAGTCTCCGCAAGATGGACCGCCAGGAAATCGAGCTGCTGCTCACGGTGTCGGCCTCGTGCGCCGTCATGATTCTTACGCAGAGCGCGGCCACCGCGCGAGTTTATGCCGCGAAGCATTACCAGAAGGTTGACGAAAATATCGATCTGTATGGGCTTTCGGCTGCTAACGCCGCTGCGGCGCTGAGCGGTGGCTTCGTGGTCAATGGCAGCCCCACGCAAACGGCAATGATGGAGGGTGCCGGCTCGAAGAGCCAATTTGCTCAGGTGACGACTGCGTTCGTGGTAGCTGTCGTGCTGCTGTTTCTCACCGGGCCGCTTCAGCATCTGCCCACTTGCGTGCTGGGCGTGCTGGTGTTTCTGGTTGCGCTGAAATTGATCAATCTGAAAGAACTGCATGAAATCCGCGGCGAGAGCCCGCAGGAATACGCGCTGGCAGTCATGACCGCGGTCGTCGTCGTTCTGGTCGGCGTTGAAGAAGGAATTGTGCTGGCGATGCTGGTATCGCTGGCGCGCGTTGTGCGCCATGATTATCACCCGCATAGCGGCGTGCTCCAGCTAAACCCGGACGGAAGCTGGAAGCTCGTGCCCGCCGCGCCGCACGTGGTTACCGAGCCTGGGCTGGTGCTCTACCGTTTTGGCGCGGAGCTCTTTTATGCCAATGCCGGGCGATTTCTTGAGGAGGTTACGCAAGTGGTGCAGCCCATGCCGTCAGCCGTGAAGTGGGTGGTTATCGACGCGGAGGCGATGACGCACTTGGACTATACAGCGGCGCGCGTTGTGCAGGGGCTGAAGAAGAACCTTACCGAGGCTGGAGTGGAGCTGGCGTTTGCGCGCGTGCCGTGGGATCTGAAATCCGACTTCGATCGGCATCACGTGACAGAAGTGATCGGGCCAAACCGATTTTTCAATAAACTGCACGAAGCGACTGCGGCATTTGAAGGATCGACAAAGCCGCCTAAAGGGGATGGTCGGTGAAACGCGGAATGGCCCGGAATGGCGGCCGGCCGCTCTGCTAGAAGCTCTTGGCGTAGCGCCGGCGAGCAACCGAAAGCACTTTGGCGTGTTGTACCGCTCCCTCCCGGAAAGGTTCGGTCGGACAGACTTGAAAGTCTCCGAATAGATCGACGGCGATCGCGGGATCGGAGTATTCCTTCCATTCGGATGGTTTCACGCCCGCTCTCAGCCAGCCGATGACCGTGTCCCACGTTGCTTCATCCGGCGTGAACTCGTGGTGCGTGCCGATGTGCCAAATGCGCAATTGGCCGTCTCCGCCGTAGTAGTGCAACCGCCCGTGAATCGTCAAACAGTTGTCTTCTGCGTGCAGCTCAGCGGCCGCCACGGAGAAAAGCAGCGCTAGGGCAAGTGCGCGGACCAAGTTTCTCAGACTCATGCGATTGGTATGTTACTCCGAATAACAAAGCAGGTGAAAGCGGTCGTCAGCCGATCTCCTGGCTCCAGCCTTCCAGCGTCTTTTTGAATTCCAGCATGAATTTGCCGCCGTCTGCGCCGTCGATGAGGCGATGATCGAAGCCGAGGCAGAAATACTGCATCGACCGAATCGCAATTGTGTCGTTGCCTTCGGCGTCCGTCAGGACGGCTGGCTCCTTGCGCAAACCGCCGACAGCAAGGATTGCCGACTCGGGCTGGTTGATGATCGGCATGCCGTACTCGCCGCCGAATGCGCCCGCATTCGTCAGCGTGAATGTCGACCCGCCAACCTCATCGGGCAGGAGCTTTTTTGAGCGTGCGCGCAGGGCGAGATCGGCGATGGTGCGCGCGATGTCGGCAAAGCTGCGCTGCTCGGCGTGGCGAATGACGGGCACGATCAGCCCCCAGTCAAGAGCCACGGCGATACCCAGATCGATGCTGCGGTGATAATGGATGGCGAGGCCCTTGTCCGTATTTTCAAGCGAAGCGTTGACAATGGGGCAGCGGCGCAGCGCGGCGACAGCAGCGGCAGCGATGAAGGGCATGAACGTGAGCTTGACGCCATTTCGCTGGTCGAAGGCCGCCTTTCGCTGTTCGCGCAGGCGCGCGATGCGCGTCATGTCCACTTTGTAAACCGTGTAAACGTGAGGGCTGATGTTCACGCTCTCGACCATTCGTTCGGCAATGATGGCGCGCATGCGGGTGAGCGGCACGGGGTCAGTGGGCAATGTGGCCAGATCGGGCGGCGGCGCCTGCGCCACCTGCGGCGGCAACTGCGTTGCGGTAGACCTTTGGACGGGCTGATGTGTCGATGCAGAACTCGCGGCACGCAAAACGTCTTCCTTAGTAACGCGGCCTTCGGACCCCGAACCGGCAATGCGGCTTAGCTCGACGCCATGCTCTTTGGCAATCCGGCGCGCGAGCGGCGAAGAACGGATGCGGCCGATTGGTGCTTCCGCCGTTTGTGACTGGGCAGACATCTGCGCTGGCGGCTGTGCCGGGATTGCCTGCGCTTTTGGCGCCGCTTGCGGTGGGGCAGACTTTTCTGATGGCGATTGTGCGATGCTCGCCCGCGACGCCGCGACCTTCGCACCGGCTTCCCCTATGACGGCGACAACAGTGTTGACCTCGACAGTGGCGCCTTCGGCGAAGCGAATTTCTGCCAGCACGCCGGCAACAGGCGAGGGAATCTCGGCGTCAACTTTGTCCGTTGAGATTTCGAAGAGCGGCTCGTCGATTGCGATTGTGTCGCCAACGGCCTTGAGCCATTTGGTGATCGTGCCCTCGAAGATCGACTCGCCCATCTGGGGCATGATGACTTCAGTCGGCATGCATTCCTCTCTTCGCGTTCCCGTCTTCGCAATCAAAAGCCCGCCAACGCTGCTCCCGCGCGCCGCACACCCGGGTCCTGCGGACAGGTCCTCGCACTTGGGGTGAGAGCACGGGGCTCCTGCCGGATTATAAATCGCGCGCGCAATGAAGCGGATGTCGTTTAATCGCGGACTCAAGCGAGGCTTATGCGGAAACAGGCCGGTCTTTGCTGCGGCGCAGACGCTCAATCTCCGGCGGAATCTCGAGCGGCGTGCCTTGAGCGGGAAAGACGGGCACTGGAAAATCCGGCGCTGGAAATTCGGATGCGGACGAATTGAATGCAGGTGATTCGGGCACCGCGTCGGCCAGCGCACGCAGCGCCGCAAGGCTTTCGACAAGCGCGACAGGTTCTTTGAAGACGAAACCAAACTCGCACGCTGCCCGCTCAGCGAGGATCTCGAGGCTGGGCAGGTTCTTTGCTTCTGCAACTTCCCTTTCGAGACTCGTCACCGCGCGATCGGTAATGCCGCAGGGATTGATGAGCGTGAAGTCACGCAAATCGGTGGTCGCGTTGAAGGCGAATCCATGCGAGGTGACCCCGCGTGCGACATGAATCCCGATTGCCGCGATCTTCCGCCCCGCGGACTGTGTCGGCGCTTCGCACTGTCCTGCTGACAGAAGTGCGCTGGATGCGCTTGGCGTTTCACACGCGAATTCATCGGACGCAGGATGCGGCTCGGGTAGCCCGCACCACACGCCAGTCAATCCGCAGATGCGGCCGGCCGGAACGCCCAACTCGCCGCAGAGGCGGATCAGTGCTTCCTCCATGAGACGAACAAAGTCGACCGGCCCGAGTCGATTATGTCCGCTCGGGTTGCGCAGGCTGCGCAGATCGAAGATTGGGTAGCCGATAAGCTGGCCGGGGCCGTGATAGGTGACGTCGCCGCCGCGGTTGATCTGGTGCAGCGTTACGCCGCGCGCGGCCAGTAGCTCATCGGACGCGAGAATGTTCGAGCGATTGGCGTTGCGGCCCAGGGTGAGTACCGGCGGATGCTCAAGGAGCAGCAGCACATTGCCGATGCGTCCCGCCGTGCGCAGCGCGATGAGCTCCTGCTGAAGACGAAGCGCCTCAGCGTAGTCAACGCGGCCAAGATAGAGGTACTGAATCATCCCTGCCTGCGATTGTACCGGCGGGCCGGAGAGCGGGCTGTTGCTATAAGCCAAAGGCGAATCGGGCGAAGCCAATTTCGCGATACACTAGTGTCTGGCAGGAGGACCGGGCGGTCGCTGCCGGAAGTCCTTGCGCAAGCAGGGGTTGCCGGGAGAGGAAAGTCCGAACTCCGCAGGGCAGTGTGCCGGATAACGTCCGGGACGCGGGCTTCAAGTCCCGTGGACGGCTAGTGCCACAGAAAACATACCGCCAGGCTGTTCGCGCTTCGGCACGAACAGTTGGCCCGAAGGGCATTTGCCCGGACGGCCAGTCCTGGTAAGGGTGAAAAGGTGCGGTAAGAGCGCACCGCTCCGGCAGTAATGTCGGAGGCAGGGTAAACCCCACACGGAGCAAGACCAAATAGGGAGGGAAACCGGGGCCATGAGCCAGGCGCCGGTTGCGCATCGGCCCGATGCGGCAAGGCGGCTCAAGAATTCGCCGAAACCTCCGGGTAGGTCGCTGATGAGTGTCCGCGGCAACGCGGCGCCTAGAGGAATGACCGCAGTAGGGCCTGCTTACAATTTGTGAGCGAGCCTGGAACAGAATTCGGCTTACAGGTCCTTTTGCCGAATGCTCAAATCCCCGGCGACAGAATCTTGTCGTTGGGGCAACAAACGACAGCCCCGACCGGGATAAAACCGGCCGGGGCTGACCATTTTAGGTCGTCGTCAAGAATTTTTAGGCGGATTCTACTGGTCAGTCAGGCCGATTTCCCAAGCCCGAACTCAGCGAACTGGTGGGCTTCGGCGATCCTGTCGGAATACTGGCGAATCTTTTCGCAGACTCCGATCACCGTCTGATCGATACAGAGGCAGTAGACCTGAATATCTCCATGCGTGGGGCTGGCCGGCGTGCCCTGCGCAACATCGAAAATCTGGCGGGCACTCTGAAGAAAGTCCTCATGAGCGAGGCGGCCTTTCGGCGTGTGAGCTTTGGCCAAAGAGCGCGCTGCATCCACAAGCGCTTGAGCCTCTTTCTGGCTGCACATGTGTTCCCACACATCCCAATCACCATTCCTGAATTGTTCCGCGAAGATAATGATTCTCATCTAAGTTCGTCCTGAGCAAAGATAAAGATGCTTTCGTCGAAGCCGCGGGCCAAAGGATTTGTAATCTGTTGTTTTAGGGGCCCTTCAACCTTTGGCTCGCCGATCGATACTGGCATGCCTTGCAAGGTTTTCATTCGCTTGAAACAGACGCATGGGGTGAGCGTTTCCAGCCAATTCTAGGACGCCGAATCCCGCGCATCAATGCGACGAAAGGGTTATCTGATCGCTCCGAAAGGCTCACTGGCCCCGAATCAGGATCAGGAAGCAGGATCTCGATTCGGCCTTCGGAACGGGCATTTCCCGCCCCGCGGCAACCACCCTCTCGCTGGTACGATCAGACTCATGTTGCGCGTAAAGCTTTTAGAAGCAGGTGCACGGGCGCCGGTGGTGGCGCACCCGGGCGAGGATCTCGGTTATGACCTCTTTGCCCTCGAGGGGGTTACACTTGCGCCCCGCGCCACGGTCAAATTGCGGACGGGAATTGCCGTGGAAGCTCGTGATCCGCAAACGGGCTCTCCGCTGGGACTGCTGGTGCGTGACCGCTCGTCAATGGCCGCCAGGGGCATTGCCACAACCGGCGGCGTCATCGACTCCGGCTACCGCGGCGAGATTCTCGTGATCATGACCAACCTGGGCGAAGCAGCCGTCGAGCTGAAGGCAGGCGAAAAGATCGCGCAGATGGTGCCGGTACCTGTCCTGACTGGTCTCGTCCAAGAGGTTGAAAGCCTGGAAGTTTCAGTTCGCGCGGAAAAGGGGTTTGGCAGCTCGGGCCGCTGACTCATTCGCCCGGAACCCCGAACCCAGCGTTTGCGTATCATGAAAGTAGATCATGCCGTTCGGTGAGGCCTTCAAAATCGCGCTGCAGTCGCTTTGGGCGAACAAACTGCGCTCCATTCTCACGCTGATTGGCGTGATCATCGGCGTGTCTTCAGTCATCATGGTGGTCACGCTGACCAATGGAGCCAAGCAATTTGTCACGTCGAAGATCAATACTTACGGCGCGGCAGTCATAACCATCAGCAAGATGCCCCAGACGTTCATGACCATCGCAGAGTTCGTTGAATTTCAAAAGCGCAAGGACATATCCTACGATGACTATCGCGCTATTCTCGACGAGTGCCGGACTTGCGTAGCGGTGGGAGCGCAGCGCGACACTACCGGCAAAGTTGTACGCGGAAGTCAATCCACAACAGACACCGACATTCGCGGCTGGACGTGGACGATGCCGCCGATTTCGAATCTCAACATCGTGCTGGGCCGGTCGTTTACCGAGATGGAAGACCAGCACTCGGCGCATGTAGCCATCGTCGGCTCTGACATTGTGGATAACGTGCTGGGCCCGGGCGACCCCCTGGGCAAAGAGATTCGCATCGACGGCGCGCCCTACACCGTCATCGGAGTGGGCGAGAGCCAGGGCAAGATGTTTGGCCGCAGCATGGATAACTGGGTGTCGATTCCTCTGACCAGTTTCCTTGAGGCATATGGCTCCAACCAGAGCCTGCAGATTCTCGTGAATTCCGGCGGTGGCGGAGCCGTGATGGAAGCCGTCAGCGACGAGCTTCGCGTTATTCTTCGCACCCGGCGTCATCTCGCCCCCGGCACGCCCGACGCATTCTCTATCGATTCCAGTGCGACTTTCGGGAACCTGCTGGTGAGCATCCTGAACAACTTCGGCACCGTGGTCGTCGCCATCGCCGCGGTCGCTCTGGTGATCAGCGGCATCGTGATCATGAACATCATGCTGGTGAGCGTGACTGAACGGACGCGGGAGATTGGCGTGCGCAAAGCGCTCGGCGCGCGCCGTCGCGACATCCTGCTCCAGTTCCTCATTGAATCGGCGTTGCTTGCCACGCTGGGCGGAGCCGTCGGCGCGGCGTTTGGCATAACCGGGGCCAAGCTCATTACGTTGGCGGTTGCTTTTCCGTCTGTTGTTGCGCTCTGGTCTGTCCTGGTCGCGCTTTTTGTGTCCACTGCTGTCGGATTATTCTTTGGGATTTACCCTGCGTACAAAGCCAGCGCTCTTGACCCCATTACTGCGCTTCGCGCCGAAATGTAAGCGCATTTTGGACTCGATCAATGACAAGGAAAAACTGAGAACCGCGAATCTGGGACTGTGAACTACGAACACTGAAGTGCGAACTCACCTATGCGCGCAATCGGCCAATCCGGAGAAGCAGTCATACTAGCGCTGGATACTTTGCGCAAGAACAAGCTGCGCTCGGGTCTCACCATCCTTGGCATCTCCATCGGCATTACGACCGTGATCCTGATTTCCTCCGCGATCAATGGCCTTAATTCCAACATCGATCATTTTGTCAGTACGCTGGGCACCAACGACTTGTGGATCTTCCAGTATGAGCCGTTTGGGCACCGGCCCACGACCGAGGAGCTGAATCGCAAAAAGCTCACTTACGAAGACGGCGTAGCCATGCGCAGCCTGCCGCACGTAATCGCCGTCGATCCCGAGCTAACTTACCAGAATTTTCAGACCGGCCTGGGCAGCGTTGCCATGAAAGCCGGCACGCACAAAATTCAGAACACGATTATCAATGGCGGCACCGAAGCTATTACTAAAGTAGTTAGCGTGAATCTGAAGGAAGGCCGAATGTGGACGGAATCGGAAGCCCAGCATGGTGACAATGTGGTCGTTCTCGGTCACGATTCCGCGCGAGACCTCTTCCCGGACAAATCGCCGCTGGGCCAGGACGTGGAGTGCAGCGGCGATATCTTCACCGTCATCGGCGTGCTCGACCCGCAACCGCAACCATTTGGCAGCGGACGCAATACCCAGGACAATTCAGCCTATTTCCCTCTCAAGACTTTCAGAAAGATTCATCCTGAGATACTCGACTTCTGGATTGTGGCGCGATACGACGATCCTGCCAACAAGGCTATTGTGACCGAGGAAATCCGCGAGCTGCTCCGCGTACGGCGAAAATTACGCGTGCAGCAGGACGACAACTTTGCCATCTTCAGCCCTGATTCGCTCACCCGCCTCTGGAATCAGCTCACGATCGGGCTGTTCTCGTTCATGGTCGCCGTTTCTTCCGTCGGCCTGATGGTGGGTGGCGTGGGTGTGATGAATATTATGCTGGTCAGCGTGACGGAACGCACGCGGGAGATCGGCGTACGCAAAGCGATTGGCGCGACCAGGAAAAACATTCTGCTGCAATTCACGCTGGAAGCGGTAACACTTTGCGTGGTTGGCGGGCTGCTGGGCATCTTAGCCGGAGCGCTGCTTACGCTGATTCTGCATTTTGCTGTCTCCTTTCTGCACGCCACGCTTTCGTATACCTGGGTAGTTGTCTCTTTCGTTGTTGCCTGCGTCATCGGATTGGTCTTCGGCATCTATCCCGCGTGGAAGGCTGCGAATCTTGACCCGATTGAGGCGCTGCGCTACGAGTAAACGCACCGGCCTCAGGCCGCTGTTCCCTGTAAACTTCTCTTCGTGACCGCTCACGCAATCGCGCTGGCCGTGGAGATTGTGACGACGTCGCTGGCCGTGGCCGGAATGGGTTACTTTCTGGCGGCGATCGTAGCGGCACGATTCTTCATGCACGAGCGGCGAGTTCCGCGTCCGGAATTCGTGCCCGCGGTCAGCATTCTCAAATCTCTCAAGGGGCTCGACCCCGGCATGATGGACGCCTTTCGCAGCCATTGCGTGCAGAATTACGCCGGCGAGTATGAATTGCTCTTTGGAGCTGCGTCGCTGGACGATCCAGCGGCCGCAGCTGTGAAGCAACTCCAAATTGAGTTTCCTGACCGGGCGATTCGGCTGATTCAGTGTCCGGAAAAGCTGGGCACCAACGGCAAAATCAGCACGCTGGCGCAACTCGCTGCGCACGCACGGTATGATTTTTTGCTCATCAACGATTCCGATATTACGGTGAGTCCTCACTATCTGGAGCGCGTGATGTGCCGCTTCGCGCCTGCTTCGCGCGACGTGGCCAAATCACCAGTGGGGCTGGTCACTGCGCTTTATCGCGGAAGTGCGCACGAGCCGGCTTCGCGTAGCAGCGGCCTGCCGTCGCGGCTGCCTTCGCGATTTGAAGCGCTGGGGATCGCTACGGAGTTCATGCCCGGCATCCTGCTCTCGAAGCTGATCGAGGGTGGGCTGCATTACGGGCTCGGCTCTACCCTCGCCGTAAGCCGCGAGGCGCTAGATAAAATCGGCGGCTTGCTGCCGATCGTGGATTACCTGGCCGACGACTACGAGCTGGGTGCGCGCATTTCCAGTGCAGGCTATCGCGTCGCGGTCAGTGCCGATGTTGTCGAGACCTCAGTCCCCGCGTATAGCTGGCGCGGATTCTTCGATCATCAACTGCGCTGGCTACGAACGGTGCGCTGCTCGCGGCCCGCGGGCTACGCAGGCCTGATTTTCACGTATGGGCTCGCGTGGGCGCTACTGAATGTGCTGGCCAGCGGATTAAGCCCCTTGAGCCTGTGGCTGCTGGGACTTAGTTTCTTCCTGCGCCTCGCACAGGCCATGACGGTGGGTGCCGCCGTTCTTGGCGATCACGAAGTGCTTCCCAATCTCTGGCTGCTGCCACTGTGCGATGCGCTGGCGATAGGCCTGTGGGTTGCGGGATTTGCCGGCAATACAATCGTTTGGCGCGGCGAGCGGTTCACGCTGAAAAATGGAAAACTCCAGAGAGCAAATTAGTGAATCGGCGGAGCTGAGCGGCAAGCGGAGAACCGCTTTAATCATCTGCCGCCAGCGCGTCGGCTTGCTCGCCTGCGCGCAGGGCCGCTGTGTCGATGGTCAGGCACGCGCCAAGGTCGTTGAAGTCCTTCTCCCAGCGCGGCCGCTCTTCCGCGGCCAGCGCGGTGAGCCCGTAGCCTGAGGCGCGCAGAATTTCGTTCCAGATATTCTGCGCCTGCCAGAGATTCAGATCGAAGGGCAGCACAGCAATCGTGCGCGCAAGCATAAGGGCGCGGTCGAGCATCTTGAGCGATCCCGCGGACTTTTGCAAATCGACCATGGCGAACTTCATGCGCTTATCGGCGATGTAGGAAAGCGTGGCCGTCTCGAGTCGAACCTGATCCGCCTTGGCCATCGCGAGCAGAGAGCGCATCTGCGCAACATCGATGGGGTTGCCCTCAATTACGCGGCGCAAGCCGGCGTTGACCGCAAAGCCTGCGGCGAGAGTGAGCGCGGGCGGCTTGGGCAGGCCCGCCTGGGTGAGAAAGTGGATCAAGCTGGCGTGATCCTGGTAGATCGTGGTGAGCGAGTTCTCAATGTCGCCCAGAGTGGAGCTGAGAATTATCGCGACGATGCGGCGCTGCTCGTCACGGAAAAGCGAAGTGAGCGAGTAGTCGGCGTGGCCGTAGAAGCGGTCAATCTGGCGAATGACCTCGGGGAAGTCGGCGCGCTGCACATGACTGGCGGCTTCGGCGGAGAAAGCCTCGAAGTCGGCAGCGCCCGCGTCGTCGTAAACTTTGACCGCGGCGGTGATGTTCTGGTCGCCGAAGTGGAGAGCCGCAAACGAGAAGCTCTGCGCGTCCCCTGTAATCCCGCTGGCAACATGCACGCGGCCCAGCGCAAGGCGGCCTCGACCGGAAGTATAAATTTCGTAGGAGATGCGCCGGACGTGGAAGCAGAAAAGATCCGTCTCATCGGCAAACGAAGAAAAGATTGAGCTGATGGCGTAGTGCGCGGCCACCTGCTCCAGGTTCAGCTCCATGGTGGCGACGCTCTTTTCATAAATGCTGGCCCCGTTGCCGGCCTCGGGATCGTTGGAGTGCGCTTCGCCCAGCCGCGCGAGGAACGCCGGCTCAAACGGCGCCGCCTGTTGGCCACAGAGCTGCTTCGCCAACTGCAGCACGCGCGCCGCGTAGGCGATAACCTGCACCGTCTCAATGCCCGCGACGTCGTCAAAGAACCATCCGCAGCTGGTGTACATAAGCTGGGTGTGGCGCTGCATCTCCATTAACTCAAGTGCGCGTACGCGCTCGGACTCCGAAAGCACGTGAGCCTGTTGCGCGGTGAAGAAGCGGTCGGCGGATTCCGTGCTGCGGTCCAGCACGACACCGATATACGCGTCGCGCGCCGCCCACACATCCTTGAAAAGCTTGCCTCCTTCGCGCTCGGTGAGTGGAGCGATCGCGTCGCGCAGCTCGTCGAATGCCTGGCGCAGGGGCGCGCGCCATTCCTGATTCCAACCGGCCTTGCCGCCGTTGCAGCCGCAGTTGGAGCGCCAGCGCTCGATGCCGTGCTCGCAACTCCACGACGTTTCGTCCACAATTTCACACTCAAATTCGGGTGGAAATTGCTCCAGGAAGCTCGCGTAGTTGGTCAGCTTCACCGTCTTGTCCTGCTCCAGCAGGCGCAGCGCGTAGGCCAGCGCCATCTCGCCGTACTTGTGATGATGCCCGTAAGACTCGCCGTCGGTGGCCACGTGAACCATCTGCGGCTTATCCGATTCACAGAAGGCCGCCTTGAGGCGCGCGACATAGTTGTCGCCGGAATCAAGCAGCCCTTCAAAGGCGATGGCGCGCGAGTCCGGGCCGTTGTAAAAGAAAATCGCGATCGATGCGCCCGAAGCGAAGCGGACGAGATACGGATGCATCGTGTCGACGGTCGCATTGGGTGTATTCGTCCATTCGCCTTCTCCGGCTTCGCCTTTCAGGGGACGAATGCGCTTGCACTGGTGCGGCGCGAGAACAGTGAATTTGATTCCGTTTGCGGCGAGCGCTTCAAGAGTGACCGTGTCGGCCGCTGTCTCCGGCAGCCACATGCCCTCAGGCGCGGAGCCAAAGCTTTTTTTGTAATCCGCAATGCCCCAGCGGATTTGCGTGTTCCGGTCGCGCGTGCTGGCCAGCGGCAGAATCATGTGGTTGTAGCCCTGCGCCATGGCCGAACTGTGGCCGCGATAACGCTGGCGGCTGCGGCTCTCGCCCTCAAGAATCATGCGGAAGGTTCGTTGTGCATTTCCCCTGAGCCAACTCATTAGCGTGGGACCGAAGTTGAAGCTGATGCACGTATAGTTGTTCACGATGCACGTGATCTGGTTCCTGTCGTTCACAACGCGGGCAGCGCCATTTGGCGCATAGCACTCCGCGCAAATGCGTTCGTTCCAATCGTGGTAGGGAGCGGCTGTGTCCTGAGTTTCCACCGTCTCCAGCCATGGATTCTCGCGCGGCGGCTGGTAAAAATGACCGTGAATGCAAACAAAGCGCTTTCCTTGAGGCATCGGTTACCCAGAATGTCCGGAATGTATTATTTCGCGCCAGAATCTTCGCCGGCCGCTCAGGCTATTTTACGGCTACAGCGGTTCCAGAATTGCTGCATACCGGCTCCACGGGCGCCAAGTGGGATTTTCATCATGAAAATGCCACCTTTCACCGCACTGAAAGGGGCAAGTGAATTCTGGAACCGCTCTATCGCGCTGAGCGCCCCGTGGGGGCAGTTTTTTTTACCAGGTCGCAGGCGCGCCAAAGGTACCAGCTCGCCACGGAGCGGTACGGCGCCCAGCGTTTGGCGCGGCGAAGCATCACATCGGGCTTGGGCAGATCGGCGGCCACAAGCGGGCGCGACTTGGGAACGCGTTGGAATGTGAGCGCGAAGCCCTTGCGCACGCCATAGTCGGTTACGGGAAGCACGTCAGGGCGGCCGAGGCGGAAGATGAGCAGCATTTCCACGGTCCAGGTGCCGATGCCGCGCACCGCGGTGAGGCGTTCGATGATCTCGGCGTCAGGCATTTTGCGAATGGCGGCGTGCGTGGGTACAGTGCCGTCGAGCGTGCGGGCGGCCAGGTCGCGGAATGCTTTGATCTTGTTTCCGGAGACGCCGGCTGCGCGCAGCGGCTCATCGGGCGTGTCGATCAGGATTTGCGGCGCGGGGTCGCCGCCGAAATACTCGCGCACGCGGCGGTGAATGGTGGCCGCCGCCTTGCCGTGCAGTTGCTGGTAGAGAATCGATTCGAGCAGCGACTCGAACGGCGAAGTCGTGTTCTGCAAACGCAGCGTGAACGGGCCGGCGCAGTCAATGAGCGCGGCGAGTTTCGCATCGCTGGCCCGCAAGTGCTTCACGGCCTCAGCGGTATCGAAAGGAAGTTTGGAGCTGCGCCCATTGTGAATCATGGAAGGAGTTTACCGCAGGCGCGCGGCCTGGCTGGAAAGCTGCGGCGAGAAAGTGGCGACGATAGAGCAGCCCCGCAAGAAAGTGAACGCCCGGCGTGAAAGCAGAAGGCCTCCCGCGGTTGCGTTGCTCCGCACGGGAGGCCTCTCACATTGACGATTCGCTCAACTGCCGGAGATGTTCACAATGGTGAATTGCGTCTCGCCTTTATGTTCGTCTGCCGATTGCGCCACTGTCACGGAGATGGAATTTGCGCCATTCTGGATCGTGATCGTTCCGCCGGCGCTCGTTGTCACGGTCTGCGCATTGGGGCCCGCTTTCTCCGTGTAGAAGGCCATCACCTTGTCCTGGGAGTCGGGCGTAAGAAAGTTTGCCGTGACCATCGATTTCCCTGCAATGTTCATGCGCAGTCCGGCCTTGCCCTCCGTCGCGCCGGGATAGATGGCAATTCCCAGATCGGCCGCTGTGAAAGCGTCCGATGAATTGGCAGTTATGGTGCCCTTCGGTGTGGTGACCGTAATGTTGCCGTTGGCATCTTTGTGGATGGAATGGGCCACGCGGTAAACGCCGTAGGCGACAATGCCGCCCACGATAATGCCCAGGCCAACAAAGATTCCCACGATAATGAGGATGATCTTCACGGCACTGGAACTTGACTTGGGCGGGGGCGCGCCAACCGGCTGCGGAACCGGCTGAAATGAACCGGGCTGGGGAACTTGACTGCTTGTCGAATCGGGCATAGTCACTTCCTTTTCTTCGCGGGTTGAAATTGTGAATCCCTACCGGGGCCGTTTTGGGACGAAGCCAATATACCTGATCCAACTCACCCTCGGTAGCCGGCATTTTGCCGCTTCAGGCAAACACGCCAGCGCGGTAATAGGGATTCCGTTCCCAATTCGCAATTCCGCCGGCAGCCGGCCACGAGTCGGCTCGGACAACTCAGCCCCGGCAGCTTTACCATCAGTAAGTAAACTCAGGAGCTCCGCCATGAAGATGCGGCCGGGAACACAAACGGGATTCTTGCTGTGCGGCAAGGAATGGATTGAAGGAGAAGCATTTGAGGTCCGGTCGCCGTGGGACCAGGCGCTGGTGGGGCGAGTAACCGTAGCCACCCGTGCCGACGCGCGCCAGGCCTTGAATCATGCCGTGGCAAGCGTACGCCGCACGCGCGCCCTGCCGCGCTGGAAGCGGCGCGAGATTCTCGAGGACGTGGCCGCCGCTCTCATTGAACAAAAAGAGCGATTCGCGCAATTGATCGTCGCCGAGGCAGGCAAGCCGCTGCGCATGGCGCGCACGGAGGTCGACCGCGCCGTGCTCACCTTCAAGACCGCTGCTGAAGAGGCCGTGCGAATGGGCGGTGAGAGCATTCCTCTGGATTTGACCGAAGGCAACGAGGGGCGCTGGGGAGTGGTGCAGCGCTTTGGCGTAGGCCCCGTTCTGGCCATCACGCCCTTCAATTTTCCCTTGAACCTGGTGGCGCACAAGGTTGCACCGGCCATTGCCGCGGGCTGCCCGGTGATAGTGAAGCCCGCGCCGCAAACGCCGTTCACCGCATTGGCCCTGGGTGAAGTGATTCTGAAGGCCGGCTGGCCAGAGGAGGCGCTGGCCGTGCTCACGCTGGCGGACGCCGACACCGCATGGCTCGCTGAAAAAGAAGATCGCATCAAGCTGATAAGTTTTACCGGGTCGGCCAAAGTTGGCTGGGAGCTGAAGGCGCACTCCGGTCGCAAGCGCGTCCTACTGGAACTCGGCGGGAACGCTGCGCTCGTGTTGCACAGCGATTGGAAGGACCTGGACGATGCGGCGTTACGCACCGCGCACGCGGCCTTCAGCTTTGCCGGTCAGTCATGCATCAGCTTGCAGCGCGTTTTTGTTGAGCGCAGCATCTTTCAGACCTTCCTATGGAAGGTGGTAGATATCGCGGAGAAGCTCGTCCTCGGCGATCCGGGAAATGAAGCCACTGAAATTGGGCCGCTGGTTCGCCAGAGCGAAGCGGAGCGGGTGGAATCGTGGGTCAAAGAGGCCATCGCGGGCGGAGCCAAGCATGTTACCGGTGGCGAGCGCAAAGGATCGATGATCACGCCTGCCATTCTGACGGGAACAAAGACCGGAATGAAAGTTCGCGATGAAGAGATCTTTGGGCCGGTTCTATTGATCGAGCCGTATGACGACTTCGAAGAAGCTCTCGCGCAGGTGAATCACTCGAAGGATGGGTTGCAGGCTGGCCTGCTCACACGCGACTCCGTGCGCATCCTTACCGCCTATCGCGAGCTGGAAGTGGGCGCGCTGATAGTGGGAGACACGCCAAACTGGCGGCTGGACCCGATGCCCTACGGCGGGGTGAAGGATTCGGGTCTGGGCCGCGAGGGCGTTCGGTGGGCTATTGAAGAGATGACCGAGCCGCGCATGCTGGTGATGGCGTCACTGGGATAGACCAAAGGCGCCACCGCTCCTCAAAGAAGCGGTGTAGGCGCTGCGGCGTAGGGGTAACGCCTCAAAAAGGGAACGGCTATTTCTTTTGCTTGGCCTTGGCTCGCACCGCCGCCCAGCGCTTGAACTGCGCATCGGCGATCCGCTTGCGCGCGTCGGCACTTAGAACGCGCTTCTTCCGGCGCTTGGCTTTTGCGGACGACTTCGCTGCTTTGCGTCCGGATGTTATAGATGCACCGCCGAGCGAAGCCAGCAATGCACGTGCCTGCGTGAGACTTGCAATCTCGGAGTCTATTTGGGCAAGAATATTTTCAATCGCCATGTTGACAGAATAAATCATGAAATCAACGTCGGCATAACTTCGCGCAAGAGTTTTTCTTCACTTAAACAAGCGACAGAGTCGATACCGTGACTCTTTCCGCCGACTTACTCTGCCCGTTTGAGAAATCAATAGAGAAACTGCCGACTTATGTGCCCCGAAGTTCACGAAGCTTGGGATTTACAGCTCCGGAGACTTAGGTGCCCAGATACTCGACATGTAATTAGGTTCCGAGGCGCACATTGCAGGCAAGATACCAACCGATATGGCAGGCCGCTGCTGCCCTACGCGGTCACCGCCACCGGTGCGCGCCGCCAGGCGTAAAGCGGGAATCGGTTGGCCAACTCCGCCACTTCGCCGCGAATCCGCGTGAGCGCTGCATCGTCGTTGCGCTTGTCGAGAGCCGAGGCAATCCACGCGGCAATCGTGCGCATCTCCGGTTCCTTCATTCCGCGCGTGGTAAGCGCGGGCGTGCCCACGCGTATGCCGGAGGGCTTGAGCGGCGGATTCGTATCCCACGGGATGGAGTTCTTGTTCACCGTGATGCCGGCCTTACCTAGCGCCAGCTCAGCCTCGGAGCCGAGAATGCCTTTCTCGAAGACATCGACAAGCAGAAGGTGATTATCGGTTCCGCCGGAGACCAACCGGTATCCTGCCGCACTTAGCGCTTCAGCAAGGGCCTTCGCATTGGAGACAATCTGCGCGGCATAGTCGCGGAAATCAGGGCGCAAAGCCTCTTTGAGCGCGACTGCCTTGGCCGCTACGATGTGCATCAGCGGACCGCCCTGCTGGCCGGGAAATACCGATTTGTCGATCGCGGCCGCCAAATCCTGCGTGCTGATGATGAGACCGGCGCGCGGGCCGCGCAGCGTTTTGTGCGTAGTGGTCGTGGTGATCTGTGTGTGAGGAACGGGCGAAGGGTGTACGCCGCCGGCGACCAGGCCGGCAATGTGCGCCATGTCGAAGACATAAATCGCACCCACCTTGTCGGCGATCTGGCGCATACGTGCAAAATCCCAAAGGCGCGGATACGCGCTGGCGCCGCCGATGATGACCTTAGGTTTTTCCTGCGTCGCAACGGCCTCCATCTCGTCGTAATCGATGGTTTCTGTGTCGCGGCGAACATGATAAAAGGTGGTCCGGTATAACTTGCCGCTGAAGCTCAGGCGATGCCCGTGAGTCAGATGGCCGCCGTGCGAAAGATCGAGACCAAGAATGGTGTCGCCCGGCTGCAAAACTGCCGCGAAGGCTGACGCGTTGGCCTGCGAACCAGAGTGCGGCTGCACATTGATGTGCTCGCCGCCAAAGAGCTGGCGTGCGCGGTCGCGTGCCAGGTTCTCCACGACGTCAGCGTACTCGCAGCCGCCGTAATAGCGGCGCCCGGGGTAGCCCTCGGCGTATTTATTGGTGAAAGTCGAGCCGGCTGCTTCCAATACGGCTTCTGACACAAAATTTTCGCTGGCAATCATCTCCAGCCCCTCGTGCTGGCGGAGAGTTTCCTGGTCAAGAGCGGCGGCGACCTCAGGGTCGGCCTGAGCGAGCGAGAGAGACATGCGATCCGTCATAACTGGAATTTTAGCCTGTTCCCCCGTCAGAGAATAGGCCGAAGCGCCCCTACGAAGGTGCAAATCCCGTAAACTGAATTCGGCATGAACTTTCGTCGCCGATCGAGGACCCAGTGAAAAACCGAGGCAGGCAACTTGGCTGGATTCGACTTATTTCGATCCAGCTCACCTTAATCCAGGTCACATTAATCTTGACCTGCGCCTTCTCGACGCACCTCACGACCGCCCAAGCCCCGGACCCGGCGCCAGCCTCTTCCGCAACTCCCGCGTCAGCGCCGTCGTTGAATCCCGCGTCAGCGCCGTCATTGAATCCCGCGTCAGCGCCGTCGTTGAGTATTGACGCGAGTTTGTTGGCCAAAGCCAACGCCGGTGATGCGGCTGCCCAAGTCCAGGCGGGTGAGCAGTATGCGCACGCCGGGGCCACCGAGCACTTCCGCACCGTGGCCGCCCAGGATTACCAGCAGGCAGCGGCCTGGTACCGGAAGGCTGCCGAGCAGAAATCCATTGACGGCGCGCTCCACTTGGCCGCGCTCTACCGCGATGGCGGCAACGGTTTTCCGCGCGACATGGAGCAGGCCGCGGCTTGGTACTTGAAGGCTGCTAACCAGGGAGACGTGGGCGCGCAGGGAACGCTCGGAGTGCTTTACTCGATGGGCCAGGGAGTGGCGCACGACGATGTGGAGGCCTATTTCTGGCTCGACCTTGCAGCTTCAGTCAAGGGTCCTGATCAGGAGAAGTATGCGGCCAACCGGCAGATGATCGGCGAACGGATTACCGCCGATGAATTGGCCGCTGTGCAGGATCGCGTGGCGGCGTGGAAGGCCGCGCACCCGCAGCCGGATTCAAGCAAGTGAGCATCTCGTCGTGAAACAAGGCCGGTATGCTGAATGCATGACCGAAGCGCGCATTTCGCGGTTTGCATTCTGGCTGGTTTTCGCCGCCTTTATTTTGACAACATCGATTTCCGCGCCGGCGGCCAGTGCGCAGACAGGTGACCGAGTAACAATCACTCCAGCTGCGGTCGTTGCAGGGTCGCCAGAACTGATCTGCGTGCATTTGCCGGAAGGCGCGACGGTGGACGGCGAATGGCTCGAAGGCAACGGGGCCGCTCAAAAGCTCGATTTTTTTCGCGGACGCGACAAGCAGGCGTGGTATGCGCTTGCAGGCGTGGACGTAAAAGCGCAAACCGGCCTCTCGACGCTGAAAATCTCTGCTCGGACGGCGGCGGACACAGCAATCGACCTGAGCCGCACGGTTGAGATTCTTCCCGCGCACTACCGCACCAGCACTCTTATAGTCGCGCCAAAGTTCGTCGAACCAGGGCCCGACGAGCTTGCCCGAATCAAGGCGGAAGTCGAGCTGAAAAGCAAAGTATTTGCGTCGAGCGCGGCAGAACCTTTGTGGTCCGGCAATTTTCGCGCGCCCGTTCACGCCGCTCCAACCGACAGCTTCGGCACGCGCCGCACCTTCAACGGCGAACTCGCCAGCGTCCACGAGGGGATGGATTTCCGCGCGGCAACGGGAACGCCGGTGCATGCCGGCAACAGCGGCGTGGTAGTGCTGGCGCGGCCGCTCTATTACGAAGGCAACTGCGTGGTCATTGACCACGGGCTGGGGCTGTTCACGATCTCCATGCACCTGAGCCGCATCGAGGTGCATGAAGGCGACCGCGTGGCCGCAGGCCAGCTCATCGGGTTGAGTGGAGCGACAGGCCGCGTGACCGGCCCGCACCTGCACTGGGCCGTCCGCTGGCAGAATGCCTATCTCGATCCCGCGAAAATGCTGCGAATGGATCTGACGAATGTGCGTTAGCGCGAAACGGCTTGTTCTTCGGCTTCGGGTGCCGGCCGTGATGCATCGCGCAGGCTCGCCGCTTTTTCATCGCGCAGCGCTTTGAAAGCGCGATACGCAAACCAGCCCATATACCATCCGTCGATGAATTTGTAAGGCGTCTCGCCCGTGGTGTAGTGGCCGCAGGGCAGCACGCGCACTTCGTAGTTCAATCCGGATTGGCGCGCGGCCTCGACCACCTTGAGCGAGTACTCCAGCGGAAACGTGAGGTCGTATTTCGCGTAAATCAGCAGAACGCGTTTCAGCGGCCCGCCCGCTTCTGGCCTGGCAAATTTTGTGTAGTAGCTGATCGGGCTGACGGTGGCCCACAAGGCGCGCAACCGATCCTGCGTCAGGCCTGCCGCAGCCACTGCCTCGCGAATGTGCCGCGTGCTCTGCCCTGCCCACACCACATCGCCAAACGCCGTCGATGCGTGGTTGAACGCGTTCACGCGCAGCCGCGCATCGTGCGCGCTGGCCAAGTATCCGTAGCAGGAGCCGAGGCTCGTGCCCAGTACGCCGAAGTGCTCGTAGCCCTGCTCCTCGAGCCAGTCGAGGCAGCAACGAATATCAACCACCGCCTGGCGGCAGGCGGAAATCGTGCGGCCGACGTTCGCGCTCACCGCGTAGTCTGAGCGCTCCAGCTCAGCGGGCCGGCGAATGTCATGATACGGCTTCGAGAGACGCAGCGCCGAGACGCCCATGCGATTGAAGATCGTGCACAGCGAGTTGTGGCTGAATCCGTCCGCGTTCCACTGCGGCATTACGATGATGGCCTGCATGGGCCGCGCCGGATCTTTGTGCGCAGGCGCCGGAAACCAGCGCGCATTCACCAAGTCGTTTTCCGGGTAGGGCGTGCGTTCCGGTGAAGTAAAGCGCAGATACTCGGCTTTGGGAATCTTTCCTTCGGCGGCCTGCCGCTTCAGCTCTGCGTCATGTGCAAGCGTTTCAGGCCGCACATTCGTCGGGAACAACTGCGGATGGCGCTCTTCCAGGCGGAAATCCGTTGGGCGCTCGTAGCCAAAGAAGAGGTCACTGTCGCGAATCAGAAGCTCGTTGATTCGGAGCATGGCGGCTTCGGCAGCCATTGGGTCGCGAGCGATATCGGAGTCGGGAACGGCGGCGCCAAAGCCGTGCGCTTCAAGAAACGGAGCGACCCACTCAAAGCCCCACTCCAATGGGCGCACTACGCGATTTTCGTCGCGTGTAGTCAGCCGCGTCTCCCACGCGTACATCTTTCGCGCATACCAGCCGGTCAGCATCAATCTGCTTCAATCTTATCAGCGGATTTCATAGAAGATTGACGCAGAAAATGACGCGCTCGGCGCAGGAAATTGCGTCCGCCGGCGTGAATGAACTCTATGCCGATGCTTGTTTGCTTGCGCGCGACTTCCCAATCTGCGCTGCAATCAGCCAGCCGGCGCTCACCAGCGTGATAAGCACGATGATTCCCTGCGAAATGACGCAATAGAGGCACCAGACCTCGAGAACGTTCTTCTCGATCAGAGTGAGATGAAGCGCGTAGCCCAATCCGATCAGGGCGGCGATGAAGAGCAGAACGCGCCACCGCGCCAGCGCAAGAAACCCGAGCAACAGATAGCCCGCAATCCCGATGGCCGCTACAGGCACCTCGTGGACTACCGGGATGTTATGGATCATCGCGAACGAGCTGTGGTTCACGATGCCGCAATCCCAGCGATCGTTAATGGAGCAAGGCTCAGTGCCAGTGTCGTAGTGCACCTTCAGCGCAAGCGCGGAGACCACAATACCGGCGAGGGCGAGGATGATAAGAAGAGGACGCATAGGCGCACAGCAATTCTATCGGATGCGAGCCGCCAGCCGCAGAGCCGGCAGTGGGTCGCCTTGAGTAGTGGGTCGCCTTGAGTAGTGGGGCACCTGAGTAGTGGGGCGTCTGAGTAGTGGTGCGTCTGAGTAGTGGTGCGCCTTGAAGGGTACGGGCTTCAGCCCGTACATCAGTTCAGCAAATTAGATTCGGGCTTTAGCCGCTGAGGGATTGCTTCGCTAAAGTGACCCACTACTCGCGGCTGCGCCAGCGATTACGATGGACCCATGACCGGACCCATCACCGGCGTCAGTGCCGGACACCCGACCGCAGCGCAAACAGGCCGCCGCATTGCCTTCTTCGGCGGAAGTTTCGATCCGCCGCATCTGGGCCATTTGGCCATTGCGCGCGCGGCCCGCGATGCGTTCCATCTGGATACAGTATTGTTTGCGCCGGTGGGCGCGCAGCCGCTCAAGCCTGAGGGATCGGCGGCCAGCTTCGACGACCGGGTCGCCATGACGCGGCTGGCCATCGCAGGCGAGCCGGGATTCGCGGTGTCGCTCGTCGACGGCCCAAAATCTTCACGCGCGGGCGACAACTTGCCCAACTACACGATCGACACGCTCAATGCCCTGCACGCCGAATTCAAGTCCGACTGCATTCTCTATTGCCTGATGGGCGCTGACTCGTTCTTCGGCCTGCGGCAGTGGCATCGCGCCGCGGAGATTCCCTACGCGGCGGCTCTGATTGTGGCCTCGCGGCCAGGCCAGTCTCTGGCCGGATTGCAGTCGGCACTTCCGCAGGGTCTTAGGCTTGAGCCCTCGTCGGCTGGTAATAGGAGTGAATCCGGCCGAATCGAATCGGGACCAAGTCAATCTGAAATCGAAGTCCGCGCCTTTACGCTCGTGAATCCAACCGGCGATCGCGCGCCGTTCTACTTGCTGCCCGGGCTGGACGTTGAAATCAGCGGGACGGAGATTCGAGCGCAGATACGCAACAGCTCCAGCGGCCAGATTGCAACCCGCAACCCGCTGCCTGCGGCTGTTCGCGACTACATCGTGCAGCACGGCCTCTACGGCGGCTAACTGGAACGCGGCCAAACCAAACGCGACTAAACCAAGCGCGACTAAACCAAACGCGAGTCGACCCGAATCGGCGGTCGCCGCGATGAACTTTGCAACCGCCGCAAACCCGCAACTTGCTCCATGCCGAATCGACAGGCTACGATGAGCTTGGAGACACTGCCCAAAGCATGAATATTTCGCAGGCGCAGAAACAGACGCGCACAATGGTCCAAACCGCAGCCGCGGTTTGTGAAGAAAAGAAGGGCCAGCACACCCGCATCCTTGAGCTCGATCCTGTCGACTCTGGCCTCTCTGACTTTTTCCTCGTTACCTCAGCCACTAACCAGCGGCAGGCCGTCGCCATTGCCGATGAGATCGAACTGCGGCTGAAACACAACTTCGGCGCCTACCCCAACTCGGTAGAAGGCCGGCGCAACGGCGAGTGGATCCTCCTCGACTACGTCGACTTTGTGATCCACGTGTTTCTCGATGAAAAGCGCGCCTTCTACGACATCGAACGGCTGCGTAAGTCGGCGCGCCCGCTGACGCCGGCCGAATTCGACGCCGAGCTGACGACCGCGCTGGCCGAGAAAACCCGCGCCGTGCGTAGCAAGACTGCCACTGCGCCAACCCCACAGGTGAAACGGCCCGCAAAGGCGAAAAAGGCCGCCGCCCCAAAGAAGACGCCGCCGGCAAAGGCCACGAGGTCGAAAGCTGTCGCAAAAAAAGCATCGCCCGCCGCGAAGCCCACGCACAGAAAAAAAGCGGCATCGAAATCCAAAAAACATTGAGCTTCATCGCGCGCCTCGCCATCCAAGCGCGATGCGACCAACAAAAGAGGGACCGCCGAAGCGGTCCCTCTTTTTTCTTTGGCCCAGTGGCTCAGAACTCGAGACGTAGTGAAAGCTCAAGCACGCGGGCGCCGCTGTTGAGGTTTCCAGCTGGAGAAACCGTGAAACTGCTCTGGCCGAATCCCGGCCCGCCGTCGATAGCATCCCACTGATCATAGCCGTTGAAGCCATTCTCCGCAGGTATTGCGAAGTTCGGATGATTCAGCGCATTGAATGCGTCTGCCCGGAACCTCAGGTTCACCCTTTCCGGAGTGATATGGAAAGTCTTCCCAAGTCCGAGATCGGCGTCAAAGAAATGCGGTCCACGCAGAGTGTTGCGGCTGCCGACCTTGAATCCGATGGGCCCACTAAATTGTGCGGCCGCAATAGCGCTGTCTGCGAAGAGGCTCACGCCGCCTGTTGGCAGCTTGGTGAGATGCGTGGCTACCAATTTCTTGGAACCGGTGAGAATGGCAGGAGCGTCGTTGGCAAAGCTGGCCACGAAGGCATTCGAGACAGTCCCCCAGGCTTGGCCGGTGTGAAAGCTGCTGATGCCACTGAGACTCCAGCCGCCGATCACTTCGTTCACCCAGAAGGGCGTTGAACTGGCAAACATCTTCCCGTTGCCGACCGGCAGTTCGTAGGAAGCATCCGCGGAGATCACGTGTGTGATATCGAAGTCAGAGTTGCCACGGCACTCCCGGGGGCGCACGACATCGCAAATGAGTGCGACGCCGCCAATACCCGTGCGCCCTGCGAGTTGGCGAAGAATGAGATGTTGTCAATGGAGTGCTGGAAGGTGTAGTTGAAGGCGTAATTCAGGCCGTGCGAGCGGTTCTTCTGCAAGGTGACCAGCAGGGCGTTGTAAGACGAGAATCCCTTGTTTGTATAGAACGTGTTCTCGTCAAACTGCGCAGACGACCCGACATTCGGCGGAGCCAGTGGAGCGAGATTGAAGGCTGTAAAGTCACCGATGTCGCCATTGATTACAAATCCGTAACTGTTGTTGAAGGCGGCGGCTTGCGTGTTATTGCTGGCCATAGGATCGCCGGCGGGAATAGTACTATTCACCTCAGCGACGGTGCCCGCTGGCAGAACATTCTCAAACCAGGGCTGCGCTGTAAGGTTCTGGGGCAGCACGCCAGCCCGGGCTTGTGTGGTGATGTTTGCAAAGGCCTGGGAATACAACTGCCCGGACACAGGGTCTGGGAAGTCGAGAACCTGGTTCGCATCGGCCTGCGCCAGGAGGCGGCGTCCGAGTCGTCCTGCATAGCTCGCCTTCAGCACCATATCGTCTGGGAGTGTGCGCTCGAATCCGCCATTGAAGATGATGTTGTAAGGCGTTTTCAGGGATGGGTCGATCGTAGTGTTGTAGGCCTGATAGGACAGGATCCCGGTTGGCACACCATTCGTCACGAATGGTTCGTAGGGCGGCTTTGGCGTCGCAGGCGGAGTGATACCTCCGTTGGTAAGCACATTGAGATTGCTGGGGTCGAGCCGTGGGCTTACCTCAAGCGAAGTGGTGGCGTTTGAATTTCCGTAGACGTTTGGCTTGGTCTGTTGGAAAAGGTAAGAGTCTGCGTCCTGCTGATTCTGGACGGCGGCGATGATGCTGCGGTCATAGACGATGCCCGCGCTTGCGTTGATCACCAATTTTTTGTCAAAGCCGGGGTTCCAGGCAAATCCGAGATGAGGAGCGAAATTGCGGTACTCAGGTTGGTAGAGCGGTGGCGCGCTGCTGCCATTGCCCTTTCCGCCAAGATAATACGCGATCAGCGGGACTGCCCCGGGCCCCGATTGGGACAGATTGCTCTGCGAGAGGCGCGCGTCGAAATACTGGTCGAAGGTGAATGGCTCGGTACTTTCAAGGCCGCGCGTCTCATAGGGCACGGAGAAGTATTGATAGGTCACGCCGTAAGTTACCGTCAGGCTCGGGAATACCTTCCACGAATCCTGCATATAGAGCTGGGTCTGGTAGTACCGGTAAAAGCGTTGGTCGCTTGTGAGCTGCGTGAGCGCACTTCCCTGGGCATTGTAGTTGTAGTCACTCAAGACCTGGCCGATGCGGCCCAGCAGGTATGTAAAGGCCTGATCATAGTTGAATGCCGCAGACGGATCGGCGTCGGCTGGACGCAAACTGGGGGACAAGGCCGTTGTCAGGCCACCGAGCCCCGCATAGACCGTGTTGTAATCGATAGCATCCGTGGTATGCGCCAGAATATCCTTGAAACTCCCTCCGAACTGCCAGTTATGGCCTCCCCTGCTCCAGTTAAAATCGTCTCTCAAGATCGGGATGGGGATGCGGCGCGCCGAGAAACTGGGTTGAAGATAGAGCGGCGAAGCCAAGGCCGCGCCGATGCCTGTTCCGAAGGTATAAAAGGTGGATCCGGGCGCGGGGTTGTAGGCATTCGTGGGGTTGTAGCTATTAGGAAAGTTAAGCTTCTGAACCGTTTCGCCAAGGATGACGCGGTTCACTTTATCGTTGCCGATGACCCAGTCGTGGCCGATGACAAAAGAATAGGAACGGTCGACTTCCGGATTCGTTACCGGATCTCCGCCAAATTCATTCGGGTTTACAACTGCATTTTCGCGGGCGATAGTGAACCGCGCAAAAAACTTCATCTTGTCATTGATGTTCCAGTCGCCGCGGGCAACGTAGTTAGTCTCGTAATCGTCGTTGGGAGCGTTAAAGGTGTATCCGCCGGAGTTCACGCCGTCTCCGCCGCTCGCGTTGGAATGAGGGAAGCGCGAGTTGGTGAAGTCGAGCCATTTGGTGTCTTCGCCGATCCCGAGGGGGTCATACGAATTGACCGAAGGATTGATATCCCCGTTGCAGTTGCTCGAGGTGGTGGCATTCAGGTAGCAAATATTCCCGCCTGTACTGTGGTAGCCAACCTCGCCATTGCGTAAGCTGTCAAGCGGAACGACCCTGTTGACGACAGACTGGCTGATAATCTTCGAATTGCCATAATCGAAAAAGAAAAAGAGCCTGTTGTGAAGGACCGGGCCACCAATATTGCCGCCGAACTGATTCTGGATGAGGTGATTGCGAGGCACGATTGGAGTTGCGTTGTTGCTGAACCAGCTGTTGGCTACCAGGTCCGGATCGCGGTGATACTCATTGAGGTTGCCGTGGAACTGGTTGGTGCCGCTCTTGGTGACGAGTTCGAACTGGCCGCCGCTGCTCGGCCCAGTGGAGGCCTCGTTACCGGCAACATTGCTGTGGAATTCCTCCACTGAATCGATGGGTGCATGGCCAACGATGGTGCCAGAGCTGAATCCCTCGGTAATCCCCGAGCCCGTGTTGTTCTGCACGGCGCCGCCCGTTGCGAAGTCGTTTACGTCCAAACCGTCCACTGTAACGTCATTCTGGTCGACGCGCGCGCCTGTCACGGAACCTGTATCGGTCACTCCCGGCTGCAGCGAGAAAAGAGCGGTGGGATCGTTCCTCTCCTGCACGGGCAGATTGTTCAGATCGTTCACGTCAAAGGTGTTGCCGACGGCGGCACTGGTTGTGTCCAGCGTGACTTCGGAATTGCTGGCGGTAACTTCAACCACCTCCTGATGCGCGTTGACCGCGAGGGCCGTGTTCTGCGTGCGGACGGAGGCTATCGTCAAGTAGATGTCGTTGACCGTAACGGTCGCGAAGCCCTTGGCGGAGAATGTGGCGCTGTAACCCTGGCCTGGCGGAATCTCAGAGAAGCGGTAAAATCCGTCGGCATTTGTCGTCGTCGTGAACTTCGATCCCGTGGTCGCGTTGGTCAGAGTCACGGTAACATTCGCCACCTCGGCGCCCGACTGGTCTGTAACCTCGCCCACCATGCCGGAAAGAGCCTGCCCGAAAGCAGCCGGAAGCGACGTCAAAACAACCATGGCCAATAGGCCGCCTAGAGTTCTCATCCCACTCTTCATACTGAAAAACCGCATTGCAAATCCTCCGGGAATTCTTTGAGTTGAGGGGCTTGAAATGAAGCTTCACCAGCCAGATTTCGCGCTCTCGGTCGCTCGATGGAACGGGCGAGCCCGACGCTGCAAATTGATTGAAACAAACATAAATACAACCAGTGAAAAAATTCCACACGACCGCGCTCACCTGCGAGCCGTGCTCGCTGGATTTGATTCCAGCTACATTTCAGAATTCATTGGCGGTTATAAATGCAATTTGTGTGCCAATTGGATTAGAGCGAGTAAAGGTACTCAACGAGTTGAAAGGAAATGACATTTAAGTTTTCGGGTTCCCTTTAAAGGATTAAAAAAATATAAAAATGTGTAGCTCTGACTCTAAATATTGTAAAAATTGGACACCGAGGCGTGGAAACCTGCTTCCCAATCTTGATCATCTGCGGCGCTGGATGCGGCGATTGCCTGGGACCTTGGCGCGATCCTGCTCCTAACCACCGGACTGTCCTGCAGCCCAGGTAGCGCGATCAGCTGGCCCCGTGAGAGCAAGAGAAAGGGCGTCCCACGGGACGCCCTTTTTGGCTTGAATCCGGCCAGGATGCCGGCAGGTTAGAAGAAGAGCTTGCCCACAAGCTGGTAGCTGCGCGCGGGCGAAGGGTCGCCGTTGGGGTCGGAGGTGACAACCACCGCGCTGACCTCGCCGAAGGTGCTGCCGCCCGAGAAGTTTCCGCCCGGAGCTGTGAAGTTGGCATGATTGAAGGCGTTGAATGCCTCGATGCGCACCTCCACGTAACGGCTCTCGTTGGTTTTGGAGATCGCGAAGTTCTTCGAGAGTTGCAGGTTGGTGTAGTTGAAGCCGGGGCCATGGAAGAAGTTGCGCTTCACATTGCCGTAGGTTCCAATCGGCTCGTTTGAGAACGAAGATGGATCAAAGTAGAAGTTCCCAGTCTCCGCCGTGCCGTTCACCATCAAGGTTTGAGTTTTGCGCGGGTTAAAGGTCTTTATGTGGAAGCTGGAGGTCTCCGGCACGTCGCCGCAACCGAAGTAACTGGAACCGTCGCACCACAGCGACCTAGTCTGGCCCTGTTGTATGCCGATGGGGAATCCGCTCTGTAGCGCGGTCACGCCGCCAACCTCCCATCCGCTCACAGCCTCGCGCAGAATCGCATTGTTGGCGATTGCGGAGAAGACCGGAACCCGGTAGGCATACGAGCTCACAAAGCGATTGCGCGCGTCATAGTCCGAGTTTCCGTAGTTCAGATAGGTAAAGCCAGGCGTATAGATTTCGACATGTCCTGAGGCGTTTTCGCCGCCTCCACCGGTCGAGCTCTCATATCCTGAACCATCGTCCAAAGCATGAGAGTACGTGTAAGCCGTGCTGAAATAGAGACCGTGCGATGCGGCCTTGATAAGGCTGACCTGCAGCGAGTTGTAGTTCGACGCGCCCTCGGTCGTCTGCTCAGCAACGCTGGTGTACCACGGAACTCCGTTCGGAAAACTGCTCATCAATGCCGCGCTGGCAGGACCGTCCAGCGCTGGGTCTGCGGTGAATTGCGGGAAGTATGTGTGAATGGAGCCGGCAAGACCGCTGTTGCAGTTGTAAACCGCCGGGAATCCCGCAGGCACGGAACCGGCGAGACATGCGGCGTGGCCCGCGGGGGTTATAGAGTCGCCGTCATACCAGCTCGGCAGCCTGTGACCCAGAGAGCCCACATATCCAACCTGCAGTATCATGCCGCCGGGAAGGGCGCGCTGAATATTCAGGTTGAAGTTCTCGCCGTAAGGTACGGTGTATTTCTTGGAGTCGAAGGTCGCCAGATGCAGCTGGTAATAAAGTCCCGCCCAATCGATGTTGGTGTCCCCGGCCCCTGGGATTGCGGCGGGGAATCGGTTCGCTTCCGAGACGCTCGGATCTCCAGTAACGTCCTCGAAGGGATTTGCAAACGACGGGTAACCGCCGACATCCCCAGCTCCCAAAGATATTTGAAGGAACGGCGGGTCTTCCAGATTCTGGAGCGATTGCTCCTCCTGATCGCGGTTGTAATAAATGCCAAAGCCGCCACGGATGGAGAAGTCATGCGCGCCCGGCGCGCCGACAAGCCCAGCCGGTCCTCCGGATGGCGACCATGCAAACCCGACACGTGGGCCAAAGCGGTTGTAGTGGGCCGTCGGGCCGCCCGCGCCATTACAGCCAGTGTCGCCAGGCCACGACAGTCCCGGAGGACCACCGGGAAAGACCTTCGATACCGCGGATGAATTGTTCCAGCAGACGATCCCTTTGTGCTCAAACTGCGCGTTTTGATTGGGAGTTTCCGCATCCCAGGAAATGCCGTAGTTGACAGTTAAGTCGGAACTGACCTTCCAACTGTCCTGGACGAACGCATAGAGCTCAGCCGCCACGTCATTGATGTCCCCGTTGCTGGTCTGCTCATAGCCGTCCGGAATCCCGAGCTCGAAGTCGAGATTGGGATCGCCCGAAGAATAAATGCCGCCTCCCCCTGTGCCGCCATCGAAGAAGAAGTATCCGTTGTTCAGATAGCTGAAGGGGTTATCGACCCGGAACTGCTCGAAGGATGCACCGATCTTGAGCGAGTGCGCCCCAACAATTTTGGTGAAGTTGTCGCCGTAGCTCAGGTTGGTATCGGTTCGGGGCTGCGGGCCTTCATAACTGTTGCCGACAGCAAACTCGCCAATGGAAAGATACGGGAACCCGGCCGACGCTGTCTCCTGCGCGCTGATTCCAGTAAATCCGTAGGAACTGGGAGTCGCCGGGCTGGTAGGAGTCAAATCCGGGAAATTCAGCCGGAAATATGCGCCGTGCAACTCATTCAGAGTGGTGGCGTTAAAGGTGTGCGTGTAGGATACGCTGAACAGCTTGAAGTGCTCCGAGTTTTTCACTCCAAAGCCGGGAAAGGACCCGCCACCAAATGCGACACTATTGACAGATGGGCTGGACTGGAAGATGCTCGAGGCCCAAATGGCATCCCTCGAGGTCGGCGTGAAGTCTGCGCGAATGATACCTTGATCTGCCGCGTCTGTGTCCGCCGTATTGAAGTCATAGAAGGAGCCGTCGTTCGGCTTCGGAATGTATTTGGTGGTGGTGCTGGCTGCGATGGAATTCCAGTCGGCCGGTGCAATGTTCACCGTGCCGGTCGGGAAGCAGTCGCTCCATGTCATTGGCGGAGCGCAGGTGGTCCCTGGAATGGCAAACGGAAGTTCATTGCTCGTGAGTCCAGCGACATTATTCGCCCCCTCAGTGGCATAGTTAATGTCGTCGCTGAAATCGCCCGAGAAGTTCTCCAGGTTGAGCGTCGGTGACGAAGTCGGGGCGCCTGTCCGGTTGCGCAATCCCTGATACCCAAGAAAGAAAAAGAGCTTGTTCGGCAGCACCGGGCCGCCCAGTGTTCCTCCATAAAGGTTCTGATGGAACTGCGGGACCGTTTGTGCAAAATACGGCTTCGCGTTCAGGAAGGTATCGCGGTAATACTCGAAACCGTCACCGTGAAGGGAATTTGTTCCGCCCTTCACCACCTGGGACACAGTCGCGCCGGAGTTCCGGGAGAACTCGGGGTTGAGCGTGCTGGCGATGATGTTCTCTTCCTGCAGCGCGTCTGGGTTGACGGAAATGGCTTCGTCTTGCAGCGCATAATCATTGATGTCGATTCCATTCACCTGATAGGAATTCTGAGGTGTCTGGCTTCCGTCCGTTGAGAAACCGCCGAAGCGGTCGGAGGCCTCAACAACACCTGGCTCCAATTTCTGCAGACCGGAAGCGTCGCGTCCCTCCAGCGGAACCGCCTCCAGCTGTTGAGTGGTCACGATCTGCTTCAACTGGGAGTCGGAGGTCTCCACCTGGAGAACCGAAGCCGACACCTGAACTGTCGTTGTTGAGGAGCCTACCGCCATTTTCGCGTCGATGTCACGGTTGTCATTCAGTTGCAGATTCAGATTGCTCTGGGTAAACGACTCAAACCCAGCGGCCTCAATCGTCACCGTGTAGGGGCCGCCTACCTGCAATTGCGGCAGGATGAAGTATCCTCTGCTGTCACTGACCGCTTTTGTCGTTATGTTCGTGCTGGTGTTCACCACCGTGACTGAAGCATTGGGGATTATCGCGCCAGTAGAATCGGTGACCGTTCCGTGGATGGCTGCGTAGACGTTTTGTGCCTGAGCAGGCCTGACGCCGACGAACGCGAGAGAACCAACGACCAAAAGGGTGAGTGCCAACATCGCAGAATGAAACCGGCGAATCCGCATCCTATTTCCTCCAGAGAAAGCTGGGTCCGTTGAATTGAAAATTGAAAAGGAAAGCCCGAACTGCTTGCTCGCTTCCCATCTTTCTTGTTGAAGTGCCACTCGATTCAGCGAACGCCGCAATGTACCTTACTGCGGAGAATCGAGGAACGGATCGCACTGTCCTCGGCGCTTCGAGGTCGAACTTGCAGCCCTAACCGCGCACACAAGGAACCAATCCTTGTGGTTACCTGTGCACGTTGTAGGCCATTCGTCCCAGAGGCTCCTCTAGCACCTTGTTAATAGAAAACAAATAGGTTGTACATCACATTTTGGTGGCACATACCGATAGCCCCTCCCTGCGCTGTGATAATCCCTATGATTTCTCATATCTTATTATATGAATAAACCAAAACACGGACCAAAGCTTCGGATTTTGATGGAGATGGCTGCAGCCTCTCGAGACGGCTTTTAAGGTATTCTCCTCACCATGCAGGTTACTCTCGCCCATATTGGCGCCCCGGCGCGAAAGCAGGATCCGTACGAGGGTCTGGTGAGCGACTATCTCAAGCGTTGTGTTGGAGTTGCGCGGTGCCACAGCCAATCGTTTCGCACCGAAGGGGCCTTTCTTGATTGGCTCGGTAGGCAAAAGGGCCGCACAGAGCCAGTTGTTCTACTTTTGGATGGGCGCGGTCGGCAGATGAGTTCCGAGACGTTGGCAGATTGGCTCGGCAAACGTCGCAATGACGGCGCGCAACATATTGTCTTCGCCATCGGGCCAGCGGACGGGTGGTCTGAGAATGCTCGAGCAGAGGCCAAGCGTCTCGGCGGCCTCATCTCGTTCGGGCCCATGACGCTTGCTCACCAGCTAGCCCGGCTGGTGATGGCTGAGCAGCTTTACCGCGCATGTACAATTCTCACGGGTCATCCGTACCACAAGGGGCATTGAGCATTGGCAGACACGCGTCGCGGACTTATTCTCATCAACACTGGCCCGGGCAAAGGCAAGACCACCGCCGCGCTGGGCACAGCCTTGCGTGCCGTCGGATGCGGCATGAAGGTGCTCGTGCTGCAGTTCATCAAAGGCTCGTGGCACTACGGCGAGCTGGACGCAGCGGAGACACTCGGACCAAACTTTGCCGGCAATTTTGTGATTCGGCAGATGGGCCGCGGCTTTGTGAAGATCGGCGGCGCGGAGGCAGACCCTGAAGACATTCGCCTGGTGCAGGCGGCCTGGGAGGAAGCCCGCGCGGCGATCGACTCCGGCGAATGGGACCTGGTGGTGCTCGACGAGATCAACTACGCCATCAGCTACGGAATGCTCGACCCGGCCGACGTGGCCGCCGCCCTGAAAGCCAAGCCGGAGATGGTGCATGTGATCCTGACCGGGCGCAATGCGCATCCGCTATTGGTGGAGCTGGCCGACACCGTGACCGAGATGCGCGAAGTAAAGCACGCATACCAGAAGGGCATCCTCGCGCAGCGTGGTATCGAGTATTGACCAGCGTGGTATCAAGCTTAACCAGCGCAGCGCCATGTATCGCGCAGCGCGGAATCGAATTCTGATTAGGGAAGGAATCGGGCAAATAAACGCCATGCCAGAAAGCATTCACCGTCGCTGGTCCGACATCGAGCCGGAGCCGCTGAACCCCCTCATCACTCGCCAATATGTCGTAGGCACAAACGTCATGCTTGCGCGAATCGTCCTCAAAAAGGGCGCGCAGGTGCCAATGCATCACCACTTTCACGAGCAGATCAGCCACGTTGTTGAGGGCGCACTGAATTTCACGATCGACGGCAAAGAAGTTATCGTGCGCACGGGCGAGATTCTCACCATCCCGCCGAACGTCCCGCACCAGGTAATCGCGCTAGAAGACTCTGTAGCGCTCGACATCTTCAATCCGCCGCGTCAGGACTGGATCGACCGCGACGACGCTTATCTGCGCGGAAGCAAAGTTTAGACGAGTTCCTCAGAAAACCGTTCCTTTGGGGAAAAAGAGAGAAAATAAAACGGTGCCGTGTTCTTTCATTGCCGCTCGGCGTATTCTTCCCAGACCCTCACGCGAGGATAATCATGAGTCTCGAATTCCTCTTTAATCTGCTCACATTAGTATGGCTCGCAGGAGAAATCCTCATTCTCCTCTTCACAACCACGCGCAAAAGCGGCGGTAAGATTCAGGATCGAGGAACGCAGATCATTATCTGGGTTGTGATCATCGCATCGTTCTGGATCGATGGTTGGATGCACCACCTTTTCCCGCCGAACATGCCGGGCAGTTCCACCTGGCTCGTACCGGCAGCCATTGCGATTTTGATTCTCGGGTTGGTCATTCGCACGGTGGCTTTCATTTCTCTGGGCAAAGCCTTCAGCGCCAATGTTGCCGTGCGCTCCGGCCAAAAGCTGAACCGAAGCGGACTCTATCGCTTCGTCCGTCATCCCTCCTATCTTGGGCTCGAGCTCATTCTCCTCGCTTGCGCTCTTCACGCGCGCAACTGGGCCTGCTTTGCAGTCGTCCTCATTCCGCCAACGCTGGCCCTGCTGTATCGCATTCACGTTGAAGAGACCGCGCTCCGCCTCGCCTTTGGAGCCGATTACGACGACTATAGCCGCAACACAAAGCGCCTGATTCCCGGAATCTATTGAGTGTTTTCGACTGCGGGTTTCTCCGCAGCAGCAGATGCAGGGTTGTAATCAAACGAAAAATTCCGGTTGGCCGGCGATTCACTCGGAAACTCCAACTTTGCGCCACGTGGCAGTATTGGGAGTTGCCTCATGACTACCGAAATCAGCAACAGTCTCGATAAACTCCGGCGGGCGCTGGGGGGTAGTGGGTCCCCCGAAAGAAATTACGCAAGAGGACTTCGACGGTGGACGCGACCACTCGTACAGGCTCGCGCGGCTAGGTGCTGATGATGAGGCAGGCGGCCTTGATCTCTGCGAATACATGCTTGACCTGCTCTACACCGAGATTCAAGTCCCTTTCTTCCTTTACGTGCTTCCGTTCTGCCTGAAGGCATGGTCCCGTGACCTTCGCGCTGGTGACCTCGAATACCCGGGCTTCGTGGATCAGTTCTATCCCGTGCTCGCCAACAGAGAAGTGTTCGAGACGCATCTAACACCTCCCCAGGGTGAGGCTGTACTGGGATTCATGCGAGCCTCGATTCTTGACGAAATTGACACTCAAAAGGGGCTCTATTTCAGAGGATATCCGGCGCGACCGTTTCGCTGGATCCACGCGATCACGACGTATGGCGTAATTGCGCCAGACATACAGCGCATCTGGACGCCTTTGTGGTCAGTCGAGACGGTCGGCCGTGCGATTGCGACTGTGCAGTATTTTTCGTGCCTGATGTACGCCAAGGATGAAAACCCGGTGTTCGCTCCATACAGCAGGGAAGAAGGAGGCGGGCCGCCGTGTCTCTGGGCATTTGAGAGGCACTTATACGAGAGTCGATGGCAACAATCCAATGTCGATTTCCTCGAGGGCCTACTCAGGGCGCCTGAGCGTGTAAGCGAGGTGCTTGCTCGAGCTGTCGATCGCCTGGCGGACCAACCAGAGCACGATGCCGCGGCGAAAATCCTGGCTGACCTTCCATCTTGTTCTCGAACTCTCGTGGATCGTTGCGCCATGCTTCCGCTTTTGCTCGCGACCCCGGGCCAGACAATGGATTCGTTCGACTGGCCGAGCTGATTCCGAGTTCCGCCCATGATCGTTGCCGCCGTCGCATCATCGGGCTTAAAGCTGACGCCTGATAACTGAAAGCTGCCGTCTCCCATATATAATTGGGTTCGGTATGTCCTGGTTTAAGCGAGAAGACGGCGAGTATTCTTCCGAGGCAGGCGGCCCTGCAGCGGAAAACGGACCCGATGCGGGTACCAGGAACGTCCGCACCGAGGGTCTGTGGGTCAAATGCCCCGGCTGCCGCCAACCCATTTATAAACAGGATCTTGAAGTCAATCTGCTGGTCTGCCCCAAATGCCAGCACCACTTCAAGCTCTCCGCGCGCGAGCGAATTGACACGCTCCTTGAGCCGGGCTACACGCTGGTTGACGCTGGCCTGCGCTCCACCGATCCGCTGAACTTTACCGACGTCAAGTCCTACAAGCAGCGCCTGCGAAAGGCACGCCAGGACACCGGCCTCGACGATGCCATTGTCAATGCCGTAGGCCAGATGGGACCGCATGAAGTGGTTCTCAGCGCCATGGAGTATGCCTTCATCGGCGGGTCAATGGGAGCAGTGGTCGGTGAAACCATCGCACGCGCTGTTGACCGCGCTCGTGCGGCGCGGAAGCCGCTGATTGTTGTGACCGCTTCGGGCGGCGCACGCATGATGGAGGGCGTTGTGAGCCTGATGCAGATGGCCAAAATCTCCACAGCGCTCGCGCAACTCGACGACGATCGCGTGCCGTACATCTGCGTGCTTACTGACCCAACTACCGGCGGCGTCACAGCCAGCTTCGCTATGCTGGGAGATTTGAACATTGCCGAGCCCGGCGCGCTGATCGGTTTCGCCGGCCCACGCGTCATCGAGCAGACCATCCGTCAAAAACTGCCCGAAGGTTTCCAGCGATCAGAATTCCTGCTCGAAAAAGGATTTCTTGACGCCGTAGTGCATCGCCACGCTCTAAAGCCCTACCTGATCCGCGCCCTGAACTTCCTCAAAGCGCCAGCCGCCGCGTAACAACCGCGAGCTTCGCCCATTCAATCAGCGATCATCACGCGATTTCGCCGCCCATCGAATGTAATCGTCCAGTTTCGCAGAATATCTCGACCGATTAGACAGGCGAAGTTTGGTTCGCGAATGAAGTCTCCTGAACGGATTCGAATTGAATTGAGTGAACCTAGACTGGTTCCGGGAAAATCGATACTGCCCGCGTGGTCTCCACAGACGAGTGAGGTTCCCAAGACCTTCACTTCGGTTTCGCCGGTTTGACGGAGCTTGCAGTGCCGGGCGAACGTCTTGCTGATGATTGTGAACGCTGCCCCCGTATCCAGCAGCGCTCTCACTTTGATCGGCGGGGGACAGTCGAGACCGGCGGCGCGCCAAGCCTCAAGCACGTCACGTGAATTCATCACGATAACGTCGATTAATGGGCCGGGGTCCTTCGGATCGGAAGAATCCCCCTTCAAAGAAGCGCTGCCCACGTCAGGAAATGTAATAAACAGGCTCGATCGTCCACACCTGTTTAATTAGGAATTCGTTACTCGCGCCGAATCTCTGCAGGCCAGCCCTCAGGGCATCGGCGTAGGTCCCGAAGAACCCGTCCGCGATTTCCTCGCCCTGGATGACCACAAATTCGCCAGGGTGCGACCGCGACCACTCTTGACGGTGCTGCTCGAAGACTCTCAATTCAGTCTCAAATGGGGTTGCAGTTTCCATCAGCGCCCCTCTCCGAATCTTACGCTGAGTCTGGATGGGAGTTTTTTTCCAAACCGCGTAATTATATAATTACACGATTATGTGACTACATTATCATGCAGTCAAGCCGAATCTTTAGCCATGAGTCCGAGACCTAAACACACATCGACCGATGCAACTCTCACCTCGATCAAGCTGACCGACGCGGACAGGGCAGCGATCAATTGGATCAAGTTGGCTAGGAAAGGAAGAGGCGATAACCGGGGTACGATCAACGACATCCTGGTCGACGGACTCTGGTACCTGCTAGAAACGGCGGAGGGAAAGACTAGAAAGGATATTCAAGCTACGATTCCCGCGCCTCTTCGGCTTCATGAAACTTTGAAGAAAGTGACAGAGATGCCGAAACGGAAGAAGTCCCGGTAGCAACAAGGTAATCCCGCCATCAGCTTCGCGATCAGCAATCAGAACTCTTGTGGGGTCTCTGGTTTGGCGCGCTAAAGCGGACAAATCAGATGCGCATCGGCATCAGCACATAGCGATACTTGTACTCGGCTTCGGGATCTTCGGGGCGCATCTGGCCGGCCGATTGCGCGTCTTTAAATTCCAAGCGGACTTCACCCGCATTGTCCAGCGCCTTGAGAAAGTCGAGAATGTAGCCCGAGTTGAAGCCCACCGTGATGGCCTCTGACGAATACGGCGTATCGATGGTGTCTTCGCTCTCGCCCGATTCAGTCGAGTTCGCGCTCACCTTCAGCTCGTTGTCCTCGAGCTTCATCCGAATCGCTCCCGATCGCTCGTCGGCGAACTGCGCCACGCGCTGGATGGCCGCGGCGAGCTCGCTCGAGCGCACCACCGCGAACTTGGTGTTGTCGCGGGGCATCACCGCCTCAAAGTTGGGGAACTGGCCCGTGAGCTTCCGGCTGCTCAGCGTGCGATGGCCGACGCGGAAGAACAGCGTGTGCTCGTCGTCGGCAAACTCCACCTTTTCGGCTTCGGAGTTCGCCAATAGGATTTGTAGTTCCTGAAGCGCCTTGCGCGGAATAAGCACACGCTTTTCGCCGCTGATGCCTTCCAGGCTCTCGCCGGGCTTCTCAACAAACGACAGCCGATGGCCGTCCGTAGCAATCATCGCCAGCGACTCGGCCTTCAAAACCAGCAGCGCCCCGTTCAGCGTGTAGCGTGACTCCTCGTTCGAGATCGCGAAGATCGTGCGCGCAATCAGCGTGCGCAACGAGACAAGCGGAATGCTCGTAACAGCGATCGAGGGAAACTCGGGAACCTGTGGATAGTTGGCGCGCGCCATGCCGACCATCTTCGTGTTCGATCGCCCGCTCCTGATTTGCACCCAGTGGTTCTCAAGTAGCTTGATCGAAATATCGCCGTCCGGCAGCAGCTTGATGTAGTCGTAAAGCTTGCGCGCGGGAATCGTACACGAGCCGGCTTTCTTCACTTTTACGGTGGCGCTTGTGCGGATGGCTTGGTCCAGATCCGTCGCGGTAATGTTCAGGCGATCATTGTCGGCCTCAAGCAGAAAGTTCGAGAGAATCGGGATCGTCGTCTTGCGCTCGACCACGTTCTGCGTCGCGGTAAGTTCCTTCACCAGATCCTGGCGGCTTACGGTAATCTCCATCGCTGTCCCCCCAGCCCCAGACTCGACCGCTGATCCTACCCCAGTTCCCGTTCCAGATCGCCCGGCCGGCTTCTCGACTTCGGCTTCCGCACTTGGCATACACCCACCCCAGCTCGCCAAGCCGCGCCCTATGCCCTCACTCTATAACAACTTGCAGGTCACCGGAAGCGGCGGCTTTTCTTCCTCCCGATTGTAGTCATCCTGCGAACCCCATGCGCGTGGAAAACTGGGCTGATTCTGTGAATTCCGCGCCCTAGCGCTGGTTCCCTCCCTCGCGTTTACATATGCTCGCTTCGGCATCTCGTCCGTCGCTTTCAGGCTACTGCAATTCACACCGATCACAACCAGCTGCGATTAGGGGTTAGTGAATTAAGAGAAGAGATAGATATAAACTAGTAGTACCCGTAGTTGTGCTCGGAAAAGTGGGAATCCACGCCATGATGCACAGGGCAAGCGAGTTGAAGGTCTGCTGCGTTTTCTAAATCCCGGCTGGGCAATTCTGGGTAATTGGATAATCGGTGGTTATCGCCGCAGTTGGTGTAGCCTTTCCCACTCTTCCCACAGCGGCCTCGGAATCGCCTGTGGAACGCGTCGCGGTTGTGTGAACCCTGCGACGAAGGCGATACAGCACAGCCGGTTGCAGCAGGCGCGTCTTGCACATTAGCCGCCTTTCGCACCAGACCTAACCAACCACGCGATGCGCGGGTGCCCCATCCTAAACGCGCCTTTTGCGTTTAGGGTGGGAAAGCACAAACCCCAACCCCTCGCTCATTGGCCTTTTATACTTGATCTTTCATGTCCCACGCAGCCACCAATTCCGCGAGCCCGGCCCCGCCCGACACAGCGGCCTCGTCCTATAGTTCAGCGGTTGCCCAACTCAATTCTCTAGTGCCCGAGCTCTACGCGAGCCCGGATTCGCCCCGCCGCAAGTTTTCGGTCGACGAGGTCCGAATCCTTCTCGATGCGCTGGGCAATCCCCACACGCAATTCCCGGCAGTGCTCATTGCAGGAACCAACGGAAAAGGCTCAACCGCCTCCACACTCGCTTCCATCCTCGCAGAAGCCGGCCAGCGCACAGGCCTCTACACGTCGCCACACCTTAAGCGGCCCAATGAACGCATCCGCATTGGGAGTCTAGAAACCTCGTCTGACATCGCCGACGCAGACTTCGCGCGCCTCTACTTCCGCGTGCATGATGCAGGCCAGGAGCTGGTGCTCTCCGGGCGTCTGCCGCAACTACCCAGCTATTTCGAGATTCTCACCGCTTTGGCCTTCCTCTACTTTGCCGAAAATAAAATCGACATCGCCGTCCTCGAAGTCGGCATGGGCGGGCGTCTCGACGCCACCAACGTCGTCAGCCCGCTGCTTTCTATCGTCACCGACATATCGCTCGACCACATGGAGTGGCTCGGCCCCACCATTACAGACATTGCCCGCGAGAAAGCCGGAATCCTGCGTCGCGGCGGCACGATGATCACTATGCCGCAGCATCCTGATGCCAACCAGGTTCTCGGCGAAGTCGCCGTCGAGTTGGATGTCCGCGGCGTCAGCGCAGTTCCCTACCTGCCGGCTATGGGAACCGGCGGGCCGTACTCCAGCGCCAGCAGCCCATATTTCGTTGAAGCCCCCCAGATTTTTGGGGCCTCAGGGGCCACCATCGAAGTCGATTCACCGCTGGCCGGCGCCCATCAGCAGCGCAACGTGGCCCTCGCCATCGCAGCCGCCGTCGAGCTTGCCGCGCACCACGGCTTTCCCATCACGCCCGCCGCAATCGAGAACGGAATTCGCCGCACCCGCTGGCCGGGACGCCTGGAACGTATCTCGGGACACATTCCAAAAAACGGGGCAACAAACAAAATCGACAAAAAAGATATCGAGTGGGTTCTCGACGTCGCACACAACCCGGCCGGCGCGTGGGCTCTGCGCGCAGGCATTCGATCGATTCTTGAAGTGCACTCGCCGCGCGTGCTCATCTTCAGTTGCCTGCGCGACAAGCCTCTCAACGAGATGGCGCAGATTTTGTTTCCTCTTTTTGACCAGGTAATCGTTGTGCCCCTCCGGAATGCGCGGGCAGCATCTCTCGAAGATCTACTCGCTGCCGCCAGCGTAACTGGAACGCCGGCAGTCGCAGCGGAATCGGTGAGCGAGGCTCTTCGCATTGCTCAGAAATGCATCACCAATCACGCCCGCATCAACCAACACGACGCAGCCGGCGGAGTTGCCGTAATTTCCGGCTCGGTCTATCTCGTCGGCGAGGCGCGCACACTTCTGCTGAGTCAAAGCCAATCCTCATGAGCCCGCGCCCCAACCCGCTGCCGCGCATCTACGTCTGGCTGAGCTACGGCGTGCAGGGGCCGCTGCTTTTTCTACTCACCGCGGTTTGTGCATCCACCGCTTTCGTCGCCTCCGTTTTTGACAAGAACGGCCGCATGCAGCATCGCATCGCCCGTTTCTGGGGCCGCAACGCTGTGCGCCTCATGTTCTCCAGGCTCACGATCACAGGCGCTGAAAACTTCCACAAGCACCCCGTCGCGGTCTACGTCTCCAACCACACTTCATACATGGACACGCCCGTAATCTTCGGCTCGTTGCCCTTCCAGTTCCGCATCCTCGCTAAGAAAGATCTCTGGAAGTGGCCCATGATCGGCTGGTATCTCGGCCGCTCCGGGCAAATGCCCATCGACCTCGAAAATCCGCATGCTACGCTATCGAGCCTCGGCGGCGCAGTGAAAGCGCTGCGCGCCGGCATGCCGCTCTTTGTTTTTCCCGAGGGCGGCCGCACGTCCGACGGCGCGCTTCGCCCATTTCTCGCCGGCGCCGCGTATCTCGCCATTCGCGCTCAGGTGCCAATCGTTCCCATCGCGCTCAGCGGCGTCTACGATCTGCTGCCTATTCACACCAGGCAGTTCTATCCCACCCCGCTCACCGTGCAAGTTGGCGAACCCATCGACACCAGAGGAATGAACGTGCGCCAGAATGGCGAGCTCACCGCGCAATTGCGCGTGGCAATTGGAGAGATGCTCGGCCAGCCTGAGCCGGCCCGATCGGAAACGCCCGCGCCTGTCGTCTGAATCTGCGCCAGGTCAGACTCTAAGACTCCCGACGAAGATCCAAACAAGCTCGAGAGTCATGAACGACGCGACCCCCAAGATTACGAACCAGCCGGAGTTCCGCATCGGAGCGTAGAGAACCAGGCAGATTGCCGCGTTGGCCAGATATGCAGCGTTAAGGCCCACAAAACACGCGCGAGTTGGAGAGATCTGGTCGCGTCGCAGGATCAGGAGCGCAGCGCAGGCGATCATCACTCCGAAGGTCGGGCCGACCATAGAAAGCCATCGTCCTGTGGGCATATTGTGGAGGTTCCCGAGGCGCAGGAGAACTGGTGCCTCCACCAAAATCGTGCCGCAAATCGAAAGGGCAACCGCGGCCCAGATCAAGCGTCTTCCGACTGGTGTGGAAAGATGTTTCGAACCCAGCGCCCGCAATCGAAGCCAAATCATCGGAAACGCGAGAAAGAATGGCGCGCCAACCAGCAGGTGCCACCAGTTCCCCTGATCGCCCGGAACCCGGAGCGTTACAGCGTCCCAGGCCGAAGTATTCACTGCGAAAGGCAGGAACGCGGCAACAGCAGCCACCAGCGACACCAGCAAAGCCACGACATTGAACCAGGCCGGCGCCCGGCTTTCTTCTATCGAATTCAATAGGACACCCTCTTCCCGACCCTGGATTTCTCCGCGCCTGGATTGTTCGCGGACGATCCCCCGCAGCAAGCACTACGCGCTCGCGGCTCCGCAGGTTCCCGCTCCCTAAGCTCCCGATGAACTATGGGTGCCCCATCCTAAACGCGCAATTCGCGTTTAGGGTGGGATAGCACGAACCCAACCCGCCTTTTTCACTCGCCACGAACATTGGAAGCCGCAACGGAAGGAGCGGTGACCTTCAGGTCCCTGAATGAACCCAACAGATTTATTGGACCTTTGGCCCGGAGATTTTGCAACAAGCGCCTACTTCGACGCCGAGTCATCATCGTCGGATTCAGCAGAAATGGCGGCATCCTTCTTCATGCTTTTAAGGCCGGCGATCCCAAATCCAAGGAAGGCCGCGCCAAAAGGAATGCACAACCATGCTCCCATCAGGCGTGCATCAACAGAGTCCCGAAAGCCTGCATGCTTGCCAGAGAGGATTTCAATTTCGATCGCTTCGTTTTCCATGGTTCGCTTGTTGTCATCCAGATACACGACGCGAACCGTGCGTCCATCAAAGACGGCGGGTCTGGCCCAGTCGGGAAGGATAATCCCGGTTTCAATGTGGATCTGTCCCCCGGCTTCGGGCACTAATTGGAAGCCGTAAATCGTGTCGTGATGATAGCCGGTATGAACTTCCCGCTGCACGCAGTCGTACGCGATGCCCACTACGGTAATCCGAGCTGCTGACGATGGGAACGTCGAGTGCGAGAGGCCGTAGAAAAAAGGGACAGTTCCGGCGGCAACGCAAAGCCACCAGGCAAGAAGTGGCACACAAGCCCTGCGTTTGGCGCCAAGAGGAAAATAAACGGCCAATCCGGCAGCAAACCCAGGCAGACAGCACAACATGAAATGTGCGTAGTCCATCGGGCTGTGCCCCTCCATTGGTCAGGTCTGGATCATAATAGCGCCCGCCTTGAGCCTCCGGCGACGTCCCGGGTGGGATCGCACGAACTCCGCCCCGCCTCTTTCAACCCAGCGGGAAAATCGGTCGGAAACACACAGCCTTTACACTGTCTCCATGCCCACGCGCATCGCTATTCCCGAACCCACCAGCGACGAGCTCGAATATAACCAGCGCTCATTGCCGCAGTACATCGCCGCCGTTGAAGCCGCTGGCGCTGAGCCGGTGGTGGTTCATCTGCGTGAGTCGCAGAACAGCGTTGCCAAACTGCTCGCGTCCGTGCAAGGAGTTCTCTTGCCCGGCAGCGGCCACGACGTCGACCCGCAACGCTACGGCGAAGCGCGCGCACCGGAGACTGCAACCGACGATCCCCTTCGCTCCGCGGCCGACGAGCTCCTCCTGCAAGACGCATTCAATCTTCGCAAGCCGATCCTTGCAATCTGCCACGGCACTCAAACGCTGAATGTGTGGCGTGGCGGCGCGCTGATTCAGGATTTGAAGACTCAGGTGAATCACATGCCCGGCCGCGAAGTAGTCGCAGCGCATCCGGCGAAGATTGCAGAAGGATCGCGGCTGAAGAAAATCCTGGCGCACTCCGGAGAATCGAATGCGCAGGTGAACTCCAGCCACCATCAGGCAATTCGCACAGCAGGCGACAATCTGCGCGTCGCCGCTGTCTCGCCGGGCGATGGCGTCATCGAAGCGATTGAACTCGACGCGCCAAATCACTTTGTTGTCGGTGTGCAGTGGCACCCGGAGCGCACCTACGCGCAAAGCGAATTCTCTCGCGCAATCTTCTCCGCGTTTGTGCAGGCAGCCGCAGCATGGCAAGCGCCGCAGGCGAATTCCACTGAAAGCGAGACGCCGGAAACCGGGACCTCTAAAGCGGAACCCGCAACCGCGCAACCCCAGAAAGCGGAAATCGCCCGATGATGGCGGAAGGGGCAAGCCACCGGCTTATCGAGCTGCTACAAAAAGCCGGTCTGGACCCGCTGGACGACGAGACAGCCCGCAAATTTGAGGCCTATCTTTCGCTCTTTGTTCGCTGGAACAAGAAGCTCAACCTCAGTTCCATCCGTGACGAAGAAGGGATCATATCGCGCCATCTCGTTGAATCCATTTCAGTTGGACAGTCTTTGCCCCGTGAAATCGCTACGTTGCTCGATTTTGGCTCCGGTGCCGGCCTTCCCGGAATCCCGATCGCGCTCTGCCGGCCTCGCGTCTCCGTAACGCTTGCCGAATCGCAGGTCAAGAAAGCCGCCTTCCTCCAGGAAGCCGTGCGGGTCCTTGGGATCTCGGCGAAAGTCTATGCGGATCGCGCCGAGACACTAAATGAAGTCTTTGACTATGTCGCCTTGCGGGCAGTTGAGAAAATGCCAAGGGCAGTAGCGGCTGCCGCAAAGCTGGTCGCGCCGCAAGGCTGGCTCGCGCTCATGACCACGGATGCGAGTCTCGCCGAGCTTCAGACGGTCGCCGGCGCGCAGTTCAAGTGGAAAGAATCGATTCGCCTGCCCGGCAGCGAGTCGCGAATCCTCGCTCTTGGCCAGAAAATCAGCTGAACTCTCGACGCGGTCCCCGCCTCTGTCAAGCTCTCATTTGCGTCTTTCCGCCCCTAACACGCTGAAAACGCTCCACCAAAATTTCTCCCGAAGTTTGCCGATCATTTCCCCCTTTGCCCTCATACTTATTCCGTAAGGACTCAACCAGGATCTGATCTCGAAGACGCAAAACGGCGCTCCTTGAACCGCGTCTTCGTGTCTTTATGGGCCCCGACCAGCACAAGTGTGGAATTAATTAAGAAAAAAATTGGCACTTTTTGCGCGTCTTTCGGGCCGTATGTCCTTTGGAATTGACTATGTATGCACCAAATTCGGTGCAAAGGAGCTAAACAATGGCGGTTAATTTTCCGGTAAACATTGGCCACCCGACCGCGGCTTTCTGCGACACCGTACATCCCTTCCAGCGCCGTTGTCGTCGCCAACACCGTTAGCTCTGCGGGGCAAGGTATGAGGGATATGCATACCGTATGGCAAAAGGTATGAGGCCACCCCGTAACTCCTTTGAAGTCAGATATGGAGGTATGGCATACCGGGGGGGAGGGGGCTGGGGCCTTTTTTTTGCGCGTGGGCTGGCTGCCACTCGCTGTCCTCGCCAGCATCCTCAACTTGTTCCACGTGGAACCCCCTAAACAGTCGAGCCACCGAAATCGGCGCACCCGAAATCGCGCCCCGGGGTTTGCTCAAACCGCCATCGTTCCACGTGGAACATTCCCCCCCACCGTGGAAAGTTTTCCACTTCGGGCCGCTCTTTCTGCCTTACGATTCCACTCTGCGTCACCCCGCCCGAAGCCTTTACCCCGCAATGATTTGCTCCGCGAGCCCGATCCCTCCATCCCGTCGCTTTCCACAGCTTCGCCCCGTTTCCCACAACGCAAGCGCGAACGCTCCCTCGCTCTCTCGCTTTACTCTGGTATGCCATGGGAAAGATCGTCGGGCTCGTCAACCAAAAGGGCGGAGTGGGCAAAACCACTACTGCCATCAATCTTGCCGCCTGCCTTGCGCTCGAGGGGCTCAAAGTCCTCCTTGTCGACTGCGATCCCCAGGCCAATGCCACATCCGGCCTCGGTCTCCAGCGTGACGACAGCCGCCACTCGGTCTACGACGTCCTCATTGGCGACAGCACCGCCGAGCAGGTGATTTTGCCCACCGAAGTCGACGGCCTATCGCTTCTGCCCGGTTCGAAGAACCTTACAGGCGCAAATATCGAGCTTTCCGGCGCCGACGATCGAGCACTCCACCTCCGCCGGAGTCTGGAGCCGATCAAGGGCAGCTACGATCTGATCTTCCTCGATTGCCCGCCTGCCCTCGATCTGCTCACCCTGAACGTCCTTTCCGCCGCTGAAACGCTGATTGTTCCCATGCAGGCTGAATACTTTGCCCTCGAAGGGATCTCTGAGCTGATTTCGACCCTTGAGCGCGTCCGCGCCGCCTACAATCCAGACCTGGCCATTGAAGGCGTGCTCCTGACCATGTACGACGACCGCACCAACCTGGCCCAGCAAGTGACGGAAACCCTGCGCGAGCACTTTGGCGAGATCATTTATCACACCGTCATTCCTCGCAACGTCCGTCTGGCAGAGGCGCCGAGTCACGGCAAGCCCGTCGCCATATACGATCCGCGCTCCCGCGGCGCCGACGCGTACTTCCAGATGGCCGGGGAGTTCCTGGCCCGCAATCAGATCGAAAGCCCACGCGCAGCCGAACGCAGAGCCGCAGCCGAACGCAAAGCTCTGACAGATGAACGTAAGGCCACCGCGGATCGCAAAGCAGCGGCCGGCAACCAACCCGAAAACGACCAGCCAAAAGAGGACCGTCCCAAGGCCAAAGGTGCCTTTTGGCCCTACACCTGAACGCTGGATTCCGGTCCAGTAAGCCATTCAAGACCCCGGACAAGCGCTAAGTTCCATCACCCTGCCGGACTCACTAACCCTTGAGGTTTCAGTACTATGACCACAGCAGTCGCCGCCGCCATGGACTCCAAAGTTGACCCTAAAGTTGACCCTAAAATCGACCCCAAGCGCCGCGCCCTCGGCAAAGGCCTTGACTCTCTTCTGCCGCGCGCTCAAGCTCCAGCCGCTCCCGCAAAAGAATCCGAAGGCGGAAAGCCACGCGAGATTCCCCTCGACCTAATTGACCGCAATCCTTTCCAGACGCGCTCGACGGTAAATCAAGACCAGCTCGCCGAGCTGGCCGCTTCCATCGTCGCTAACGGAGTCGTCCAGCCCGTGCTTGTTCGTCCTCTGGCAGGCGGCCGCTTCCAGTTGATTGCCGGCGAACGCCGCTGGCGCGCATCGCAGATCGCCGGCAAAACCACCGTGCCTGCAATCCTGCGCCAGGTCTCCGATGAGCAGGCGATGGAAATCACCATCGTCGAGAATCTGCAGCGCGCCGACCTGAACCCGATGGAGCAGGCGCGGGCCTTCGAGCGCCTCTCTCGCGAGTTCCACATGACCCAGGAGCAGATGGCGCAGCGCACCGGCAAGGACCGCGCTACAGTATCCAATTTCCTTCGCCTGCTCAAGCTTCCCCCATCCGTGCAGGCCCGCGTCGAATCCGGCGAACTCTCATTCGGCCACGCACGCGCGCTACTCGCACTCCCAGGCGCTGAGGAGATGGAAAAGGCCGCCCAGCGAATCGCCGACCATTCGCTTTCTGTTCGCCAAACAGAGAGCCTTGTCCACGAGCTCATCGACCCAAGTCAAAAAGCGAAAAAGGGCCCTAAGCCATCGGCGCCCGTCGACGCAAATGTTCGCGACGCCCAGGAGCGCCTTCAACGTGCTCTCGGCCTCAAAGTCACAATCGAGGACCGCAAAGGCCGCGGCAAAGTAATCATTGAATACGCGCGCCTTGAAGACTTCGACGCCTTAATGGAACGATTTGCGGCAGAATGAGCGAAAGCACGACTCATCCACAAAGGGCAAAGCCACATGATGAAGGCTTCAACGTTACTCATCTGCGCCGCACTTACCACAAGCATCGGCGCGGCCCAGACCCAATCATCGTCAAATCCAATCTCGATTAAAGTCGATCTCGCCAAGCCAATCGGCACCTACAAGCCCATCACCAGTTGGTTCGGCTACGACGAATCGAACTACACCACGATGAAATACGGCAGGCAACTGCTCGGCGAACTGCACGATCTAAGCCCAACGCCCGTCTACATCCGCACTCACCATCTGCTCACTTCAGGCAACGGCGTGCCCGAGCTCAAGTGGAGCTCGTCAAACGTTTTCACCCTCGATAAAGATGGGAAGCCGGTCTACGACTTCACCATCACCGACCAGACATTCGACGCATTTGAGAAGGCCGGCATGCGTCCGTTTGTCGAACTCGGCTTTATGCCGCGGGATCTGGCAGCCAACGTTCCCGGCATTACCGAATATCAGCTCCACTACCCAAAGCCAACAATGGGCGGCGCATCAAACAATCCGCCCAGCGACTACAAAATGTGGGGCGAGCTGGTTCGCGAATACACTGAGCAACTTGTCCAGCGCTACGGCCGCCAGCAGGTAAGCACCTGGTACTTCGAAGTATGGAATGAGCCGGACATCGTCTACTGGCACGGCACGCCGCAGGACTACTTCAAGCTCTACGACTATACCGTTGCCGGAGTGAGGGCCGCGCTGCCCGATGCAAAGGTCGGCGGACCGGCGACCACTGGACCAGGTAACGCCAAAGCCAGCGCCTTCCTCGAAAGCTTTCTCGAGCATTGCCTGCACGACAAGAGCGCAGCCGACGGAAAGCCCATTCCGCTCGACTTCATCTCGTTTCATCCCAAAGGCCGCACCATTTTTGTCGGCGGCCCGGTCGGCAGGCATGTGAGGATGGGCCTCTCCAACGAGCTTCAAGCTGCCGACGCCGGATTTCGCATCGTTGCGAAATTTCCGCAATTTCGCCATCTACCCATCATCCTGAGCGAGGCCGACCCGGAAGGCTGCGCAGCCTGTTCCATGAAAGACAATCCGGCGAACGCCTATCGCAACGGGCCGCTTTACGCCGCATACACGGCGGCAGCCGTCAAAGCGCTGTTCGAGTTGCAGGACGCGAACAAAGTAAACCTGATCGCCATGCTGTCCTGGTCCTTCGAATTTGAGGGCAAAGACTATTTCGAAGGTTTTCGCACGCTCTCAACCAACGGAATCGACAAGCCGGTCCTCAATCTCTTCCGCATGGCGGGTCTGATGTCCGGTGAGCGTGTGCAGACGAACAGCAATGGCGCGACTCCCATCGGCGAACTTGTCAATGCCGGCGCGCACCCGGCGTCCGATCCCAAGGCTCCCGATCCCCAGGGTCCGGATGTAGACGCGTTCGCAACCAAGGCCGATCGTGAAGCAGCCGTCATGGTCTGGAACTACCACGACGAAGATCTTCCCGCGCCCGCTACGGACGTTCACGTCACCGTCACTGGAATTCCAGCCGGCGTGAAACGAGTGCTGCTGGAGCACTATCGAATCGACGACACGCACAGCAACGCCTACACCGCATGGAAGTACATGGGATCGCCGCAATCACCCACACCCGACCAGTACGCCCAGCTCAAAGCCGCCGGCCAATTGCAACTCCTCTCCTCGCCCACCTGGCTCGTCGTCGTCGAAGGAAAAGTGACCGACGGAGGAAAAGTGATCATCGACGCAAGCCTTCCACGGCAGGCCGTGTCGCTGCTGCTGCTCAAGTGGTGATCGGCTTGCGGGCCGATTACCGACGTTTCCAAAGAATGCCTCGCCGGTTGCTTTGGGGCTGCGACGGATTTATCCTTCATGTCTACTCGCGCCTCTTTTGCCGAGGCTCCTTCACCTGAAGCGGAGACAGCATCATGGCCCTCCAACCCGTCACCTCAACCAACAACGCGCCCCTCACCGCAGGCCCCATCCCCGTAGTCCTGAACGGGCGCAATCTTGAGCCCAACCGGCGCCTTCCGCTCAACCTTGATTGGGTTGAAGGCGTGCGCGTAAACACCAGCGCGGTCGAGCGGCGCGTGGCCACGCACGTTGCCCGGCGCACCGTGAAAAAAGAAACCCAGGCAGCCTGGCTGCTGCGCGCCATCGCCTGCATGGATCTGACCACCCTCAGCGGCGACGACTCCGCTGACCGCGTGCGCCGCCTCTGCGCCAAGGCGCGCAACCCGCTACAGCGGCAAATAATCGAAGGCCTCGGCATTGAAGATCTGCACCTGACCGTCGGCGCGGTATGCGTCTATCACGCGTTTGTTGAAACCGCCGTCAGAGCTCTCGAAGGCTCCAGCATTCCCGTCGCCGCAGTGTCTGCCGGATTTCCAGCAGGCCTTTCCCCGCTCGCCGAGCGCGTGGACGAAATTCACCGCAGCGTAGAAGCGGGCGCGCAGGAGATCGACATCGTGATCACGCGTGCGCACGTCTTCAATGGCGAGTGGCAAGCGCTTTATGACGAAGTCGCCGCGTTCAAAGACGCGTGTGGGCCAAACGCGCACTTGAAAGCAATCCTCGGCACCGGCGACCTGATGACCCTGCGCAACGTAGCCCGCGCCAGTTGGGTAGCAATGATGGCCGGCGCGGATTTCATCAAAACTTCAACCGGAAAAGAGACCGTCAACGCTACGCTGCCAGTCTCGCTCGTCATGGTCCGCTGCATCCGCGACTACGCTGAGCGCACCGGCAGCGCCCTCGGCTTCAAGCCTGCCGGCGGCATTCGCACGGCAAAGCAGGCACTCGACTGGTTGGCATTAATGAAAGACGAGCTAGGACGGCCGTGGCTCGAGCCGTCACTCTTTCGGTTCGGCGCCAGCGGAATGTTAGGCGATATCGAGCGCCAACTGGAGCATCATTTAACTGGGCGCTACTCGGCCACGTACCGTCATCCGATCGCGTAGGTGTACATCTGTGGCGATGATTTGTGAGTACAGGTGCAGGCCCGAATTATCATGACCGATTCGGCTTAGGAGCGAGAACGTGGGCAAGAAAGTGGAATTAATTATGGATTGTCCGCGATGCAAGGCCACTTTCAAGGCGATGTTGTACCGTACGATTTGGGTCGAGTATCCAGAGGATATGGAACTCATAATGACCGATACTATCAACGTGGCCCATTGCTCTGCATGCGGTTTGTCTGAAAGGCAACCCTTCCCATTTCTGGCAACTAACGTAAGAAAGAATGTGGCAATTTGGTACGAGCCAATTCCAGACCGGAACATTGATCTAGATGTTGAGCTCTATCGAAAGCACTATGGGGAAGATTACTTTTTGGCGAGAGCGCCGCGGATTAAGGATTGGACGGAGTTCAAGGCGTATTTGATCGAACTCAACAAAGCGCCGGATATACCTCATACTGTGGGTGATCTTGCCAGACTCAAGAAAAGGATGCAGTCGGCATTTGCCAAAGCAACCAAACCCCAGCGGGTTTCCAAAAGTTCGAATCTGATCGCTTCGTTGAGGATCTGGGCGGGCAAACTCCGCAGGGCGTGTACCCCACTTCGAGTGAGACTGTCCGTACGAACCAAAATCGCGAGCGAAAGGCTATCGAGTCCCGTTAGCCCTATCACGAAGCTTGAGCAGGCTGTTTCCACTTGGGATCGAGGGCAGGCAAGAATAGCACTGGCAGTCTTCGCAGTAACTATATTCGAAGATCGAACAGCGCTCGAGTTCCTATTTGGTAAGGATGCAAATGTTGAAACTGCCATTCGTCGCCTAACTGTGAGCCACCTGAAGGTGCTCCATTCAATTATGGCGGAGATCGTTCCCGACGACGGAAGCGGCGACAGAGCGGGAAGGCAGAGCGCGAATACGCTCAAGGAGACACTGTGAGCATTGCGGAAAAGTTCTACACCATGGAGTATGGCGTGGCGCCGGAAGATCCCAAAGAAGCCAACCAATGGCTTGAGCGACACCACCACCGCTTCAACGAATTCATCGGCGGCGCGTGGGTCCCGCCCTCATCCGCCGAATACACTCCAACCGCCGATCCCTCCACCGGCGACGTCCTCGCCGAAGTAGCCAAAGGCAACACCAACGACGTCAACTCCGCTGTCTCCGCTGCGCGCAAGGCTCTACCCGCATGGCAGGCGTTGACCGCTCATGAGCGCGCACGCTATCTCTATGCTCTCGCCCGGCAAGTCCAAAAGCACTCGCGCCGCCTCGCCGTTCTTGAAACCATGGACAACGGCAAGTCCATCCGCGAGAGTCGCGATATCGATATTCCCCTCGTCGCGCGCCACTTCTATCACCATGCAGGTTGGGCGCAGCTTCTTGAATCCGAATTTCCCGGCTACACGGCCTGCGGCGTTGTCGCACAAGTCATTCCATGGAATTTTCCGCTGCTCATGTTCGCCTGGAAGGTCGCGCCCGCGCTCGCGGCCGGCAATACCGTCGTTATCAAGCCCGCGATGCAAACCCCGCTCACCGCGCTGGCCTTTGCTGAGCTGGCGATCGAAGTCGGTCTACCACCGGGCGTGCTCAACGTGCTCACATGCGACGACAAAAGCGCGCAGGCCTTGGTCGAGCATCCTGATGTCGACAAGGTCGCCTTCACCGGATCGACAGAAGTCGGTCGGATTGTTCGCAGGGTCACTTCCAAAACCAATAAAAAACTCTCGCTCGAGCTGGGCGGCAAATCTCCGTTCGTCGTTTTCGATGACGCCGATCTCGACTCCGCCGTCGAAGGCCTGGTCGATGCCATCTGGTTCAACCAGGGTCAGGTCTGCTGCGCGGGCTCGCGGCTGTTGGTGCAGGAGCGTGTCGCCGAAACGCTCTACGCAAAAATTCGCGCGCGCATGGAAACCCTCCGCGTTGGACCGCCGCTCGACAAAGCCATCGACATCGGCGCAATCGTCTCGCCGGTACAGCTTGAATCCATCCGCAAAATGGTCGATGCCGGAGTTGCCGAGGGCGCTCACTGCTGGCAGCCCAGCAATCCGGTGCCGCAAAAAGGCAGCTTCTACCCGCCCACTCTTCTCACCGACGTTCATCCCGGTTCGACAGTCGTGCAGGAAGAAATCTTCGGGCCTGTTCTCGTCGCAATGACGTTTCGCACTCCTGCCGAAGCCGCGGAGCTCGCCAACAACACCATCTACGGCCTCGCCGCCAGCATATGGAGCGAGAACATCAACGTGGCTCTCGATCTCGCTTCGCAAGTCAAGGCCGGGGTCGTCTGGGTCAACTGCACCAACCAATTCGACGCAGCTTGCGGATTCGGCGGCTATCGCGAATCCGGCTATGGTCGCGAAGGCGGCCGCGAGGGCATGTTCGAATACCTGACCCCCAAGTGGCTGCACACGCTGCCAGCCGCCGCCGCGAAAGCGGCTTCCGCCGATGATCGAGGGTGCCCCATGTCCCTCGCACCTGGGGACATGGGAGCGGATGAAGGCTCTGCCGCACCGGCCTCACCTTTGGCACTGCCCTCAAGCTCCAATATCGACCGCACTGTGAAGCAGTACATCGCCGGCAAACAGGCGCGGCCAGACTCCGGCTACTCGTTCCCGGTCTATGGAAGAAAAGAGGGGGGCCGCGACGGCGAGCTGCTCGGCGAAGCGCCGCTCGGCAACCGCAAAGACATTCGCAACGCTGTCGAAGCCGCGCGGAACGCATCCGGCTGGGCCAGAACCTCCGCCCACAACCGCGCACAGATTCTCTACTTTCTCGCGGAGAACATGATCCAGCGCCGCGACGAAATCGCGAATCGACTCGCCGCTGTTGCGCAAACCGAACAGGCCGCACATACCTCGGCAGCGCTCGAATCAGCAGCCCCGGAAAAATCGAGCGCCCAAAAATCGAGCGCCGAAGGTGCGAGCCGTGAAATTGAACTCTCCATCCAACGCATCTTCACCTACGCCGCGTGGGCTGACAAGTACGATGGCCAGGTCCACAATCCTCCCGGCCGCAACATCACCATCGCCATGAATGAGGCCATCGGGGCCATCGGCATTCTCGCGCCATCGGAAGCGCCGCTTCTCGGCCTGCTTTCGCTCGTGCTCCCGGCCATCGCCGTCGGCAACACAGTGATCGCGGTTCCTTCAGAACGCTATCCGCTCATCATCGGCGACCTGTATCAACTGCTCGACACCAGCGACGTGCCCGCGGGAATCGTGAATCTCGTCGCCGGTCGCCCCGCAGAGCTAGGCAAAACTCTCGCCGAGCACGACGGCATCGACGCCATCTGGTGCTTCCGCAGCAACGAGGAAGCCGACGCCGTGCGCGCAGCCTCAATCGGCAACATGAAGCAGGTCTTCACTAACAACGGCCACCAGTACGACTGGTTCAATCCCGCGCAAGCCGAGGGCCGTTGGTTCCTTCAGCACGCCACGCAGGTCAAGAATATCTGGGTTCCGTACGGCGAATAATCCCTGGCCGGCGAGTTCGCCAGATTACTTCCCAATGCACATCGTCCTAAAGATCAAATCCAGTATGTCATCGGATGTGGTCTGCCCAGTGAGCGAGTCCAGCGCCCACAGCGCGCGATAGAGATCTAGCAAAATCATCTCGTGAGGAATCGCATCGCCGTTGGCTTTCGCGGCATCGGCCAGCGCCGAAAGTGCTGTCGCAACAGCCTGGTGCTGGCGAAGATTGGTCAACATACCGGGCTCGGCCGCGCCGCCGCCGGTCGCAAGCGACAGAATTCGTTCGCGCAGCGCGGCGATGCCTTCGCCGGTGAGTGCTGAAGTCGGGAGTGCAGTGAGCCCAGCGAGTGCGGGCGAGGTCTTGGAAAGCGGCTCTTTTTCGCCGGCCACCAATTTATGTTCCACCAGATCGCTCTTGTTGAGCGCAACAATCGCCGGCCGGCCCTCGACCGCAGCGAGCAGTCTTTCGTCCTCATCGCTCAGAGGCTGAGTTGCATCCAGCACAATCAGCACCAGCGCCGCGTCCGCCAGCGCTTCATCGCTGCGGAGAATACCAAGCTGCTCGGCCTCTTCCAGCAGTTCGCGTGCGCCGTCGCGGAACCCCGCCGTGTCCACTAATTCAATCGGAATGCCGCCCAGAGAAATCCGTTCAGTCACCAGATCGCGTGTCGTTCCCGGCGACGCCGTGACGATCGCGCGATCGCGCTCGACGAGGCGGTTGAAGAGCGAGCTCTTTCCAACATTGGGCCGACCCACGATGGCCAGCGTCAAGCCGTCATGCACGATGCGGCCACGCGCGAAGGATACCTCAAGCGCGGTGAGCGGCGGAGTGATCTCGCCGATGCGTCGCGCAATCTCGGCCTGCGGCGTCACGTCAATGTCGTCTTCCGCGAAGTCGATGCCGGCTTCGAGCAGCGCGATCAGTTCCACGAGTAATTGCTTCGCCGGCGCGGCCCGATGGCTGAGTGCGCCACCCATCTGGCTTGCCGCCTGGCGCGCCTGCGTCAGCGTCTGCGCATCGATCAGGTCGCGAACCGCTTCAGCCTGCGTCAAATCAAGTCGTCCAGCTAGAAACGCGCGCTGCGTGAACTCTCCCGGTTCCGCCAGCCGCGCGCCAAGCTCCAAGGAGCGCCGCAACAGAAGCTCCAGCACAACCGGCGAACCGTGCGCCGCGATCTCCACAAGATCCTCGGCCGTATACGAATTCGGCGCGCCGAAATAAGTCACGAGGGCTTCGTCGATAATCCTGAAATCGGTATGCGGATTATCGGCGTCTTCTGCGCCCTGCACGGCTCCTGCGGCCTCATTCATAGCGCCTGCGGCCTCCTGTGTGGCGCCTGCAGCCTCATTCATATCGACAACATCGGCCAATCGCGCATGAGCGTGCTCGAACGGTTGATGAGCGCGCACCAGTTGCGCCGCGATTGCCGCCGCTTGCGGTCCGCTCAGGCGCACAATCCCGATGCCGCCCCGCCCTGGCGGCGTAGAGATCGCAGCGATCGTGTCGGTTGCTGTGTCGGAAACAGAATTAGTCGCGGCCATCGGTTGAACTCAGTGTAGTGTCTCGCGCCTCATCGCAACGCATCGTCGCGGGCCTGAGCTTTCAACGCAATCTTCTACAATAAGCCGATGCCGGAACTGCCTGAGGTAGAGACGATCGCTCGCGGCGTCGACAAGCGCATTCGCGGCGATCGCATCGCGCACGTCTGGTTCAGCCACCATCCTCAACCCTTCAAGACGCCGCGCGCCCGCCAGGCCAGGGAACTTGCCGGCCGCACGATTCTCGCCGTTCACCGCACCGGCAAACACATCGTCTGCGAACTAGGTTCGTCCGGGGCCAAGCCCGGCGCTCCAAAACCCAGCGCGCACAAAGCCGATACAAACGAGCCCAACGCGCTCAAGCTTGACGCACACCAGAAATCTGACGCGCACGAGCGCGACGAGCTCAGGCCTGATGCTCAATGGATCGTCCATCTCGGCATGACCGGGCGGCTGCTCGTCACCACGCCCGAAGCTCCCGTTGCTCCACACACTCATGCGCGCCTCACGCTGGCCAGCGGCCGCGAGTTGCGCTTTGTCGATCCGCGTCGATTCGGCCGGCTTGAGTTCCGCGATCTCCATCGCGGCGCAGAATTCGATGCACCAGGAGACGAACCACTCACCATCGGTCCGGATCAATTTGCCGCGCTCTTCCGTGGCCGTCGCTTGTACATCAAGGCAGCTCTGCTAAACCAGACATTGCTTGCAGGCGTAGGAAACATCTACGCCGACGAAAGCCTTTTTCACGCCGGCATTCGCCCGCGACGTCGTGCCGATCGCGTCGCCCGCGCCGAGCTCGACCGTCTGCGGCTGGCGTTGCGCGAAATCCTGACCCACGCAATTCGCCTTGGCGGGTCGTCGGTCTCCGACTACGTTGGCGCCGACGGCGAGCGTGGATTCTTCCAGCTCGAGCACTGCGTCTACCTGCGCACCGGCGAACCCTGCCGCCGGTGCCAAACGCCAATTCGCCGCATCGTCGTCGCTGGCCGGGGAACCCACTTCTGTCCCAAATGCCAGCGCTAGCGCAGGCGCAATGGCGGCCCAACGCGAGCCCCAACGCGCGAATTGCTCGCCACCAGTGCGACGCTGCGCCAGAGCGCCCTACGCATTTTTGAAGAATTTTCGGCTTTCAACTTCCAGAATCAAGACAATCGGCTGTGAAAATGCCGCCCAACTTATTGCAAACACAAGATGTTGTTAACGGCACTCGGATTGCTCTGTTATTAGCGCCAGTGATGTATGGCTGCTCAAGTCAGCATCGAGCCAGCTTGGTCAGCACCGGGTACCCGGCAGAGCAACCGCCCCAGAGCAATTGCCCAGAGCAATCGCCTGTGAGCGGCCCTCAGAAAAAAGGGAAGAGCCAGCCGGGAAGCCTGCAATCGAAGCGGAGGAAATAGCCGCCGCTCTTTAACTCACTGGGAGGCCAGTGACCAGTAAAAGGTTTGACGGGGCTTTTGGGGTGCCACTCTCTCAAGAGTGGTGTTTCGTGCATCTGACCCCCTTCTCGCCGACACCAAACGGCCCATCGCGCCAGTGTCCCCAGTACGCCGAGCTTATTACCAAAGGCGGTTCCTCCCCAATGGCCTACTTGCCACTGGGTAGCCTTCCCTGTACTATCGGAGTTGCCTATCAAGCGGCTGACGCAGGCCACCCGGGTTTTGGGTAGAGCGTGTTCGCCGCGGAGCCAGAAAAACATCGTCCGGCAGTCTGATTGCGATCAAGCTGTGCGTGACGAAGGTTCACATAGGAAAGGGCATTCTCAGAGAAAAGCAGAGGCTGTGCCGGGAAGCGTCCGGCTGTCGGACTGAGTCGATTGACAACTCCGGCGTTTGAAACGGCAACAACATTCTCATAGAGGCTCAAGGGTTAGATTCACAGAAGCTGAAGCGTTGGGCTGGTTTGAGAACCGTTCGCGCAGCACTTCCTCGCAGGTAAAGTAGCGTTCGCGCCATTTTAGGAATTGAGCAGTTGATCAGCCCATCTGCTCCGCTTTCCGCAAGAATCCGGAAAGCATTTGTGCAGGGCCACGCAGCACCGTAACCAGGTTAAAAATCGCAACTCAATACTCAGAAAGCTAAACCGCAGGAAGCATAAGCATCATGACAATAGAACCGACGCAGCCCCCGGCAGAACAGGGGCCTCCTTCTGACAATGGTCAGGCGCAGTCGCATGGGCACCGGCGTCGTCGCCGGCGCCGCAAGAACAAGTCCAGCCAACAGGCTGGGGCGCAATCTCAACAGCCGCAGGGGCAAGCGCCCAACGGTCATGTAAAGGACCAGCCACAAACGCAGGCGCCGCATTCCTCGCCACCCGCGCAGCACCGCCCGGTCCACCAGCACCAGGGTCGCAAGAAGAAGAAATTCTTCCAGAAGAGCTCGGCTCCTCCGGCCCAGCCCGGCAACAGCATCAATGGCTCATCGCAAGGCAAGCGCAGGTCGCGCCAGAAGGGTCCGCGCGCGTTTGTCGGCCCCATGGACCACAGTTATCGCGTGGCCAACGGCAATGTGGCCGACGGTCCTCCCTCAACCATCCCCACCGCGGGCAACGGCCATAGCAGCGGGTACTATCCCGAGGTTTATTCGGGGCAGCCGCCGGCTCCCATCCGCGCAGACGCGCCCACCCGCATCTTCTGCTTCATTGAGGATCTTTTCTTCCTCGCCAAGATTCAGGAGACCGCGCGCAAACTGGGCGTCAAGGTGGAGTTCATCAAGGGCGAGAATAAAGATGCAGTCACCCGCATCTGCGAAGCGCCGGAAAACGAAAAGCCCGCGCTGCTGGTCTTCGACCTGAACAACCTCAACGCCAAGCCTATGACACTCATTCCAAAATTCAAGTCGAAATTCAAGAAGGCCGTCTCGATCATCGGCTTCCTCAATCATCTTCAAGGCGATTTAAAGATGAAGGCCGTCGAGGCGGGATGCGACTCGGTAATGCCGCGCTCGGCCTTCTCGCAGAGCCTGCCCATTCTTCTGCGCCGCTACGGCGTGGAAGAAGAAGAGGAAGTCTCGCAGCAGCCCGTGTTCTAAGAGACAGCGACGAAAGCACCAGGGAGCAAAGAGGAAGGGCACGCCGTTTTGGCGCGCCCTTCTTTTTCGCTTCGCGACCTTTGTTCCTCGGCTCGCTTGTTCCCTCGGTCCCGTGTTCCCTTGGTCCCTGCCTCTACCCCGGCGGCCAGGTCATCTGCCGGCCGCCCATCAGGTGCAAGTGGAGATGCTCGACAGTCTGGCCGCCGTCTTCGCCCGAGTTCACTACAACGCGGTAGCCCTTCGCGAGGCCTTTTTGCCGGGCAATTTTCGCCGCCACCCCCATCAGGTGGCCCAGCAGACCGCGTTTCTCAGCACCCGCCTCAGCGAGCGAGGCAATGTGTTCGCGCGGAATGATGAGCACATGCACCGGCGCTTTCGGACTGATATCTCCGAATGCGTACGCAAGCTCATCCTGATAAACGGCGGTTGAGGGAATTTCTCCGGCGGCAATTTTGCAAAAGACGCAATCCATAGCGTGTCCAGTGTACATAAGGGCCGAAGATGAAGAGCGCGATTGTACGGCCGGGCAGATACCTGACATTTCAGACCGGGCACATGCCTGACACTTTTTCCTTCTCAGGAAGGTTTTTGTTTTTGTCCTGGGGTCGAGGAC